>Ga0247809_1000011_pt1 | contig 180939 bp, 165 predicted proteins | sample UWRJL104311B1_FD_180951 | JGI IMG/M metagenome (GOLD analysis project Ga0247809, IMG submission 180951) | Plant litter microbial communities from Arlington Agricultural Research Station in Wisconsin, United States - UWRJ-L104-311B-1 | ecosystem: Environmental > Terrestrial > Plant litter >... | reverse complement strand
AAAAACACCTGCAAAAAAAGTTCTTGCAGGTGTTTAATTAAATATATTTGTTTAATAATCTGTATCGATTATTTAGGACTAGTCATACTTTTTTATTAAAAGCAATATTCATTTTCTGCAATTAATTTTGAAGCGATTGTTTCACGCAAAGCCACCACATTTGGAAGGTTTGTATATTTTGTAAAACGTTTCAGTCCCATCAGCATCATTCGTTGTTCATCACCTTCAGAGAACGAAGCAATTCCTTCTTTTCCTTTAGAATTCACGATGTCAACGGCTTTGTATAAGTACAATTGCGCCATTGCGATTTGCTCTTTTACATTTTCTTGACCTTTTGATTTAGCTAATTTTTCTGTTCTCAAAATCACAGATTCTGCCATGTAAATTTCAATCAAGATATCAGAAGCAGCCATCAATAATTGTTGGTGACTGTCTAAATCCGGACCATATTTCTGAACTGCGGCACCAGCCACCATCAAGAATACTTTTTTCAATTTAGCCACAATTTCTTTTTCTTCAGCAAATAATTCTGAATAATCAGGTGTATTGAAATCAGGAATTCCCATTAATTCTTCTTGAACCTTCATCGCCGGGCCTAATAAATCTACGTGGCCTTTCATCGCTTTTTTAACCAGCATTCCTACGGAAAGCATACGGTTGATTTCGTTTGTTCCTTCGTAAATTCTAGCGATTCTAGCATCTCTCCAAGCACTTTCCATCGGAGTATCTTCTGAAAATCCCATTCCTCCAAAAATTTGGATTCCTTCATCGGCACAGTTTTGTACGTCCTCAGAAATAGCTACTTTTAGAATAGAACATTCAATTGCAAATTCTTCTACGCCTTTTAACTCAGCTTCTTGGTGGGAAACACCTTCGGCAACGCGAGCTTCAATTCTGTCCTCAACAGATTTTGCAGCACGATAAGAAGCACTTTCTCCTGCATAACAAGAAGTTGCCATTTCAGCAATTTTAGAACGGATCGCTCCAAAATTTGAAATCGCAGTATTAAATTGGATTCTTTCGTTAGCATATTTTACCGCTCCAGTTGTCACTCTTCGTTGGGCATCCAAGCAAGCGGCACCTAATTTTATACGACCTACATTCAAAGCATTCATTGCAATCTTGAAACCGTTTCCTCTTTCAGAAAGCATATTTTCAACAGGAACTTTTGTGTCGCTGAAGAAAACCTGACGAGTAGAGGAAGCACGAATTCCTAATTTATGCTCTTCTTCGTTCATTGAAATTCCGTTTGACGGATCATTTTCTACGATGAAACCTGTGATGTTTTTATCATCTCCAATTCTTGCAAAAACGATGAAAACACTGCAGAAACCTGCATTTGAAATCCACATTTTTTGACCTGTGATTTTGTAATGCGTTCCGTCCTCTGATAAAACGGCTTTTGTTTTTCCAGAATTAGCATCAGATCCAGCTCCAGGTTCTGTCAAGCAATAGGCTCCAAACCATTCGCCTGAAGCTAATTTTGGTACATATTTTTGCTTTTGTTCTTCTGTTCCGTATAAAGTTATTGGCATTGTCCCGATTCCGGTATGTGCTCCAAAGGCTGTTGAAAACGAACCTGTTGCTCCAGAAATATAATCGCAAACCAGCATCGTGGAAACAAATCCCATCCCGAGTCCGCCATATTCTTCAGGTACCGCAACTCCTAGAAGTCCCAATTCACCTGCTTTTTTCATACACTCTTCAGTAAAAGCGTAATCTTTGTTTTCAAAACGGTTTTTGTTCGGCCAGATTTCTTTGTCCACAAATTCCTTGACCATTTGTTTCATCATCAATTGCTCTTCCGAAAAATCCTCGGGAGTAAAGATGTCTTCGCTTTTTGTTTCCTTAACTAAAAACTGACCACCACGGGTTACGTCTTTTTCAATTGTATCTGCCATTTCTTATTTAGTTTAGTATTTTATTATTTTGGAAAACTTTTTTCGGAACACAGATTTTAGAAATTTTTAAAATTTTAAAAATCTGTGTTACTACTAATATTTTCTCTTTCTTTATACTTTATTCATTTACAATATTTCGTAAACTCCCGCAGCGCCTTGACCGGTTCCAACACACATTGTCACAATACCGTATTTATTCCCTCTGCGTTTCATTTCGTCAAATAATTGGACAGAAAGTTTTGCGCCTGTACAACCAAGCGGGTGACCCAAAGCAATCGCGCCACCGTTCACATTCACGATATCAGGATTGATGCCTAATTCTCTGACAACAGCTAAAGATTGTGATGCAAAAGCTTCATTCAATTCGAATAGCTCAATATCATTCAAAGACATTCCAGCTTGTTTCAACGCTTTCGGAATGGCTTTCACTGGTCCGATTCCCATGATTCTAGGTTCAACTCCAGCGGCGGCATAGCTTACCATTCTTGCAATTGGTTCCAAGTTTAATTCTTTGACCAAATTTTCTGACATTACCATTACAAAGGCAGCACCGTCGCTCATTTGCGAAGAAGTCCCTGCTGTAACGCTTCCATCAGCGGCGAAAACAGGTCTTAGTTTTGCCAAAGCTTCTAAGTTGGTATCAGCTCTTGGACCTTCGTCTTTATTTACTACGTAAGATTTTGTAGCTTTCTTTCCGTTTTCATCAACGTAAATTTGCTCCACAGTAATCGGAACAATCTGTTTGTCAAATTTGCCTTCTGCTTGTGCCTTTAATGCTTTTTGATGTGAATTATAACCAAATAAATCTTGATCCTCACGGGAAACATTAAATTGTTTTGCAACCGCTTCTGCAGTTAATCCCATTCCCCAATAATAATCTTCATGGCCTTCTTTTGCCACTGCATAATCTGGAGTGGGTTTGTAACCTCCCATTGGGATAAAACTCATGCTTTCTGCACCGCCGGCAATGATGCAATCCGCCATTCCTGATTGGATTTTTGCGGTTGCCATTGCGATGGTTTCCAATCCGGAAGCGCAATATCTGTTTACGGTCACACCTGGAACATCATCGATTTTTAATCCCATCAAGGAAATCAATCGGGCCACATTTAAACCTTGTTCGGCTTCTGGCATTGCGTTTCCGACCATTACGTCGTCAATTCTTTTTTTGTCAAAATCAGGCAGTTCATTCATCATGTACTGAATGGTTTCTGCGGCTAATTCGTCGGGACGTTTGAATCTGAATACTCCTTTTGGAGCTTTTCCAACGGCCGTTCTGTATGCTTTTACTATGTATGCTGTTTTCATAAGTATTTGTTTTTTGAACACAGATTAAAGAAATTGGATAAATTTTAATAATTTTTCATACCTCTTAAATTTGTGTAGCTTGCTCTATTTTTAGTTACCAGCGGTTTGTCTTTTATAGTCTTTATTTTTTGGAACACAGATCTGAGAAATCTGAGAAATTTTAATAATTTTTCCAATTTTAAAAATCTGTGTTCCTTTGAATTAAAAGCCTATTTTTAATTTCTCAACGGTTTCCCCTTAGTCAACATAAATTGAATTCTTTCCAAAGTTTTTCTTTCTGTGCATAATGACAAGAAAGCTTCTCTTTCCAAATCCAATAAATATTGCTCAGTAACCAAAGTCGCTTCTGATAAATCGCCACCAGCCATAACATAAGCTAGCTTGTTTGCAATTTTCTTATCATGTTCAGAAATATAACTTCCAGCTTGCATTTGATCCGTTCCAACTAGAAACATTCCCAAGGCTTGCTTTCCTAAAACTTTGACATCTTTTCTTCTGACAGGCTGCGTATATCCAGCATCCGCTAAAATTAAAGCTTGTTTTTTAGCTTCCGCAATTTGTCTGTCTTTGTTGATTACGACGATGTCTTTTCCGTGTTGTAAGATTCCTAAATCAAAGGCTTCGTGTGCAGAAGTCGAAACTTTTGCCATGGCAACCGTCAAGAAATATTCCTGCAAAACGTTTAATTCCACGTCATTTTTACGGAATAAATCCGAAGCTCTCAAAGCCATTTCTTTAGACCCGCCACCGCCAGGAATTACTCCGACACCAAATTCTACTAAACCGATATACGTTTCCGCGGCAGCGACAACCTTATCGGCGTGCATACTCATCTCGCAACCGCCACCCAAAGTCATTCCGTGTGGAGCGACTACAACTGGGATTCCAGAATAGCGAACGCGCATCATTGTGTCTTGGAACATTTTGATCGCCATATTTAATTCGTCATATTCCTGTTCAACTGCCATCATAAAAATCATTCCGATGTTGGCACCCACAGAGAAATTCGCAGCTTGATTTCCAATCACCAAACCTGCGTATTCTTTTTCAGCCAAATCGATTGCCTTGTTGATTCCTTGCAAGACATCGCCTCCAATCGTATTCATTTTTGATTGGAATTCAAGATTTAAGATGCCATCACCTAAATCAGTGATTACAGCACCTGAGTTGCTCCAAACTTTTTTGCTTTCGCGGATATTATTCAAGATGATAAACGAATCTTGTCCTGGAATTTTCTTCTGAGATTTTGAGGCGATATCATAATAATACGTCGCTCCGTCTTTAATTGTATAAAAAGATTTGTTTCCAGAAGCCAGCATTTCGGTCACCCACGTTGCAGGTTCCAGATTTTCGGCTTTCATCAATTCGATACCTTTTTCAACACCAATGGCATCCCAAATTTCAAACGGACCATTTTCCCATCCGAAACCGGCTTTCATCGCATCATCAATCTTGTATAAATCTTCTGTGATTTCAGGAACTCTGTTGGCCACATAAGCGAACATTCCTGTGAAGTTTTTTCTGTAAAATTCTCCCGCTTTGTCTGTTCCTTTTACCAAAACTTTAAAGCGATTGATTGGCTTGTCAATGGTTTTGGTCAATTCTAAAGTAGCGAAAGAAGCTTTTTTAGCGCTTCTATATTCTAATGTATCTAAGTCTAAAGACAAGATGTCTTTGTCTACTTTTTTGTAAAAACCTTGTCCGGTTTTGCTTCCCAGCCATTTGTTTTCCATCATTTTGCTGATGAATTCCGGAAGCATGAACAATTCATGCGCTTCGTCTTCTGGACAGTTTTCATAGATTCCGTTGGCAACGTGTACCAAGGTATCCAATCCGACAACATCAACCGTTCTGAAAGTAGCCGATTTTGGTCGCCCGATAACTGGACCAGTTAATTTATCGACTTCTTCAATCGTTAGTCCTAATTCCTTCACTTGGTGGAACATACTCATGATTCCAAAAATACCAATACGGTTTCCGATAAATGCCGGAGTATCTTTGGCCACGACCGAAGTTTTTCCTAAGAATTTTTCTCCGTATTCATTTAGGAAATCCAGTACTTCTGTAGAAGTTTTAGGGCCAGGAATGATTTCAAAGAGTTTTAAATAACGTGCGGGATTAAAGAAGTGCGTGCCACAAAAATGCTTTTGGAAATCTTCGCTTCTGCCTTCGCTCATAAAATGAATCGGTATTCCAGATGTGTTCGAAGTAATTAAAGTTCCCGGTTTTCTGAATTTTTCGATTTGTTCAAAGACTTGTTTTTTGATGTCCAATCTTTCGATAACTACCTCGATAATCCAATCTACATCGGAGATTTTTGCCAAATCATCCGTCGTATTTCCCGTAGTAATTCTGCTGGCGAATTTCGGATGATAAATAGGAGAGGGCTTCGATTTCAACGCATTTGCCAAATGTTCGTTCACCACTCGGTTTCTTACCACTTTGCTTTCTAGCGTTAATCCTTTTTTCTGTTCTGCTTCGGTCAATTCACGAGGCACAATATCCAGAAGCAAAACTTCTACACCGATATTTGCAAAATGACAGGCAATGCCCGATCCCATAATTCCCGAACCAATGACAGCAACTTTTTTAATCAGTCGTTTCATTATTTATTTGTTTGTTGTTTGTATCTGTTTTTCGTTGTCTGAAAAGATATTTTTGTCAGCAATTAAGTTGTTGATGGTTTCTGCCACTTCAATAAAATGCTGTAATTTCTCTTCAGAAATATGTTCTCTGATGGTTTCGTTAAACTTTAAAACCGTATTCTTTGATAACTCTCTTTTTTCTTTTCCGAATTTGGTAAGATGAATCAAAACACCTCGACCGTCAACCGGATTCTTTTTTCTGGTAATCAAGCCTTTGTCTTCCATTGACTTTAAAGTTCTTGTCAGGCTTGTAGCTTCCATTCCCATCTTTGGACCTAGGGTTGTTGATGGCGAACCTTTGTCTTTATCTAGACTTAACAGCGCAAAACCTGTTGCCATTGTGGCTCCATATTTGGCAGCTTCTTCATTATACATTCTGGAGACTGCTTGCCAAGTCGCTCTCAAAATATAGTCTATAGTTTTGTCTTTCATATTAATTTGGTTATTTCAAATGTACAAAAAAATATTATGCATGCATAATATTTTTAATTTATTTTTATGTTTATAAAATACTAAATGCATTTTTGAAGTTATAACAGCAACTTCTTCGGGGTACCACAACCTGCCTTTAAATGGCTAGTAGCTAGCACGTAGGTGTGGAGTAACCAGCAAGTAAGTTAGCAAAAAAGAATTATTAAACACCACGCAACAATGGCAAAAATATCAAGTGACGGGAAAATACCTAAGCAGATTGAGGATTATATAGTCTATCCATTAAATGGCGATTATATAATAAGGAGAAAAAGTGGCTTTACATCTAAAAAGATGAAAACAGATCCAAGGTATGGGCAATCTCGAAATAATGCTGCTGAATTCGGAAAAGTGTCTTCTTTATGCAAAAAAATAAGGATGGCATTAGAGGGAATATTGCCAAAGAAAAATAATCTGGCTATTTGCAATTCACTCGTCAAAATGATGCATTATTTACTTGTTTTTGATACCGAATCAATTCGCGGGCAAAGAAATTTATTGAAAGCATTTGAAAATGAAAAAGGAAGACAATCTTTAGAAGGCTACCATCTCAATCCGGATAGTTTGGTGCATTTTGAATTATTAAAGACAAGAATTCAAGTAGGTGCAAACCCCTGACCTCGCAGATTTTGAATACTTGTCCGCAAACAAAATCGACAATAAAGAAAGTCTCAAAAAATACTATTTACACTATATATTGACTTTTGTAAAGGAAACAGAAAGGGAAAAAGAGTTAAAATTCTTTATGTATCTTCTCACTAACAAGCAGGATTATAAAAGAAGTAATAAAAAAACATCCACAATCGGCTGTTTTTTTTATTCCTTCTTCTTATTTACAGCCGCACCTTCAGGAGGATAAACAATCGAATCTTCAATTTCAGTAATCTTATCCGGATGAAAACGCGGTATCTGAAGCTCGCCATTTTCTTTCCAGTTCTTGACTTTATTTGCAGCGTTTTTCATCTTCTCTTCAGAAATGCCATCATCTTGTGCAAAATAAAGCGTTTGAGAAGGGAAGGCAAAACCAGTACCGCTTTCTGCAACGATATCCATAATTCGCAACAGCAAATCTTCCTTGATTTCTAGGGAAGTATCAAAGCTTACAACGGTAATATAGCAATTGATTTCCAATCGAAGCGAAGAAGTCCCGAAACCGATAAACCGAACTCGCGCATCTTCAGAATTGACCATCGGATGCGAATATAAAATAGAACGGATTTCTACCAATAAATAACGAATCTGGTCAGGCGTAGTTTCGCATCTTATATCTAAAATCGGATTGAAAAGAAACCGATCTCTGAAAGCATAATTTTCAATATTTGTGGCAGCCAACAAGCCATTTGGGATGGTAACCACCGTTCTTTCTCCGGTTCGCACCTTGGTAGAACGCATGCCGATTTGCTCCACATTTCCCTTGATGTCGTTTATCTTGCAGAAATCCCCAACGCGAATAGGCTGGTCGATGATTAAAGTTACACTTCCTACAAAGTTTTCTATTGTTTTTTGGGCTCCCAAAGCCAAGGCGATACCTCCGATTCCCAGAGCTGCAAGTCCGGTTGTGACATCGATTCCAATCGCTCCAAGGATGGCGATTCCTCCGAAGACAAAAATGGCTACTTTAAAAGTCCTCCTTAGAAATAGAATTACGGAAATAGTAGAAACCCGGCCTCGAACAGTCATTTTGTTTTTACTGAATTCACTGATAAAATCGGTAATCCTCCAAAGCAACATCAGAAAAGCGACAATGCCGACTGTGACTGTCAAGTAACTGAAACGCTGACGGATAATAATCGAAATGCCGACACGCTGTGAAAAATCTATGAAAAACCAAAGGGCGATATACAATTGAATTGGCAGTGATAACGCGTCTATAATTCCGGCTGTTGGCTCGGTCTGCGCTTTTTTCCAAAGTTTGGTAATCAAAAATGAAAACAGTGCAGCAATTCCCCATGCAAAAAAGTAAGATGCCGCAATCAAGACAATGATAATGAGCCATTGCCCGATCGGAACTCCTGCTAAAAGCCTTTCTTGCAATGCTTTTGGAAGTACTTTGTTAACCAAAAGGTTATCGTCAATTTTCACGGAAGCAATGACATCGACTGTTTCTGAAGAAAATAGCCAAAGTGGTGGCGCATCTGCTTTTTCATTATTTTCTAGATACAAATCAGTATCCAGGCCATTTATTTTTACTGTTCCAACGAGTTCTAATTCAGGTTCTAAGCTATCATCAGTTACTCCGGTTACTTTATTGCTGATTAATGATGTGGGAATAATATTGCCGCTTTGGTCTAAAAGATTCTGCATCACTTTGACAATGCGTTCTCTTTCTTTTGTTTTTCTGAAAGATCGTTTTAGCGTTAAATAATGGCTGGCGCGAATGTAATTTTGATCAGCAACTGCTTTTAAAAAACCATTAACCGTACCTCTTGGCGTTCGTCTTCCGAGTGAATCTTCTGGAATTTTCACTTCTTCTTGCTGTTCAGATGTTGTCGGCAAAAGCTGTGCTGAAGCTTGAGTAAAGTTCAGGAGAAATATCCAAAATAATAAGAAAAAATAGTTGGTCGGTTTGGTCATACGTATTGATTTTGTTCGGAAAATTGATTTTTTTGAGCTTTAAAATTACATTTTATTGTTCTTAAATAAAACCTAAAGTTTAGAATTGAAGTGTTTGTAAATGTATTGAATTACAAAAAAACAATGCAGCTCTTATAAAAAAAATAGTACATTTGCCTCGATATGAAAACCAATTATATACATAATAATGTGTCATTAGGACAAATTGCTGATCGTTTTGCAGGAAAATTTCCTGTGAAATATATCGGACGTAATATGTATCGCATTGATTTTAGGCATAATTTATAGTTATCAAATCAAAATAAATACAAGAAAGCGTCCTTAATCGGGACGCTTTTTTTGTTTACAGTTGCTCTAAAGGATTAAAATGAAAAATAATTTAAAAAATAAATGGTCAAAATGTTTAATGATTAATCAAACTATAGAAATATAACCTTGAAAAGTAATCTGGTGAGAGACAGTCATTTGATACAATATAGAACTCTACTAAAAAAGTGGACAGGAATTTCTATGTTTTAAAATAACGATTAAGTATTTGATATTCAATGATTTATTTTTAAAAAAGATTTGGATGTTACTTTTTTTTGACATTATCTTTGCAGAAGAAAATATTTCAGATCTAAAAATAAGATTTGAGATTAAAAATAAAAACACATAAACCATAAATATAAAAAACAATGGCTTTACAATTTAAATCACACATAATAAAACAAGCAAGCCCGAGATTTGATCGTGGATTTAAGATAATGCAGGTGCATAAATTCAACCCTATAGGATAGTTTTCCTATATGAATAATTATGAAGCACCTTTGATCAGGTGCTTTTTTTATGTCCGAAAGGGAATGATCTTGTAGCTCAACTGGAGAGAGTATCTGCCTACGAAGCAGAGGGTTGTGGGTTCGAATCCTTCCAAGATCACAAATGTTTTTTAGAAAGGAAGCATGACTCTGGCAGAACTTATTATTTCTGACTGTCTCTCAGAAAAGTAAGTTCTCAAGAGTTTTAACTGAGAAGATAACGGTGGTTGTTTACCCGCCTTGGACGCGGGAGGTCGCAGGTTCGAATCCTGTTTCTCAGACAAGAAGGAAGTTTAATTAGAAAAGTGAGAATTATGAAAAAAGAGATTTTAAAAAGATTTTTAACCAATACAGATGAAACGGGAAGATTTTTAATCAAGTCAAGACTTACGGGAATTATTTATTTCGTAGAGCCAATTTATAATGGAAAAACTCCAGAGTGGGGCGATGTAGATCCGGTGACAAAGAAATTAACGGGAAATTATGGTTCAAAATATACTGGAGCTGTAACCAAGAAAGAGTCCCTGATTACTGAAGAAAATGGTTTTATAAACATCGGTTATTTCAAAGGAAGTCCGTTTGGAGCCATTGATGTAAGAGACCGTGAACATCAAAAACGAATGGGACTTTTATAAATTAAATTCACTGCGCAGAATAATTGCGCAGTGGTTTTGAAATCTTTGTTCAAGAAATAAATAAGTTCATTGAAAATATCAAACAAGTCCTGTTGCGTGTTTCTGAATAGCACCATTGTGGAAGACTTTGCCGAAATGCATTATGTTTTTCTATGCAACTTGATTTGGAGGTTTAGGTGGTTTTCCAAAAAATCATCACACTCTATGTGTCGTGGGTTCGAATCCCACTCCGTTTCAGCGGATAGTTCAGTGGTTAGAACAATAGGGCTACACTGTTGATGTAGTTTTTTGCAGACTCAAAATCTGCCCAGAAGAGTTGCACTACTCTTTAAAATGGTGCTCCAAAAAAGAAAATGGATTTGTCTTAATCAATAAAGTTCCCCAAAAGAATTTTATGCTCGTGACAAAACCTGCGTGTTTAAAACCTGTTTTAAGCCAGCAGTCTTTCTTTTCGGTTTGACAAAATGGTTTTAGATTTTTCTAAGGATAGTTTTGAAAATAACCGTAAACAATTGCTGCTTGCTGAAATAAATTTAAGCTCCCGTTTTTGAAAGAGGATTTCGAAAATTCATTTTCTTATTATAAAACAACAAATTAAAACAAAATAAAGATGATTAAAAATGTAAAAATTAATGCCTACCAAGTGGGTTTGGTATTTGAAAACAGAAAATTGATTAAAGTTTTAGAAGAAGGTAACTTCTGGATTTTTGGCGACAAAGAAGTAAAAATCTATGAAAAGAATCAATCTTTCGTGGCACCAATAGAATTGAATATTTTATTGCAAAACAAAGAATTAGCATCTTTGCTAGAGGTAGTTGAAGTTGCAGATAATGAAATTGCATTGTATATCGTAAATGGTATTTTTAAAGAAGTTTTGATTACAGGAAGATATGCATTCTGGAAAGGATATTTCAACTATGAATTTATTAAAGTTGATTTGTCAAAGGCTGAAATTACAGAAAAAATTCCAACAGCTTTGCTAGATAATGCCAAGTTACGTGCCTATGTGAGAAAATGGCAAGTTATGAATTTTGAAACGGGTTTGTTATTTATAGATGGTTCTTTTGTAAAAGAAGTAGGTGCTGGAACATACTACTTTTGGCAAAATTCTATTTCTGTAGAAGTAAAAGCAACCGATACAAGACAACAACAATTAGAGATTTCTGGTCAAGAATTATTGACGAAAGACAAAGCAGGTTTGAGAATTAATTTCTTTGTAAGATACCAAGTAACGAATATTTTCAAGGCTTTGGTAGATAATAAAGATTTTGAAAAGCAATTATATGTTTTAATGCAATTGGCTTTGAGAGCTTTTATTGGTGGAATGACTTTAGATGAACTGTTGGCTAAAAAAGATTCGATTGCCAAAGAAATTTTGGAAAATATGGAAACAAAAATTGCTGATTTAGGTCTAGTTGTTTCTGACGCCGGAATTAGAGACGTCATTTTACCAGGCGATATGAAGGAAATCATGAATCAAGTTTTAGTAGCCGAGAAAAAAGCGCAGGCCAACAGCATTATGAGGCGTGAAGAAACTGCATCGACAAGAAGCTTGTTAAACACGGCAAAATTGATGGAAGAAAACGAGATGCTTTGGAAATTGAAAGAGATGGAATATGTCGAAAAAATCGCAGATAAAATTGGTGAAATCACCATTTCTGGCGGAGGCAATATCATCGGTCAATTGAAAGAAATCTTCGTTAAATAAAAAAACCACGAATCTTTTTAGGTTCGTGGTTTTCGATATTACGCTTGCTTGTAAATCTTATCATATAATTTCTGATAAATCTCTTTGACATTTTTACGCTTTAGTTTCATAGTAGGAGTAAGGTGGCCTCCATCTATTGACCAGACGTCAGGCGTTAATTCAAAACGCTTGATTTGTTCCCAATGGCCAAATTTGCTATTGATTCCGTCTATTTCTTCTTGAAAACGTTTTTTCACATCTTCGCTTTCTACTAATTCTTCATTTGAACCAGCGCTGATTCCTTTCTTTTTGGCCCAAGCTTTTACAAAATCAAAATCAGGCTGGATAAAAGCAGCAGGCATTTTTTCGCCATCGCCAATTACCATGATTTCCCCAATAAAACGAGACTGTTTCATTGCATTTTCAATCAATTGCGGTGCAATATATTTTCCTCCAGAAGTCTTGAACATTTCCTTTTTTCGGTCAGTAATTTTCAAGAAACCTTCTTCGTCGATTACGCCGATATCTCCAGTATGAAAATAACCGTCTTTTATAGCTTCAGCTGTTTTTTCTTCATCTTTGTAATAGCCCATCATCACATTCGGACCTTTGCATAAAATTTCTCCGTCTTCAGCAATTTTCACTTCTACGTTGTCAATCACTTTTCCTACGGTTCCGATTTTAAATCCGTGGTTTCTCATATCATTTACTGCAATTACCGGAGAAGTTTCGGTCAAGCCGTAACCTTCCATCACTGGAATTTCTGCTGCTGCAAAAACTCTAGCCAATCTTGGTTGCAAAGCCGCACTTCCAGAAACCATCAAGTCTAAATTTCCGCCCAAACCTTCTTTCCACTTGCTGAAAATCAGTTTTCTCGCAATGCCTAATTGAAATTCATACCACCAGCCATTTTTACCGTAAGGTTCAAATCTCAGACCCAAATCAATTGCCCAAAAGAATAATTTCTTTTTGATTCCAGTCAATTCAGCACCTTTGGCATAAATTTTATCATATACTTTTTCTAAAAGTCTTGGAACAGCCGTAATTACGTGCGGTTTTGTTTCCTTTAAATTGTCGCTTAATTTATCAATTGATTCGGCAAAATAAATTCCTACGCCATAATATTGGTATAAATAAACGACCATTCTTTCAAAAATATGGCAAATAGGAAGGAAGCTCAAGGCTTTAGTTTTTCCAGGTTCAAACGGAATTCTTTTTTCACTTCCTAAGACATTGGAAACGATATTTTTATGAGAAAGCATAACGCCTTTTGGTTTTCCTGTAGTTCCAGACGTATAAATTATTGTAGCTAAATCTTCTGTTGTCACCGCATCTTTTCTGGCTTCGACTTCGCTTTGGTTGCTTTCGTCTTTTCCAGATTCTAATAATTCTTCCCAGCTTTTACAGTCCGAAATTTTATTGAAACAGAAAACTTCCTTTAAATTAGGAACATTTCCTTTAATAGAATTTACTTTTTTCAAAACCTCTTCATCCGAAACAAAACAGTAAATCGCGCCAGAATGATTTAAGATATATTCATAATCTTCTTCAGCAATTGTTGGATAAATCGGAACATTTTGTGCTCCTGTTTGTAAAATTCCAATGTCAACGATGTGCCATTCCGTTCTGTTGTTCGAAGAAATGACTGCAATTTTATCATCTTTTTGAATTCCTAATCGCAAAAGCGCACGTGAAATCGTATTTGCTTTTTGAATATATTCCTCTGTGGAAGTCTTAATCCACTGGCCATCAACCTTAGTTACCAAGGAATCGGGGATGCTATATTTTTCTTGCTGATGATAAGGGAAATCAAATAATCTAGTAATTGAAGCCATCTTTTTGGAAATTAAATTCCCTGCAAAATAGGAAATTATAAATAAATGACCAATCTTTTTATCATTTTCGAAATGATATTTATACTATTTTTCACACTTCATTATATAGTGAATTATGAATCATTACTTTAATCAATCCGAATGTAGAAATAAATCATTTTATTGAACTGGTTCAATGCTTAAATATTTTACTTGACTTAATTTTACAATATTAAAAAATAGAAATTATGAACTACGCAGTTATTGATAATAAGGAAGGAAATAGATTTGAAATTCACCAAGATGGATTCGTCGCTTTTGAAGATTATAAACTTTTTGACGGAGGAATTTCATATCTGCATACGGAAGTTCCGAAGGAATTGGAAGGAAAAGGAATCGCTTCTGCCTTGGCAAAATACATCTTGGATTATGCGATTGAAAATAATTTAAAAGTAAAACCCTATTGTCCTTACATCAAGGCTTATATCGACAAACACGAAGAATATCAGTTCAATTCTGTGTTTCATAATCCAGAGCTTGCTCATTTGAAATAAGCTGATTTCGCTCCTTCTTAATTTACTCATAAATAAAATACCATTTAGTTATTTTCTTCTTAAAATTAGAATTGTGCTATTTTTTGACAGAATAATGCTATTATCAATAATTTTTAAGTCTGAAATTTGAGAAAATTAAAAATTATAAAACAATGAGCGATATTTTAAAAAGACCAGAATTTAAAGAAAAATACGATAATTATATTGGCGGAAAATTTGTGCCGCCAGTAAAAGGAGAATATTTTGACAACATTTCCCCTATTGACGGAAAGGTGTTTACAAAAGCGGCGAAATCGAGCAAAGAAGATTTGGTTTTGGCAGTTGACGCCGCTCACGAAGCTTTTAAAACGTGGGGAAAAACTTCAATTACAGAAAGAAGCATTTTGTTGAACAAAATCGCGCAAGTTCTTGAAGACAATTTAGAATATATCGCGACCGTGGAAACGGTTGATAACGGAAAACCAGTTCGTGAAACTTTGGCAGCAGATATTCCTTTGGCGATTGACCATTTCAGATATTTTGCAGGCGTAATTCGTGCTGAAGAAAGCTCGATTGCAGAACTAGATTCAAATACAGTTTCAATTGCTTTGAGCGAACCTTTAGGCGTAATTGCACAAATTATTCCTTGGAATTTCCCGATTTTAATGGCCGTTTGGAAATTAGCTCCAGCTTTAGCTGCCGGAAATACTGTAGTTTTAAAACCAGCGGAAAGTACGCCGGTTTCCATTTTAGTAATGATGGAATTGATTGAAGGAATTCTTCCTCCAGGAGTTATAAATATCGTAAACGGTTTTGGTGCTGAACTAGGAAGAGCTTTGGTTACAAATCCAAAAGTTTCAAAGGCGGCATTCACAGGGTCGACTGCAACAGGTCGTTTGGTGATGCAATATGCTACTGAAAATATCATTCCGGTGACGTTAGAATTAGGTGGAAAATCTCCAAATATTTTCTTCCCTTCTGTGGCAGATCACGATGATGATTTCTTTGACAAAGCAGTAGAAGGTGCCGTAATGTTTGCGTTGAACCAAGGAGAAATTTGTACGTGTCCGTCAAGATTATTGATCCACGAAGATATTTATGACAAGTTTATCGCAAAAGTAATTGAAAGAACAGAAGCAATTATCGCAGGAAATCCTTTGGATAAATCAACGATGATTGGTGCCCAAGCTTCCAATGTGCAGTATGAAAAAATCCAGTCGTATATCAAATTAGGAAAAGAAGAAGGTGCGGAAGTTTTAACAGGAGGCGAAGTAAATAAATTGGAAGGCGATCTTGCCGGGGGTTATTACATCAAGCCAACGTTGTTCAAAGGCCACAACAAAATGAGAATTTTTCAAGAGGAAATATTCGGACCCGTTTTAGCCGTAACGACTTTCAAAACTACGGAAGAAGCAATCGAACTTGCGAACGACACGATGTATGGTTTAGGCGCTGGAGTTTGGACGCGTGATGCCCACGAAATTTACCAAGTTCCAAGAGCGATTCAAGCAGGAAGAGTTTGGATCAACCAATACCATTCTTATCCAGCTGGAGCTCCGTTTGGAGGTTACAAACAATCCGGAATTGGTAGAGAAAACCACAAAATGATGCTTGGCCATTACCGCCAGACAAAAAATATGCTAATTTCTTACGACAAAAAGAAATTAGGATTTTTTTAATTTAATTGTTTATAATTGTTGGAATAATACAGCCGTGAAACCGCGGCTGTATTTTAAATTTAGAGCTATGGTAAAGAGAGTTGACGCGACAGAAGAAGCAAGAGAAATTATAAGACAATTGCACAAAACCCACGGAGATTTGATGTTTTATCAAGCCGGCGGATGCTGTGAAGGCACGCAACCGCAGTGTTTTGAAAAAGGCGGTTTTTACTTGAGAATGGGCGATGTTTGTATCGGAACCGTGGAAGGTTTTGAATTTTGGGTGGACCGAGATTTATTTCAGTATTGGAAAAATGCGCATTTCACAATGGATGTTTTGGACGGAGTTCCAACGGGCGGTTTTTCTTTGGAAACACCTCTTGGAAAAACATTTAAAATCCATTACCGTATTTTTACTCCCGAAGAAATTGACAATTTAGAGCCAGTAAAATTGGAAGAATAAATTTTTAATTTGCCAACTTTTGATATTGTTTAGGAGTAATTCCTTCGTGTTTCTTGAACAATCTGATAAAATAATTGCTGTCTTCATAGCCCAATTCATACGACACTTCATTGATATGAATATTTGGCTCGCTTAAAAGCGTTTTTGCCATCTTGATTTTTTCCTGAGCAATAAATTCAATAGGCGTAATACCGAGTTCTTTTTTGAAAAAACGATGAAAAGCCGTCGTGCTCATATTGGCCACATCTGATAATTTTTTCATATTGATAGAACTGTGGATATTTGCTTTAATGTAAGCAATAATTGGCGAAAGCGAAGAATTTGAATCTGAAAAAGTATTGTTTTCAAGTGATTTTTGTGTTTGCAATTGAATGATCTGAATCAGCATTTCCTGTAAAGTCAAATCGGCAATCACATCTTTTGTAACCGAATCGCTCAAGCAAACTTTAATCAATTTTTGGATGGAAGTTGCCAATTCCACATTGTTATAAAAGAAATAATTGTTGGCGTTTAATTGCCAGAAATTATTTGAACCTTCCTTTGGATATTTTTCGTTTAGCAAATTTAAAATCTCCGAAATTTTAGTGTGATCTAAAGCCAAAGCCAAACATTGCGTAGGATTTTGTCTGGAAGCTTCTGGAAAATCAATTTTCATTTCCACATTTGACGGCACGATAACCGTTTCACCCGGAAGATAATCAAATCCTTCCTTGTCAAAAAGATGCATCACTTTTTTGCCGCGAAGCATACTTGTTACCACCAAATCATTAAACTTTAACGGAACCAATTGTGCTTCTTGGTACGTCTCAAAAATATTCAACTCACAATGGTTCAGTGTATGAATCGTTCTGTTTTCAACTAAAGTTTTAAGTGAAGTTTCTTTTGAAAGGCTAGGAGCGTTGAGAAGTATTCCGTTTTTTGAATTCATAATATCTGAATTTTTGAATTAAAGCAATTCGATAAATTTAGGATATTTTAGTGTTAAAACAATATCTGTTAACGTTGGTTTATATAAAATTTAAGCTTAAAGACTTATATCAATGCCGGTGCCATATTTCTTTAAAATTACTACACTGATAAAAGCGATTATCAATAAAAATTCAAAAAATGTTATCAAATAAAAAGAAACAATTCTCCATAAAAATCCCCAAGATTTATAAAGGTTTTTTGTAGCATCAAAATACGACCAAGCAGGAAATAGCAAAAGAAGTATAAAGAAAACAACCTTTCCGAAACCAAAAATATTAGAATCAAAGGAAAAGCTCAAATAGCTAAATAAAAATAAAAAGGCACTGATCGCTAATAATCCTAAAAGCGTAATTCCGCCAAGAATGAAATGTTCTGCAATATTTAATTTTAATCGCTTGAAAATCAGTTTTGCGTTGAGCGAAAAAATTGGGACAATACAGAATAAAATTATTTTTGAATATTTAAATACAAATTCATTAAGCTCATTTTGGCTGTTTTTAACCGTTTCTACCGTTTCTTCAATATGTGTTTCCTTTAAGTGAAGCAAAATGACATTCAAACCTATAACTAAAAGCGAAAGATAGAAAACATTGTAATACCTGATTCTTTTTCCGTTAATGTAATCTAAAGCAGCCTGACCCGGACGAATAATTGTTTCTTTTAACGTAAACAAAATTCCTTTTTCCAAATGCCAAACGCCGTGAAGAAGATCATGCATAAGAAAATGTTTCATAACAATTCTGTGCGTATCAGTCTTTTGACCACAACTCGGACAAAATTTATTATCAATATTAAAATTGCAATTTAAGCAGTAATTATGTTCCATAAGAGCATTTTGAGAAAAGCGCTAATTTAAGAAAGAGATTGAATTTAAGGAGATAAATTATTCGAAATTATTGCGTTTAAAAGTGAATTTTTCTAAAATGTAGCTAATTCCGATTCCCAAAGTATAGGCCAAAATATCACTCCACAAAAATCCTTGTCCAAAAATCAAATGTCCAAAGGTGTTTTTTCTTATTTCAATAATCCAAGAAGCTTGATATAACTGAAGAATTTCTATAGTATAGCAAATCAGGATAGCGATTGTTGCAATTTTTATTTGTGAAAAATTTATAAATAAAAATCGAACTATAAAATAAATCATCACCGCATATAAAATGTCTCCAACAAACAGCGGAATGAAATCTACTTTTCTGGAAAGCAAACCTAAAATTATAATAAGGCAAATTATAAACAAATATAGAATTCGAGTTTTCATAAATGTAAAGAAATAAAAAGGCTTTCAAATTGAAAGCCTTTACTATAAATCTATTTTTTATTCTCCACCCATTTTCTAGCATTCACAAAAGCTTCATGCCAAGGCGAAACCTCGTCATTTCTTCCTTCCGGATAAATCGCCCAGTTCCATTGGAAAGTTGAACGCTCAATATGAGGCATCATCGCCAAATGTCGTCCGGTTTTATCACACATCATGGCAATGTTAAAGAACGATCCATTTGGGTTGGCCGGATAATTTTCATAACCGTATTTACCCACCACATTGTATTTATCTTCGGTGTAAGGCAAGTCGAATTTTCCTTCACCATGCGAAATCCAAACGCCTAAAGTGCTTCCTGCCAATGTGCTCAACATCACTGAATTATTTTCTAAAACAGAAACCGAAGTAAAGCCACTTTCGTGTTTATGAGAATCGTTATGACGTAATTTCCCATGAACTTCATGCTCTGGATTGATCAACTCCAATTCCATAAACAATTGCGCTCCGTTGCAAATCCCGACAGATAAAGTGTCTTCTCTTTTGAAGAAATTATCCAAAGCTGTTTTTGCTTTTTCATTGTATAAAAACGCTCCAGCCCAACCTTTTGCAGAACCCAAAACATCTGAATTGGAGAAACCTCCAACAGCTCCGATGAACTGAATATCTTCCAAAGTTTCACGACCTGAAATCAAATCAGTCATGTGAACATCTTTTACGTCAAAACCTGCCAAATACATCGCATTTGCCATTTCTCGTTCCGAATTACTTCCTTTTTCACGAATAATCGCTGCTTTTGCTTTTGGTTTAGAAAAATCAATTTCTGGTTTTTTTCCTGTAAAATGTGCAGGGAAATTAAATTGCAAAGGTTGGTTTTTGAAATTTTCAAAACGCTCTTTCGCTTTCAATTCACCCGATTGTTTTCTGTCTAATAAATACGAAGTTTTATACCAAGTATCTCTTGCTTCTGCTACATTAATCGAAAGATTTTGATCTCCGTTTTTAATGGTAATTGTAGTTCCTTCTTTTACTTTTCCGATGTTGAAGAATGCTACATTATTTTCATTCAAAACTGTTTCAACCGAAGCATCTGCTTGGAAAACAATTCCGATATTTTCAGAAAATAATATTTTGATGGTATCGCTTTCGCGTAATGCACTCAAGTCGTAATCAGCGGCCAAATTCACATCAGCAAAACACATTTCCAATAAAGTGGTAATCAAACCACCGCTTCCAATGTCGTGTCCCGCTTGGATTTTATCGGCTTTAATCAAATCTTGAATTACGTTGAACGTATTCTTGAAATTCGCGCCGTTTTTAATCGTAGGAACTTCAGTTCCAATTTTATTCAAAACCTGAGCAAAAGAAGAGCCTCCTAATTTGAAAGCATCCTCTGAAAGGTTGATATAATAAATGTTACCGCCGTTTTTCTTCAAAACAGGTTCCACTACTTTTTGAATATCCGTACAATTTCCACCAGCAGAAATAATCACGGTTCCTGGAGCAATCACGTCTCCATCAGGATATTTCTGTTTCATCGATAGTGAATCTTTTCCGGTCGGAATGTTGATTCCCAATTCAATAGCAAAGTCAGAACAGCTTTGAACAGCTTCGTACAAACGAGCATCTTCACCTTCATTTTTACAAGCCCACATCCAGTTGGCCGAAAGCGAAACGCCTTTCAATCCATCCTTAATCGGAGCCCAGATAATGTTCGACAACGATTCTGCAATCGCAGTTCGGCTTCCCGCAGCAGGATCAATCAAGGACGCAATAGGCGAGTGGCCAACCGTCGTGGCAACACCTTCTTTTCCTAAATAATCCAACGCCATCACGCCAACATTGTTCAAAGGCAATTGCAATGGTCCGGCACACTGCTGTTTGGCCACTTTTCCGCCAACACAACGATCGACTTTATTTGTCAACCAGTCTTTGCAAGCAACGGCTTCCAATTGCAACACTTGGTCAAGATACTTTTTGAAGCTTTCTTGCGTATAGTCTAAGTCTGTATATTTTCTATCAATTGTAGTATCGTTCATCACGACTTTTGGAGAACTTCCGAACATATCTTCTAAAGCAAAATCCATTGGTTTTGCACCTGTAGTTTTTGATTCGAAAGTAAAACGGTGGTTTCCTGTGACGTCTCCCACTTGGTACATTGGCGAACGCTCACGATCAGCGATTTTCTGTAACGTATCAATGTCTTTTTGGCCAATCACCAATCCCATTCTTTCTTGAGATTCATTACCGATGATTTCTTTTGCTGAAAGCGTTGGATCGCCAACTGGCAATTTATCCAAATCAATCAAACCGCCTGTTTCTTCCACCAATTCTGAAAGACAGTTCAAATGTCCGCCAGCCCCGTGATCATGAATAGAAACAATAGGGTTTTCATCGCTTTCCACCAATCCGCGGATGGCATTTGCAGCACGTTTTTGCATCTCAGGATTCGAACGTTGGATGGCATTTAATTCAATTCCAGAACTGAAAGCGCCAGTATCTGCTGAAGAAACGGCAGCACCACCCATTCCAATTCTATAATTTTCTCCGCCTAAAAGAACAACCTTATCACCTGATTGTGGTTTCTTTTTGATAGCTTGATCTAATTTTCCATAACCGATTCCACCAGCTTGCATGATTACTTTATCGTAGCCAATTTTTCGATTATTTTCGTCATGTTCAAAAGTAAAAATCGAACCAGTAATCAAAGGTTGACCGAATTTATTTCCAAAATCAGAAGCTCCATTTGAAGCTTTGATCAAAATATCCATCGGCGTTTGGTACAACCATTTTCTTTCATTCATCGCTTCTTCCCATGGACGATTTTCTTCCAATCGAGAATACGAAGTCATATAAACTGCAGTTCCCGCCAATGGCAACGAACCTTGTCCACCCGCCAAACGGTCACGAATTTCTCCACCAGAACCTGTTGCAGCACCGTTGAAAGGCTCCACCGTTGTTGGGAAATTATGCGTTTCCGCTTTAAGCGAAATTACCGAATCAAAATCTTTAGTTTCGTAAAAATCTGGTTTGTCAGCTGATTTTGGCGCAAATTGCTGCACTTTCGGACCTTTTACAAAAGCCACGTTATCTTTATAAGCCGAAACAATATCATTCGGATTTTCAGCTGAAGTTTTCTTAATCAATTTGAATAGGGAAGAAGGTTTTTCTTCGCCATCAATTACGAAAGTTCCGTTGAAAATCTTGTGGCGACAGTGTTCTGAATTTACTTGAGAGAATCCGAATACTTCCGAATCTGTTAGTTTTCGGCCTAATTTTGTAGCCAAATTATCTAAATATTCAACTTCTTCTTTGCTCAAAGCCAAACCTTCTTTCGCATTGAAAGCGGCAATATCTTCAATTTCAAGAATTGGTTCTGGTTGAATATTTATGGTATAAATTTCTTGATTTAATTCAGAATATTTCTGAGAAAGCATTGGGTCAAAATCCGAAAAAGCTTCAGTAACTTTTTGAAATTCTTCAATCCTAATAATGCCTTCAATAGCCATATTTTGTGTAATCTCAACAGCATTCGTACTCCACGGAGTAATCATTGCGGCACGAGGACCAACAAAAAAATCCGCTAAGACGGATTTTTCTATTTTATGTGTGTTGCCAAAAAGCCAGTTTAATTTTGAAATGTTTTCTGCCGAAAGCTCGTTTTGCATTTGAACTGCAAAAACGGTGTTGCTTTCGTTTCCGAAGAAATGAATCATTGTGTATATTTTAGTTGTTGTTGTGGTGCAAATTTAGTTCAAAAAGTTTAAAGTCAAAAGTTTTCAGGTCATAAAGTCGAAAGTCAAAAAGTTGAAAGTCGAAAATAAATTTGCGTGAAAAAAGGAAGCTTGTTTGCGAAAAAAAATAGCCACGAATTACACGAATTTTCACTAATAATTTGTGGAAATTTGTGTAATACGTAGCTGAAAAACTTTTATGCAATAATGATTATTTTTTACGCTTCATCAAAATCTCCATTGACTTAAATTCCTTTCCTTCTGGAGTCGTATCATACGATTCAATTTTTTGGGTATTGTCGTCAACTATTGTGATAATTTGTCTTGTTTTCTTTGATTTCTTTGTAAGAGGATCTGTCATTTCACCAAGGAAAGTTGTTGATTTTGTGGCTTCATCAAATTTTCCTGTTCCAACCATCAGTCCAGTTGCCATATTGTCAATCCAAGTCGAAGTATATTCGCCGGAAGCATTGTTGTATGCAAGGACGGAAATTCCTTCAAAATCCATTCCCATTACTTTGCCTTTATGTTTTTGCTCTTGGTATCTGCCACCTAAAATCATTTTTATTTCAACTGTAGCGGTATTTTTTTGCGGATTTTTATCATCAGGACTCATCCAAAAAGTCATGTCTTCTGTCCAAGTTCCCACTTCAGAAGCCATTCTTTTGTGTGGCTCAGTTGGTGTTGCATATTCTTGCCAAGCTTTCATCATTGCCACAGAATCCATTGGCTGTGGTGTTTCATTTTCTGAAGAAACCGAATCTTTTTTAACCACTACGTCCTCTTCTACAACTTTTACTTCTTCTTTTTTGCTACATGAAGCTAGGCATACTAATAATGCTCCTAAATAAAAATAATTTGTTTTCATGATTTTTGTTTTTGTTAATTAATTATGATAAAATTATAAAATAAAATAATAAATCAAGAAAAAAATCTGTACAAATTCAATTATTCTATAAATACATTATAGGCTCCTAAATCTGAGGGATTATTTCTTGGCAGGCCTAAAATATCAAAACCGCCACTGTTTGTTCCAGCACCTTTTGCTTTAGAATCATCGTCAATTCTCAAATCATTTTTATTAGCATCAATGAAACTCGGATCTCCTCTTAAATTTTGATTAATAGTCATGAAAGCATATAAAGGATTATTTGCCACATTGCTTGCAGTGCTTAACTTAACAAGGCAGTTTGAGAACGAGGTAATAAACTCATTGGCAGTCTCTTCTTTTGCAATCAACAATGCCGATTGATTTGAGCCATAAATTATTGAATTTGTAAAAGTTGCATTCAATGGCTGTGTAAATGGCTCAGCTCCTTCAAAATAATTATCGATTCTTACCGCATATTTCTGGGTTCCTGACCAATTGTTGTTAAAAGTTGAATGCGTAAAATTATATGTGCCGCCATAATTGCAATACAAACTCGCCGAACCAGCTAAATTGATGACCACATTTTCACCTTGAATATTTCCGGTTTGGGCTAGAATTCCAGCATTTGCAGAATTATAAATCTGTACGTTTTTCAATTTCAAATCAGGAGTACCGCTTCCTGAATTTCCAGAAACTAAAATCCCGACAGTTGCATTTTTGATAGTCAAATTTGTAAATTCATGTCCGGTACTTCCTTGCGTAAGCCAAATTGCAGACCATTGCCCTGGACTATCCGAAAAAGCAGGCTCTAATCGATCTCCTTCAAAAATCACTTCTTTTTCTAAAGCTTCGGTCTCTGATTTTTCTCCATTTATTTTTATAGAACTCTCGTTAAAGGCTATTAATGCTGAGCCTGAATGAAAATGAACTCTGGTTCCCGCAGCAATATTTAAGGTAGCGTTGCTAGGAACTGCGGCGTATCCATAAATAACATAAGGTTTTGCAGCAGTCATATTTAATTCATTGCCTTCCAAGAAAAAACCTCTCTCTGGATTTCCTTCTGCGTCTTCAATCGGCAGCGTTTCATAAACTCCTTCATTACTTCGGGATGGATATAAAAAAACGGCATCTTTAACTAAAGTCACCAATTCCACTTTCTGAAACTGTGTTCCTGCGTCAAATTGAATTTGATCTGTATAAAGATATTCCGCTTCCGGATTTTCAAAATCTGAATAATCGATTGTGGTTTCTATAAAAATAAAGAGACTGTCTTTTGCCAAAAGCTCTACATTGCTGAAAATTCTTCCTTCAGCGCCGACATTTCCTTGCATTCCGTCAATCATCATTCTGTATTTTGAATCGATGCCTTTTCCAAGTTGAATTGTAGGAATACTGATGTCTTTATTACTTCTATTATACACTTTTAAGGTGTAAGTGCTTGAACCAACATTAGTAAAAACCGTGTCTAAATAAACCGTATCTCTTGAAAATTCCAGGTTACCAGAACTTCTTTCAAAATCAAAATCTTTTCGGCAAGAAGTCAGTGAAAGGACAAATACAATAAATAGGAAAAAAATAGAATTGCGCATTGGTTTTGAATTTTGGTAAAAATAGTAAAAATCTGTTTTGTAATCGACTAAAATGTGAAAAACGAAAACGGCTTTCTTGTAAACTGCAAAATGTTAAAATTAGTATGTTTGTTTTAACTTTTTTCTAAAACGTATATAGGACAGTGCCGATTAATTTTCCGTAATTTTGGAAAAATAAAATATAGAGAATGGTTTTCGATAAAAATACAATGCTTGAAAACTGCAAAAAATGGTGTGAAAATACTTTGATGCAGACTTTAGAAATAGAATTTATTGATGCTGGCGAAGGTTATTTAAGAGCTAAAATGCCTGTAAATTCAAGAGTTCACCAGCCAATGGGATTATTGCATGGTGGCGCTTCTGTAGCTTTGGCAGAAAGCGTTGGAAGTGCGGCTTCCTTAATGTTTATCGATCCAGAAAAGCAGGAGGTGAGAGGCATTGAAATTTCTGCAAATCATGTCAAAAGCAAGCGTGCCGGAATCGTTTATGGAACCGCTAAAATTATTCATAAAGGCAGAATGGTACATCTTTGGGAAGTGCGAATTACAGATGAAAACGACCTTTTGATTTCGCTTTGCAAAATTACGAACATTGTCCTCGACAGAACTAAATAAGATGTCAGATTTACTTCAAAAAGCTCAAGAATTTCTGAGGAAAAAATTGCCATTCGTAATTTATTCCAAACCTGATGAAACGCAAATTATTGGCTTGTTTCAAAAGGATAATTCTTTAAATTACACAGAAGATTTCACTGAAAAAGGATTTGTTTTTGCTCCTTTTAATGGAGATAAATTTATTTTGATTCCAGAAGATAGTTCTGAAATTGTAACAGAAAACTACGAAACAATTGCGGATTCAAATACTTCAGAATTAAAGAATGAAATAAATATTTCGGATAAAAAATACTTTCAAAATTTAGTCCAAAAAGGAATTGACGCTATTAATTCTGGGAATTTTCAGAAAGTAGTTTTATCACGAACGGAAGCGGTTTCCATTGAAAATGATGATGCTATTTTATTATTTCAAAAATTGCTTTCGAACTATCCAACGGCTTTTAAATATTGTTTTTTCCATCCAAAAGTAGGATTGTGGCTTGGCGCGACACCAGAGCAATTTTTAAAAGTAAATTCAGATGAAATAAGAACAGTGGCTTTGGCAGGAACGCAAATTTTTAAGGAAGGCGAAATTATTTGGGAAAATAAAGAAAAAGAGGAACAGCAATTTGTGACTGATTTTATCTTAGACAATCTGAATGAGTTGGTTTCTGTTAAAATTTTTACTGAACCTTATACTTTTAGGGCGGGAAATATTGTACATATTAAAACCGATATTTCAGCAAAATTAATAGATAGAAAAGACTTAAAAAAAGTCATAGAAATTTTACATCCAACGCCTGCTGTTTGTGGATTTCCAAAGAACGAGTCTAAAGAATTTATTCTAAAAAATGAAAGCTATGATCGGGAATTTTATGCTGGATTTTTAGGAGAATTGAATAAAGATTTTGCTAGAAATGAAGATGCTAAATCTGACTTATTTGTAAATTTAAGATGTATGAAATTAGCGGATAAAACTGCCAATCTTTTCATCGGTTGTGGCATTACAAAAGACAGTGATCCTGAAAAAGAGTTCTTTGAAACCGTCAATAAATCAAAAACAATGAAGAAAATTCTGGCTTGACCGCATGATTTTCTTCCTACCTTTATATAAACAAACAAAAACAGAATGAAATTAGATATATTATTTTTTGGAGCACATCCTGACGACGTGGAATTGGGCTGTGGCGCGACACTCGCAAAAGAGGTTTCGCTTGGCAAAAAAGTAGGAATCGTCGATTTGACAAGAGGCGAATTGGGAACAAGAGGAACCGCTGCAATTCGTGATGAAGAAGCAAAAAATGCTGCTGAAATCTTAGGAGTTTCTGTCAGAGAAAATCTTGCGATGCGTGATGGTTTCTTTGTAAATGATGAAGCGCACCAATTGGAAGTTATCAAAATGATCAGAAAATACCGTCCTGAAATTGTGATTTGCAATGCAATTGAAGATCGCCACATTGATCACGGAAAAGGAAGCAAATTGGTTTCTGATGCATGTTTTCTTTCAGGATTGATAAAAATCGAAACGGCAATTGACGGAATCGCTCAAGGCGCTTGGAGGCCAAAATTAGTCTATCATTATATCCAATGGAAAGATTTGAAACCAGACTTCGTTGTGGACGTTACCGGCTTTATGGAAAAAAAGGTAAGTGCGCTTATGGCATACAAATCGCAATTTTTTGATCCGAATTCTGATGAACCGACTACGCCAATTGCTACAAAAAACTTCCAAGATAGCATTATTTACCGTGCTCAAGACCTCGGCAGGCTCATAAATTCAGAATATGCAGAAGGATTCACTGTAGAAAGATATTTGGCAGTCAATAGCTTAGCAGATTTGGTGTAATTTTTTAAAATTTTTATTTGCAGAAATCATTTTTTGCGGTATATTTGCACTCGTTAAACAAATGGTGGTTGTAGCTCAGCTGGTTAGAGTATTGGTTTGTGGTGCCGAGGGTCGCCGGTTCGAACCCGGTCAGCCACCCATTTTTACAAAGCTTCAGAGAAATCTGAAGCTTTTTTTTGTTTCTATTTTAATGCTAATTAAAACTTAAATCAAGTGCACCTCAAGGCAATATTGATTAAATTAGTAAGAAAAACAAACATCATGTCACAGCAAATTTTTATAGGAAATCCGATTTCCTTCAAGTCTTTAAGAGATTATATTTTTGACCATAAAGTAAATAAAGGCGATTCAATCGTTCTCAACCCATTGAATTATCAAAGCATTTTGGAGGAAATAAAAAATTCTGACGAAGAAATTGATATTCCTATCAATGTTTTCGGAGTTCTGCTCGTACAGCATGATTCTGTAGAACTAGGAAAGGTTCAAATTATAAAGAATGATGATTTAAATTCATAAAAAAAGCTCCGAAGAAATTCGGAGCTTTTTTGTTATTCGCCGTTTTTATCGACTCTGATTCTATCTTTTCTATTAGCCAATTCCCATGCGGTTGCAAAAATAAGCCTTGCTCTTTTTTGCAATAAATCATATTCAATTTTATCTGGAGTGTCAGTCGCCTTGTGATAATCTTCGTGAACTCCATTAAAATAAAATAACGCAGGAACTCCATTTTTTGCAAAATTATAGTGATCTGAACGGAAATAAATTTTCTCAGGATCATTTCTGTCGTTGTATTTATAATCTAATTCTAAATTTGCATATTCTTTATTTGCTGCTTCAGAAATGTTGTGCAAATCAGTACTCAAACGATCTGAACCGATTAAATAAACATAATTTCCATTGTTTTTATGTTTTGCATCACGACGGCCGATCATGTCAATATTCAAATCCGCAATTGTATTTTTCAAAGGAAATAGTGGATGTTCAGCATAATATCTTGAGCCGTGAAGCCCATGTTCTTCTCCAGTAACATGCAGAAATAAAATCGAGCGTTTTGGTCCGTGTCCATCTTTTTTAGCCTGCATGAAAGCCTGCGCTAATTCTAACAAAGCCACAGTTCCTGAACCGTCATCGTCAGCACCATTATAAACTTCTCCGTTTTTCATTCCAACGTGGTCATAATGTGCAGAAATTACTAGAATTTCCTCTGGTTTTTCTGAGCCTTCGATAAAAGCCCAAATGTTTTCTGAGTCATTTAATTTCGGACTGAATGCTTTTGCCATATATTCTGCTGGCACTTTTTGATAAAAATCAGTAGCTCCTTTTGGATAAGAAACACCTATTTTTTCATATTCAGAGATTAGATATTTTCCTGCCTTTTTTTGTCCTGGCTCACCTGTATTTCTGCCTTCCATGTCATCGCCTGCAATAATATACAAGTGTGTCTTTAATTCATCTGCAGAAATAGTTTCTAGGTATTTTGTAGGTTTTACCGAAGAACAACTGGTCAATAGCGAAAGCAATAAACCAGATAAAATCAATTGTTTCATATAATAATAATTTAAATTTTAGTGAACGTTCATTAGACTGTAAATAAATAAACAAATCAATACAGAAAAAATAAGGAACATATTGACAAAAAACAATAAAAATCCCTTAAGTCTTGAAATCAATTTACTTTCTCCATAAATTCTTCTGTGGGCCCTAAAAAAATAAAAGAAACTGTACAAAACTGATGTAATACCTACCAATGCTGATAGAAAATCAATATAATATATGATATCTAAAAGCCAATTAAAAATAATGCATATGGTTATGACGAGCAATAAGAATGAAAAATAATGCAATGTAAAAACACCATTGTCAAAATAATACCATTTTTTCTTGTCATGCAAAAGCCATAAAAAGAAGGCGAAAACCGGCATATAAAAAAATAAAACTTTCGGCAGATTGTGAACAAATGACTCGCCAGCTTTTTCCCTAAATTCTTTTTTAGAGAGATTTTCTCCTGTTTTGAAATAGGTTTTTAATGATGTATATTGAATATAAGTAAACTTTTCTTTTTCTGGAAGCGACTTCTGCAATGAATCTAATTCCTTTAAAGTTTTCACTTTCCGGCTATCAAATAAAGAAATACTTCCGTTATTGATTTTTGTTGTAAAATCCTCACCGTCAACTTCTTCTACTTTTGTGGTTTTAACTTCTTCCTCAGCATTAGGCAAAATTGTTGGAATAAAAAAAGTGATAAAACTTATAAAAATGTACAGTTTAACTGGAGGTACAAATTTTTTCCTTTTTCCTTCTAAGTATTCTCTAGTAAGCCTTCCCGGATGAAAAAGAAGATATTTGACAGTTTTCCAGAAACTCCCGTCATAGTGCGTCAAATCTTCAATAAAGTGCGTGAAAAGATAATGGAAAGATTGCTTAGGCTCCGAATTTTCTTGTCCGCAGTTGGGGCAAAAATTACTTTCGACAACATAGTTGCAATTTAAACAGGTTTTGTCTTTTCTAATTTTCCCGTGTCCCATTATTTAACCTTCATAGTTTAAAAGGCTAAAACTATAAATTTTTTTATGCAAAAGCGAATTAATTTATAAGAAATTTTCTAAAAAAAAAGTAAGGCCTCATCACACAAAAGTGCTGAAGCCTTACGCATGAATTACAACTAACTCTAAATTAACGTGATTGCAATTCGTGTCTGCCTTCCTTAATCTCTTCTACCATTTTTTTATTAAATGCAGGAAGATCATCAGGATTTCTGCTGGTTACCAATCCATTGTCAACGACCACTTCTTTGTCGATCCAAGTTGCTCCGGCGTTGATCAAATCATTTTTTACTGAAAAAAATGATGTAACATTTCTGCCATCTAAAACATCGGCATCGACAAGAATTTGGGGTCCGTGGCAAATGGCGGCAACCGGTTTTTTCTCTTCGAAAAAGTCTCTTACAAATGAAACCGCTTTTTCTTCTCTTCTTAACAAGTCAGGATTGATAACGCCTCCAGGCAAAACCAATGCATGATAGTCTTTTGATGAAACTTGGTCAAGCGTTTTATTTACTTCATATTCTTTTCCCCAGTTTCCATCGGCCCAGCTTTTGATTTTACCGCTTTTTAAACTTACAATATCAGCCGTCCAGCCTTGCTGTTCTAAATATTCTTTTGGCGATCTTAATTCGCTTTCTTCAAATCCGTTGGTTGCTAAAATGGCTACTTTCTTGCTCATAATTTGTCTGATTTATTATATTAATAACTTGATTTATATAAAGTTACAACAACGTTTTTCCAAGAAAGTTTAAAGCAATATTAAAGTTGTCTTAATGTTTGTTAAGGAGAAATTATATTTAGTAATTTCAAATAAAAATTAGAAAAAGTATGCAAGATATTTTTGAATGGGAGAGAGTCTGGATGAACGACCATCCTTTTGAATTTCTTTTTGAAGTTGTTTTCAGGTCTGTAATTATGTTTATCATTTTGCTTATTACCTTAAAGTTCACCGGAAAAAGAGGCGTCAAACAACTTTCTATTTTTGAAACCGTAATTATCATTGCATTAGGTTCAGCTGCAGGAGATCCAATGTTTTATGAAGATGTCGGCATTATTCCAGCTATAACAGTTTTTTTTGTCATCATATTATTGTATCGTTTTGTGACAATGCTGACCGGGAAATTTCAATGGTTTGAAAGATTGATAGAAGGCAAAACCGAATGCCTTATCGAGCAAGGAAAGTTTTCTATTTCTAGTTTTGAAAGAGAAGGTTTGGCCCAAGATGAATTTTTTTCTGAATTGAGAGTATATTCGGTAGAACATTTAGGGCAAGTGAAAAATGCCTACCTAGAAACTTCCGGAGAAGTCAGCGTTTTTTTCTATAAAGATGAAGAAGTGAAATATGGATTGCCAATCTTGCCACAACTTTTCATCCAAAAAAGCGAGACGATTTCAAAAGACGGAATTTATGCCTGCACGTTTTGTGCGCATACGCAAGAATTAAAATCTGGAACTGCTTCTTGCGAAGTATGCAAAAAGACCGAGTGGGTAAAAGCTATAAATACAACTAGAATAGCTTAAATTTACCTCATGATTAAAATTCAGCCTACCGATAATTACAAAGCAATTCAAGATATTGCCGGAAAAACTTGGCCTGTGACTTATGGCCCGATTCTTTCTTCAGAACAGATTCAATATATGTTTTCAATGATGTATGATTTAGAAGCATTGAAAAATCAGGCAGAAGCTAAAAACCATCATTTCATAATTGCCGAAGAAGATGGAAATTTCCTCGGATTTGCTTCGTATGAATTTGATTATAATAAGGAATCCAAAACAAAAATCCATAAGATTTATATTCTTCCGGAAACCCAAGGAAGCGGCATCGGCAAAAAAATGATTTATTACATTGCTGAAAAAGCGAAAGCCAACAAGCAAGATTTCCTTTCTTTAAATGTAAACCGTTTTAACGAGGCTATTCATTTCTATAATAAAATGGGATTTGAAAAAGTAGGCGAAGAAGATATCAATATCGGAAACGGCTATTTGATGGAAGATTTTATTATGGAGAAAAAAATATAGTTATTTATACTTTTTTTGTATAAACATTAAGAAGCCAATAACATACATCCGTTTTTATTAATCATAACTTTGAGATAAACCAACTAAATTCTCAAATTATGATAGAGCAAATTCACAACCTTCCCGATAACATGGTGGGTTTTCGTTCGAGTGGCGAAGTGACCAAAGAAGACTTCGAAATTGTGCACACCAAGGTCGCAAAACTGGTAGAAAAGACAGATAAACTTAATTATTTACTTTATTTAGAAGATTCTCCAGCAGGATTTACTGTTGGCGCATGGATGTCTGATGCTCTGTTAGGAATTAAAAATATTACCAAATGGAACCGCGCCGCAATTATTTCTGATTCAGAAACCATCGATAAAATCACTGCAGTTTTTAGCAAATTGATGCCAGGCGAATTCAAGGTTTTTCAAAAAAATGATTTGGAACGCGCCATCGATTGGACTTCAGAAAAAATTGACGTAGAAGATTAAAACCAACTAAAAATAAAATTGCCATGGGAGATCATAAAAATTTAAATAATGAAGAAGCTGTTTCAAAACTGAAAAAACTGGCCGAAGATATCAGAGTTTGTATGTTTTGTACCGATTTATCACATGTTCCATTTTCAACGCGACCGATGAGTATTCAAGAAGTTGATGAATTTGGGAACATCTGGTTTTTAAGCGGCGCTGACAGCGATAAAAACTTCGACATTAAGCAGGATGAGAACGTACAATTGCTTTTTTCAAAGAATTCAAGCAATGAATATTTGAATGTTTTTGGAAAAGCTTACATCTATAAAGACAAGTCAACAATCGAAGACAAATGGAGTCCGATTGCGAAAGCATGGTTTTCAGAAGGAAAAGATGATCCGAATTTAACGGTGATTCGAGTACAGCCAGACTATGTTTATTATTGGGATACAAAAAGTGGCAAAGTCGTGTCATTATTGAAAATCGCAGTAGGTGCAATCATTGGAAAACCGCTTGACGACGGAATCGAAGGAAAATTATCAGTTTAGTTTTATTGATTAATTGAGAAGAAGCTTCTGGGAAACCAGGAGCTTTTTTGTTTTTTAGAACCTTTGAATAAATTCAAAGGTAATTGATAAGAATAATTGATAAAATAGTCGATAATGTTGTCATCAATTACAATTGATTTTAATCAATTGATTTAAAAGCTTAGATAATCTATGTTCAGTAAACTTTAACAACATTTATACGCATTTCCAATTTGTTCTCTCGTAAATTTAATTACTGTTCTACCACCGACAGCGACGCCTATGCAAAATTCTACTACGATTTCAAATTTCCTAAATAAAAGACACAATCTTCCTCGCTGGATAAAGATTGCTGGAAGAATCATGCTCGGTATTATCCTTTTTGTCATAGTTGCGTATCTTGGTTTGGCATTTTATATTAATACGAATAAAAAAGAAATTCTGGCCAAAGTCACTTCTGAAATAAATGAAAACTTAAACGGAAAGTTTACGGCAGAAAGCATGGATCCGACTTTTTTAAAGGGATTTCCAAATATTTCCTTACGACTAAATAATGTGGAAGTCAAAGATAATTTATGGAAAAACCATAAGCACACTTTGCTCAAATCATCTGATTTTAATATTTCAATAAATGCTTTTGCCTTTTTGAGAGGAACGGTTGAAATCAAGAAAATTCAAATCAGCGATGCTTCGATTTATTTGTATGAAGATACTTCAGGTTACAGCAATACTTCTATATTTAAGACAAAAAAAGAAAAGCAGGAAACCAATGAAGGAAGCAGTTCCTTTGCCGAAATCAAAGCTTTTGAGCTCGATAATGTCAATTTTATTTCAGATAATAAACGCCGAAATAAGCTTTTTAATTTCCAGATAAATAATTTAAGAGGCAGGATTGATTTTGTTTCTGAAGGCTGGAATGCTGACTTGAAACTAGATGCATTAGCCAAAAGTTTTGCCTTTAATACCAAGCATGGCAGTTTCATGAAAGACAAAGCCTTGACAGGAAAATTAGAGATTAATTTCAATGAAGAAAATGAAACCTTGACAATTTTGCCAAACGAGTTGCAGATTGGAAAAAATGATTTCAATATTGGTGCAAAATTTAACATCGGCAAAAAGAATTCTGAGTTTTCAATCAACATTAAAGTAGATGAAATTCTTTGGCAGGAAGCCAGCAATCTACTTTCGAACAATATCAGTTTTCAATTAGATCGTTTTGATTTAGACAAACCGATTGCTGTAACTTGTGATATTGTAGGCGATTTAAATGCGGAAGGCGATCCGTTGATTTATGTAAAAGCAAAAGTCAAAAACAATACGCTTCATGTACCTGACGGAATCGTGGACAATTGCAATTTCAACGGAGTTTTCACAAACGAATACAAAAAAGGGAAAGGTTTCAATGACCCAAATTCTGCTGTGATGCTTTATAATTTTAAGGGAGAATATAAGCAAATGCCTTTTGTCATGGACTCTGCCGTAATAAATGATTTGGAAAAACCAATCGCTTCGGGCATTTTCAAATCTAATTTTCCGTTAGAGAAAATGAACAATGCGATTAATGAAGATTTGCTGAAATTTTCAGGCGGGAATGCTAAAGTAGAATTGAAATTTAGAGCTGATATTGTCAATTTAGAAATTACGAAGCCAAAGTTTTCAGGCTTGGTTGCTATTGAAAATGGAGACGTAAATTATGTTCCAAGAAATGTTCGCTTTAAAAATACAAATGTCAATTTAGAATTCACAGAAACGGACTTGTTGATAAAAAATATTCAGTTGCAAAGCGGTAAAAGTGTTGTTTTTATGGAAGGAGATATCCAAAACTTTCTCAATTTATACTATACAGATCCTGAAAAAATAGTCTTGAATTGGAAAGTAAGAAGTCCGCAAATGCACATGGCCGAATTTTTAGGTTTTCTTGGAAATAGGAAAACCAAAAGAATTGCAAAAAAGAAAACTTCTGGAGGCACTATTTCTGACAATCTAAATTTTCTTTTTGAAAAAAGCAATGTGGCAATGAATGTGAAGATTGACAATTTTTATTATAATAAATTCTTGGCAACGAATGCGAACGCTAATATATTGCTTTCAGAATCTGGAATTTCTGTCACAAATGCTGTTGTAAATCATGCAGGAGGAATTGTAAAACTTTCAGGGAAAATGACGCAGGGAAATCAACGCAATTCGTTTTCAATGAATACAACTGTAAGCAATGTCAACATTCAAAAATTCTTTCATGCTTTCAATAATTTTGGGATGGAAACGATGTCTTCAAAAAACTTGCGGGGCTATCTTTTTTCGAAAGCAACAATTTCGGGAATCGTTACCAACGAAGGAAAAATGATTCCGAAATCTATGAATGGAAATATTGCTTTTGATTTAAAAAAGGGAGCTTTGGTAAATTTTGATCCGATAAAAAGCGTTGGGAAATTTGCATTTCCATTTCGAAATCTAGACACGATTACATTCACTAATTTGAATGGGAAATTTGATGTCAAAGGAGATAAAATTAAAATTCATCCGATGAAAATAAATTCGAGCGTCCTCAATATGGATTTGGCTGGCATTTATTCGTTTGGTTCAGGAACAAATATTGTGCTTGACGTGCCGCTTCGAAATCCAAAAAAAGATAAAAATATTACTGATGAAGAACTGCTGGAAGAAAGAAGAAATAGGGGGATAGTACTTCATCTTTTGGCTACTGACGGTGATGATGGGAAAGTGAAAATTAAATTGGTGAGTAAGAAAACTAGTGAAAGTGCCGTGGAGTAATTTATTTTTTTTGCTAAGTACATTCTAATATTTTCTTCTAAGACAAGTTTTTTGGCAGTGGCTTGTTTTTTATTGGCTGCAGGTATTTTCATTTTTGCAGCTACTCGAACTTCTTTTGCAGCAACTTGTTTTCTTTCTGCTGCAGGCATTTTCATTTTTGCAGCTACTCGAACTTCTTTTGCAGCAACTTGTTTTATTTTTGCAGCAGGTATTTTCACTTTTGCAACTGCTCCAACTTCTTTTGCAGCAACTTGTTTTCTTTCTGCTGCAGGTATTTTCATTTTTGCAACTGCTCGAACCTCTTTTGCAGCAACTTGTTTTCTTTTTGAAATTGCTCCAATTCTTTTTTTATGGGTTTAATCTATAATTAATTTTATGTGTTTAGCTATAACTACAATTAATTTACTTTAAGAGTCTTTTTATGAGCAACTATAAAAAAACTGCAAGGTATAAAACTTGCAGTTTTTTATAAAAATAGTATGTAATTACTTAATCTGGCTTTTTAAATTTATAGAGATTATTCTAAAACTAATTCACCCAAAGCTTCTTTACTAAAACCTTTTAATTGATCCAATTTTCCAGCTTTAATTTTGGCAACCCAATTTGGATCAGATAATAATGGTCTTCCGACAGCGATCAAATCAAAATCGCCTCTGTCAAAACGCCTAGTCAATTCCTCTAAAGAAGTTGGCTGTGAACTTTCTCCAGCAAAAGCTCCGAAGAAATCTCCAGAGAGACCAACAGAACCAACAGTTATTGTAGCTTTTCCTGTTATTTTTTTCGCCCAGCCTGCAAAGTTTAAGTCAGACTCTTCAAATTCTGGTTCCCAGAAACGGCGTTGCGAACAGTGCAAAATATCTGCTCCAGCATCTACTAACGGAGAAAGCCAAGCTTCCATTTCTTGCGGTGTTTTTGCTAATTTATATCCATACTCAGAAGGTTTGAATTGTGAAAGCCTGATAATGATTGCAAAATCTTCGCCTACTTGTTTTCTTACTTCTTTGATTACGTCAACAGCAAATTTTGTGCGTTCTGCCAATGTTTTTCCGCCATAACTATCAGTTCTCTGATTAGTGCCTTCCCAAAAAAACTGATCGATCAAATAACCGTGTGCTCCGTGGATTTCAACACAGTCAAAGCCTAATCTTTTGGCATCTGCCGCAGCTTTTCCATAAGCGATAATTGTGTCTTCGATATCTTTTTCTGTCATGGTACTTCCATTGTTGAAACCAGGTCTGTTCAACCCTGATGGGCCTTCAAAAGGAACTGGAGGCGTCCATCCAGAATGGTGGTTGTCCATGATTCCCATGTGCCAGATTTGTGGTCCCATTTGGCTTCCCGAAGCATGAACTTCGTTGATTACTTTTTGCCATCCAGCCAATGCTTTTTCACCGTGAAAATGTGGCACATTGCCATCATTTGATGATGAAGGCCTGTTGATTACAGTTCCTTCTGATAAAATTAATCCGACTTGTCCTTCGGCTCTTTTTTGGTAATAGGCGGCAACTTGGTCAGTCGGAATTCCGTTTGGAGAAAACGAGCGCGTCATTGGCGCCATTACTATTCTATTTTTAAGATGCAGTGACTTTAATTCAAAAGGTGCAAACAAACTATTTGTACTCATATTTTTACTTCAATTTATATATTAGATCCAACTATTTTACTTAGTTCTTCAAAAGCTTTTTCATTTCTTTTGTAGTATGTCCATTGCCCAACACGAGTAGATTCTATGAATCCTGCGCGTTGCAATATTGACAAATATTCAGAAACTGTGGATTGGGTAAGTCCCGCTTTTGCCTGTATTTGCCCCACGCAAACGCCATGTTCAAAACCTGACGCTTCCTGTTCTGGAAAATTTATTTGTGGTTCTTTTAGCCATTCCAGCATCTGAAGTCGCGACTTATTTGAGAGTGCTTTAAAAATTTCTATGTGTTCCATGAGGCAAAGGTATCGACTTTTTCCGATATATCTATTAATGTAAAATTATTTGTGATTTATTTAAGTACTGAACCGTAAACAAGAGGGCAGATTTACTTTCCAATTACTTCTTGTCGATGTAAATTTCCCCATTCTTTTAAGGCGACGATTACATCTTTTAATGTTTCGCTGTGTGCTGTTGAAGCATATTCGACCATAGGCGGGAAAGTATCATAGACTTTTCTTGTCAAAAGCTTATGTTCTTCTAGAGATTTTAATTCTTTTGAGAGCATTTTATCAGTGATTCCTGTGACTTCTTTAGAAATCTGCTTGAAGCGTTTTGGCCCTTCAGATAAAGTGATTAAAATTGGCAACCTCCATCTACCGTTTAAAACTTCCAAGGCATCTCTTACCGGCAATAATGCTGCATTGCATTGTTGAACATTGCAATTAATAATTTCTGTTTCTTGCTTTTCCATAGTATTTGCTGTTTGCTATCTCAATGTATAGCGCTATACAAAGGTATAGTACTATAAAATGTATAGTAAAAGTATCTAGTTTTGTTTCATCAAACAAATAAATTACTTTAAAAATGAGAAAAATTTTGAATATCAATACGAGCATCAAAGGCGAAAATTCTTTTAGTACAAAATTATCAAATGCTATAATTGAAAAATTATTATTGGCAAATCCGCAGAGTGAAGTTTATACGCATGATTTGGCACAGAATCCATTGCCACATTTAGAATCTTTACATTTTAACTCTTTTTATACGCCAGAAGAGAATAGGACAGAGGCACAAAAAGAAGCAGTTAAATTGTCAGATCAAGCCATAAAAGAAGTTTTAGACGCCGATATTATTGTCATTGGTGTCGGACTTTATAATCTCGGAATTCCATCTACATTGAAATCATGGATTGACCATATTACTAGAGCGGGAATTACATTTAGCTACGCAGACGGTTATCCGAAAGGATTACTAGTCAACAAAAAAGTGTATTTGGCTATCGCATCTGGAGCTGTTTTTTCTGATGGATTATTAAAAGACAGTGATTTTACAGAAAATTATTTGAGAAAAATGTTAGGCTTTTTAGGAATGGCTGACGTTACGGTTTTTAGAGTAGAAGGTACAATGATGCCAGATTTAGCTGAAAATGCTATTCCAAAAGTATTAGAATCTATGGAAGAATTTGCTTTTTAAGTAAATCTGTAAAACTCCGCAGTTCTTAGAATTCGCTATCCATAAAATTATTGGTAGCGATTTTTTTTTGGCGAATGTGGAAACCCGTAATAAAATGAATAGTCTCTATTTTACTTTTGAACAAATGTGAAATGTCAAAGCAATATTTTGCATAAATCTGAAATAATAACTAAAATTAGCACAAATGATTAATGATTTAAAAAAGTATCTCAATGAAGAACAAGACCCAAAAGCAGTTGAGAAATTGTATGAAAAAGTCAGTGGGCTTTTAACAAGTGGTGAGACTATTGAGTATATAGCAGTTCAAAAAAAACCAGCAATAAATCTCTCCCCAGATTGTATTGCGTTGACTAACAAGAGGATTATCTTTTGCAGGCCCAAGAATTTAGGATTTGCAATGGATTTTCAAGATTATTTATGGAAAGATATTCTTGATACGCATATGAAAGAAGGCATGCTTGGTGCAACTTATTCGATTAAAACTATAAAAGGCTTAATAAATATGTTGGATTATCTGCCAAAAGCACAAGCCAGAAAACTGTATCAATATTCGCAAGGTAAAGAGGAAGAAATGTTGGAGTACAGAAGACAGCGAGATCTAGAAGATAAAAGAGCTACAGCAGGTGGAGGAATTGTAGTTAACGCAGGTCAGGTGGCACAAACACCTGTTGCAACTGAAAGCAAGGAAGATCCGTTAACTGTTTTACAACAACTTAAGTCTTTATTAGAAGCTGGAATAATGACTCAGGAAGAATTTGAAATTAAAAAAAATGAAGTAATCTCAAGAATGTAATTATGAAAAGTAAACTATCAGCAACATTGCTTGCGTTTTTTTTAGGGGGATTAGGAATTCATCACTTTTATTTAGGTCAGACAAAACGAGGAATTTTTTATTTATTATTCTGCTGGACATTTATTCCTGCATTATTTGCACTATTTGATTTTTTTGTCTTTCTAACCATGTCAACAGACAAATTTAATCTGAAGTATAATAATTTTAATTTAAGGTAAAAGCTTTATAAGTAAAAACTGCAAGTTCATCGCTTGCAGTTTTTATTTTATAATATTCTGAAAATCTTAAAAAGGATATCCAATCGCCAAATTGAATACCAAATTTTCTTTTCTCCAACTACCATTTCCAAACGAGATTTCATCTAAAACCCAGCGGTCACCTTCAGGCAAATAAGGTTTTCTTAACGGGAAAGCCAAATCTAATCTTAGAATTAGAAAGGATAAGTCAAAACGCAAACCAGCTCCGGTTCCAACGGCTAATTGCTCATAGAATTTTCCTGTGAATTCAGCTCCTGGTCGCATTTCATCTTTGTTCATCAGCCAGATATTTCCGGCATCGACGAAAATTGCTCCGTGAACGATGCTGAATAATTTTGCGCGATATTCAGTGTTTAATTCTAATTTCAAATCTCCAGATTGATCAGGTAGGAAAGAGTTGGCATCGACATCTTCCTGATAAGTTCCGGGCCCGATTGAGCGTGCTCTGAAGGCCCGGATGCTGTTTGTCCCTCCAATAAAAAATTGTTTTATAAAAGGCATTTGGTCAGAATTTCCATAAGGAACTCCGACTCCAGCAATAATTCTGCTGGCGATTTGAGAATCTCTTCCTAATTTATAATAATGGCGAAATTCATGCTCCATTTTAGCAAACTGGCTGAAAGGAACGCCTAAAATTTCCTTTGGATCCTCTTTGTCGCCTCCCATAACCAAGCCCGTAATTGTGGCAGAAAGATCTAAGCTTCCTTTATAATATATGGTATTCTTTTTTCTTTTTTGCATCGTATTTGTATACGTATAAGAATAAGTCGGGCCAAAAATCAATTGCTTGTCAATGACTCTTTGCAATGCGGGATTTGCAGGAATTGCTGGTGTTCCATCAGGCTGAGCAGGAACTCCGTCGATTTGTCGTTGGTATTCTTCGGTTACATTTCCAGAAGTTACATAAGTGATTTCGGTAACATTCAGCTGATGTTCTTTTCTTGCATTTTCTTTCCACAGATAGCCAAACGAACCTCTAAACGTATTCAAAGTATACAATCGCTGGCGTTCTTGATGTTCAAATCCGACCAAAGCTCTGGTTTTTGGAACAAATCCATCACCAGATTCCATTTTAAACGGACCAATGAATCTAGGCCAAACCAAACTTGCTTCTCCTCCAAAACGGAAAACATTATAGCCTTTATTTTGCCCTGAAACTTGAACTTCCATTCCTCCGAATCCGGTTAATGTTAGTAATTCTGCGCCTTTAAAAGTATTTCTGTTGCTCCAATTTACATTTAATTCTGTTCCTGTATAATTCGCAGAATTTGTCTTGGCCAAAACTTCTACGCGAATAGATTTCTTTGGAAGCGGTGTCAGATAATAATAAGCATTCAAAGCATTTTTTATAGAATCTGAAGGACGAAATTCATTTTTTACAAATTTAAAAGTTCCCAAATTCACTAATCGATTCAATGAAAGATTGTGGTCGGTTCTATTGTAAACATCGCCTTTGTGAAAATAAAGCGTTCTGTCATAAATCCTTGGATTAAAGGTTCTTGCCGTATCAATTATGGTAAAATCATTATATTTTTCGACTTTTGCCTTAGTCATATCGATACTGTCATTTGCAGAAAGCGTATAATTTGGATAAATGGTAATTTGATCTATCGTATATATTTGTTTTGCCCTTTCAGGAGTCTGTTCTTTCACTTTCACAATCAAATCAACCTCTTTAGTCCCAACAGTGCTGTCGACTTGAATCAAAAGATAATCAGGACTGAAATAATAATATCCTTTTTCTTTCAATCGCGTGTCGATTCGTTCTCTTTCTGTTTTAATTCGGTCTAGATCATAAGGCTGTCCAACTCTCAAACGGCTTCTTCGTCCCAAAGCGGCAATATCTTTTCCCAAAGTTGAAGAATCTGTCGGAAAAGTGACGCTCTTTATTTTATATTGATATCCTGGACGGACGATGTATTCAGCAGTAACTTTGCGATTTTTGCTTTTTCCGGTAGAATCTGATTCGGTTCTTACTTTATAATATCCTTTATTTTCGGCATAATTTTGCAAGATGCTTTCATTGTAAGCCAAATCAACCTGACTGAATAAAACTGGCGGTTGCCCAACTTTATTTCGAAGCCAATAGCGGAATCCTTTTTCTTTTTTAGGTTCTCCGGCTAAATTATAAAAATATAATTTCGGACGTAATCCTAAGATGGAACTGTTGGGTTTTGGACGAAGCAAAGGCTCTAATTCATTCTCTAAATTTTTGCGGTCTTTTTTAGACATCGTAGTGTCTTCCACTTTTACAGAACCGCCAACATACAAAGCATCGCCTTCAGGAAGGTATTTCAAGTTGCTGCAGGCGCACAAAAAAAGTGCTGTAAAAAAGAGGTAATATATAGCGCTTTTATTCATTGTCTTTATCTTTTTTGGCATTTTTATCGGTTTGTTCCTTTTGTTCTTGGTCAGACTTTTCGTTATCTGCTTTTTCCTTTTCTCTTTTTTTCTTGTCTTTTTCTCTGGCTTCGCGCGCAATTTTCTTTTCTTCTTCAGTTCTATGAAAAAGCTCACGGAATTTATTATAATCCATTGTGATGACAAAACCGACTCCAGTTTCCACGACTTGGCCTTGCAAAGCCACTTGATATTGGTTTTTTCGATAAGCGCGAATCATGTAACGGCCGTCTTTTGTCAATTGGTAATCAGCAGAAAGATCGCCGGCAATATTATTTGTTTCTTCATTGGTTTGCGACGGGCCTTCCAAGCCAAAACTGCTTCCTACAGTCACTTTTAATCGGTCATTTAAAAGCCTTTTTGAAAGTCCAACGTTCAAGTCTGTTCTGTCTTCGCGAGAACCTGTTGTATAATCTTCTCTTGATTGCAAGTCGAAATCTAATTCTACGCCTTGAACCAAACTTCCAGCCAAATTATTTAACTGTTGCGAAAGAATTTTGCTCACACTTTGTCTTGCAAGTGATCCGGCATTTGTGCCTCCAGCTTCACTTGAAAATGGATCTTCGCCGATGAATCTTCCTAATAATAACAAGGCAAAAACCTGCTTGTTTAATTCGCCTTCTTCTTGGCGAAGTTGTGCCAATTTGCTTTTAGTCAGATTAGTAACTTCCGCAGAAACCGTATTATTTCCTTCTGGCAATACAATGTCAAAAGTGATTACTGGTTTCAATAATTCACCGTTCATTTTCAGCAAAGTCTCAAACGGAATTCGTTGCTTAAACATATTTCTGTTCGACGTAATCTGATTGTCAACCAAGTCAATCGGAGCTGTTTCAATTTCATAAACTGCCGTAATATTTATATCTGCCGTAGTCGGTTCGCCTGTCCAAAGAATATAGCTTCCTTTTTGGATTTCAAAACGTCTTCTGATAAAATTGAATGACATTTCATAAGCGCCTTCGTCAAATTCATAACGTCCTGTCAAAGTTGTTTTTCCAGATTCATCGATTCCTCCCGTAAGTCGTGCTTCTCCTTTTAAATTTAAGTAATCGCCGTTTCCTTTATCGATAATCATCGTCAATTCAGCTTCTTTCACGATCTCGATATTAACCGAAACATCCATTCCTTTAAACTGGGATTGGTTCAAGGAATCAGCAACCACAAAACGCTTGTCAATCTGCATTCCGTCTTGGTCTATAAATTCTACAATTCCTTCACGGTCAGCAATCGACGGATCTGATTGTGGCAAAACTATCGTCAAATCAGTGTCTTCATTTATCTTCAAATCACCGCGAATCACAGGTTTATTCAAATCTCCTTTTACGCTTAATTTAGTGTCAATAACTAAATCTCCATAATATAAATCATTGTCTTTTGCAACAGAATTTACGGCTTTGAAATTTTCTGCGTTTACACGTAAATCAAATCCGAAATCAGAATAATTCGTAGTCAAAACGCGTCCGTCAACAACCAATTCATTATCTTCAGAATCAGAAATAGAAAAGTTGTCGAACGAAATTCCTTGGTTTGTAAACGAAATTTTGTCGTTCATTTCATCAAAATAGGAGGCAAGCTGTTTTACTCTCAAGCCAATTTCATTAAACTTCAATTCGCCTATGACACTCGGATTTTTGGCACTTCCAGTAATTTTAAAATCTCCAGATAAAAATCCTGTACTTTCAGTAATTGCACCCATTGTAAAACCTTGAATACTTTTCATATTCAGCTTGTCAATATCAAGATTCATGTCAAAAGTGGAATTATCTGTTCTATAAATTCCGTCTAAATTCACTTGATTTCCGTCGCCACCAGTGATTGCAACATCAACATTTAAAGTATTTGCCGTGTTGTTATCTACTTTTATGGCGATATTTCCAACGGTATCTGTTTTAAAAGTAAAATCTTCAATGTTCAAATCAGCGGTAAAAGTCATTGTTTTAGTCAAGTCTTTTACCAAAACATTTCCGTTGATTCTTCCGCCTGCCAAAAGCGTATCTTTTTGGATTGCGCTTGTAATTGTAGCAATTTCAAAATCCTTCAGAGTCACATCCAAAGGAGAATTTGTACTTTCAGATTGCGATTGAATTTTGATTGAACTTGCCTTGTTGCTCAATTCAAAATTGTTGGCATAAATTCCTTTGGAACCAAATTGAACGATATTTTCACGATCAATATCCCAAGGTTCATAGTTCAAAACCAAACCGTCTGGCTCTAAAGAAATCTGCGTATTTCCATCTTCGGCTTTTAAACTTCCTGCCAAAAGATATTGGTCTTCTTCTTTATTATCGCGAATCAATAAGGTGTAGTTCACTTTATTTTCGGCAACTTGTCCAGAAATACTAGTGTAAGGCAAATGAATCTGACCGCTTTTTATATCGTCAATTACCAAACTATAAATCAAAGCATTTTCGTCAGTTTCAATGTCTAATTGTCCATTTGTAATTTCAGTCGTGCCATAAATTACCTTCGGAATTTTTCCGTTTACATTAATTGAATCGCCTTCAGAATTATATCTCGCGTTAATTTCAATTGGAGAAAGGCTTTTCAATTCTGGCATCAATTTCATTAAAATTGGTTCGTCTCTTACCACTAAAGTCAGGTCAAATTGCTGTGGAAGATTAGCCTTTTTTGGAGCTTTTGGATTGGTATTGTAATATTTCGAAATTGAATTTGTCAAAGCAGTTCCGATTTGATCGTATTGAAAATTTCCTGTCATTAACGCATTTGCAAATTGTGATTGAATGCGAATTGTATCACTTTCGGCAGAAGAAATTGCGTCCACTTTAATCGAATCTAACGAATAAGTTTCCTTCGAATCTACAATCAAGAAATTATAAATTCTGACTTTTCCATTTAAATTTTCTGGGCTAGAATCGGTAATGTCAGCAAAAATATTTCCTCTCAATTTCAACGGACCAGCGTGAAGATTCAGTTTTTCCAAATCAGCAATATCGGTGTTCAATTTCAATTTTACGGCTGGATATTTTCCTTTGAAATTTCCTTCAGCAACCATATCAAAAGTCAAATTTACATCGTTCATTCCGGCAGTTACATCGAAATTTCCGTTTTTGATATCGCCTTTTAATTTTAAATCTCTGTAAGTATATTTGTTGAATTCTGCTTTGATCAAAGTTCCGTCAATTGAAGCTGTCGCGGTCTGCGGATTCAATCCTGTTCCTTTTACTTTTGCTTTCAAGCTGACTTTTCCGAGCGAATCGTTTTTCAATAATTTTCCAATATCAAAGTTCTCAATTGTAGCATCAGCATCATATTTTTCGTAATTTTTTCTTCTTTGGTCAAAAGTCGCTTTGATTTTTGCTTTTCCAAAACTACTCGCCAAATTCATATTGGTACTGAAATTTGAAATTCCTCCCTTGAAAAATCCGTTCAAAGACAATTGTGAAGGAAGCTGAATATTTGCCGGAATCGTTCCTTTCGGCACAAACATATTAATGTCTTTCGAAGTCGATTTCAGCTGCTTTATTTTCAAGTCAAAATAGGCCTTTTCAACATCTGGCAATCCAGTAATTCTTCCGCTTGCGGCAATAACTGTCGAACCGATGCCGCTGATTTCCAATTTCGGAATTGAAATATCGCTGACTTTTCCAGAAACTTCGCTGTTGATATACAAAATAGCATTCGGATTGCTCTTAAACGGATTTTGGTTTTCTAATGTTGGGACAAATAACAGAATGTCTTTGAAACCAATTTGGCTGTTTTCTAAAGACGCATCAATTCCCAAATCTCCTAAATTATCGGCAATTTTAGACAAATCATTATAGGTTATATTGATTTCATCTTTGACTAAAGTTTGTGGCGTTTTTAAATATAAATTTTTAAGTGAAGCCCTTTTGCTTCCATAAAAGAAGTTGGTTTTCAAAGATTCTATATCCAAACCACTTTTATCTTTTGCAGTCAAGGCTTGAATGTTTCCATAAATTGTATCGTTGCTATAATAGAATTTTTCGCCTTGCAATTTGAAATTTTCCAAGTTCAAATGTTTATAATCAATACCTTTTTTAACTCTTGGAGAATTTTCATCGTCAAATCTGAAAGCGATATTTTGAAGCGAGGTTTGGTTTAATTTCACTTTCCATTTTGGGCCAGTAGCTTCTAAAGATTTTGGAGCGTCAACTTCAATCGGCTTGTCTAATTTTCCTAAAGTTAATCCGCCAGAAATGCCATCTATTTCAAATTTTTCTAAATCAATAAACTGCTTTTTTAAATTGATTTCGTTGAATTCTAGAAGTAATTTTTTCAGCTTGATTCCCGTATTCAAAGCGGCACCTTTATTGTCAAAACCAATGTCAATATTAGCCAATTGAATTTCTCCTAATTCTAAATTTAAATCTTGGTTTTTTACAGCTTCATCAGTAACTTCAACAGTATTTTGAGCAACTTCCTGAACAATTTCACCTTGTTTAAGCATGACTTTAAATCCGTCCAAATTTATTCTTGGAACCGTAAAATCCATTTTATCTAAGTCAAATTTGGTGATTTTTGTATCAAAATGCCCAATATAAGCATTCAGGTCATTCTTGGAAATCGCATCTTCAAAACGAACTTTTATTTTGTCAAGATTTACATTTTTTACCGAAATTTTCATCGGTTTAGAATCTTCCTTTTTAGGTTCGTTTGAAGCAAAAGCGTCAATAATATAATCGAAGTTGAAAATTGAATCTTTGTCTCTTTTTATAGTCGTCGTAATTCCCTGCAAATCCACAGAATTCAGCTCAACTTCATTGCTCAAAAGTTTGAAAAGGCTGATGTCCACTTTTACTTTGTCGGCTGCAAGAAGCGTATCGCCAGCTTGACTTTCAAAATAAATATCTTCTACAATTACAAATTTTGGAAGTCCGATTTCAATTCTGCCGATTTTTACAGGAGTTTTAATCTTTTCTTCTAAGTAGGTAACCGCCTTGTCTTTTATAAGATTTTGGAAATAAGGAATTTGGATGAGGATCACTATCAGCAGGAAAAGTCCTAAGATAGAGCCAATAATCCACGCCAAAATCTTCAAACTTTTTTTGACGTATTTATTCAATTTCAATGGTTTTGTAGGTTTGTTCAAAATTCTTTAGTGTTTTCTAAATTGCTCTTCAATTAGCTCAATTTTTAGCCTTTTAAAAATACTACTTAAATCATAGTTTTTTATTAAAATCTTCCCAAAATTGACAGAAAACGACTAGTAATAACCTATTAAATTCTTTCTAAAATAGATTTTAAATCAATAGCGTCATCAAAGAATTTTGCCCACAAATCGCCTTTTTCTTCTAATCTTTTAGGAAGCGTTTTGATATTAAAATCGCTCAGTTTTAATTTGTTATTAATTTCGTCCCAATCCAGTGGCGTGCTGACATTTGCGCCTTCTCTTGGACGAAGTGAATAAATACTCGCCATCGTTTTTCCCTTTCCATTTTGAAGAAAATCAAGATAAACTTTGCCTTTTCTTTTTGACGGACTTCTTTCTAAACTTACAATTTCTGGCAATTTTTTTAAAACCATCTGGCTGACTAAATGTGAAAATTCCCGAGTTTGATCGTAGGAGTATTTCGGCAAAACCGGAATAAAAATATGGATTCCTTTTCCACCAGAAGTTTTTACATAAGCTGGAACCTGCAACAAATCAAGGATTTCTTTCAATGTCAAAGCCGTTTTTATAATCTTTTTCATATCCGCTTCATTCGGATCTAAATCAAAAATAATGTAATCAGGATTGTTTAAAGTCCCGACGCGACTGCTCCAAGGATTGATTTCAATACAGCCCCAATTTGCCAAAAACAATAAAGTATCGCGATCTTGGCAAAGCAAATAAGTGATGCTTTCACCAGTGGATTTTGATTTCAACTTGCGTGTTTTTACCCAATCTGGAACTTGGCCTTCGACATTTTTTTGGAAAAATCCTGGCTTCGAAATTCCGTTTGGATTTCTTAATAAAGATTGCGGACGGTCTTTTAAATAGGGGAGAATATAGTCAGCGATTGCGTTGTAATATTCGATTACATCGCCTTTTGTGTATTTTTCTTTAGGCCAAAAAACCTTGTCTAAATTTGAAAATTCTACTTTGCTTTTAGTTATTTTCTTTGGAGAACTAACAGTTTTTTTTGCTGTCTTTTTCGTTTGTTTTTCTTCTGATTTTATTTCAGAAACAATTTTTTCTGTAGCAATTTCTTTTTCCCGAATGACATCCTTTGGCTCTTTATCGGTTCGCAAGCCAATATAAACAGGATGGCGCAAACTTCCCGAATCGGTCCATTCAGAAAATTTAATTTGTGCCACCAATCTAGGCGAAACCCAATGTGTTTCCTGCAACTTTGGTGGCGTTTTGAACGGAGCAGTTTTTCGTTCAATTTTATTTAGTTTTGTTCGGAGTTCCTTTAAAATTTCATCTGAAAATCCAGTTCCAACTTTTCCAGAATAAATAAAATCGTCGCCTTCGTAAAAACCTAAAAGTAAAGCTCCAAGTCCGTTTCGACTTCCATTTGGATCAGTGAAACCACCGATTACCATTTCTTGCTGTTTGCTGGTTTTGATTTTCAGCCAATCTTTGGAACGTTTATTTTCGTAATATTTTGAGGAAGCTTTTTTTGCAATAATTCCTTCGCCTCCCAATTTTTCAAGTGCTTTGAAAGTTTCTATACCCTGACCAATTGTATGTGAAGAAAAGATGATATTGTCTAATTTTGGAAGAATAGCTTTTAGAATTTTTTTTCTCTGGATTAATTCTAAATTTCGCAAATCATAGCCCTTGAAATAAAGTATATCAAAAACATAAAATTTCAAATTCCCTTTTTTAGGATTTTCATCAAAATGCTGCAACCATTGAAAATTGCTCTTTCCTTTGGAATCTTCGACCACGACTTCGCCATCGAGAATCATATCGTCATTTATTTTTTCTAAAGTTTTGACAATTTCTTTGTATTTTGAATTGAACGAAATTCCGTTTCGGGAAATCAAGTTCACCTTATTGGTTTTTATTTGTGCCAAAGCGCGATAACCGTCAAATTTATTTTCAAAAACCCAGTCGTTGTTGTCAAAAGGTTCTTCGGCTAAAGTTGCCAATTGCGGACGCCAATCTTCTGGGAAATCTTTTATTTTTTCAGCATCTGCTAAATCTTCCGCAGAAAATTCGGAATCATTTCTTTTTAATTTTGGCTTTGTTTTTTCTTCTTCATCGTGCTTTTCTATTTGTTTTATTGCTTCTATTTTGGATAATTTTTTTCCTTTATTTGAACTATATACATTTCCGTTTTCTTCAATTCCTTTAAAATCCAATCCAGAAATTGCTGAATTTTCATCAAATTTTACTTTTGCGCCAGCAAATTCATCTTTCGATTTCATCAAAAGCCACATGTTTTCCTTGCCTTTCATTTCTACTAAATGCCAGGCACCTTGAAGTTTTTTTCCTTTCAGGATAATTTTTATCGAACCATCTGAAAGTTGTTTTTTCATCAATTTATTATCTTGAGAAACTGCACCTTCAGCATTTTCAGGTCGATAAGTTCCGTAGTCCCAAACCATGACCGTTCCACCACCATATTCACCTTTGGGAATTGTGCCTTCAAAATCAAAATAACCCATCGGATGATCTTCTGTTTGAACTGCCAAACGTTTGTCAGAAGTATTCGCAGAAGGTCCTTTTGGAACTGCCCAGCTTACCAAAACGCCGTCAATTTCCAAGCGAAAATCATAGTGCAATCTTGAAGCGTCGTGCTTTTGAATTACATAAGTCAGTTCTCCTTTTGAAGCTTTTTTGACGCCTTTTGGTTCTTTGGTTTTGGAAAAATCTCGTTTTTCATTGTATTTCTCAAGTGCCATAATTTAGTTTTTTATAGCTTCCAAACTTGCTTTCAATTGTTCCAATAAATCATCAGAAGCTCCTTTTTTAGCTTTAGGTTTTTCTTCTGTATCTTCTTTTTTGGCAGGTTTCCCTTTGGTTTTTGCTTTCTTTTTGATGAGTTTTATCAATTCATCTTTATACGTGTCTTTGTATTTTTCTGGCTCAAATTTGTCTGTCAATTGATCGATAATCGACATTGCCATATCCAATTCTTTCTTGGAAATCTTTACATCATCTGGAATTTTAGCTTCTTTCGGATCACGCAAATCTTGGTTGAACCGAATCTGGATCAATAAAATAGCATCTTCCTCGACTTTTAAAATCCCCAAATGTTCTGTATTTCTGAGAACGAATTTTGCCAAACCCACTTTTCCAGATTTTTTTAAAGCCTCGCGAAGCAAAGCATAAGTTTTCTTAGCTTCCTTCGCGGGCTCTACTATATAAGGTTTTTCAAGATATTGCGACGGAATTTCCTTCTCCAAGACAAATTCAAAAATGTCAATCGTCTGCGTTTTTTCAGGCATCGCTTTTGCAAAATCGGCTTTGTCTAGAACTACATAATCGCCGTCTTCTTTTTTATATCCTTTTGCAATTTCATCCCAAGGCACTTCTTTTCCGTCTTTTTTGCAGACACGAACGTATTGAATCTGGCATTGGTCTTTCTTACGGATCATATCCAATTCAATATTATGCGTCGTCGCGCCACTGTAAAGTCGGATTGGAATGTTGACCAAACCAAAGCTGATGCCTCCTCGCCAAATTGCTTTCATAGGTTTTAGATTAAAAAGTGTCTCTTAAATTTACCATTTTTCTGTTTAAAAACTTAAGGCTTTAACACGACTTTCACGCAGTTATCCTCTTTTTTATTGAAGATATCATACATTTTTGAAGCTTCAGACAAAGCGACTTTGTGCGTAATTACATCTTCTAAAACTACTTTTCCTGTTGAAACCAAATCAATCAGATGATCAATATAATTGTGAACCGGAGCTTGTCCGCCACGTAATTTTACACCTTTATCAAACCATTGGTACAACGGAAAATTATCATACGGAGAACCATAAACACCAACTACAGTCACCGTTCCGCCACGACGAACTGCGTCAAAACAATAGCCTAAAACTTTCATAGTTCCGACTTCACCTTGGATTAAATTCTTGGCTTTGCTGAAGAAACTTTGATCGGCTTCCATTCCAACGGCGTCAACGCAAACATCAGCTCCGTATCCGCCAGTCATTTGTCTAATTAATTCTACAGCGTCATTTTCTTTGCCGTTAATTGTTTCTACATTGGCAACTAATTTTGCTTTATCGAGACGATATTGTTGCGTGTCGACAGCAATAACTCTTCCAGCGCCTTGAAGCCAGGCCGATTTCATTGCCATAATTCCAACAGGCCCAGCGCCAAAAATTACTACAGTTTCACCGCCTTTTAATTCTGCCCAATCAATTGCAGACCATCCCGTTGGAAAAATATCCGTTAGAAAAAGTGCTTGTTCATCGGTTAAATTATCTGGAATAATTCTTGGTCCGAAATCTGCGTAAGGAACACGGACAAATTCAGCTTGACCGCCGCTGTAACCTCCGTATAAATCAGTATATCCGAAAAGAGCGCCACCTTTTCCTTCTAATAATCCGCCTTCTGGACCATAATGATCAGGATTGGAACTTTCGCAATGCGTAGGCAAATTCATGTTGCAGAAATGGCAAGTCCCGCAAGAAATAGGGAATGGAACGACCACGCGATCGCCTTTTTTCAGATTTTTAACGCCGCTTCCAACTTCTTCGACGATTCCCATAAATTCGTGGCCTAAAACTAGCGGTTTCGGTTGTGGAAAAAATCCGTTGTAGATGTGAAGATCGGAGCCGCATATTGCCGTGGAAGTTACTTTTAAAATAACATCTCTGTTTTCTTCAATTGTGGGATCATCGACTGTGTCAACGCTCACATGTTTTGGTTTGTGAAATACTAATGCTTTCATAGTTATTGATTTTGTGGTTTTGGTTTATAAAAAAAGTGGAGCGAACCCCACTTTTTTGGCAATTTGCAAAATGCTTATGGACGATCATAATCAGGATTGGTTTCTGTTCCTGTACGCTCTTGATTTTGCTTAGTCTGCTGTGGATCTTCATCCGCATCCTCATCATCTGTTAAAGAATGTTCCTCATCGATTCCGTTTGTGTGGAAATCGTCATTTTCATCTTCTTCCTCGGCTTCTGTATCAAAATCCCTGTCTTTGTCGTCAGAATTATTTTGATCTCTATTCAACTCTGGATTATCGATACCTCTTTTGTCGTTTTCGGCAAAATCTTCTTCATTGTTTCTTTCGTTTATCATAGCAGTAATTTTTAAATGTTATTCTTCATCAATATCGTCTGTAGCGTCGAAATTAATTGTGTTGTAAGCGGCTTCGGTTAAAGTCACGTCAGCTTCTTTTTCTTCGGCTAGAGTTGCTTCTAAAAGTTGTGCAGCTTCGTCTTCACCCAATGTTTTTGCGAAAGCGCAAAGCGTTCCATAAGTTGCAATTTCATAGTGCTCAATTTTTTGTGAAGCTGCAATAATTCCAGCGTCACGAACAGCTCCTGGCTGTGTTTCTTCCATGATGCTTTCACCTTCTTTAATCAATCCTTCCATAGCTTCGCACTTTTTTGCTGCTGCTTTTTTTCCGATGATTTCAAAAACTTGCTCTAATCTTGCCACTTGTTCTTGAGTTACATTTAAGTGATCTTCTAGTGCTGCTTTCAAGTTTGGTGAAGTTGCATTTTTAGCCATTTTTGGCAATGCTTTTGTCAGCGCTTTTTCTGCCCAGTAGATGTCTTTTAAAGAATCTTCAAACAAATCTCTCAAACCCTCAGCAGCACTTTTTTTAGGTTTGATTGTTCCTTTAGATGTTGTGCCTGTTTTTTTAGCTGCAGTTGTAGATTTTGATTTTGTAGCTGTGCTTTTTGCAGCAGTTTTTGAAGCTGTAGCTTTACTGTCTTTTGCAGTTGAAGTTGAATTTTTCATAATGTTTTTTATTTTTTTAAGTTCTATCCCAAAGTTCATTATTCACTACAAATTATCCATTATAAAATTTTTTTCTATTCTTATATTATTCATAAGCTTTTGAAAATGAGGCAAAAAAAATGGCTTCCGATGTGGAAGCCATTTTAGAAGTTTTAATTAAAAAACTAATTATTTTTTGAAAACAAGTCTTACGCTTCCAACTGTTTGGATTGCAGAACCTGCTTCATTTCTATTAGGAAATGTTGTGATTGCTCTAGTTTCTGTCAATGTGTTACCGTTGTCAGTTCTAGCAAAATTTACAGTTACGTCATTGCCTTCAATGTTTTCATAAGTGGCAGTAATTGTATTGTTTGTTGCAGTCCAAGTTCCGTCTACTTCATAAGAAGTACAAGTATCGCTTCCGTCAGTGTTTACAGTGATGTAACCAATTGAATAAGTGAATGTGTTGTCTGATCTTAAAGCAATCTCAACATCATTATAACAGTCGCTTTCATTTACTTGATTTGTAGATGGTGTACCGTCTTCGTCAAAATCTGTTGCTACAGAAGTGTTGAATTCTCTCAATTCATAAGTGCCTTCGATTCCTCCTGAATTGTTGTTGTTGTCGCTGTTGTCATCTGATGAACATGCTCCGAATGTGATTGCCAGGGCAACCATTGCTAAAATTCTTAAATTTTTCATTTTGTGATAGGTTTTTGTTTTACAATTTAATTAGAGGAATTATTCCTTTTTCATACTTGCAAATTTCAACTTAAACACATGTTAATAGTTTATAGAACTTTATGTAATTGTTATATAATTGTTTTTTATGTTAAATATATTAACTTTTTTTCTATGTAAATCATTAGCTTTAAAGGTTTTGTAAACTATCTACTATTTGCTATTCTTCTTATATTAACACTTATTTATAGTTTAAAACACTTAGTAGTTAAATAACGGTTAAGAGCTATGAAACTTTAAAAAATGATTTTTTGATTTTATAACTTTATGAAGCATTGTACTTTATAAATCAACAAACCTATTATTATGAATACTCCAACTTCAGTTTCACCATTCCAAAATTTGGAGGTGAATGTTTCACAGACAGAGCGAATTGTTTCTGTTGTATCAGGATCTTTAATGCTTTATAACTCGCTGGCTAAGAAACCTAAGAACTATCCGATGGCTTTGTTGTCTGCTTTTATGATTTTTAGAGGGGCTACAGGCCATTGTCCGGGGTATAAGTTAGCGGGGAAGACTTTGGAACCGCCTAAGGTTTCGAATGTAAATATCAGGGTGATGCTTACTATTAATAAGCCGGTCAACTTTGTCTATCAGTTTTGGAGAAAGCTTGACAACCTTCCTTTGTTTATGAAACATTTGGAGAGCGTGACTGTTTTGGACGATGAAACTTCGGAATGGAAGGCTAGGATTCCGGGGAATTTGGGGAATTTGACTTGGAAAGCGGCCATTATCAAGGATATTGAAAACAGGGAGATTTCTTGGCGGTCTTTTTCAGATGCAGTCATACATAATGTGGGGAAAGTAGAGTTTCATGACAATGGGAGCTTTGGGACAAAGATGGAAGTCGTGATCTCTTACCGTGCTCCGTTTGAGAAAGCAGGGGAAACGGTTGCGAAAGTATTGAATCCGATATTTGCTAATATGGTTGAACAGGATGTTAATCGGTTTAAGGAATATATTGAAAATAAATAATAGTAGAATCCGGCTTTTAGAGTCGGATTTTTTGTTTTTGGAGGGTTTTTTATGCTTGCGAAGGCTTGTGAATGCTCATACAAAGGTGCGGAAGGAATTTCTAAAGGCGCGGGATTTCCTTTTAAGACTGCGGAAGGTGTTTTTGTAAGTGCGGAGGATGCTTTGAAAGGTGCGGAAGGAGCTACTGTCATTGCGGGAGGGATTTCAGGAGTGCGGAGAATGTTTTTAAGATTGCGGAAGGAATTTTTAGAGGTGCGGTAGATTCTTTTAAAGCTGCTGGACATCCTTCCAAGAGAGCGGAAGGAGCTACTGCCATTGCGGGAAGGATTTCAGGAGTGCGGAAGGAATTTCTAAAGGTGCTGGATTTCCTTTTAAGACTGCGGAAGGTGTTTTTGTAAGTGCGGAGGATGCTTTGAAAGGTGCGGGATTTTCTTTTGAATGTGCTGGAAGAGCTTTTAAAGTTGCGGGAGGAATTTTTGCGGGTGCGGGAAAGGCTTCTGGGTGGCTGGAAGCTGTATTTAAAACTTATGAAGGAAATTCTTCTGGATAGCAATGTGTAAATTATCTGGAAAATTGTATAAAATATCGCGCTGTATCTTTCTTTAATTTTATATAAAAAGCTTTTAGGGCTTGGTAACCAACTAAATAAAAATTGCAGATTATGGAAAGTCAAAATGTAAAACACGCCCTGATTACGGGTGCAACGAGCGGCATAGGATATGAATTGGCGAAACTTTTTGCCCACAACAATTACAATCTGGTTTTAGTGGCCCGAAATGAGGACAACCTCAAGGAAGTGGCGCGCGAGCTGGAAGCTTTAGGAACTATCCATACGCATCTTATTGCGGCGGATTTGTTTGAGGCGGATGCGGCACAGAAAATTTATGACAAGACAACCGAGCTTGGAATCACTGTCAATATCTTGGTAAATGATGCCGGGCAAGGCGAATGGGGACGCTTTATCAAAACCGATTTAAAGCGCGAGATTGACTTGGTGCAGCTGAATATTATTTCGCTGATGAGCCTTACGAAGTTTTACCTGAAAGAAATGGTGGACAGAAATGAGGGAAGAATTTTGCAGCTGGCTTCTTCGGTTTCAAAAGCGCCATCGCCTTATTTATCGGTTTATGCGGCTACAAAAGCGTTTGTTTTGTCGTTTACAGAAGCTTTGGCAGAAGAGCTAAGCGAGTCAGAAGTGACGATCACGGCTTTGCAGCCCGATGCGACAGACACTGATTTCTTTCACAAGGCTAAGGCGGAAAACACGGTTACTTATAAAGAAAGAGATTTGTATTCTCCGGAAGAAGTGGCCAAAGCGGGATATGAAGGCCTGATGAACGGCGACAAGACGGTTTTGCCTGGCTTTGCCAATAAAGCGCAAGCGGCAATGAACACGATTATGCCTGACAGCGCGATTGCCGCGAACATGACCAAACAGATGGAATCAAGCATGAAAGAAGATGGAAGAACTGGAGCAACACATGAAGCTTCGATTAGAGAAAGAGAATCGATAAACATTAAAAATGTGAGTGTTAACGGCGATTACTAAATGTAATTGTTGAACATAAAAAAAGGCAGCTCAATTAAGAGCAGCCTTTTTTGTTTTTTTAAACCATTAAGATGTGAAGTTTCATTAAGCTTAATTTTTCTTACTACATAAATGGTTAAAAATTAATTCTGTAAAATGTTATAAAGAAAAATGATTCCCTGTATCCACAATTACTACAAATCTTGAACATAAAAAAGGCAGCTTTTAATTGAGCTGCCTTTATTTTGATTTATTTGAACTGTTTGCTTACGTTTCTTTCTTCTCCTTTTGGAATGACATCGCAGAAATCAGATAGTTTTCCGGTCAATCCATCGGCTCTGCAAAGAACCTTGTCTAAGAGGTTTAATTTTTTAAAGATTAATGCTGCGGCGACTACGGCAACTGCTCCCGCGGCTACGCCTAAGACAACTGAATTTTTCATGATAAAATTTTGTATTTGGTTATTGATTACTGTTCTATTTTAAAAATCCCCACCATAAAAAAACGATGGGGATTTCAAACAAATAATAAACCTCAAAAAAACAATACAAACTCAAGAATTCTTGAAAACATTTTGTTTTGATAATTTATTAAATGCTATTTCTAGCTATTCTCAAAGTTCTGATTTTTAAACGCTTTTTTACTTACATAATTTGTATAAACTCTTACATTATTATGGAAGCCGCACTATATAAACTCTGAAAAAAATTATATAACACAAAATTGACTAATATTTTAAAACTTTAATAAAAAAAGCTACACATGGAACTATTGCAAATTTTACTGGCTTCACTTATAGGGACCGTTGTGATGACTGGTTTCAGCTATTATATGTCTGAGCAGTTTAATGCCCTTTTTAAGGAACCGGTTCTTTTAAATTTGGTTACTGCATCAGCTAAAATTGAAGTCAATCCGAAGCGCAAAAGTGCTTTGGGATGGGTTGCCCATTTTGTCATCGGGCTGGTTTTTGTGGTCTGCTATCATTTGATTTGGAAGTATAGCGATTTTGACCCGACTTGGTTTTGTGGGCTGATCTTTGGGATTGTCAGCGGGCTATTGGGGATTTTGTCCTGGCACTTTTTATTTAAGCTCGGCGATCATCCTCCGAAGGTAAAATTCAAGAAATATTATCTGCAATTGTTTTTTGCCCATATTTTATTTGCGCTGGCAGTTGTTGGTGTTTATAAAATTTTTATGGCATTGGAATGATTTATTACTGTAAGGAGCTACTGATGGAGATTCCTCCTTCGTCGGAATGACAAGAAATGGGATGACAAGAAATGGAGAGATTCTTCCTTCGTTGGAATGACAAGAAATGGGATGACAAGAAATGGAGAGAATCTTCCTTTGTTGGAATGACAAGAAATGGAGATTCCTCCTTCGTTGGAATGACAAGAAATGAAGGAATGACATGAAATGGAGGAATGACGAGAATGAAGGAATGACAAGAAATGGGAGGAATGTCTTAAAAGGAAAAAAATGGCTAAATCTAAAACTGATTACACCCTTTGGGTTAAAAAATATTATAAAATACTATGGAAAAATTTGATACAATTCAAGAAGAAATTACCAGCGGATCGCACAATTCTTATTGGACAGATTCGTCAGATCCTTTGATTTATAACAAAATTGACAGTGACAAGGAAACGGATGTTTTGGTTATAGGAGGCGGGATTGCTGGAATTACAACCGCTTATTGCCTTGGGAGAAATGGCCGAAAAGTAATTCTTTTAGAAGACGGCTATTTGGGAAGCGGGGAGACGGGAAGGACGACGGCGCAGATTACATACGCTTTAGACGACCGGTATTATGACATTGAAAAACTTTTAGGCGAAGAAAAGGCAAAGATTGCCGCGCAAAGCCATAAGGAAGCGGTGGAATGGATCAACCGAATTGTGAGAGTGGAGAATTTTCACTGCAATTTTAAGCGTGCCGACGGGTATTTATTTTTGGATCCTACGGATGAACCTGAGAATTTAGACAAGGAATTTGAAGCGACCAGAAAAGCGGGACTTCCGACGGAAATACTGACAGGAGTGCCAGCAATGGCGGGTGGCGAGGATTTGAAATATATTCTTTTTCCGGAACAGGCGCAGTTTCATGTGCTGCATTATCTGGACGGATTGGCGAAAGCGATCATTAGAATGGGAGGGCAGATTTATACGGAATCGCGAGCTACTGATATTACAAAACACGGTGCCAAATCGAACGGATTCACGATTAAGGCGAATCATATTGTGGTGGCTACAAATACTCCGGTGAATGATATTTTGACGATGCATACCAAACAATGGGCTTATCGGACTTATGTCATCGGCGCGAAAATTCCGAAAGGGACTTTGCCTTATTCGATGTGGTGGGACACTGGAAACCAAGAGTCGAAATGGGTTGCGAAACCATATCATTATGTTCGATTGGAGCCTTTTGACAGCGAGTATGATTTGCTGATTTCTGGAGGCGAAGACCATAAAACGGGACAGGCTGATGAGGAAAATGTTTTAGAAGAACAGCGGTATGAAAATTTGATCGCCTGGACCCAGAATAAGTTTCCTTATTTTTCAGAAGTGCAGTATAAATGGTCAGGGCAAGTGATGGAGCCTGTGGACTGCATGGGTTTTATGGGGAAAAATCCGGGGGATGAGAATATTTATATTATTACTGGAGATTCCGGGAATGGGATGACGAATTCGACGATTGGCGCGTTGCTGATTACTGATTTGATCATGGGAAGGAAAAATGAGTGGGAGGAATTGTATAGCCCGGCAAGGATTACGCTAAATACTGGTGATGATTTTTTAAAGGAAGTTGGGAATATGGCTTATAAAATGGCCAAAGACTGGATTGTTTCTGGCGATGTGGATGCTGTTTCTGAGTTGAAGGCTGGGGAAGGCGCGGTGATTTCATCGGGGTTGAAAAAGGTGGCGGCTTATCGGGATGAGAATGGGGAATTGCATACTTGTTCTGGGGTTTGTCCGCATCTGGGTGGGGTTTTGAAGTGGAATGCTGATGAGAAGTCTTTTGATTGCCCGTTGCATGGTTCTCGATTTAGTACGGATGGGACTGTTATTAATGGGCCGGCAATTGTGGATTTGAAGAGGGTTTGAGATTGTTTTGGTTAGTTTTAACGCAAAGAGAGGAAAAAGGTTTTCGCAAAGTTTCGCAAAGTTTTCACTGAGATTCGCAAAGAGGGTTTTAGATTTTAAACGCGGAGAGAGGAAAAAGGTTTTCGCAAAGTTTCGCAAAGTTTTCACTGAGATTCGCAAAGAGGGTTTTAGATTTTAAACGCGGAGAGAGGAAAAAGGTTTTCGCAAAGTTTCGCAAAGTTCACTGAGATTCGCAAAGAGGGTTTGAGTAATTCTCTTTCGATCTTTGCGAAAACCTTTTTCTTCTCTTTGCGTTTATTTTTTATCTTTTTATTCTTTTATTTTTTTACTCTTTTATTCTTTTGGGATGGCTTCCATATTCATCCAGGAGTATTCCCAGAAATGTCCGTCTAGGTCTTGGAAACCGTGGTTGTACATCCAGCCTAGATCTTCTTTGTCATTTGGGGCTGTGGCTCCGGCATCTTTTGCTTTTTGAACCATTGCGTCGATTTCTTCACGGCTTTCTGCAGACAGGCAGATGATTGTTTCTGTGTATTTTTTAGTATCGCAGATTTCAGTCTTGATAAAGCTTTTAAAGAAAGGCTCTGTCAAAAGCATGACGAAAATGGTGTCGCTGATAATCATGCAAGTTGCCTTTTCATCTGTGAACTGGGGATTGAAAGAATAGCCTAGTTTGGTGAAGAATTCTACTGATTTATTCAAATCTTTTACCGGAAGGTTTACAAAAATTTTTGCTGGCATAATTGGTTTTATTTTAAAATTAAACAATATCATTTTTGGTTGTAATCGTAGTTTACCATCCACTGGATGCCGAATTTATCGGTGAACATGCCGTAAAGCGCTCCCCAAAACATTTTATCTAGAGGCATCTGAATGTTGCCGCCTTCTGAAAGTTTTTCAAATAAATCTCTGGTTTCTTGCTCGCTGTCAGTGTTGATTGAAATTGACATGCTAGTTCCGTTTTTGACTTGCGCCATGGATTCTGGGACATCGGTTCCCATTAAAAGATTGCCTCCGATCGGCAATGCGATGTGCATTATCTTGTTTTTTTCAACGGGAGGCATGTCTTCACAGCCGGGCGTGTCGCCGAATCTTTGCAGCATTGCGAATTCTCCTCCGAAAGCTTTTTTATAGAAATTAAAGACTTCTTCTGTATTTCCGTTGAAATTTAAATAGGTGTTGATTGTTGCCATTTTAGTTTTATTTATATTAGTTTTCTTCTTCAATTATAGACAGGATATTTCCTGCGGGATCTTTGAACCAAGCAATTAATGGACCTCCGCCTCTGAAAATTCCTTTTGCATCTGTTTTGATATCTTTTGTATCGTAGTGTTCGAACTCGACTCCTTTTGAGATCATTTCGTCCACCTTTTTTTCTACATCAGAAACTGGGAAATTTAAGATGGTGTAGGTTGCAGGCTCGTGATTTTCTTTTGGATAAACCAGAATCGAAATGCCACCGTTAATTTTTAGGCTAAATAAGCCTTCCTTTTCTTCGTCTTTTACTTTAATCTCTAAAACTTCGCTGTAAAATTTCTTGGCTTTTTCAGGATTGTCAACTGAAAATCCGCTGTATGCTTTGCTTTTTCCTAACATGTTTCTAAATTTTCAAATTATTAATTTTATTATGTAAAAATTTAATTAAAATTCTTCTTTTGATTGGTTTAGTAAATTTACCGCAATAAATTCACTTTTATGCTGTGGGTAAAAGTCATTATAAGGGGGGATTTAAGACAATTTATTTTATATTTGTTTCACTTGAAAATAGCTTTTATGAAACTAGGAATCTTGATACAAAGAGAGCATCGGCTTTTGAGCGTTGCTGCGATACTGGACGTATTTGAAACGGTCAATAGATTTTATAAAGAAGAAAACAGCGCGCCTTTTTTTGATATCAGCCTGCTTTATTTGGGAGAAGAACCGAAGTCTTATTTGGAATATAAAGTAGAAAAAGCGGGAGAAAACCATTTTGACCTGATTCTGATTCCGTCTTTCAGGCAAGACAGTATTTCAGAAGCTTTGCCGATTAACAGACAATGGATTCCGTGGCTGCAAAAGCAATATGTTGACGGCGCTTCTTTGGCCAGTTTTTGTACGGGAGCGTTTCTTTTGGCGATGACGGGATTGTTAGACGGGAAACCTGCAACGACTCATATTAATGCTGAAAAGGCTTTCGCAGCTGCTTTTCCGGAAGTGAATATTCAAGCGGATGCCGTTGTCACGGAGGACAGCAGAATTTATACCAGCGGTGGTGCGACAAACAGCTTTCATTTGATGATGCGGTTGATTGAAACATTCTGCAATCGAAAAATGGCAGTGAAAACGGCGAAGATTTTTTCAATTGATCTGGATCGAAAACAGCAGAGCTACTTTGGAAGCTTTTCTCCTTCGGAAGATCATGGCGATGATTTGGTGAAACAGACGCAGCTGGAAATCAAGAGAAATTTTAAGGAAGCTACTACTATTGAGGAACTAATTACGGATGTTCCGGCGAGCCGCAGAAATTTGGTTCGAAGATTTAAATCGGTGACTGGAATTACGCCGATTGAATATTTGCAGAAAATTAGGATTGAAGCGGCGAAGCAACTGCTTGAACAATCGCGCCAAAGCGTGATGGAAGTCATGCTTGAATCGGGTTATAATGACTTGAAATCTTTTCGGGCTCTTTTTAAGAAGAATGTGGGCATGACACCGACGGCTTATCGAGAGAAATTCAATACTATGGTGGCTTAAATTTCACTGTTCTTTCACAATTTGCTGTGTATTAAAGTGGTAAATTTATACGACCAAAAAACAAACCAATGGCTGTAACAACTTCTAAATTCAAGGACAGTGAAATTATTTGGACGGATATCACGAATCCGACGCACGAAGAACTTGAAAAAGTAAGCAAGGAATATGACTTGAATACCTATACTTTCATGGACAGCCTTGATCCTGACCACTTGCCGAAATATGAAGAACATAATAACACGCACTTTTTTATCCTTAGAGTTTTAGAACACGCGCAGGAACACGAGCAGACGGTTCGCGAAATGACGACAAAGATTGCTGTTTTTTATAATAAAAACTTCATCATCACCATTCACCGAAAGTCACAGCCGATTATGGAAAATATACAGAAAACCTGTATTGATTCTGGCAGAATTGCTTCGCCTACGGCAATGGCTGTGAAGATAATCTGGGAAACCTTGCATTCTTATGAAGGCCTTGTTTTCAAACTCTCAGAGGAAATTGATTATTTCGAATCTAAGGTTTTTTTGAAGAAAAATGTGCCGGCAGATTTGGTGGAAGGCATGTATTATCTTAAAAGAAAAGCTGGAATTTGCAAGAAGCTTTTGCTGTTGACCAATGAAGTTTTGAATTCTGTGAAAATAGAAGAAGATGACAAGCCGGCGCTTCAAGATGCGCGTGATTTGCATTTGAAATTGCTGACGCTTTATGACCAAGTTCAAGACGATGCAAACAATTTGCTGAATATTTATCTTTCGCTTTCTGCCAGAAAAACGAATGACGTCATGAAGATTCTTACTATATTTTCTGTCTTTTTTATGCCTTTGACTTTTATTGCGGGAATTTATGGAATGAATTTTAAATATATGCCAGAGCTTGATACCAAATGGGGCTATCCTTCGGCATTGCTGGCGATGGGAATTGTTTCGGTTGTGATTTTTGTCTGGTTTAGAAGGAAAAAATGGCTGTAATAAAAATAAAAAAAGTGGAGGCTATCAGCTTCCACTTTTTATTTAAAGTGTTTAATTATTTAAGGAATTCCGACTGTTTCATCGCCTTGATTTCTGTCTTTTTCAGACTTTTCTTCTGGGGATTTTGGATCGTTTTCGTTTTCTTCATCAGAATCTCCGTCAAGATCAACATTATCTGATTTTATAGTAGAAACGTTGATATATATGTTGTCCGAAATTTTCTTGATTTCTGGAGCATCTTCTCTTTTTTCTTCTGACATAATTTTTGATTTTAGTTCATCTTAATTGTTTTTTCACGAATCCAGATGCGGTGTTTTCCCATTGCTTCGATGAAGTTTGTAGAGAAATTCTTTGCGTTTCCTGAATTTGTAATGATTCCGTATTCGCGCATATCTTCTGAAGAAAGTTTTCTGAAGGCGTTAATTTCTTCTAATAATTTCATTCCTTCTTTTTCAGCGCCTATGACTTTGCAATGTTTGTAAGCATCATTTAAAAAATCTGGAATTTTATCTTCCAATGCCAATCTGTCTACACTCGCTTCCCCTGACGGAATAAAAATAGCATCGAATAAAACAGAAGAGCACGTCAAGATACTGTGATCCACTTTGATTTCTGAACCGTTGGAAGCGGTTATTGAAGTTGCATTTGTTCCTATTATTTTTGCTTGAGCGCCTTCTTTTTCTAACGCTACTTTCAAGTTATTTATAGAATCTGCATCCACGCCATCACTGCACAAAAATGCTACTTTTCTTGATTCGATTGTTGGCGAATTGGTTTTGTTTAAAATCATGCTCAACGCATCTGAAGCCTGAATGCTTGAAGTCACGTCTTTTGGTTCGTGCTTTTTAGGATCAGCATCAGCGCCAACGCCATGATTCATTGGTTTTTCTGGACTTTTAGGCACTGGCATTCCCAATCCGAACGCTACTTTTTCAGCTAAAACGGCGTCTACTTGCGATAGCAATCCGAGCATTCTTTCACGAATGGCTGGCACTTCTACTTTGCCTAATTCAAAACGCAATGCATTGACAATATGATCTTGTTCTGTCGGCGTCTGGCTTCCGAAGAATAATTTTGCCTGGCTGAAATGATCAGAGAAACTTTCGCTTCTTTCACGCACTTTCTGCGCGTCGATTCTTTCGTTGAAACTTGAAAATCCGCCTTCGGCAATTTTTGCTTGATAAGGACAGCCTCCGCCTAAAGAATTAGGATGATAACTTACTCGTCCGACATTTATTTCTTGTCTCATGTGGCCGTCACGCTGGTTGTTGTGCATTGGCGCGATAGTTCTGTTGATTGGAATTTCGTGGAAATTTGGGCTTCCTAATCGGGATAATTGCGTATCCGTATAAGAGAAAAGCCGTCCTTGCAATAAGGGATCATTCGAGAAATCAATCCCTGGAACTACATGTCCGGGATGAAAAGCAACCTGTTCTGTTTCTGCAAAAAAGTTATCCGGATTTCTGTTCAAAACCATTTTTCCGATGATTGTTACCGGAACCAATTCCTCGGGAACAATTTTCGTAGGATCTAAAAGGTCGAAGTCGAATTTGTGCTCGTCTTCTTCTGGAATAAGCTGTACGCCTAATTCCCATTCAGGAAAACTGCCGCTGTCGATGGCTTCCCATAAATCTCTACGGTGAAAATCAGGATCATTCCCTGAAATTTTTACGGCTTCGTCCCAAACGACAGCATGTGTTCCTAATTTTGGCTTCCAATGGAATTTTATGAAATGAGATTTATTCTCTTCGTTTATAAATCTGAAAGTATGCACGCCAAAACCTTCCATCATTCGGTAACTTCTAGGAATAGCGCGGTCAGACATCGCCCACATAATCATGTGCATGGATTCAGGCATCAGGGAAATAAAATCCCAAAAAGTATCGTGAGCTGACGCTGCCTGAGGCATTTCGTGGTGCGGTTCTGGTTTTACTGCGTGAATTAAATCTGGAAATTTGGCAGCGTCTTGGATAAAAAATACTGGAATATTATTTCCGACTAGGTCAAAATTTCCTTCTTGCGTATAAAATTTTACGGCAAAACCGCGAACATCCCGCGCCAAATCAGTTGAACCGCGAAAACCTGCTACTGTTGAAAAACGCACAAATACTGGCGTTGTTACATTTGGATCTTTTAAGAATCCTGCTTTTGTGAATTTTGCAGCTTCAGCATTAGGCTGGAAAAAACCATGCGCTGCAGAACCTCTTGCGTGTACAATCCTTTCTGGAATTCTTTCATGGTCAAAATGCGTAATTTTTTCACGCAAGATAAAATCTTCTAGTAGGGAAGGACCGCGTTCACCAGCTTTAAGCGAGTTATTGTCGTCGTTGATTTTGACACCGTGGTCGGTTGTTAAAAATTGACCTGTTCCATCAGATTTGTTTTTTTCTAAATCCTGAAGTTTTGCATTCTCAAAAGTCTTTGAATTTGCGTCATTCTTTTTCATAGTAGTTTGTTTTTTTGTTGATTGCAATGACTATAAAGGTTGTCATTTTCAGAGAATTAGGGATTACAAAATTTTCACGAAAGGTTGCAGAATTTTTGAAATTAGAATTCTAAAATAATTTAAAAATTAACTATTGTTCATCGAGATTTTTTATGTGAATTAGTACTTTTAAGAGCTACGAAAAAAGAAAGAAAACATGTCAGAAAGAATCCGTGAAAAGTTAACAATCCTTGCCGATGCTGCGAAATATGATGTTTCGTGTTCGTCAAGCGGGAGCAATAGAAAGAATACAAATAAAGGTTTGGGCGATTCTAGCGGTTCGGGAATCTGCCATACTTATACAGAAGATGGACGCTGTGTTTCATTATTGAAGATTCTACTTACAAATCACTGTATTTTTGATTGTGCCTTTTGTGTTTCGCGTAAAAGCAATGATGTGAAACGCGCAGCATTTACGGTAGAAGAAGTGGTGGAATTGACTATGAGTTTTTATCGACGCAATTATATTGAAGGCTTATTTTTAAGTTCCGGAATTTTCAAAAATGCGGATTATACGATGGAACGTTTGGTTAGAATTGCCAAGAAATTACGTTTAGAAAATAATTTCAATGGCTATATCCACCTTAAAACTATTCCTGGCGCAAGTGAAGAATTGCTCACGGAAGCGGGACTTTATGCTGACCGAATGAGCATCAACTTAGAAATGCCGACGGAAGCCGGACTGAAACTTTTGGCTCCGGATAAATCGCATGATGATGTAAAAAAACCGCTGTCTTTTATCAAGGACAGTATTATTCAGTTTAAGGACGAGAAGAAAATTATTCGGAGTACGCCAAAATTTGTTCCTGCAGGTCAAAGTACGCAAATGGTGATTGGCGCGACTCCTGAAACTGATATGGAAATTATGTACAGCGCTAATGAATACTATAAAAATTATGATTTAAAGCGCGTTTATTATTCCGGATATATTCCGATAAGTTATGACGATCGAATGCCGATGATTGGAAGCCAGCCACCGCTTTTGCGTGAAAACAGATTGTATCAAACTGATTGGCTGATGCGTTTTTATGGCTTTAATGTACATGAAATTTTAAATGAAAAGAATCCGCATCTTGATGTGGATATAGATCCGAAATTGAGTTGGGCTTTGCGTAATATGGAGCAATTTCCGATAGATATAAATACGGCGGATTACAAAATGATTTTGCGTGTTCCTGGAATCGGAGTGGGTTCGGCGAAAAAAATTGTACAAGCTAGAAAATTTGGAAAGTTGCGTGCTGATCAATTGAAGAAAATCGGAATTGCGTTTAATCGTGCGAAACATTTTATTCGTTATGCCGATAGTATTTTCCAATTAAATACGCCTGAAGCGATGCATATAAAAAACTTGATTTTATCAGAAAGCAATAGCAAATATTTGAAAGTGCCTCAAAATCAGCTAACCCTTTTTTAAATGACGACTTACATTTTTGATGGGAGTTTTGAAGGATTGCTCACGGCGATTTTTGAATTTTATGAAAGAAAACCTGGTCCAGTTCAATTGGTAAGCCAGAATCATTTTCATCCTAAACTTTTGGAAGAAACCTTTGAAATAATCAATGACGAAGAAAAAGCACAACGTGTTTGGACTGGCTTGAAAAAGAAAATCAGCGGTGACTGGCAAATGCGATTTTACAAAACATATCTTTCAGAAATGGAAGAAAGTTTTCAGCATTTGTTTGATTTTGCCTGCTATATTTTTGACAATCCGAAAGGAGCAGAAGTGAATTATGGGCATCCGTCAGTTATTGCAATTTCAAAAATGGATAAAAGCGTTAATCGCGAAAAGCATAGAATGAAAGCTTTCATTAGATTTCAAGAAACGGCTGACGGTATTTTTTATGCTCCGATTGAGCCTGATTATAATGTATTGCCCTTAATTTCTTCTTTCTTTAAAAATAGATATGCTGACCAGAAGTGGATTATTTATGATTTGAAAAGACATTACGGATTGTTTTATGATTTGGAAAAAGTGGCGGAAATAAAATTAGATTATGCGCCTGTTGCAAAATCTAGTCCTATGGATTTGCCTTCGGATGTACTTCAAGAAAAACAGGAACTTTATGCTTTGCTTTGGAATGATTATTTTAAGAGCACGAATATTCCAGCACGAAAAAATATGAAGTTACATTTGCAACATGTTCCAAAACGCTATTGGAAATATTTAACAGAAAAGAAGTAAATTCTGCATCAATGTAGTTAAAATTCGTAAATTAGATGCTCCCTTAAATCTATTGCCATGAACTACAAAGTATTACTCCTTTATTTACTATTATTCAGTGCTTGTATTTATGGACAATCTGCTGTCGAGCACTATAATATGGGAATCGAAAGCGATAATATTGAACAGAGAGAACAAGCAGTTGTGGCTTATTCAAAAGCAATAGAATTGAATCCGATTTATACAAAAGCATATAATAATAGAGGATATGACCGATTGATTTTAGGCGATGCCGTTGGTGCAATCAGTGATTTTACAAAAGCAATTTCATTAGACCAAAAGTTGGAAGATGCTTATTATTATAGAGGAAATGCAAAATATGATCTTGGCGATTTTCGTGGTGCTATCTTAGATTACAATATTTCAATTTCTTTAAAGCCAGATCAAGCGGGAAAATTTTATAACAGAGGATTGGCTAAATATAGCCTTGAGGATTACAGGGGCGCTATCACAGACTACAACAAATCTATCTCACTTCAAGGAGATTATGCGGCGACATATTATAATAGAGGAGTTGCAAGATTGAAACTTAATGATAAAAATGGAGCCTGTTTAGATTGGAGCAAAGCTGGAGAACTTGGTGAGAAAAAAGCTTATGAGCTAATTAAAACGCATTGCAACTAAAAAAACATCCCTTTTGAGGATGTTTTTTTATATATAGGGAAATGGATTCTTAGAATGTAAATCGAGCTCCTAAAGCAATATCAGGTCCAAAATTATCATCTCTGAAATCGTCTCCAAAGTACAATTCTGGTCTGAAATCTAGAGAAAGCTGTAAAGGGAAATCAAACTTATATTCAATTCCTATGTCACCAGCTACAAGTAAAAACGTGCCGCTGTCATCATAATCGTTATCAAAATCTGGGCCTGGACCGTCATAATTGTAATCGTAAGTTCCAACACCGCCACCGACACCTGCATACCAGTTGAAGCCACCTTCAATATTCCAAACCCATTGGTACAAACCAACCAGTTTTACGGCATCATAATGTTTTGAATCACGCCATCCTAAATCTAATTCAAGCCTGTTGTCAGTTGAAAGCCTTCTTTGGTAAGAAACTTCACCTCCGAAACCGTCATTGTCTCCAAGACGAAGACCTATTGCATTTTTTGAGATTTCTTGAGCTTGTGCGCTAAATGCTACTCCAGCAAGCATAAACGCTGATAAAATTAGTTTTTTCATAAAGTTTTTTATTTAGAGTTTACCACAAGTTAGTAATATTTAAAACTAAATTCCAAACTATTAAGAATTTTATAACACAAGAAAATGCAGTTGCAAAGACACTATTTAAGCGAATTTTTATTTAGAAAACATAAATCCTTTGATTAGATTTTCGCTTAAAATAGTTTCCATTTCGTGGTAATCTTCTTCAATCAAATCGATGTTTTCTTCATGGCGGTATAATTTCCAGCGCTTTTTGTTGTATTCTAAAGCAGTTAAATTTTCAATCCAGTCTCCTGAATTCAGGTATTTTGTTGTTCCTTTTTTATTGCTCTTTTCAATTATTTTTGGTTCATGAATGTGGCCGCAGATTACAAAGTCATAATTGTTTTCAATAGCTAAATCAGTAGCAGTTTCTTCAAAATCAGAAATAAATTTCACGGCAGATTTCACACCAGACTTGATTTTTTTAGAAAAGGAATAAGGTTCTTTGCCCATTTTATTCAAGCACCAGTTGATAAAACGGTTTAATAATATAAGATAATCATAGCCTAAACCGCCCAATTTGGCAATCCATTTGGCATGTTGTACAGACGAATCAAAAACATCGCCGTGGAATATCCAAGCTTTTCGACCGTCAAGATTCAAGACCAGCTTATCGATTATGGAAAAATTACCAACCTTTGAATCACTAAATTTGCGAAGCATCTCGTCGTGGTTTCCGGTAATGTAATATACTTGGGTTCCCTTTGAAGCAAAATCTAATATCTTTCGGATGATTTTCAAATGCGATTTCGGAAAATAAGACTTTCTGAATTGCCAGATGTCTATAATATCTCCGTTTAAAATCAAAGTTTTCGGTTTTATAGAAGACAGATATTGGTGAAGCTCTTTTGCATGACAGCCGAAAGTGCCTAAGTGAACATCTGAAATCACTACTAGTTCAACAGATCTCTTTTTCAATATTTCTTTCTTTAGAAGTTTTACAAATTAACATACCATATATTAATTGAAAACAAATTGAACGTTATGAAATCATTTTTTTAAGCCATAAATGTATTCTGAAGACAAGCAAAAGTTTGGACTTAAAATAGTACTTTTGTCTTAAAACATACTAAAATGGCAGGAAATATCTTTGGAAAATTATTCAGATTAACAACATTTGGAGAATCTCACGGCGAAGCTTTAGGAGGCATTATTGATGGATGCCCTCCAGGAATCGAGTTGGATTTTGAAGCCATACAATTTGAAATGTCACGTAGAAAACCCGGACAGTCTTCGATAGTTACCCAGCGAAAAGAAGAAGATGAAGTGCAATTTCTTTCAGGAATTTTTGAAGGGAAAACTACTGGAACGCCAATCGGGTTCATTATTCCAAATACCAATCAAAAATCAGATGATTATTCGCATATAAAAGACACCTATCGTCCCAGCCATGCCGATTATGTTTATGAAAAAAAATATGGAATCAGAGATTATCGCGGAGGCGGAAGGAGTTCAGCAAGAGAAACAGCCAGCAGAGTAGTTGGGGGCGCGATTGCAAAACAAGTTATTCCCGATATAAAAATCAATGCTTTTGTGTCTTCTGTAGGAGATATTTTTATTGACAAACCTTATCAAGCATTAGATTTTTCTAAAATAGAAAGCAATGCGGTTCGTTGTCCAGATGAAGCGACAGCCAAGAAAATGGAAGAGTATATTAAACAGATTCGCAAAGAGGGCGATACCGTTGGCGGTACCGTGACTTGTGTTATTCAAAATGTGCCAATTGGTTTGGGAGAACCTGTGTTTGATAAGCTTCATGCTGAATTAGGCAAAGCAATGCTATCTATAAATGCAGTAAAAGGTTTTGAATATGGAAGCGGTTTCTGTGGTGCAAAAATGAAAGGAAGCGAACATAACGATCTTCACAATCCAGACGGAACTACAAAATCAAATCTTTCTGGTGGTATTCAAGGAGGCATTTCAAACGGAATGGATATTTATTTCAGGGTTGCCTTCAAGCCAGTTGCCACAATTATGCAAAAACAAGAATCTTTAGATGTCCATGGAAATTTAGTTGAAATGCAAGGAAAAGGGAGACATGATCCTTGCGTTGTGCCAAGGGCTGTGCCTATTGTTGAGGCAATGGCCGCGCTGGTTTTGGTTGACTTTGGATTATTTAGAAATTTAACAGTAAAATAGTTTTATCAATACTCTTTTTATTTATATTCGTGGTATTAATCAAAAACAATTTTATATGAAAAAATTATTACTTTTAATGAGTTTGGCAGTAACAGCTCAAACTTTTGCTCAATTTTCTCAAAGCTTTGAAGGGGGCACTACCACTCCTGCGGGATGGACCGTACTTGCTGGAGGGGATGCTGCTCAAACTTGGACAATTGCAAATTTGGCTACTAGCGCAGGACTTCAAGCTCAAAATGGCACCAATATGTTTACTATAGGCTATGGAACATCTGCTCACAACGATTTTCTGGTAACACCACAATTCACAGTTACTGCGAATGTTACAGACAAATTAACTTTCTGGGGAAGAAGTAGGGATCCTTTTTATCCAGAAACTATTTCTGTCAAAGCTTCTACAACAACTGCAACCGCTGCTGCTTTTACAACAGTTTTAAATGCTTCAATCGCACCTGTAAGCGGTACTAATTTCTATAAATATACTATAGATTTAACACCTTATTTAGGACAAACTTTTTATGTAGGATTTCATAGCCAAACTACTGATATGTTTTATTTTGATCTTGATAATGTAGTTTTAGGATCAACTTTAACGTGTATCGAGCCTATAAGTCCTCTTACTCTTACTCCAACATCTTCTTCAGTAACTGTATCTTGGAGTGCTTCGACTTCGGCACCTGCTCAGGGATATGACATCTATCACTCAACTTCTGGAGCTGCCCCGGCTAGTAATGCTACACCTAGTTTGTCAGTTGGAGCAGATATAACAACGGGTACAATTCCAGGATTAACACCAGGTACAAAATATTATTTTTATGTTCGTTCAAAATGTTCTTCTACAGTTTCGTCAGTTTGGGGACCCTTAGGAGTAGTTTCTACGGCTGTACCACCTCCATATTCTTATGGATTTGACAATGCTTCAGGCTATTTAGCTGATTTTTGGACTGGAACCTGGTCTACAAATGCAACAGCAGGTAATCCACAAGCTGGTACACAAATGGTTTTTTCAAATAATTCAACAACTGCTGCAACTAACAGATCAATTGTTTCTCGTGGAATTATGCTGGAAGCTAATTCTATTAATACAATTACATTTTATTTGAGAAATTTTGTAAATGCAGTAACTCCACAAAGTATTAGTTTAGGAGTAGGCAGTGCACCAGGGGTAGGTAACCAGCCAAATATATTATGGACATCTTCAACAGTTGCTAATGCTGCGTGGACACAGTATACTGCAACTTTTACCCCAACAACTAGTGGTGCTTATTACTTTGCGTTCAATCACTTTTCACCGACACAAACAGTAGCAGTTACCCTTGGACTAGACACTTTTGCGCTGTCTTCAGTACTTTCTACAGAAGATTTCAACGCTAAAAAGTTGAGTGTATATCCAAACCCAGTAAAAGATATAGTAAATATTTCTACTGAATTAAATTATTCTTTGCAATCAGTTAACATTACTGATATCAACGGAAGAACAGTTAAATCTGTTAAATTGAATGGAGAAGCATCAGCTCAAGTAAACATTTCTGATTTGTCTTCAGGTATATACATGATGAATATTGCTTCTGATCAAGGTTCAGTGATTAAAAAAATCGTGAAAAACTAAATTTCAGTTTTGATAAAATTAAAGCCAGACGATTTGTCTGGCTTTTTTATTTAGATGATTTAACAATATATAAAAGAAATCTGAAGATAAAATAATTAAATTAGCATCTTAATCAAAAAGATAAAACATGAAAAAAACTCTACTTATTTCAGGAATTTTAATGGGTTCCTTTTTTAATTCCCAAGCACAAGTAACTATTTTTCAAGATAGTTTTGAAACATATACTGACTTTTCAATTACGGGTGCTGGTATTGGAAATTGGAGAACTTTAGATCTTGACGGATCCACAACTTATACTGGTGGAGGTGACGAAGATGCAGGATGGCAAGCAACTTGGCCAAATGCAGGAGCTCCTCAAGCATTTCAGGTTTTCAATCCTTCGCAGGCAGCAGGTATTTTCAATGTTGCTGAAGGAGAAGAAACTCGAAATTTTGATCCAAGAACAGGAAACAAATACATGGCAAGCTGGGCAGCTGTTATGCCAGGTGATGGAACTGGAGGCGCTGGACCAAACAATGATTGGTTGATCAGCCCGGTTATTAATTTGCAAGGAGCAACCGGATCTTCTTTAAGCGTATGGGTAAAATCTATGTCTGATAGCTATGGGTTAGAAAAATATAGAATTGGAGTATATGTAGGGACTGGAACTCCAACATCAGCAGCAGATTTTACTCTTTTTGGATTGGCTAATTTAACAGCTCCTTTTCCAGCTTGGGGAGAAAGAGTACAGTCATTATCGGCTTATGATGGGCAAAGTATTCGAATTGGAATTAGATGTGTTAGTTCAAATGCTTATATGTTTATGGTAGACGACTTTAAAATTACAGCAACTTCTTTGAGCACTAAAGATGTTTTAGCTAATAGTTTTTCAGTTTATCCTAATCCAGCGAATAATATTGTGAAGATTTCAAATACTTCAAATTATTTGCTTAATTCAGTAAGCATTACAGACTTAAACGGAAGAACAGTTAAAACTCTAAAATTAAATGGAGAAACTTCTGCTCAAGTAAACATTTCTGATTTGTCTTCAGGTATATACATGATGAATATTTCTTCTGATCAAGGTTCAGTGACTAAAAAAATCGTGAAAAACTAATTCTTTCAGTTTTACATAAATTAAAGCCAGACGATTTGTCTGGCTTTTTTATTTTATAAAAATTTTGCTTTTAACTCTGGAGTAGGAATCATGCAGTTGTCTTTTTTTCCATACCATTTATATCTGTTTCTTGCTACAAAATCATATACCACATTGTTTATAAATACTGGTAGAATTAAAAATCCTTTCATCAATGTATAAAAACCTCCTAATTCTGAAGCTATTCTTATCGCGGCTTCGGCTTTAAAATAATAGGCTCTACCAGGTTCATATAAAATTATGGAATCCGTTTTGGTAGTATCAATTCCAATTTTATTTATAATTTCTTGCCCAATTTCAGATTGAATTGCAGTAAATCTAAAAACATCTTTTTCATCATTTTTGATTAGAAATTGGACTGTCGAATCACAAAGATTGCAAACGCCATCAAACAGAATTATCTTTTTATCTTTTGGTAAATCAGTCATAATTTATTTTTTTGCTTCCACCAATTCCAAGGAATCTAAATCTGCTTTTGAAGTAAAAATCCCATAGTTTACAGTGACTTTCTTTTTCTCGATTTTGTCAATCGTACCAATCGCTTTTCCGTCTACCATTCTAACTCTGTCTCCTAGTTTTAAAATTGGTTTTGGTTTGTCGGCTTCTAATTTTATTGCTTTAATTTTCTTTTCTTTTTTCTCTTCGCGAATTTCTTCGACTTTTACAGCAACTTCCTGAATAATCTGTTTTTGGATAATTTCTTTGGCTTTCTTTTCTTTTACTGTAACTTTTTTACGCTTAGAATTCTCAATTTCCACCATTTTTAAAAATTCACCGATCAAGTCTTTTTTATTCTTGTTGTTGAAATATTTTTCAGAAATATCATCAACCTTCTGTCCCATATAAATCAGGCGCTGATTTGCATCGTATAATTCTTGATAACGTTCTAATTTATCTTGAATTTTTACATTGATGTTTTGCATTTTATTGCTTTCTTCACGTGCTCGAACTTCTTCTTCCTTTAAATTCTGAGAAGTTTTTTCGAGTTTTGAACGTTCTTTCTGCAATGTCGCGATTGTCTTGTCAAAACGGACTTTTCCGCCTTCAATTTTCTTTTTCGCACGATTTATTAAGCCGTATGGAATTCCGTTTTTCTGAGCTACTTCAAAAGTGAAAGAACTTCCGGCTTGGCCAAGAATCAATTTATACAAAGGCTCCAAAGATTGTTCGTCAAAAAGCATATTTGCATTGGAAGCAAAAGGCAATTCATTAGCCAAAATTTTCAAGTTGGAATAATGTGTTGTAATAATTCCAAAAGCTTCCCGATGGTAAAATTCTTCTAAGAAAGTTTCTGCCAAAGCACCTCCTAATTCTGGATCAGAACCAGTTCCAAATTCATCAATCAAGAACAATGTTTTTGCATTACACTTCTTCAAAAAGTAGTTCATGTTTTTCAATCGGTAACTGTATGTACTTAAATGATTTTCAATGGATTGATTATCTCCAATATCTGTAAGAATTCTATCAAATAAAAACGTTTCGCTTCGTTCATGAACCGGAATTAACATCCCGCTTTGCAACATCAATTGAAGTAATCCCACAGTTTTCAAAGAGATTGTTTTTCCTCCAGCATTAGGACCAGAAATTACAATAATTCTACTTTTATCGGTCAATTCAATGGTTTGTGGAAATGTAACCTCACCTTTCTTTTTATTATTCAGATATAAAATCGGGTGAAAAGCTTCTCTGAAATAAAGCCGTTTTTCCTCTATAATATTTGGAAGAATTCCATTTATTTTATTGGCATATTTTGCTTTTCCAGCCACAACATCAATGTCGCTTAAAAAGTGCTGATACGTTTTCAAAAGTTCCAAATAAGGACGGATGTCATTTGTAAGCTGTTTAAGAATTCGATTGATTTCCTCTTTTTCTTCGTATTCTAAATTGCTCAGTTCACGCGAATATCTCAAAGTCGCTTCGGGTTCGATATAAGTGATGCTTCCGGTTTTAGAATTTCCTAAAATGGAACCTTTTACTTTTCTACGATACATCGCTGAAACCGCTAAAACTCTGCGGTTTTCAACAATACTTTCCTTGATATCATCTAAATAACCAAGTCCGTTATATTGGCTTAGGGCTAATCCAAAACTTTGGTTGATTTTACCCCGAACCAAGTTCATATTACGGCGAACTTCCACCAAAACTGGCGAAGCATTGTCTTTTATTTCTCCGTATTTGTCTACGATTTCATCAATTTTCTGAACGATGAATTTCGTATATTCTACTTCTGAAGCTTTCAAGCTCAATTTTGGATAATAATCGTTGAATTTCTTCAAGAAAAGAAGCAGGACATTTACGGTTTCTGAAAGTGTAGCAATTTTTCTAAAACTTCCAACTTCTAGAAAACTGTCTTCAATGGCTAAAAATTTTATTTCATGTGCAATCGCCTCAAATCCATGATTTGGAAATGCGTTGTTATTGGTAAATGAAGAAACATATTCTGACGTCTGGTGCAAAGCGTCCATCAGCTCTTCCTTGTTTTTGAAAGGCGTGATTTGAAGCGCTTTTTCCTTTCCAAGATCTGTGTTGCAGATTTCAGAAATGGTTTGCAAGACGGTATTGAATTCTAAATCTTGTAATGTTTTATCTGTGATACTGATCATTTTTTGTAATAGCGAATTTTATATGCAAAAATACGAAAAACAATGCCATCAAAATGCAGTAATTTTTAGACATAATGCTAAAGGAATTATAAATTTTGATGTGTTTTAAAGGAAACTTTCCGAAATTTGTGGCTAAACCAATTTTATGCAAGTTAATATCCATCCATCTTGGAAAGCAGTTTTATCTGAAGAATTTGAAAAGCCTTATTTTGAGCATCTTATCGATTTTGTAAAGTCAGAATATAAATCCCACGTCTGCTATCCAAAAGGAAGCCAGATTTTTAACGCATTCGACCATTGCCATTTTGACGATGTGAAAGTTGTTATTATCGGACAAGATCCTTATCATGGACCAAATCAGGCCAATGGATTGTGCTTTTCTGTCAATGACGGAATTCCGTTTCCACCTTCGCTGCAAAATATTTTCAAAGAAATTGAAACCGAATTGAACCAGCCTCAGCCAAAAACTGGAAATTTAGAACGTTGGGCTGATCAAGGTGTTTTGTTGTTAAACGCAACTTTGACAGTAAGGCAAGGCGAGGCGGGAAGCCACCAAAAACAAGGCTGGGAAACGTTTACTGATGCTGTAATTAAAAAGATTTCTGAAAAAAAAGAGAATGTTATTTTCTTGCTTTGGGGCGGTTTTGCACAGAAAAAAGGAACAATGATTGATGGTGGAAAACATTTAATTTTAAATTCGGGACATCCTTCACCGTTGAGTGCAAATCGTGGTTTTTGGTTTGGAAATAATCACTTTTTGAAGGCAAATGACTATTTAAAATCTTTAGGTAAAAAGGAAATTAGCTGGTAAAAAAAATCCATTGCTGCTAACAATGGATTTTCTTAGATTTTATATTATTTTATTCTACCGTAAAATTATAAAAACCGCCAGTTAAATTATTAGCTGTCGTTTTTATAGATAAATAAACGGAACGTTTGCTAGAATTTACAGATGTCAATTCTAAATGGGAAGCATCGCTCAATCCAAAGAAAATTCTGTAATTTCCAGTTTCTTGCAACGGAATTCCTGCTCTGAATTGGTAGGTTTGCGTTACTGGATTGTAAATTGCCTGTCCGATTGAATAGTCACCATCAAAAACTTCTCCTTGATCTAAAATCATTTTATTTTCTAAGTTGACAGCTGTCCAAGTATTGTCTGAATTTCTTTTTTCAAGTCCATAATAAAAACTGAAAGAAGTGGCTCCATCTGTAGTTTTAAAAATATCTAAAGGTGTGGATTGACCCGGTTCTGTAAGCAATTTTGAAAAATTCGTATTTAAATACAAAACATCTCCAACTTCATAATTAGGCTCATTTTCAATTTCGATCAAACCTGGAATTGAAATAGATTTTGAATTGTAAAACTCGTCGTCATCGCCACAGCTTGAAAACGAAACCGTCGCAACTATTGCTAAAAAAAGTAATTTTATATTTTTCATAGTATATTATTTAGAATCTATAGCCAAAATTTAAGCCGACATGAGGAATAACTTCAGGACTTTTATCAGTATTGAAAAGGTTTTTTCCTGCTCCAACAATAAGTTCTAAGCCAAATTTTTCTTTTAAATATAATTTATAGCCCAAAGCGCCACCAATTGCTAAATCGCTGTAATTTTCTTCTTTACTTGCATAATAACCGTTTCCTGACCCATCTTCGAAACGAGCAATTTCTCTATATTTTCCACCATTTGCAGAAAGAAAAACTTCAGCGAAATAAAAGTTTTTTGGACTTTTTGAAAGTGCATAACGCACAAAAGGATTGATTTCATATTTTGGAAGCGAACGTTCAAAGCCGTCATAAAAATCGTCTTTTTGATTTTGGCTGTCTTGAATGCCACCGCTAATTCCTACTGAGAAATCTTTGTTTAAAAAACGTTCGTAGCTGATGTGGTATTTGCCAAAAGCAATAGCTGAAAGTACATCAAATTTAACTTCATTTTTTTTTGAAGAAAGTACCGAAGAAGTCTCTTGGGCATTTGAAAATTGAAAGGCAATTAGTGCCAAAAAAATCCATTTTTTCATAATTGTTCTTTTGAAAAGTGGTGTAAATATAGGAAAAGATTTCAGATTTAAATAGCTGTGCAAGTAATGTCAAGTTTTAAAATCAATTTAAAGTCAAAGCTCCCAAAATTTCTTCCGACATAAAAGGCCCGCCCGGATACCTTGCGGTATAATCGAGATTTAGCCAAATTTGCCCACGTTCATCAATGTGATAATGAAGTTCTTTATTTTTACTTTCTTCTTTGAAAAGCACTTCTTTGACAAGATAATTTATAGCTTCTAAATCGACTTTATTACCAATTAAAACTTCAGGATATATATGCCCTCCAGTGTGAATCAATCGAGGCGTACTTCCTACAGCTCTGACACAAGCAGCCATAAGAATAGCATGATCATCGCAATCGCCTGAAAAATGTATTAAGGATTCAGTCGCTCTGGCAATATATTCTTTCCCTTTTGGATCATCTACATAATTCCAACGATTCTGGATTTCCTTAAAAACCGCAAAAGTCTGAATCAAACGCCTGTATTCACTATAACCCTTGACATCACGGAAATATTTTGTTGTAGCAAGGAGAGAAAAATTTCTAACTTTTGGATTGTCATATTCAATAGCACTCAAAATTTTTGACTTATTCGGAAAAGGAAGCAGTTTTGAGATGATAATATCTTGTGGATTTGGATCATCTGACATGCTATAAACCATTGATCGATAATCTTCAAAAACACTGTTAAATCCATAATTACCAAACACGCTTCCATATATTAATGCAATGAAATACAAAGCCAGGCAAATGATAATTATTGTTCTCAACAATCTAAGAATCAATTGTATCAATATTAATATTGCTATAAATAGTAATATTCTATCAATTTGAAATGGCCATTCAGGATCAATAAGATTTTGATGGATAATTATGAAAACCGGAATTGCAATCAAAATATTTAAGAGCAATATAATAACATTGTCCCAAGGTTTTTTAACTTGGAGCTTGCTTTTTATTTCTTTTAAATTAATGTTTCCGAGTTTTATCATACCAAAATGGCGGAAGCTTTTTAGCTAGAGACGATTTCAGCAAAAGTACCTTTTTTATCTATAATAGACAGTTCAAGCAGTTGATTTTGAACTTTGTTTAACATATTTTCTGTTAATTGTTTTTGCGACCATTCTGTTAAAGATAGCCATTCTTGAATATCTTCCTGTTTTTGATTGTAACGTTCTGAAAGCGTTCTATCTATACTTGGAATTTCCTTGAATTCCTCAGTAGTTTGGTTTATGATTTCTAGAATTTTTTCAATGATTTCTGGATGATTTTCTAAAATTTCATTTCTCACAGCAATTACAAAACAGGGCCAAGGAGTAGGACAGTCATCGATTCTTCGGAAAGTTCCGTTATCAACAAGAGGTTTTGTCATAAATCGTTCCCACATAAAATAATCGGCGGTTCCATTTGACAAGGCTTCGACTGCGCCATCTATTGTATTGATGATTTCAAATTTCAAATTTCCTGTTTTCCAACCTTGATTGTGAGCGTTTACATAAGCCATCAACTGCGAACCCGAACCGATTCTGCTGATCGCAATTTTCTTGTTTTCTAAGTCAGAAAGTTTTTCATATTTAGAATTGGAATCAACATGAATTCCCCAAATTAATGGAGATTGAACATAAACCTGCACAATTTTGCTCTGATTTCCTGCAACAATATCTTTGATGATTCCTTCTGTTAAAATTACAGCAATATCAGTTTCTTCATTTCGAAGCATTTGGCACAATTTCCCAGTTCCTTCAGGAACATCTGTCCACTGAAGATCAATTCCTTCCGCTTCAAATTCTTCATTTTCAATGCAAAGGTGCCAAGGCAAATTGAAATGTTCTGGAACTCCTGCAATTTTTATAGTCTTCATTTTAATTTTTCTTAATTTGATTGATATGATGCTCTAAATGTGCTACATAATCAGTCATTAAATATTTTAAGTCAATAATAGAATTATCGTCTATTTGAATTTTATAGCTCAAAACTTCATCACTTGCAGCTTTACAAAGTCGCAAAATCTGCATGTTTGTAGAAAGCCAAAACTGTACCAATTCTTCAATATCCATTTCTTGGTATTGATTAATTTTGACCAAGTCATTTTGGTTGTAAGTTCTATAAATATAAGGCTTTATAGCGTAATTTATCTCTGTGAAGCGAACTAAATTATGAATAGAAGAATCAATCAAATGGCCAAGGATTTCTTTCTTTGACCATTTATGCTCTGAGGTTTTTTCTTCTAAAATAGAAATAGCAGTAGTTCTGAAATAGGCTAAATTTTCAGCAAGCAATCTTTCAAATTTATCAATTGCAATTTGCATTTCTACTGGCTAACAATTTTATTTAACGTATAAGCAATTAGTTCATCTACAGCTTTATAAGGATCTTCACTAAAAGTGCCACTTGCACGATTAGCAATAATTGCATTTAACGATAAAGCATTGTGACCTAACAAAGCAGACAAACCATAAATAGCTGCAGTTTCCATTTCAAGATTGGTGATTCTGTTATCGTCAAAATTGAAATTATCCATTTTGTTGTTCAATTCAGGATCTTGAATTTCAAGTCTCAGAACTCTTCCTTGTGGCCCATAAAAACCTCCAGCCGTTGCTGTAATTCCTTTGAAAATTTTATCACTTTCAATAAGTTTTTCAAGTTTTTCACTGCATTTTACTACGTAAGGTTTTCCTTTTCGGATATCCCAATTTGTATGATTTATAAAGGCTTCTTCAATAGCATAAGAAGTAATTTTGTCAATCAAATAGGAGCGAAGCATGTTGTCCAAACCTAATCCGAATTTTGACATTACAAAACTATCCACAGGAATATCTTTTTGCAAGGAACCTGAAGTTCCGATTCTGATAATATTTAAGGATGTCAATTCTGTTTTCGGCTGGCGTGTTTCCAAATCGATATTTACCAAGGCGTCCAATTCGTTAATTACGATGTCAATATTATCTGGGCCAATTCCCGTTGACATTACCGTAATTCTTTTTCCTTTATAAGTTCCGGTCTGCGTTTTGAATTCTCTTTTTTGCGTAGAAAATTCAATTTTATCAAAGAACTGCGTGATTTTTTCTACACGATTTTGGTCGCCAACGAAGATGATATCGTTTGCAATATGTTCTGGTTTTAAATTTAAATGGTAAACGCTACCATCTGGATTTAATATTAATTCTGATGATTGTATCATTTTTTATAAGTTGCTAAGTTTTTTTAAGCTACTAAGTAGCAAAGTTTCAAAGTTTTTGAAATTGATTATTGAATTTGCAATTGATCTTGAAATTTATCCGCCCACACGTTTTACTTTAAAGCCTTTTTCTTTTAATATAGTCATTATTCTGTCACGATAATCGCCTTGAATAATAATGGAATCGTCTTTAAAAGTGCCTCCGACGCTGAGTTTTGTCTTCAGCTCTTTAGCCAAGATTTTAAAATCTTCTTCAGAACCTGTGTAACCTTCAATTATGGTTGTAGCTTTTCCTTTTCGTTTTTCATATTTGCATATCATCGGCTCTTTTTGTACCCAAAACTCTTTTGGTTCAGAGGATGTTTCCTCGACTTCTTGGGAAGGTTCATGATCTGGGAAAAGATTTTTTAGTTGGTCTTGTAAATCCATTTTAATTTATTTTATTCGGACGCGGATTTAAGCGGATTACGCTGGTTTTCGCGGATTTTATTTTCTTTCGTTTTCGTAAACTCTTCTTAAATTCTGGTTTTTTTCCAAAATTTAAAAGTAAGCCGACTTCACAATCTGTTCCTCTCAAATAGTTTATAATTTGATTATGATGTTCTTTTGCCAAACTTTCTACAGCTTTTAGTTCTAAAATCACACAATCATCCACAACTAAATCTGCAAAATATTCGCCAACAATAATATCTTTATAAAACACAGTAATTCTTTTCTGAGCTTCAACTTTGTAGCCATTTGCTTTTAGTTCATAATACATTGCATTTTGGTAAACTCTCTCAAGAAATCCATAACCCAATTCATTATAAACTTCATAATACAATTTCAATATAACTCCGGTCAATTCCTTATGAAGCAATTCATTCATTTCCATAATTTTAATTTTTTTGTGGCTAATAATTAATTCTTTAGTATTCAAAATAAATCCGTGAAAACTAGCGTAATCCGCCTAAATCCGCGTTTTAAACAAGATTTCAAAAGAAAAGACATCAAGCAAAAACTCAATGTCTTTTCAAATATATAAAAGTAAAACTTATTTTTTGATTAATCCCAAATCAACCAAGCGTTCGTGCAAGAATTCTCCAGCAGAAATATCTTCGTATAATTTTGGATTTTCGTCATCAATACAGTTTTCCAGGCAATCCAAACGCATATCGCTCACAGGATGCATAAAAAACGGAACAGAATATCTTGAAGTTCCCCACAATTCCCTCGGCGGATTTACCACTTGGTGGATTGTAGATTTTAATTTGTTGTTGGTGTGACGTGAAAGCATATCACCAACATTAATCACCAATTCGTCTGGTTCAGCGATCGCGTCAATCCATTCGCCATTGTGATTTTGAACCTGCAAACCTTTACCTTGAGCGCCCATCAAAAGCGTAATCAAGTTAATATCTCCGTGTGCAGCAGCGCGAATTGCATTTTCTGGTTCTTGGGTAATCGGCGGATAATGAATTGGTCTCAGAATTGAATTTCCTTCTTTCGCATAATCATCGAAATAAAATTCATCCAAGCCTAAATGCAACGCCAAAGCTCTCAAGACATAAATTCCTGTTTTTTCAAGCATTTGATACGCTTCTTTTCCAACTTGATTGAAACGAGGCAATTCTTTAACTTCAACATTATCAGGATATTCAGAAGCCCATTTTGAATCTTTGTCCACATATTGGCCAAAGTGCCAAAATTCTTTCAAATCGCCTTCTTTTTTGCCTTTTGCATGCTCTTTTCCAAAGGAAACATAACCACGCTGTCCGCCAATTCCAGGGATTTCATAAGAATATTTGGTTTCTAGTGGAAGCGAGAAGAAGTTGCGAATCTCGCCATACAATTCATCCACCAATTTGTCATCTAAAAAATGACCTTTTAAAGCAACGAAGCCTATTTCTTCAAATGCTTTTCCGATTTCATTTACAAATTTTTGTTTACGTTTCGGGTCGTCCGAAAGGAAATCACGCAAGTCAACACTAGGAATATTTTGCATACTCTTTTAAAAATAGATGTTAATAACTTTGCTCGGCTTTAAGCCTTATTATCACAAATGTATCAATTATTTTGAGAATCTAATTTCAAAAGTTATCAACAATTGAAAATTCTGTAACATTCCACTTTTATGATGTTATTTTTTTATACTTTTGGGCGAGCTATAAAATCACGCAAACCTTTTCGTAAACCATTATGAATTTCGATAGAAAAAATCTGACCAACGAGCAATTATTAGACTTATATAAAAGAATTTTGAAACCTCGATTAATTGAGGAAAAAATGCTGATTCTGATCCGTCAAGGAAAAGTTTCAAAATGGTTTTCAGGAATCGGGCAGGAAGCAATCGCTTGCGGCGTGACTGCCGTTCTAAACAAAGACGAATATATCTTGCCTATGCATAGAAATCTTGGTGTTTTTACAGGAAGAAATATTCCGCTACACCGATTATTTTCGCAATGGCAAGGAAAAGCAAACGGATTTACAAAAGGAAGAGATCGTTCTTTTCACTTTGGAACACAAGAATTCAAGATTATCGGAATGATTTCGCATTTGGGACCACAACTTGGTGTTGCCGACGGAATCGCTTTGGCTAATAAATTAAAGAAAAACGGAAAAGTTACCGCAGTTTTCACAGGAGAAGGAGCAACCAGCGAAGGAGATTTCCACGAAGCTTTGAATATTGCTTCTGTCTGGGAATTGCCGGTGATGTTTGTCATCGAAAACAATGGTTACGGACTTTCAACACCTACAAACGAACAATATCGTTGTGAAAATTTAGCCGATAAAGGAATTGGTTACGGAATGGAATCACATATTATAGACGGAAATAATATCTTGGAAGTTTTCAATAAATTATCTGAATTGAAAGCTTCGATGATTGAAACGCCTCGTCCGGTTTTATTAGAATTTAAAACATTCAGGATGCGTGGCCATGAAGAAGCGAGCGGAACTAAATATGTGCCACAAGATTTAATGGACATGTGGGCAATCAAAGATCCGGTTGATAATTATAGAAAATATTTGAAATTAACCGACGTACTTTCTGAGGAAGCTGATGAAAAAATTCGTGCTGAAATCAAGAAAGAAATTGATGAAAATTGGGCAATTGTTCAAGCCGAACCAGAAATTGAAGCAACTTACGAAGGAGAATTAAATGACGTTTACAAACCTTATGATTTTGAAGAAATTAATCCTTCCGAAGAAAAAGAAAATATCCGTTTGATTGATGCTATTTCTAATAGTTTGAGACAATCGATGGAACGCCACGAAAACCTAGTAATCATGGGTCAAGATATTGCCGAATATGGCGGTGCTTTTAAAATTACGGATGGTTTTGTGGCGCAATTTGGGAAAGAACGAGTTATCAATACACCAATCTGCGAAAGTGCAGTAGTTTCAGCAGGAATGGGACTTTCCATCAACGGACATAAAGCAATCGTAGAAATGCAATTCGCCGATTTCGTTTCCACGGGATTTAATCCGATTGTAAATTTATTGGCAAAATCACATTACCGCTGGTTAGAAAATGCTGACGTTGTAGTAAGAATGCCTTGTGGCGGCGGTACACAAGCTGGTCCATTCCACTCACAGACAAATGAAGCTTGGTTTACCAAAACACCTGGTTTAAAAGTAGTTTATCCAGCGTTTCCTTATGACGCAAAAGGACTTTTGAATGCTTCAATCAATGACCCGAATCCGGTGTTGTTTTTTGAGCATAAACAATTGTACAGAAGCGTTTACCAAGATGTTCCTAAAGATTATTACACGCTTCCATTAGGAAAAGCGTCCTTGTTAAAAGAAGGAAATGATGTTACAATTATCGCTTTCGGAGCAGCAGTTCATTGGGCTTTAGATACATTAGGAAAAAACACAGATATTTCAGCAGATTTACTAGATTTAAGAACTTTACAACCTTTGGACACCGAAGCTATTTTTACTTCCGTGAAGAAAACCGGAAAAGTAATTATCTTGCAAGAAGATACTATGTTTGGCGGTATTGCCAGCGATATTTCAGCCATGATTATGGAAGAATGTTTTCAATACCTTGACGGTCCCGTGAAACGTGTGGCGAGTTTAGATTCTCCAATTCCTTTTACAAAAGCACTCGAAGATCAATTTTTGAGCAAAGGCCGATTTGAAGACGCTTTGAAAGAGTTATTGGCTTATTAATTGCAACATAAAACGATACTTAAAAATCCCGATGAAACCCTCATCGGGATTTTTTATTTCACAAAACATCCACCCCATACTTGCGATACTTCTTACAATAATTGTGGAATCATGTCCAAAACTGTGTATCGATTCTACACTTTTTAAGCACAATTGAGCCTATAAATCCAGCAAAACCGACCATTTAAGGCAATGGCACGGCGCTTGCTTTTCGAGTGTAGACTCAAATAAATGTAAACCAATAAGAAGAACGATATGGAAGGCGAAACAATTACTTCAAATGAATTCTACACAGAAAACGAAACCCGTATTGATGAACAGGTTTTAAATAATTTTATTCTCAGAATAAACAGCCTTATTTTCAAACAGACCTTTTTAAACAGTGCCTTTGCCAGAATTGACAGGTTAAACGCTTTCGTACTTTTAAGCACTTTCTTGTTGCTTTTCGGTGGCGCTTACCTTGTATATGAACTCCAGCCTGAATTCGAGCAATTTAATCTTGACAGGATGAATTCTGCCCTAGGATTTTCTTTTATGATTCTTGCCGGAGCACTCTTATTATTCAAGCTAGCTTTCTTTATTTACAATGTATATTTATATTTTAAATACAAGCCAATCGAATCCGTAAGCGACGAAGAACTGCCGACAGTCACAATAATCGTTCCTGCTTACAACGAAGGAAAATTAGTTTGGGATACCTTGTTAAGTATTGCTGCGAGTGATTTTCCTGAACAAAAAATGCAATTATTAGCCATCGACGACGGAAGCAAAGACGATACTTGGTATTGGATGCAAGAAGCTAAGAAAAGGCTAGGCGATAGGCTGACAATCTTTCAACAGCCAGAAAACAAAGGAAAAAGACATGCGCTTTACCGTGGTATCAATCTTGGAACTGGAGAAATTTTCGTCACAATTGACAGCGATTCCATTGTGAAAACCGATACAATAAGAAACTTAGTTTCGCCTTTTATAACCAATGCAAACTGTGGCGCCGTTGCCGGAAACGTACAAGTCTTGAACAACAAGCAAGCCATGCTTCCAAAAATGCTTAACGTTAGCTTTGTCATGAGTTTCGAATTCATCCGTTCTGTAGAAAGCATGTTAGGAACTGTACTTTGTACTCCTGGAGCTTTGGCCGCTTACCGCAGTGATGCCGTATTCAAATGCCTTCCAGAATGGATCAACCAAACTTTCATGGGACAGCCGTCTGATATCGGAGAAGACCGCGCCATGACAAATATGATTCTTAAACAAGGACAGCACGTTTTGTTCCAAAGAAACTCTTATGTCTTGACAAATGTGCCAGAAACTTATACTGGCCTCTATAAAATGTTTATCCGATGGGGAAGAAGCAACGTTCGTGAAAACTTGATGATGGCAAAATTTGTCTTCACCAATTTCAGAAAAGAAGCAAAAGCAGGTGCAAGATTGTTATACATCAACCAATTTCTGTCCATCGCCATGGCTTATCCATTCTTGATTTTCATGTTATTTTTCGTAGCTATGCATCCTGTATTATTCATCAGCTCTACATTTGCAGGAATTTTAATCGCCTCAAGTTTCCCTGTATTCTTTTATGCAAGGCGACACGGTTTTTCAGAATCAGTATGGGCTTACACTTATAGCATTTTATATACTTTCGGATTGTTTTGGATCATGCCTTATGCCATTGCAACAGCTGGAAAAAAAGGCTGGCTGACAAGAGAGCTTTCTTAAAACTCAATATAAATTCAATTAAAAAAATCCAAGACGGGAAACTGTCTTGGATTTTTTTTGTTTTGATAAGTTAAAAATAGTTATTGAATTCTAAAGAGTCACAAATCAATAATACAACCTAAAATCAAGCAACTTACAAAGCGCAAAATGTTTCTGATGCAGCTCTTCTACAATTTCAGTCACATCATCTTCATCTTGGCACAAGCTAAAGAAAACTTGGTCAAGAGTACCGCTTGTCACTTTGCTGCTATAATTTCCATAACCTGAAATAGCTCTCGCTCCGGTAATATCTAAAAAATATTGCGACTCTTCATCGGTTAAATCTAGCGGTTTTGAATTGGCAAAATGAATAATCTTGCCCCGCATTTTTCCTTCAAATAATTCTGCAATTTCTTCGAGGCTATAATAATATTGATTCAAGCAGATGTTATTTTCTTCGCCTTGCATCACCAGATAAATGATTTCATAATTTTTAAAATTATGGTCTTCATAAAGCAATATATTCAGGCTTTCTTCCAATCCTTCAATCGTATCACAGGTTTTATAAATGCTGTCGATGCCTTTCACTGCTAGATTTTCTAAGCTTTTGACAGTTTCTGTAGTATATTCTTTTTCTACATCTGGAACCGCTTCCAGGCAGAAAATAAATTTGTCATAATCCATTAAATTATGTTTTATTGCTAATTAATACAAAGGTATGTTTTATTGCCCAAAAAAAAGCTACTTGGCCAGTATCTCAATCCACACAGGCGCATGGTCGCTGGTTTTTTCCCAACCCCTGACATGCTTGTCAACGCCGCCGGTTTTTAATTTTGCAGCTAATTCAGGGCTTAAAAGAAAGTGATCAATGCGCAGTCCGGCATTCCGGGAATAAGCATTTCTGAAATAATCCCAAAACGTATATATTTTTTCTTCAGGATATAAATGCCGCAGGGCGTCTGTCCAGCCTTGTTTTAAAAGAGAATGGAATGCTTCTCTGACTTCAATTCTAAAAAGCGCGTCTTCTTTATATTTTTCGGGTTTATAAACGTCAAGTTCTGTCGGCATGACATTGAAATCGCCAATTATCGCGACTGGTATTTTATGCTTCAATAAAACAGTGGCCCTTGCTGAAAGCCTGTCAAACCATTTTAGCTTATAGTCCAGTTTTGGCCCAGGTGCAGGATTCCCGTTTGGAAGATAAATGCAGGCAACCACAATGCCTCCGACCAAAGCTTCGAGATATCTGCTCTGCACATCGTCAGCTTCTCCAGGAAGAATCCTGCCGACTTCCTGAATTTCCATTCCTTTTGCAAGTATCGCCACACCGTTCCATTGTTTCTGTCCGTGCCAAAGCGCATTGTAGCCTGCATCAGCGAGTGCTTCCTGAGGAAATTTGTCTTGTGGCGCTTTTAGTTCTTGAAGGCAGACAATATCGGGAGAAGCTTCTTCAAGCCATCGAAGCAGTACCGGAAGGCGCCCGTTTATTCCATTCACATTATAGGTAGCAATTTTCATGAAAGCATTTTTTATAATCTTAAAGTTACAAATTAATAATAGGACGGCATACTAAGGATTAGTAAGATTTTTTCATAATAGCATAATTTATTATAATGTATTCATATAAAGATTTCTTGCCACTATAGGCTTTACCGTCATAGGAAAGAAGTAAAGAACCATAGGAAAGAGCCATCGAAGCGTAGGAAAGAGCTATCGAAGCGTAGGAAAGAGCTATCGAAGCGTAGGAAAGAACCATCGAAGCGTAGGAAAGAGCCATCGAAGCGCAGGAAAGAACCATCGAAGCGTAGGAAAGAGCCATCGAAGCGCAGGAAAGAGTCATCGAAGCGTAGGAAAGACTCGTCGAAGCGCAGGAAAGAAGTAAAGAGCACAAGACTTTTTAAATTATCCAGCCAGTTATCAAGTTACACCAAAATCAAAAAAGACAGAAATAGGTATATTTTCTTATATTTAGCCCATCAAAATCAAAAAACATGAAAAAAACAATTCTCTCGATTGCCCTTGCTGCGGTTCTTTTCTCCTGCAATAAAAAAGAAACTGCCGTTGCTAATGCTGATAAAAAGTTTGATGCTTATAAGGAATATTTTGTCAACGAATTATGGAAGTCAAATCCGGATTGGGCGGCAAGCCAGGGTTTCCACAAATATGACAGCATTTTAATAATTCCGAATTCAGACAATTTGAAGCGCCAGCTTGATTTTTCAAAAACGCAATTAGATTCGCTGCGCAATTATGATTTAAAAAGCCTTTCAGATAACAACAAGACCGATTATCACATGATGAAAAATCTTCTGGAAGCAGCTGCTTTTTCTATCAATGAAGTAAAATCATTTGAATGGAATCCTTCCGAATATAATGTCAGCAGTGCTTTTGCCGAAATTTTAAACGGAAATTATGATTCTCTAGAAAACAGGCTTCGCAATTTTGGCTTGAAAATGAACACTATTCCGGCGTATTATGAAGCTGCAAAAGCCAATATTAAAAACCCGACTGCAGAACATACTGATTTGGCGATTGCCCAAAATCTTGGCGGTGTTTCTATCTTTGAAGAGGATTTAAAAGCTTCTTTGAATAAAAGCAAATTGAGCCAGACAGAAAAAGAGGCCATCTTGGCAAAGGCAAAAACTTCAGTGAAGGCAATTCAGGATTATGCCTCTTGGTTGAAAAATTTAGAAAATAAGACGCCACGTTCTTTCCGTTTAGGAAAAGAATTGTATGCAAAAAAGTTTGATTTTGACATTCAATCAGGGTATAATGCTACAGAAATTTACCAGAAAGCCATTACGCAGAAAAAAGAACTGCATGACAAAATGTTTACGCTTGCGACTAAATTGTGGTCAAAATATTTAGGAAATGCTCCGAAACCTGCAGACAGATTAGCGCTGATCAAGCAAGTGATTGACAAAATTTCTTTACAGCATACGACTCCAGAAAAATTTCAGTCTGAGATTGAAAAGCAGATTCCAGAATTGACGGCCTATGTAAAAGAAAAAGATCTGCTTTACATCGATCCGTCAAAACCATTGGTGGTTAGAAAAGAACCAGATTACATGGCTGGCGTTGCCGGAGCTTCTATTTCAGCGCCTGGTCCTTATGATAAAAATGCAAATACATATTATAATGTAGGAAGCCTTTCCGGCTGGTCAAAAGAAGATTCTGAAAGCTACTTGAGAGAATACAACGATTATATCTTGCAGATTTTGAACATCCACGAAGCAATTCCTGGGCATTATACGCAACTTGTTTATGCCAACCAATCGCCAAGCATCATCAAGGCAATTCTTGGAAACGGCGCGATGATTGAAGGCTGGGCAGTTTATACCGAAAGAATGATGCTGGAAAGTGGCTATAAAAATTCAGATGAAATGTGGCTGATGTACTATAAATGGAATTTGAGAACGGTTTGCAACACGATTTTAGACAACAGCGTCCACACCAGAAATATGTCAAAAGAAGAAGCAATTGCTTTATTGACAAAAGAAGCTTTTCAACAAGATGCTGAAGCTGAAGGAAAATGGAAGCGCGCCACTTTGTCTCAAGTACAGCTTTGTTCTTATTTCACAGGCTATTCAGAGATTTATGATTTTAGAGAACAATTGAAAAGAGAGCAGGGGAAAGCGTTCAACCTGAAAAGATTCCATGAAAAATTCTTAAGCTATGGAAGCGCTCCGGTGAAAAATATCAAGGAATTAATGTTGAAAGATAAGAAGTAGATGAAATATTTTCTTTGGCTAAGTTTAGTCCTATTTATTTCTTGTCAAAAGACTTTAGATAAAAAAACTGTCGTGGGCATTCAAGCTTACGACGGTTTTTCCAAAAGCAAAATCAAAGAAGTTGCAAAGATAATTGATAGCTTTTATAATGTCAGAACTGTCATTCTTCCAGAAAAAGAATTGTATGCAACTGCATTTGTAAATATAAAATCTCCTAGATATAGAGCAGATTCTATTATTCATATACAAAACAGAAATTTGCCCGATAGTCTAGATTTCATTATCGGCTTAACTGATAAAGATATTTCCACAACTAAGACAAGTAAAGGAAAAATGTTGCAACCCGCTTCAAAATATAAAGATTGGGGAATTATGGGACTTGGTTTTTGTCCAGGGCAAAGTTGCGTGGTCTCAACTTTTAGACTAAAGCATAAAAATCAAAAGCTCCATTTAGAAAGAATAAAGAAAGTTGCAATTCATGAATTTGGACACAATTTAGGATTACCGCACTGTAAAAACAAGCATTGTGTAATGACCGATGCCGTTGAAAATATTGCCACGATTGACAAAGAGTCACTTTCTCTTTGCGAAGATTGTAGTAATCAGTTATAAGTAAAAAAGCCCAAATAAATCATTTGGGCTTTTTTATTACGCTTTCTTCAATACAAAGACTTCTTCAATTTTCTGCCTTTGTTTTTCTTTCAATGCAGCTGATTTTTTCAATTTATCAGTAAACTCGGCGACTTCTTCCTTTGTAGTAGGACAGCCCATATTTTGGCCTTTTGAATCAAAAGAGTCAGCCAATAAATTTCCGTCAGCGTCATAAATCTGCCAAAACGGAATCCCGCTTTTATCGGCTTTGTATTTTTTTAAGATTTCATCAGCTCCTGGATTTTCCAAGCTTTTGTCTTTTCTTTCTTGAACCGTTAAAAACGTAGTGACATAATTTTTATCAAAGAAAGGCTTAACGGCTTCGTTCTGCATATTGGCTTCCATCTTTTTGCACCAGCCACACCAGGAAGCATGGTACATCACAAAGACATTTTTCTTTTCTTTTTTGGCCTGCGCCATAGCTTTTTCAAGTACGACCGAAGCTTTTTCTTGAGCTGTAGAATTTGAAATCATGCCCATAAAAAGCAGGCAGATCAATAGCATTTTAATTTTCATAAGTTGTAAGTTTTGAGAAGTTGAAAGTAAGAAATTCTAGTGAGAAATTGCACACTATTGAATTTCACTTTGTAATTTCTTCATTTCAAGTGCATTTAAAATTCCTGCAGTGCTGGCGGTATTATTGAAATAAATATAAAATTCTTCAAAATTTTTAGTCGCAATACTTTCTAATATTTTTTCCAAATATTCATTTTCATAGCTCGAATAAAACATTTTCGGACTTCCGTGAAAACGAAAATAGCCTAAAGAATTTGTCTTGGTAATCGAATCAGGAAGAGTAGGATGGCTTACATTGCAGAAAGTTATATTTCTTTCTTTCAAGATTTTCAAAACTTCATCATGCCACCAGCTTTGGTGCCGAAACTCAATTACGTTTTGAAATTCAGTGTTTAGATTGCTCAAAACCAGCTCCAGATTTTCATTGCTGTAATGAAAACTCGGAGGAAGTTGAAATAAAACCGCACCAAGTTTGTGCTTTAAGCCTTCTTTGCAAGCTTTATAAAAATCTTGAATTTCTTTCTGGCTGTCGTTGAATTTCTTTAAATGCGTAATTATTTTTGGCGCCTTGACAGAAAACAAAAAATCCTCAGGACTTTTATCATACCAAGAAATCAAGTTTTTGACTGTCGGAGGTTTATAAAAAGTGCCATTCATTTCATACGTATTGAAATGCTTGCAATAAAAGTCAAACCACTCTTTTCTAGGCAACCCATCTGGATAAAATTCTGGTTTCCAGTTCGAATTGTAATAGCTTGAACAGCCGATGTGAAGTTTTGTCTTTTTCATTCGTATAATTTTTGGCAATTTTCACAATAAAAACTTCGTCTCTTTTTAACTCCCGTATATTCTTTAAGAAATGGCAAATCACAACGCAGGCAAATTTTCTTTGTATGTGCCAGCCAATGTTTTTTAAGGACATTATTCTTCTTCCAATGCAGAAATTCAAAGCTATAATTTTGGGCTTCCTTGATTATTTCATCAAGTTTTTTAGAAGAAATTTTTCCAGTGAGTGATTTTGGATGAACACGAACTCTATAAAGCACTTCATTTTTTATGATGTTTCCCAATCCTGAAAAAATATCTTGTTCCAGAAGCGTGTCGCAAATCATCTTCTCAGGGATTGTTTTCAATTTGGCTTTAGCTTTCTTCGAACTCCAATCGTCATTCATCAAGTCTTCGCTCCAGTCATAATGCGAGTCAATATTTCCTTCTAAAATCTTGATAGCGCAGGCATAGAGGTTAATTTCACCATCATCAAAAACCAAACTCAACTTTGGAATTGAGTCTTTTTGCTCATTTATAAGATAACTTCCAAACAGCAAAAAATGAATTCGAATTGTAAAATCATCAAAACAAATCAAGAGGTGTTTTCCCCAGCTTTTGAATGAATTTACAGTTTTGTTTGGAAGATTATCAATATCAATCTTGCTGTTGCCGTTTGCAGCAATCACTTCCTTTCCAGAAAATTGCTGCATTTCTTCTTTTGCAATGACAATACTTGGTCCTTCAGGCATGGCTGTTTTTCTATGAAGTTACTGAAAAACGAATCGTGCCTGTGATAAAAAAAGCTTAAAGTTTAGCGATAGATTGACTTATTCAAAAGTGACATCTTGCTTTTTAAATCCGTCGTATAATGCAATTTTTGCTTCACTGATTGCTTGTTCGGTTCTATAAATATTACACCAGAATTGTACTTTTAAATTGTATTTTGAATCAGAAAGAAAGCTGTAAAAAAGCTGTGGTTCTTTTTCAGGAGAAATATAAGGAACAGTATTTAAACATCTGATTACAATTTCTTTAATCTCTTCTTGTGAAATGTTTCCTTGAAGTGTAAAATTCAAATCAGCAAGCCTTGTATTGTTTGTATAAGTCCAGTTTACAATATTTTGCGATAGCAGATTTCCATTCGGAATGATGATTTCAGCACCATTATTTGTATCGATTTTGGTAGTTCTCAGGCCAATTGTTTTGACTCTTCCAGATTGGGAGCTGACATCGATAACATCGCCAATCTGTATTGGTTTTTCAAATATCAGAATCACACCTGAAACAAAATTATTTACAATACTCTGCAATCCCAAACCAACACCGACACCAAGTGCGCCAAGCACAATCGTGATTTTATCCATTGGAACTCCAGATGCTGAAATGGCAAGAAGATATCCAAAAATTAAAAGCAGCAACCGTGTTATCAGCAATTTTGAATGCTGTCGCTTGTTGATTGTTTCTTCATTTTCTTCATCAATTTCTCCAAAAAAATAGGCGACATATTTTTGCAGAATATGGGCGACCCAAATAATCAGCAAGAAAAGCAAAATGCTTCCGATTGAAAAAGAAAAACTTCCGATGGTATTTTTTCTAGTTAATACGTTAGAAATTCCGGTATATAAAATATTCGACAGATTAAGATTTGAGGCAATCACGATAATCCACAAATAAGCAGCCAAGATCATGAAAGGTTTTTTCAAGTTATTTTCAAGGCTTTGGAAATCAAAAATTTTATCTATGCCGCGACGCAGCCTGATTGTATAAATTTGAAGCGTGATTATTTCAATTATTATTTTCAAGAATACAGAAAGCGCAATTATTTGTGTCAACGCGATTACGGCAGTCAGGCTCAGCGTATGTGCTAAAGAAACTCGCCCAAAAACATTAAAAATTATTGCTAAAATATTGAACGCTATGAATATTACATTGGCGTATCTGAAAAAGCCTTTGAAATACATTTCTTCTTTTATAATTTTTATGTGGGCAATTCCAAATCGGATGCAGGCAGCATTTACTAAGATAAAAACACATCGCTGTATGAAACTTACTTCCACGAAAAGATCCATAAATGCAAACATTGTAAAAAGCAAAACCAGCAAAAGCCAATTGCGAAACGCTTTTCCTGACCAAATATTTTTGAACAAAATTGTAAGCACTCCAAGCAAGATAAGATGCAAAAATTCAATATATAAAGCTGGTGCGTAAAGGTTTAGCGAGATTCCGATATTTAATCCGATGACTGCGATTGGCAAAATCGTCCCATTATTGATATAGCGAAATTTAAAATCATGAAGCGTTTCGAGGCGCTGTGCCTTTTTTATATACCTCAAATTGAACAATGTCCACCACAGCATTAATCCCATTAACAATAAAAGCCCTAAAACACTTCCTAAGCTGTAATGAAAATAATATCCGAAGGCTTTTAGCTCCGTATTAAATTTGTCTTGTAAATAAGATTTTATTTTAGCGTTTTTTGACTGTGTTTCTGTATTCCACAAATGCTGATATTCTTTTCCGAAAAGAGAAACGCTCGATTTGTCAAGCCTTTTATTTACGATAATAAGATCTTTTGAAATTATCATCTTTCTTTCGGTAATATCTTTTTTCCAACTGTTTAGCGTGTCAATATTGCTTCGCAAAAGACTGTCGGTACTTTTCCATTTATCACGCAAAACCAGTAGCTGTGGCTTGAATTCTTTGATTAAAATGCTGTCTTTGATTAATTTTGCAAATACGGTATCCTTAATTATATTCCTATTATTTTTTCTGATCTTGACAATGCGTTCGTCATTTTCATTCAATATATTTCTATAATTTTTAAAATCTTCTTGAAGTTCCAACAGCACTTTTTTGTACATCTGCTGGTTGCGCACATTGCTGTCGCCAGTTTCAATATTAGTGGCAATAAGATCAAGATTTTCTTTAGTTTTTTTAATTTCTCCAAAGATAAATTGTACGCTTCCATCAAGCCTTCCGTCATTTTTGGCAATATCTAAGACATCGCCCGCTTTTTCAATAGAAAAAAGATAATCACTTGGAGAAAGTTCATCTGCCTTAAAAAGTGAAGGTTTTTTATCTCCTTTTTTAGCAGGCTGCTGTGCAGAAATTGTGCCTATTGAAAATAAAACAAATAGAAGGAAATAAGAAATTGATTTATACTGCATATAATGAAAAGTTTTACTTGTTGATTTTTCGAGAACAAAAATACTATTAATATCATGTCTATTTTTAAAAATATAATTCCCTATAAAATTTATATTACTGCATTTGTAATTAGACAGTTATGATAAGCATGCTTAAAAAGTGGCACAGTTTCTGCATCTTTTAGAAACGTGAAAAAGAAAATAATTATACCCATCTTAATTTCAATACTGCTTATTGCAAGCTGTGCAGAAATTAGAACAGTCGCCGATTCCATTTCAAATCCGAGCGCTAGAGAAGTCTATCAAAGAGAATTTAAAGACCAAAAGGAAATTTTCAGTCAATGGGAAGATTCTTATCGTTTTGCCCTCAATGACAGTCTTGAAATCAGCCTGCCTTATGGTGAAAAAGGAAAATTCATACCTGATACTAAAACGGCTTACAGTTATACAATGACTTTGGAAAAAGGAAAAATACTTGATGTAGAAGTACAAAAAGATTCCATAAACCAAAGAGTTTTTATCGATTTATTTATATGGAAAGATGGCGTTTTTATCCATAAGGAAAGTAATGCAAGAGAAACTTCTTATTTAAAGTTTATACCCGAAGATTCAGGAATTTATAAACTTGTCGTACAGCCAGAAATCAACGCTGATACTAATTTTTTTATAGCCATAAATGAAAATCCATTATATGATTTTCCAGTTGCAGGAAAAGGGAATGCCGCGATTCAAAGTTTTTGGGGAAATGAAAGAGACGGCGGACAGCGAAAACATGAAGGAATAGATATTTTTGCTCCAAAAGGAACTCCGGTTGTGGCCGCTTCAGAAGGAAAAATCAGCAGGACAGGCAATCACGGAATCGGAGGGAAGCAAGTTTGGCTGCGAACTGGGCTGTTTGGAAATTCATTGTATTATGCACATCTTGACAGCATTGCAGTGGCAGAAGGCGATAATGTAAAAATTGGCGACACCTTAGGATTTGTAGGAAATACTGGCAATGCTAAATTCACGCCGCCACATTTGCACTTTGGAATTTACCAAGGTTATGGCGGCGCTGTGAATCCAATGCCATTTGTGTTTAAGACCGAAAAGATAAATGCGTCAAAATATCCGAGAAATTATGGTTCTTCAGTTGTAACAGTGAAAACCTCAAAAGCGATTTTGAGAAAAGGTCCTGCAACCTCTTTTCAGAAAATAGGAGAGTTGCAAGCTAGCGACAATGTTTTTCTTTTAGGAGAAAACAAAGATTGGCTTCACATCAGCACCATTTCTGGACAAAAAGCATTTTTACATAAAAGTTTGGTGAAAGAAGTAAAATAAATTCAGATTATTGATTTAGAATCTATTATCTCCGTCAAGAATATTTCCGATTCCGCCAAGCAGGCTTCCTTCATCTCTGTTTTTTCCACCAGCTTGCGGTGCCGAAGCCCAGACTCTTCCAGCTAACCTGCTGAAAGGCAATGATTGGATATATACAATTCCTGGGCCGGCTAAAGTGGCATAAAATAATCCTTCGCCTCCAAAAATTGTATTTTTAATACCTCCAACAAATTCGATATCATAGTTTACATCTTGGGTGAAGCCGACAATACAGCCTGTGTCTACTTTCAAAACTTCGCCAACGGCTAATTCTTTTCTAGCCAAAGTGCCGCCTGCGTGAACAAATGCCATTCCGTCTCCTTCAAGCTTTTGCATTATGAAACCTTCGCCTCCAAAAAGACCTCTTCCTAATTTTCTGGAGAATTCAATTCCCACAGAAACACCTTTGGCAGCACACAAAAACGAATCTTTCTGGCATATAAATTTACCTCCATATTTTGTTAAATCGATTGGCACAATCTTTCCTGGATAAGGCGAGGCAAAACTCACTTTTCTTTTGGCGTGAAATTGATTTAGGAATATTGTCATAAAAAGATTTTCTCCCGTAAGCAATCTTTTTCCTGCAGAAAATAGTTTACCCATTACGCCTTGGGTTTGGTTTGATCCATCCCCAAATATGGTATCCATTGTAATGCCACTGTCCATCATCATGAAGCTTCCCGCTTCAGCAACTACAGCTTCTTGTGGATCTAATTCTATTTCCACATATTGCATTTCTTCGCCAAAAATTTGATAGTCGATTTCGTGTGCTGTCATATTGTATTTATTTTATCTGATTTTATAATAAGAATATATCTGATGAAAATTGTTACAACTTAAGGCTAATTTATTTTATAAATGACCAAGCAACCAATAAAGAATAAAGAAAATAATGATAGTTCCAAGGCAACCGCCTCCTAATTTTTTAGCGCCCCATCCGGCTAGAATTGTTTTGAAAAATCCGTTCATGATATTTAGTTTTTAGGTTTAATTAAAGTTATGAATTTCAACCATAACCTCATTCAAATTAAGTTTTTTTTACCATTTTAAAACTTTTCTAACATAAGCTTTCTGATTTTCCAAATTTTATATATCTGATTTAACATCTAATTAACATTTTTTGAAGATTTGAAGGAAGACTAAAAGTGTAAATTAGCTAAACCAAATCTATACATACAATGAAAAAAATTACTTTGACGCTCTTCATGGGATGCAGTTTCCTTGTGGCAGCGAATTTCACTAATTCTTCCGGATTTTTTAATTCGGTGAAACCTTCTAAAAATACTGCAGCACCTTTTGCAACTGCAAATGACAATTGTGCAACAGCGACTTCCATTACCTCATTTCCTTACACAAACAACCAATCTGACGGAGCAAGTGCCGCAGCAGATGGCTTTGTAACTACTTGTGAAGATGATGAAATGAATGATGGCCTTTGGTATAAAGTCCAAGGCAATGGAGATAATATTCAAGTAACTATAATCCCTAATGATAATTATGATCCTCAGCTGGGTATTTATAGTGGTGAATGCGATGAACTTGCGTGTGAAGGCACGATTGACAATAGCGGAAGCGGTGGCGAAGAAACTTTGCTGATTTCAAATTCTGCTGTAGGTACGACTTATTATATCAATATTGGGCATTACAGCAGTTCAACTGACATTGATGAAAACAGCTTTGTTATTGAAGTAATCAGCTTTGGAGTGCCAGCGAATGATAATTGTGCCGGAGCTACAGAAATAACTTCAATGCCATATACAAACCATCAAACAGATGCTGCCGGAGCTAGCCCAGATGGATTTTTAACGGTTTGCGATGACGATGAAATGAATGACGGAGTTTGGTATTCAGTTGAAGGCGATGGAACTGATATTCAAGTAACAGTTACTCCAGATTCACAAGATTATGATTTTCAGCTTGCAGTTTTTAGCGGCGATTGTAGTGTATTAACTTGCGAAGGAACTGTTGATAATAGCGGAAGCGGCGAAGAAGAGACTTTGCTTATTGCAAATTCAGTTGCAGGAACTATTTATTACATCAATATCGGACATTATAGCGATGAAGATGATGAACTTGAAAGTAATTTTACGATCACTGTTTCACCACCGCCAACTGTGCCTGTTAATGATAATTGTGCCGGAGCAATTGAAATAACCACAATACCTTATTCAAATAATCAAATTGACGCGGTTGCAGCAACTGAAGATGGTTTTGTAACTACCTGCAATGATGAAATGAATGACGGAGTCTGGTATTCAGTTGAAGGTGATGGAAGCAATATTGAAATAACTGTTTCTCCATCATCAAGTTATGATCCCCAGCTAGGAATTTTTACTGGTACTTGTGATTCTTTCACATGTGTCGGAACTGTTGATGATGGCGGCAGCGGTGGTGAAGAAACCTTTTCAATCAGAAACTCTGCGGTCGGAACAATTTATTATATCAATATAGGTCATTATAGCAGTTCTGACGATGAGCCAGAAAAAAACTTTACAATTGATGTTATTTCTACGCCAGCGCTTGATGTTCCTGCAAATGATAATTGTACTGGAGCCACTGCAATTACTTCTATGCCTTATAACAATAATCAAACTGACGGTGCCGGAGCTACATCTGACGGATTTGTAACTGCCTGTACCAATTCAGAAATGAATGACGGTCTTTGGTATTCTGTTGCAGGAAACGGAAATAATATTGAAATAAGCGTAACTCCTGCTGGAGATTATGACATTGCCATTGGAGTTTTCACAGGAACTTGTGATGCTTTTGAATGTGTCGAAACTGTTGATGATGCAGGAGAAGGAAATGAAGAAAATATTACTATTCCAAGGTCTGAAGTTGGAGTGACTTATTATATCAATGTAGGTTATTATAGTGGTTATGATGATGAGGAAGAAAACAGTTTTGTTATAGATGTTATAAGCACTGTTCCGCCAGATTTTGCTGAATGTTCTGCAGCAATTTTTCCTTTAGATGGAGCGACAGATGTGCCAGTTGGAGATGTAGATTTCACATGGGATATACCTGCAACAGGCGGAGAAATTGATTCGTATAATCTTTATGGAGGAACAACTACACCATTAACGGACGATGATTTTATTGGAAATTATGATACCAATACCGCAAATTTAACTATCACAGGCTATAATTCCTTATTTTATTGGAAAGTGGTGCCGCTAAATTCTGGAGGCGAAGCAATAGGATGTGATGAGTGGACTTTTACAACTTTATTGCCACCGCCAGTTCCTGATAATGATACTTGTGAAACAGCAACTGATATTACTTCTTTTCCATATAATGAAACCCTAGATGCTTCTTCGGCAACGAATAATGATGGCTTTATTTTAACCTGCTCTTCAGGAATGAATGACGGAATTTGGTATACTGTAACTGGAAATGGAAGCGATATTGTTATCAACGCAACATCAGAAAATTGGGATGCCGAGCTAGCTGTATATACTGGATCTTGTGGTAGTTTCATCTGTTATGACTTTGCAGATAATGGTGTTTCAGGTGATACTGAATCCATTACAATCGAAGATTCTGAAGTTGGGGCTCGCTATTTCATCAACTTTGGGCATTACAGCGATTCGTCAGATAGCGATGAAGGACCAAGCACAATTGAAATTTTATCAAATGGATTAAGCGTAGGCGACAACCAATTTAAAAACTTTGTAGCGTATCCAAATCCGGTGAAAGATTTCTTGAATTTGTCACATACTGAAACTATTTCTAGCGTAGAAATTTTCAACTTGGTAGGACAAAAAATGATTACAAAATCATTGGATGCTACTCAAAGCCAAATAGATATGTCTAATTTGTCAAGCGGTACTTATTTTGTAAAAGTAACTTCTGGACAAGCAACAAAAACTATAAAAGTTTTGAAACAATAAATAATTTGGCGAAAGCCTGATATTATAAAAAATAAACCGCTTAGATTAATTTCTAGGCGGTTTTTTAATTTTAAGATGTAACAAAATTTTCAATGGTTCGTCCTAAATGAAAACAGCAAAATGGCATTATTATCACTACAGCAAAAAGCAGTACAAAGCAAACTTTTATTAATTTTCACTTGGTTTACCAGAATCATGCTTGCGCTTGCATTTTTACCTTCTGGCTTAAAAAAAGTTTTGGGCCTAAGATTTACTTCCCAAGGTATTGAAAATCCGGTTGGATTCTTTTTTGAGGCGCTTTATCAAACGGGTTGGTATTGGAATTTTCTCGGAATACTTCAGTTGACTGCAGCAGCTTTATTGCTAATTCCCAGAACTTCTTTTTTAGGTGCCTTATTATATTTTCCTATAGCTATAAATATTTTTGCCATTGTTTTGTCCTTGCATTTCTCAGGAACTCCAGTCGTTGTTGGGTTTATGCTTCTAGGGAATATATGGTTATTGCTTTGGGAATATCCAAAATTGCACTTGACGGCAGTTGCGATATTCAAAAAACAACCTCTATAGAAAAGGAGGAGTAAGCTTATATTTATAAGAAAAAAGTACAAGCCCCACTTTTGATTTTATATTAAATTTTTCAAAAATAGCACTTCGATACGACTCTATAGATTTTACCGAAAGTCCCATTATATCTGCCATTTGCTCATAAGTCAGCTCTCGTTCATCGCACACCAAATTTAAAAATTCTAATTCTCTATCTGAAAGCCGAATACTATTTTTGCTTTCAGCAGGCACTTCTTCATATTGGCGCATTCGTTTTAAAATTTCAGAAACATTGTTATATCCAATTTTAGCAATATTGTCAATGGCAAATTTTAAGTCGTGCGCTGTGCAATTTTTATGCAGAAAACCTCTGGCTCCATAATGATAAGCGGCGTCAATTATTTTTTCGTCAAAATGTTGTGTAAGCAATAATACCTTATATTCCTTTTCGCTTTCTTCCAAGGCTTTCAAAACTTCCAAGCCATTCATTTCAGGCATCGAATAATCTAAAATAAATACGTCTGGATGTTTTTCTAAAGGAAGGGAAGCCAAAAACTCAGTCCCGCTTTCAAATTCTGAAATAACTTCATAATTGCTTATTTTTTGCAACAGTTCTTTTAATCCCTGCCTGACAATTTTGTGGTCATCAATGATGCTAATCGTAGTTTTTTCCATATCACGTAGTTTTATTTTCAAAAAGCTTGATTGTTGTTCCAATGCCGTTGCTTGTTGAAATAGTTATTCCATAATCAATTATTTTGGCGCGGTTAAAAATATTTTGAAGTCCGAGTGTTGCATTATTTTCCTTTATTAATTCATAGTCAAAACCTCGACCGTTATCAGCAATCTGCATTTCAAAAAAAGGATGACTTTTCAATCTGATTTCAATCAGAGAAGCTTTTGAGTGCTTGCAACTGTTGTTTATAATTTCTTGGAATATCCTATAAATTACAATTTTCTCATTTGTCGTAAATATTTTTTTCACTCCATCGCTTGAAAAATTTATAGAAATCGGACAGTTTTTTTGCAAGCGATAAACTTCAGCTTCAATGGCTTTAATTAAATCTTGCTGTATAAGTACCTGATTTCCTAATGAATGGCTAATGCTTCTGATAGAATTGGAAAGGTTCTTTAACGATTCAGATAAAGGCGACAAGGCTTGCTCAAATTCTGGGGAATCTAATTTTAAATTTTCGATCTGAAAATTGATATATGTCAATTGCTGACCGGCATCATCATGGAGATCTTGAGAAATATTTCGCAATGTCTGTTCTTGCGTTTCAATAATTGTCGTATTCAGCGCTTTCTGAAAATCAATATCTTTTTGATAAATAACCTTGGCATAATTTTTAATTTTTTGGATATATAGCTTCACCAATACTACGCAAAATAGTACCAAAAGGCTTGTAAAAAGCAAACCTATTATGATTCCAAAGGCAATATCATAAACCATTTTTGGCTCTTTTTTCTTTATAAATATAAATGTTCAGCATCGAGTAATAAATGATATTTACGAAATAGATAATAAAAGTGTAAAGCTTTATATTTCCAAAAATAAGACTCGACATTATGTCATTGCTTTTGAATCCGAACATAAAACTGAGTCCGAAGAAAAACAGGAGTGGCGCCATCAAAAGCAAGAAATTATTAGATAGAAAAAATGTAAAATCTTCCTGTTTTAAGCGATTGAAAGTTTCTATGATAAAAATTACGATATAAATCAAAGCTCCTACAATAAAAGTGAAATAAGTAAAACCATGCAATCCTTCTCCAAAAAACAGATTTATTAACCCAAAAAGTATAAATGCATAAAGTGCAATTTTTGAAATCTTTTTATGCAGCGTATTTATATGCAATAAAAACAGCCACAAAGAATGATGGACTAATTGACTTATCGATGTAGTAAAATTTATAGAAACCTTATTAAAAACCAATATTGAATTTATAATCTCAGTCAACATGCAAATTGAAAGTATGGAAATTACAATTTGGTGTATGCGATTTTTCCAATCTAGTTTCACCAAAGCAAATGCCAAAGTAAGAAGAACTGTTATTTTAATAAGGTTTATATATTTAAAGAATTCTATCATCTAGTCTTTACTTATAGTGATTTTCCAGGTTGATCTGAATAATCATAGAAATAAGAAATCCCTTTCACCTTAAAAAAAATGGTTTTCTTTCCTTTTATAACCGCTTCAGCAAATCCAAAATCAGGATTTTCACCAGGTTTGATATGATTCTGGACAATACTTCTAAAAAATGGAATTGAAAAACAAACTTCTTTATCTGTAAATTCAGGAATCAACTCAAAATTTACTGTATTAGATTTATCTATAAATACTTTTACATACTGTTGATAAGTATCTGTTTCATAAGTAGTTTTTCCTATTTCTTTTATAATGTAGTCTAAATTAGTCCAAGCAAATTGCTCTGGTTTTGTAGTTCCAACAGTACGCAGATCACCAGAATTTTTAATTTTGTGGATGTTTTCAATGTAAGAGTAAGATTCTTTATAGTTGACATATTTGCCATTGTCACGCAACCATTTTGCTCTTTCTTCTTTTTTTATTTTTTGTAAATCGACATATGCTTTTCCATCTTTAACCTTGCAGAAATAATTTTTATTTTCATTTTGCCAATCTGCATCTGGAATGTCTACTACAATATTTATAGTGCATTTATAAAAATTTTCAACTTTCTGAAAACCGGTTAAAAGCGTAAAAGCCAAAACCAAATAGATAACTTTTTTCATGATTTAAAGTATTAGGGGTTACTGTTAATTCATACAAAGATTGCCTTTCAAAATTCCATTTCATATGGGGAAATACCTATTTTGAAATAGTGGTTTCCCTATTCACATTTGCCACACTAAAGTATCGCTTTTATCTTAATAAATAACTTTTTCCTTAAAAATTCGCCATTAGGTAAAAAACTGCAGGACACTAGGGTTTTAACTATTGTTGTCTATAAATCAGAAAACTAGCTTTGGATTATTAAAACAAAACAATACCGAGAAGCCGAAAACGGAACAGAGTAGGCGTTATTCAAATCACTTAAATTATGCTAACAATAAAAGCAGACGTATTTGGCGGTGAAGCCCCAATACCAATCAACGTGTTCATCAATAATATTAAAAACCTCGATGATATTAAATTTGCAAGAGGAGCTTCCTTTGATGAAAGTTTTGATGTAGGGCGAGGTAAATACATGATAACTGTATCTGGAATGAATCCTTCAGAGGGTCATACGGAAATTTCAGTTACTGGCAATTTTACGCTAGGTCCTGTTCCAAATGGCAACAGAAATCCATCAACACAGTTTTATTCAGAGATGTTTTATTTAGAAATAACTTAAAATCTGCTATTATGAAAAAACTATTCCTATTCCTTGTTTTTTTAATAACGATACAAGTTTCTGCTCAAGAAATTACTGAAATAAAGATGCGTGCTTTTGAAAGCGCTGAAGCTTCTAAATCTGGAAATTACAAAGATTTATTAAGCAGTTTTTTTCAATTGGCGGCGAAAAATATCTCTGGAGAAAACAAATCTTTAGATTTTAATACCACATTATTTGCTCTTAAAGTCAAGGCGAATGAGAAATATAATCAGGATATTTATTTTGTGGAAGAGACATTTTCACGCAATTTGCAATTCAATTTTAAGGCAAATTTTGATGATGATTATAAATATACCGGATTTACTGGTGGCTTGACGTATGCAATAATTAATGGAAGAGATAAGCAGCTTGCAAATTTTACAAATACAACTCTTGATAGTGAATTTCAAAAGCTAATTCAAAATATTGATGCCGTTCAAGCTACACAAATTGAACTAATCTATTTGGATGGCGAAATATCTGAAAAAACAAAAGCTGAAAAGATGGCATCACTTCAAGCGGCCAGAAATGCAATAATTAATAAAACTCAAGTTGATGAAAAAGATGTTAATGGAGTAGAATATTACAATTCCCTAAAAGAAAAATACGATGCTGATATAAATTCAATTGTTGCATTAGCAGAGCAATATTATAAAGAACTTGAAGGCAAAACATTACTTACCTTAAGTGTTGATGGAACAGCAAACGACGATGGAAAATTTAATCAAGTATCGACCGAAGCTGTATTATTGCAAGGTATCAAAGATTCTAACTTCGAAATGGATTTAAGAGGAAAATTTAGTTATACTGATACTTTAGATATCAATCTGCCAAGAACTGTTTTTAAGGCAACTGCAGGAATAAATGCCATCATTGGAAAGAAACAATTTGGCAAAACAAAACAGTTTAAAAGTTTTTTTGAAATCAAGGGTTATCTTGAATATTCAGCGATTTTCAAAAACAGGCTTCCAGATGAAGAGAAGGAAAACTTTTTAGCCAACGCTGATTTCCGACTCAGAATTGCTGATGATTTGTGGCTGCCTCTTACTTTAAAATATGATATTGAAAATGCCAACTTTTTAGGGTTTCTCAATCTGACATATAATTTCAAGGAGTTTTAAAAACTAAAAATCCCCTTTGCTAAATCAAGCTTAGGGGGATTTTCATCTAAATTATTTTTTCTTCTTGACTTTCTCTTTTTTTACCACAGTATTTGTCTTTTCATTATAAATCGAACCCACAATTTCCTGTCCAGTTTTGCTGAAAACTTTAATTTTCGGATCTTCATGTGTTCCGGTAACAACAATCGGAATTCCGATTAATCCAGCAGGAGGAAGGCCAAGCCTAATTCTCAAGTCAAGCAAGCCGTCAAAACTGGTAGTTCCTTTAATGGTTGGCCTGAAAGCAGCAACTTTAAAAGTAAAATCTTCAATAGAAACCAAATTATTATCAATCGTCGTTTTCACATCAATGCCTTGCATCGTTGGATTATTCAATCCGTTTTGTCCAGTTTTTGAACTAATTCCTCCAAATAATTTCAAGCCTACAACTTTTATGTCGCGCAAATTTATGACGCCGCCACCTTCTAAAGATTCATAAATCGGCCCCATATTTCCATCTAAATCGCCTTTTATTTTATAATCTAAAGAAATAATTCCTTCTGCTTTTTCTGCCGCCGAAACCATTTCCCTAAACATCGGAATTTCTTTGTAAGCTCTTTGAACGCTGAAATCTTTAGCTCTAAAATGAACATCGAAATTAGCATCCATTGGAGATTCATCATCATATCTGGCGTCAATTCCCACATTGCATCCAATGATTTCAAAGATGGTATTTTCCAATAGAAATTGTCCTTTTGAAACACCCACTTTTCCTGATAAATTGTTTAACAATAAGCCATTATATTCCACTTTGTCAACATTTGCAAAAAGCGAGACATTCAAGTTTTTTGGAACAATCACAACGCCACTCATTTTCGGATTTTCTTCCTTGGCATATTCCACATCTGACTTTCTATCTTTATTTTCACCTTCTTTTAGCGACATAAATTCATCAACATTGATCAATTTTGATCGAAGTTTGAAATCACCGCTCAGCGTTCCTTTAGATTCTATAAAATAATTAATTGTATTTAAAAGATATCCATTTAAAGCAAAATCTGATTTTCCATAAGTAGCTCCGAACTTTTCAAACCACATCTTTTCGTTTTGAAAACGGAAATTTCCTTCCTTTATATAAAAAGCTTTCGGAAAAAGTTCTGAAGTAGTTTTGATATTTTTTAATACAATAGTTCCCTTGTTATCCAATTTGCTGTATTGTCCGGTTGTCGCATAACTTTGCTTTCCTTTAAGCGAAAGATCGGCTTTAGCATAACCGCTGACATCAAGTCCTTTTTGCGCAAAAACTTGATATATTTTGCCAACATTCAATTCTCCTTTGATTCTGGCATCATACGCAATGTCTTCAAAATCAGAAACTGAAGCGTTGACATAAACCGGATTTCCTTCAAAAACAAAAGAAGCCGGCGTAACTGCGATTTTGAGATCTTCAAAAGTTCCTGCATTATTTAAAACACTCGTTACAAAAGTTATATTGGTAATTGGATTTGGATAATACTCTGTTTTCAGCCAACCATTTTGAAGATTTACACCGCCTTTTGTCTTTGGAAATAATTTTTTCGTAGCGCTGAAAAGTCCGTTTGCTTCAATATCTGCTTTAAGCATTCCTTTTAAATCCATATTTTGCAGGCCAAGCGCAGCATCCAAAGTACTCAGGTCAAGCGAACCTTTGATAGTTGTTTTGACTTGCATTTCGGTAAAACCTCTAGTCTGCAGAAAAGCATTGAAATAATCTTTTTCACCGACTTTAAATCCGAGCGACTTTAGATCTATAGAAAGTTTTTCAATATCCAATGAAGGCATCAATGCGCTCAAATCCATTTTAAAATCAGTAAGTGGGACAGGAGCGCCACTATATTCAACTGATCCATCTCTAATATTTAGCTTGAAACCCAAATCAGGCTGCTGTTTTTTTGCGGCATTATAACGTCCTTTGAAAGTGAAAAGCAAATCGCTTCTGCCCTTAATTTTAGTGTCTTCCATCCAAGAAAGATACTGCGGTGGCAAAATTGAAAATAAATCATCAAGAGTTGTATTTTTTGAAGCCGCATCAATATCAATGTTATAGCCGTCTTTTAAAATTGTAAAAAATCCAGTAAATTCAACAGGAAGCTCGTTGATTCGCAACTCATTTTTTTGAAGGATAAAAGAAAGCGCATTGGTATTGATTCGAGTAATCAGATCAGCATGCAATTCTTTCTTTTTCAAATAAGGAACTCTGTCATAATAAAAATCTATAGAATCAATGCTGGCGTCAGTTCTGAGGTCAAATACATCTTCGCTTAAATCGCCTTTTCCAACATAATTGAAGCCGTGAGCGTCAACTAAAATTTTTGCAGAACGGTCATTGTATTTTATATGGCAATTTTCAAAATCAATTCGGTCAAGCCTAATTGCCGTTCCTTCTTCAGTGCTGTCTTTTGGCTGGTCTTTAGGTGCTACATAAATATTGTAATTTGCCTGTCCTTTTTGATTTACGATTACATTTACAAAGGCATCTGAAACATATAATTCGTCTATTTTTACTTCATTGTCAAACAGCAATCTCTTCAAATTTATTCCAAATGCAACTTGCTTCGCCTTAAGCAAAGTATCATTGCTAAATGGTGCAGAACCAGTAAGCGATAAATCATCTAAAGATACCGTCAGCGAAGGAAAATGAGTAAAGAAAGAAAGTTTTGAATTGCTGAAATCAAGCTTGGAATCAAGACTTTTGTTTGCTAGTTTTTTGACTTCTGTTGCAACCGTTCCGGGAAAAAGCAAAGGCAAAAGATAGAGAAGTAATAAAATCGACAAGATGGCAATACCAAGCCATTTTAAAGTCTTTAGCGCGATTGTTTTTACAGAAGTTTTCATAGCTACAAATTTAATATCTAACTAAAAGTAGCTTTTTCTTGTTAATATTTATTGCTTTTTAACTTTGAATTAGTACTTGAGAATCAACTCTCTTTTTCAACTTTTTTTTCTAAGACCTCAATCTGAGTTTTTTCTTTTTTGATGGATTGGCGCAGTAAGGCAAATAAACTCATGTACCCATTTGCAACAAATACCAGCGAAAATCCCGATATCAAATAACCGCGCCAATCTTCAAATAGCAGATGATAATTTGTAATAAAAAGAAAAAAAACAGTTACATAATGGCTGAAACAATATTCACAGGTAAAAAGGTAAAAGAATTTTCGTTGCAAGATGGTTTTTCCATAAGTGCTTCTTTTAACGCAATATTCTCTAGGCTCCCGAAAAACTTCTTCATGTGTGACTGTCCAAGCAATGCAAGAAATTGGTATTGCTATAATAAAAAGCCATAAAAGTTGTGTGGTAATTTCCATGATTTGGAATTTTATATTTACTAATTTAAGAAAAAAAAGTCATTTCATAAAAACAATTTTGTTTCAGATACTTAATCATTTTTTTGGACAAATAAATAGTAGATAATAAATTTAAAATAGCGTTACAAATTCTGTTTTCTAAATTTCTTCGATAAATTATACTTATATTTGTAGCTAAACCTATACCTACATAATAAACTATGGAAAGTCAAGCAAAATTTAAAATTGTATTAACTGACGACGATTCTGATGATCAGGATTTTTTTCGCGAAGCATTGCTTGAAATTGATTTTCCTTGTACTCTAGATTGTTGCGATAATGGTCTAGAACTTTTGGATTATCTGGCAGATGAAAAAAATACGCTTCCAGATCTTGTTTTTCTAGACTTGAATATGCCCATTCTTTCTGGAATCGAAACTTTACAGCAAATTAGAAGCATTGAACAATTTAGCAAAATTCCGGTTATTGCCATTTATTCGACTTCTTCTTCACCAAGCGATAAAGAAAAAAGTTTGCTTTCAGGAGCAAATGCTTATATAACCAAGCCTTCACAATTTTCAGAATTGAAAACAGTTTTGAAAAAAGTTTTTGCAACTTCTTGGAAGACTGCGCCACGTGATATGAAAAGTTTTGTCATAAGCGCTTAAAAATAAATAACATACTAAAAGCCTCCATGTCTAAATTGATATGGAGGCTTTTTTATTTCACAAATCTAGATATAGCAAGTGTTAAGGTTTCCTTATAGCCTGCCAGTTTTTGGATATTTTTTTATAACTTTAAGATATGTCTTACAAAAAGATAAATTAAAAAGTAATCATTAAAAATTGATGTTATGAAAAAATCAAGCCTGCTAAGCTTCTCACTAATTTTAGTCTTAGCAACAAGCATTAAAGTCAATGCCCAAGAATTTTATGTACGTGGAGGCTTTGGCTTAGTTACAGAATCTGGAAAAACAGAATTCAACAACGCCGATCCAAACGGACTGACGATGATTCAGCAATCAACAGATGTAACCGTAGGTGCCGACGGAAACACAAGAGTAAAGTCATTGTCAGGAACTTTAGGCGGTGGTTTTAAAGCGAATCTTACTGCTGGTTATATGTTTAATCCTTATATAGGTGCTGAAATCGGTTTTAATTATTTTGATGGAAGTGAACGAACAATTGGAAAATTGACAAGCCCGCTGATGCAATCAAAAGAAGTAGCTTATTTAAGAGGACTTGACATTATGCCGGCAATATATCTTACGCCAGCTTTCGCTAAGTTGAATCCTTACGCAAGATTAGGATTGCTTATTCCGGCTGCAGGAAATCTTCATATTGAAACTACTGCAAATGCAACAAATGCTGGAGGTCCGGGAACAGATATTCATGTGGAAGCTGAAACAGAAGTAGAATCTAGATTTAGCGTAGGATTTGCAGGAGCGGTTGGTGTCACTTATCCAATTAGTCCAAGAATACAGCTTTTTGGAGAGCTTGAATTCAAAAATTTAAGCATAAAAAGCAAGTCAGCTGAAATCAAAAAATATGAAACGACGGCTATTACAGGAGGAAACTCAGTTATAGTTCCTGGAATGCAACTTGCGGATCTTCCGATGAACGAGAAAAAATTTGAATTTGAAGACAGTTATAATGAGAGTGAAAATGCTGATCCAAATGCACCTCGAAAAATTCCAACCCAATATGTAAATGCAAGCGGAGTAGGAATTAATGTTGGTATTCGTTACAGTTTCGGAAAATAAATTTCAAATCCTGATAGTCAACTGTCAGGATTTTTTATTTAAATGATGTTTAAAGAATAACAAATTAAGGTAAAAGCATAACATCGTTTTTAGGTTTTGTTCCTAATTTTAGTAAAAACTTTAAACAAAACAAACATGGACAGTATCAACAAAAATCAACCAGAAGACAACTTAGAAAATTTAGTAGGCAAGGATGCATTAGAAAAAATTAAAGAACTGGCTGAAAAATCAGGAGGCTGTTTTTTCTGTACAAAAATTGTCACCGGAGAAGCTTTCGCAACCCGACCAATGGCGCCAGAAAAAATCGATGACCAAGGAAATCTTTGGTTTTTAAGTTCTTCAGATAGCCATAAAAATAAAGAAATTGAAGCTGATCCTGCAGTTCAATTGCTTTTTCAAGGATCATCTTATAGCAATTTCTTAATGCTTTATGGAAAAGCTACAATTTCTCGCGACAAAGAAAAAATCAAGGAACTTTGGGATCCAACTATGAAAACCTGGTTTACGGAAGGTGAAGACGATCCAAGAATTACGGTTTTAAAAGTAGTTCCAACTGAAGGTTACTATTGGAATACAAAACACGGAATGGCTGTGGCAACCGTTAAAAGATTAATCGGGGCAGCAATCGGACAGACTTATGATGATTCGATTGAAGGAGAAGTGAAATTATAAAAAACAAATAATTTTATCTAAAAGCTGTTCTTGATTAAGAGCAGCTTTTTTATTGGGCTAATTTTATTATTTGATTTAAAAACTTCATTATTTATATATTTTTTGCACTAAAATTATATTGTAAATAAAAATAATCTGTTTTTTTTATAGTATTTATTTTTATATAATTGCTAAATTGGTATATTTATGCAAAATTTATATATATGGAGATTTTAGCCTGCCCAAAATGCCAAGGAAGTGGAATCGTGAAAAGCGGTGTAATCAAAGATAGACAAAGGTATTTATGCAAAAAATGCAACTATTATTTTACCGTAAATAAGATAGGAAAAAAGATTGATAATTACTATGTCACAAAAGCATTACAACTATATCTAGAAGGCTTGAGTTTTCGTGAAATTGAAAGAATTATCGGGGTTTCGCACGTTACCGTAAGCAATTGGATCAAGGAGTTTAAAATCAAAAAGCCTTCGCATGCAGATTATCATCCAACCTATAAGATTTACAACCATTTAGAACTTATTGAATACCTAAAAAACAAAGACCAATTATCTGGAGCCGGAATGATTATTACCGAACTTGGCGATAAATTTATGCTTATAAAATGGGAACGTTTTAAAGATTAGCTATATCACTTTACAATTATATATACCAATATTTTTTTCATCGATAGATTTTTTGAATTTGGTAGTGCAAAATAACAAGTACTAACCGAATAAACAAACTAAATTATGAAAAGAATTTCTTTGATTGCAGCTGTTTTGTTTTCATCCCTTTCGGGATATTCACAAGGTTCTCCCGACTATGGAAGTGGCTTGAAATTCAACTTAAAAGAAGACGGTTCAAAATACCTCAGGGTTTTGGCCTGGAACCAAATCTGGTTTCGCTCTTCAGACATGAATCCGGGAACGGTGATCAATGGGGAAGAAGCTTCTTCTAGCACTGACATCGGAAACAGAAGACTCAGAATCCTTTTGCATGCGCAACTTTCCCCTCGTTACATGATTGTGACTCATTTCGGAATCAATAATCAGACTTTTACAAACGGTGGCGCAGCAGGAACTACAGGAACTGGCGGTTATGGACAAGGTAAAAAACCAGGATTATTTTTTCACGATGCTTGGAATGAATATGCTGTCGTAGTACCGCAAGCTGACAAAAAATTCAGTCTTTCTTTAGGTGGCGGTTTGCACTATTATATGGGACTTTCACGTATGACAATGTCGTCCACTTTAAATTATTTGGCAATTGACGCGCCGATTTTCAACTGGCCTTTGATTGAAAACTCAGATCAATTTGCACGCCAAGGCGGTTTATTCGCCAAAGGAAAATATGGAAAATTCGAGTATAGAGTAAGTTACAATAAACCCTTTGCCACAAATTTGGTACCTGTTGATGTTCCTACTTCAGATTTGGCCGTTGCTGTTGACAACAGCGGGAATACAAAATGGTCAAAAGCAGGTTATTTTGAATACCAATTTTTAGATATTGAGTCAAATTTGCTTCCTTACAAAGTAGGTTCTTACCTGGGAACCAAAAAAGTTTTCAATATAGGAGCTGGTTTTTACAACGCTCCAGATGCTACAAGAACTTCAGTGGCCGGAAATATTGACAAACACGATATTACATTGCTTTCTGCGGATGTTTTCGTAGATATGCCGATCGGGAAACCTGAAAAAAAGATGGCAATCACAGCTTATTCTGTTTTTTACAACTATGATTTTGGTCCAAATTATTTGAGAAATCTTGGAATTATGAATGTCGGAACTGCAAATGCAGACCCTGCTTACGCTGGCGACAGAGCTTTGGCAGGTGCAGGAAATTTACAGCCGATGATGGGAACTGGAAATATCTGGTACACACAAGCCGGATTTTTATTGCCGACAGCTCAAGAGAAACCTAAAGTGAGAATCCAGCCTTACGGAGCTTATACCTATAAAAATTTCGAAGCTTTAGACAAATCAAGCAGCCAATTTGACATTGGGGCAAACTTTTTCTTAGACGGCCATCACGCTAAAATTACAACGCAATATTCTACACGACCGGTTTATTTAACGCCTGGCGAAGTCGATACATTGAAAGGAGAATTTACGGTTCAATTGCAAATTTATTTATAAAATTAATACATCTAAAAACTATTCATATGAGTACAACAGCAGGTACAACAAGTACAAAGGGAATTTGGAAAGTCATCACGGCTTCCTCACTCGGAACATTAATCGAGTGGTATGATTTCTACATTTTCGGAAGTTTGGCAGTGGTAATTTCCACCAAATTCTTTCCTTCAGACAATCCGACAGCGGCATTTTTATCAACATTGGCAACATTTGCGGCAGGTTTCGTAGTTCGACCATTTGGCGCTTTATTTTTCGGAAGATTAGGCGATTTGATTGGAAGAAAATACACATTTATGGTTACGCTTTTACTTATGGGAGGAGCCACTTTCTTGATCGGTTGCGTTCCTGCGTATGAAACCATAGGATTTATGGCCCCGCTTTTAGTATTGATTTTGAGATTATTGCAAGGTTTAGCTTTAGGTGGAGAATATGGCGGTGCGGCAACTTATGTCGCTGAACACGCGCCACTTGGAGAACGCGGTTATTGGACTTCGTGGATTCAAACCACGGCAACATTCGGTTTATTCATTTCATTAATGGTAATCTTGGCAACAAGAGCCGTTTTGACTCCAGAACAATTCGACGAGTGGGGTTGGAGGGTACCATTTTGGGTTTCAATTTTAATGGTTTTCGTATCGTATATTATCCGTAAAAAAATGGATGAATCGCCAGTTTTTGCAAAAGCTAAAGCTGAAGGAAAAACAAGTACAAATCCGTTAAAAGAAAGTTTCGGAAACAAATACAACTTGAAATTCGTCTTATTGGCTTTATTCGGAGCTGCAATGGGGCAAGGAGTTGTTTGGTATACAGGACAATTTTATGCAATGAGCTTCTTGAAAACCGTAATGTTTGTTGATTCTTCGCAAGCGGATGGTTTATTAGGTTTGGCTTTATTATTCGGAACTCCGTTTTTCTTATTCTTCGGATGGCTGAGTGATAAAATCGGTAGAAAAGCGATCATGATGGCAGGTATGTTATTGGCAATTTTATTATACAGACCAATTTACAAAGCCATGTACCAAACGACAGATATCGCTTTAAAAACAGAACTTGTAGACAAAGCGACGAATGAGGCAATTACGAAGGAAAACAAAAAAATGCAGTTGGATTCTATCTACACAAGTAAAAAAGAATTTGCTGACGGAACAAAATGGCAACAGGTAAAAACATTGCATCTTGAAGATGGAAAACCTGTTTTATATGAAAAAGGAGTGGCAAAATCTGACACAAAAACTACTGTCACAATCACAAGTGCAGATCGATGGAACTTAATATTTTTAATATTTATCCAAGTAATTTTCGTGACGATGGTTTACGGTCCGATTGCAGCATTCTTAGTCGAAATGTTCCCGGTAAAAATCAGATATACGTCGATGTCCTTGCCTTATCACATCGGAAATGGTATCTTCGGAGGACTGCTTCCTGCAATTTCTACGTATTTCGTAACAAACGCAAAAGAAGGTGGCGATCCAGAATTTTACCTCGAAGGATTATGGTATCCGATTGTGATTGCAGCAATCAGTTTCTGTATCGGAATGGTGTATTTGAAACGTAAAAATAATATTGAAAACGAATAAAAAATAAAAATATGAACGCAATAAAAAGAATACTCGGAATTATATGGTTGGCTCTCGCAGCAGCCGCAGCTTATTTTTGTATTTTTGAATTTGGCTATCCAAAGTTCGTTTCAGGCAAACAAGAAGATTTGGTTTTCGGAATTATCATCCTTTTCGTCTTGACGCCGCTAATTGTTTTAGGATTAGGAACTTTCGGATATTATGCCCTCACTGGCGAATATGATGACAGCAAAAAATAAATAATAGTTTTTAGATTGAGTTTTAGCTCCTGTTATTCAGGAGCTATGACTTTTTTTGGTAGTATTCAATTTTTCTAATTTTAAGAATTTTAAAAATCTGTGTTGCTATTTAAAAAACTTAATGGCATTTTTTTTTGAACACAGATTTTAGAAATTAGAGAAATTTTCAAAATATTTACACACAACCTTGAACCTAATAATGAAAAAACGACACGAACAAAAACTCATCATTGTCTCCATATTCTTGCTTTTGGCATTCAATATGCCGCTGATGCTTTTGTTTGACAGCGCGTCTTCATTGGCAGGAATTCCTGTAATTTATTTCTATTTTTTCTCAATCTGGCTTTTCTCGATTTTAATTTCATTATTGGTTGTAAAAAGGTATTATGAGTAGCGTCGTTTTACTACTAATTCTGTCAATTTATTTGGCAATGCTTTTCGGAATCGCTCATTGGGCCGAAAAACGTGGTAATTCAAAATGGACAAACAATCCTTATGTTTACACACTTTCTTTGGCAGTTTATTGCAGTGCTTGGACGTATTATGGAAGCATTGGCGTTGCTGCAAATTCAGGTTTAAATTACCTTCCAATTTACATCGGGCCAATTATAATTATTCCCGCTTGGATGATAATTCTTCGTAAAATCATCAGAATTTCCAAAGTAAATAAGATTTCAAGCATAGCCGATTTTATCTCGCTTCGATATGGAAACAGCCGTTTTCTCGGAGCTTTAGTTTCTTTAATCTGCATTTTCGGAATTTTGCCTTATATAGCATTGCAATTAAAAGCAATCGCAGAAACTTTTCATGTAGTTTCAAAAACAACGGGAGATTCCAATATTTTCAGTGATACAACGACTTATGTAGCAATCGCTTTGGCACTTTTCGCTTCTTATTATGGAACGCGTTATGTTGATGCTTCAGAAAAAAGAAAAGGAATCGTGACCGCCGTTGCAATGGAATCCATCTTAAAATTATTCTTCTTTTTGCTACTAGGGATTTACGTAACCTTCTTTGTTTTCGACGGTTTCGACGACATTTATGCAAAGGCAAGCGTATTAGAAAATTTCAAGGAAAAGAATACAATCGGAGGAATTCCGCAAGCGATCAACTGGTTTTTTCTGTGTGTTTTGTCGCTTTTTGCCATATTTCTTTTGCCAAGACAATTCCAAATGTCAGTCGTAGAAAACAATCGCGAAAGCCATTTAAAAACAGCTGTTTGGTTATTTCCATTGTATCTTTTGCTTTTCAATATTTTTGTGTATCCAGTAGCTTGGGGAGGCAATATTCTTTTTGACGGTCAAGCCGTAAATCCAGATACATATTCGCTGTTGATTCCGCAGTTTTTTGATAATAAAATCATGACGGTTTTGGTTTTTTTAGGAGGATTTTCAGCTGCAATTTCCATGATTGTAGTTTCATCCATCGGATTATCTACAATGCTGAGTAACAACGTTTTGATTCCGTACGGTTTTCTTGGAAGATTGCAAAGCGAAGTCCAAGAAACAAATAATAAGAAAATTGTAAATATTCGGAAGGTCGGAATATTTTCCTTGATTATTATAGCTTATTTTATTTATAGAGTTTTCGTTTTAGAATACAATTTATTCTCTATTGGAATGGTTTCCTTCGTAATAATTGCACAATTGGCACCTTCTTTTTTCGGAGCGATTTTATGGAGAAGGGCTTCCAGAAATGGAGCCGTTGCTGGGATAATTATCGGATTTTTAATTTGTACTTATACTTTATTAATTCCGTATGCAATTGGTTTTACAAGTCTGGAAAAGACATTTATCAACCACGGATTATTCGGAATAGAGCTTTTAAAACCTTTCGAATTATTCGGATTGAATTATTTAAATCCGGTTCCTCACGCTTTATTCTGGAGTATTCTGTTTAATATATTCGCCTATATGGCAGTTTCTGTGAGTTTTAAAGGAAATTACAGAGAACGAAATTACGCAGAAATGTTTATTGACATTGACAAATATATTACGATGCATGAAAACGCATTTATCTGGAAAGGAACAGCTTACACCAGTGATATCCAGAAAGTTTTGAATCGTTTTTTAGGTGAGGAACGCACAAAAAGAGCCTTGAATATTTTCAGCCTAAAATATAATGTAGATAAAAATCAAGAACTCGCCGACGCCAGATTGATCAAATTCGCAGAAAATCTTTTAACTGGACATATTGGAACAGCCTCTGCTAAAATACTAATTTCCAGCGTTGTAAAAGAAGAAAAAATTACGCTTCCGGAAGTAATGAAGATTTTGGAAGAATCTCAAGAAAATATAATCATCAATAAAAAACTAACGGAAACTTCAAGAGAATTAAGCATAATTACAGCACAGCTTAAAAAAGCCAATGAAGATTTGATTTCAAAAGACAAGCAGAAAGATGAGTTTTTGGATACGATTTCACATGAATTGAGAACGCCAATCACAGCAATTCGTGCAGCAACAGAAATTCTTCATGACGACGATGATATTCCTCAGGAAATGAAAAAGCAGTTTTTGTCGAACATCATTTCAGAATCAGATCGTTTAAATCGTTTGATTACTAAGATATTAGATTTAGAAAAATTTGATTCTGGAAAACAGAAAATTTACGTGACCAAAAATAATATTTATCATACGATTTCTGAAACTATAAAACAATTGCAACAGCTGATTGAAAACAAAAATATCAACGTAGATTTGATTTCAGAAAAAAATATTGTAAAAGCGTATTACGACGAAGATAGAATTACGCAAGTTTTAAATAATCTGCTTTCAAATGCCATAAAATTTTGTCCAAATCAAGATGGAAATATTACAATTTCTATAGAAGAATCTGACACAACAATTGAAGTTGCTGTTGAAGATAACGGAAAAGGGATTGACGAAAATGACTTTGAAACAATATTCGACAAGTTCTATCAATCATCAAACCAAAACATTAAGAAACCTGTGGGAAGTGGTTTAGGATTAGCAATTTGTAAAAAAATAATAGAACATCACAGAGGAGAAATTTGGGCAGAAAATGCTAAAAATTCTGGAGGTAGAATTACATTTACAATTCCAAAATATAGTAGAGAAGTTTAAACACAGATTTCACAAATTTGCACAAATTGGTTCGTGATAATTCGTGTTATAAATAACCATTCAGAAAATAAACCGTAGAAATGAAAAAGATATTAATTGTAGATGACGAGCCAAATATTGTAATGTCGCTGGAATATACTTTCAAGAAAAATAACTTCGAAGTTTTCATTGCCAGAGACGGCCAAGAAGCTTTGGATATTTTAAAGAATTCCTTACCAAACATTATCATTTTAGATGTGATGATGCCTAATGTTGACGGTTATAATACGTTAGAACAAATCAAAAAAGACGAACGTTTAAAAGATATAAAAGTAATTTTCTTATCAGCAAAAAACAAAGAAAAAGACATTGAAAAAGGACTTTCTCTAGGCGCTGATTTATATATGACCAAACCTTTTTCTGTCAAAAAATTGGTGGAGCAGGTTAATGAGCTGACTAAGTAAAGTTTAAATTAAATGAATACGATAATTTTATGTATATTATTTTTGCATAAATACATTTAAATCTAAAATAAACTTCTTTATATTTACAATTATTCGGAGAAAACAAAAAACTAAAAGATTATGAGTTATTACCAAGTCAAAAATTTGGAGCAATACTTCAAACATTACAATAAATCGATAAGAGAACCTAGAAAATTCTGGGATAAAATAGCAGAAGAAAATTTCACATGGTACCAAAAATGGGACAAAGTGGTGGAATTTGATATGCAAGAAGCTGATGTGAAATGGTTTTTAAATGCCAAAGTAAACATCACTAAGAACTGTATAGACAGGCACTTAGCAAAAAGAGGAAACAAGACGGCGATTATTTTTGAACCGAATGATCCAAAAGAAGAAGCACAGCATATTACATATAATGAATTGTATGACCGCGTTGCAAAAATGGCAAACGTGTTGCGTGATCAAGGCATAAAAAAAGGAGATAGAGTTTGTATTTACCTTCCGATGATTCCAGAATTGGCGATTTCTGTTTTGGCTTGCGCTCGAATAGGAGCGATACATTCTGTAGTCTTTGCTGGTTTTTCTGCTTCGGCTGTTTCGGCGAGAATCAATGATTCTGAGTGTAAAATGGTGATTACTTCTGACGGTGGTTTCCGAGGAAATAAATCAATTGACTTAAAGGGAATCGTTGATGAAGCTTTGGAAAAAACACCTTCTGTAGAAACAGTTTTGGTCGTAAAAAGAACAAATGCGGAAATCAAAATGAAAGAAGGCCGCGATATTTGGTTGCAACCGCTTTTAGATGAAGCAGTTCCGAATAACGTAGCTGAAATTATGGATGCCGAAGATCCTTTGTTTATCCTATATACTTCAGGATCAACAGGAAAACCAAAAGGAATGCTTCACACAACAGCAGGATATATGGTTTTTGCAGCGTATACTTTCAAAAATATTTTCAATTATGAAGAAGATGATATTTATTGGTGTACGGCTGATATTGGTTGGATTACCGGACATTCTTATATTTTATACGGACCATTATTGAATGGAGCGACAACGGTAATTTTTGAAGGAATTCCGTCTTATCCAGATTTTGGACGTTTTTGGGAAGTAATTGATAAGCATAAAGTTACGCAATTTTATACGGCACCGACTGCCATCCGTTCTTTGGCAAAAGAAAATACAGAATGGGTTGAAAAACATGATTTATCTACATTAAAAGTTATCGGATCTGTTGGGGAACCAATCAACGAGGAAGCTTGGCACTGGTACAATAACCACGTTGGAAAGAAAAGATGTCCGATTGTAGATACTTGGTGGCAGACAGAAACCGGCGGCATCATGATTTCACCATTGCCTTTTGTAACGCCAACAAAACCAACTTATGCAACTTTCCCATTACCAGGAGTTCAAGCGGTTTTGATGGATGAAAAACGTAATGAAATTGAAGACAATCAGGTAGTTGGAAGTCTCTGCATCAAATTTCCTTGGCCTGGAATGGCGCGAACAATTTGGGGGGATCACCAAAGATTTAAAGAAACTTATTTCACCGCTTTTCCAGGAAAATATTTCACTGGAGATGGAGCTTTAAGAGACGAAGTTGGGTATTACAGAATTACCGGCCGTGTTGACGATGTGGTAATTGTTTCGGGCCACAACTTAGGAACGGCGCCGATTGAGGATGCTATAAACGAACATCCAGCGGTTGCAGAATCTGCGATTGTCGGTTTTCCACATGATATTAAAGGGAACGCTTTATACGGATTTATCATATTGAAAGAATCTGGTGAAGGTCGTGATAGAGCGAATTTAGCTAACGAAATCAATCAGCATGTTTCAAGCCACATCGGACCGATTGCCAAATTAGATAAAATCCAATTCGTTTCTGGATTGCCAAAAACACGTTCTGGAAAAATTATGCGTAGAATTTTGAGAAAGATTGCTGAAGATGATTTCTCTAACTTCGGAGATACTTCAACACTTTTAAATCCTGAAATTGTAGAAGAAATTAAAGAAGGAAAACTATAATTTTTGAATTTTAATAATTGAAAACAGCTTTGTCTTAATTGGCAAAGCTGTTTTTTTATAAAATAAAAACACCGGCGCGAACCGGTGTTTTAAAAAGCAGTTGTCTCAAACGAATGTACTTAATAATCCTGTAAACTCTCAACTACTTTAATTCTACAATTCAATTAAAAACTATTATTAATCAGTGCAAATACATTCTTTTTAAAATTTCTGTATTCAGAAAAATGTGCTTCAATTTTCTCTTGAAAATCATTATGAGAATTCAAGAAAAAAGTTTCACATTGCAGATCTTCGCATTCTTTTAAAACTTCTAATTTTCGATCATACGAAATCAATTCTTCTGCAAATCTTGAATTTTCGGCCTTAAAATCTTCTACCTTTTCAAGGATATTGGAATAAAGTTTGCTGTTTTTTGAAGTTAACAAGTTGATAAACAAGATGATTTCTTCTTTAATACTTGCCACTTCATCATTCCATCGATCCACATCTCGGCTTATGAAAAATTTCTGCAAATCATCTTGATCTTGATGTATTTTTATAATTTCTTTCTTCATAAATCACTCTTTTGCAAAACTGTCGGTTGTTGCACATTCAATATTTTTATCGCGTGAATTCCGGTTGGAAACTGCCACATAATCTCGTCAGAAATTGCATATCCAAATAGCGCAAGTCCCATTGGTGCTAAGATTGACAATTTATTTTTGTTGATATCGCTTTTCTCAGGAGTGACAATCTGATAACTTTTAGCTTCTCCAAAAGGAGTTTGAATCGTCACGATTGAATTAAAACGAACAATCTCAGCAGGCATAAATTTGTCATTGACAATGGTCGCTGACTTCAGTTCATTAGTCAATTTTTCAATCGAAGCTTTATACGTCTTGTCTTTATTGTGTTCTGCGTTAGAAATGATCTGTCTCAGCAATTCATATTCTCTCTTTTCGATTATTATTTCGTCGTATTTCATAGTTCATTTGCTCAAGATTTAAGGGAAAATTCCACGTTGGATGTAAGCCGTTTCAATTCGAGAAATTGCTAAAATATAAGCTGCAGTTCTCCAATCCACTTGCTTTTCGTTGACTACATTTTGCATCTTTCTGTAGTTTTCCGTCATCTTTTTCTCAATCTTTTCCATCACTTCATCTAATGGCCACAATTCGCCATTTCGGTTTTGCAACCACTCGAAATAACTTCCGATAACGCCTCCAGAATTACATAAAATATCAGGAATAATAGTAATGCCGCGTTCTAATAAAATTCTTTCGCCTTCGTTATCAGTCGGTCCGTTTGCACCTTCAGCAATCACTTTTGCTTTTATTTCGTAAGCATTTGCAACCGTAATTTGGTTGCCCAAAGCCGCCGGAATTATAAAATCACAATCCAATCCGAAGAAATCTTTTGGTTCCATTTCTTCAGCTCCAGAAAATCCTTGAATCGAACCTTTTCTTGGTTTTGAATGTTCGAATAAATCATTTACCGAAATTCCATTTTCATTAATAATTGTAGCGTGCGCATCTTGAACTGCAAGCAAAATCGCTCCATCATTTGATAGGAAATGCGAAACCCAATAACCAACATTTCCAAATCCCTGAACGATAAATTTCTTTCCTTCAAGCGATTCTTTTTTACTTTCAAATAATAATCTCAAAGTAAGGTAAACGCCGAAACCAGTGGCGCGATCACGTCCTTCCAATCCGCCAGAACCAACAGGTTTTCCGGTCACAACGTGTTTGTTATTTGATCGAGTTGCAGGTGATTTTGTTGACATAAATGTGTCTGCAATCCAAGCCATTGTTTGCTCATTCGTATTCACATCTGGCGCAGGAATATCCAATTCTGGCCCGATATTATCGCCTAAAGCGTAAGTAAATCTTCTGGTAATTCTCTCTAATTCTGAGTTAGAATAATTTCTCGGATCAATTTGGATGCCGCCTTTTGCACCGCCATAAGGCAATCCCGCAAGCGAAGTTTTCCACGTCATCCACATCGCCAAAGCTTTTGCATCGTCAATATCCATCGTCGCGTGAAAACGCAATCCACCTTTGTATGGGCCAAGCGCATTATTGTGTTGAACACGATATCCGGTAAAAACTTCTACATTTCCATTATCCATTTTTACTGGAAAATGCACGAGAATTTCGTTATTTGTAATTGATAAAATCTTCCTAATATTAGGATTCAAATTCATAATGTCAGCCGTTTTATTGAACTGTTCCATTACATTTTCATACATGCTTTTTTTCGCAGGCTCTTTTGTAGCTATCATAATTTTATTGATAATGTTCACAGGAAACTTTTTTATTTTCTTGCCAAATGCAATAATCGTTTCGGTCACAATTAATGCATAATCCAACTATTACTTGGTTTTGCAACATATCTGAACTGCAAGATTTGATGCCGTTAAAAACGTTTTTTGTACAAGTAATAATTGGCAGTAAGACATTTGGAGAATTTCCAAAAGAAGATTCCTGTTGATTTTTTGACATGATATTTATATTCAATTCTAATGTGACCTGCAATTTGCAAAGTGCATGCCATTAAAATTGAAACTCAAAAAGGCCTCTGATAATCAATAGTCTAGGATTAATTTTAAAAATATAATAAAAAATAGAGTAGGGAAAAAAGTCGCAATCGAGGAGAATTTACCCGATTTTAAAGTAGTTTTTGACGCAAAGTTTTTCTATCAATTTGTAGAATTTCGGCTGCTTTGGTTTTATTATCGCCGACAGCGTGCAATACTTTTAAAATATGATCTTTCTCAATATCTTTCAAAGATTTCAAATCTTGATTTTCAGACGGATGCGGGTATTTTAAGTACTCAGGAATATCTGAAACATCAATTTCAGAATTGCTCATAATAATTAATCTTTGGATAATATTTTCCAATTCACGGACGTTTCCTGGCCAAGAATGTCGGGTCAAAATTTCTGTAGCTTTTTCAGAAATGGTACTATTTGGTTTTCCGTACTCCAAACCATATTTTTTCAAAAACGTTGAAATTAGAGGAGAAATATCATTTTTTCTTTCTCGTAAAGGTTTAGTTTCTATGCTTACAACATTTAATCTATAATATAAATCTTCACGGAAAGTGCCATTTTTAGTCATTTCATACAAGTCATTATTAGTTGCAGAAATAATTCTAACATCAATTTTTTGTGCTTTTTGTGAACCTATTTTTGTTACTTCTTTTTCCTGTAAAACCCTTAGAAGTCGCGTTTGTACTGACAAAGGCGCTGTTCCAATTTCATCCAAAAAAATAGTGCCACCGTCTGCAGCTTGAAAAAGTCCAATTTTGCTTTCGTTTGCTCCAGTAAAAGCGCCTTTTTCATAACCAAAAAGTTCTGATTCCATCAAATTCTCTGGAATGCCACCACAATTTACAGTCACAAAAGGATTCGATGCAAACGAACCTTTAAAGTGAATTGCTCTTGCAATTAGTTCTTTTCCAGTGCCGCTTTCGCCTTGAATTAAAACGGTCGCTTTGTTATTTTTTACTCTCTCGATTACGTCAATTAGATTTTCAAAATGTTCTGAATCTCCTACAATTCCTGCGTAATTATTTATTTTATTCTCTGAATTTATGGAAATTGAATTGCTTTTTTTCTTAGAATTTACTTTTCCATTAAACGAATTCTGAATTGCTTTTTTCAATTCTTCGCTCGTAAATGGTTTTACTAAATAATCCAGAGCACCCGATTTCACAGCATTTACCGCAGTATCAACCGAAGGAAAACCTGTAATTACCAATTTTGGAATTTCAGGAAAATGTTCTTCGGCAAATTTTATGAGCTCAATTCCATTTAGGCCTGGCATTTGTAAATCTGTAATCAGCAAATCAATCGAAGTTGCTTTTAAAATATCAATCGCTTCTAAAACAGACGACGCTTTATACGTATGAAAATTTTGTGCTTTCAAATTGCGTTGCAATAATTCAAGCATATCATAATTATCATCCACAATCAATATATTTTCTTTCTTCAGCATTTTCTATGAATTTAATGGTAATCGAACTTGAAAAATAGTTCCTTTTGGTTGATTATCAATGGCAATAATATCGCCTTTATGGCTTTTTATAATTCCGTGGACAACGCTTAAACCGAGGCCAGAACCTTCACCGATTGGTTTTGTTGTAAAAAATGGTTCAAATATTTTAGACTTAATTTCTTCAGGTATTCCGGTTCCTTCGTCTGTAATTTCTATGAAAAAATCGTTTGCTTCTGAATAAACTTCCACAGTAATTACACTATTTTTTGGAGCTACATAAATTGAATTTAAAAGAATATTGAACAAAATTTGTGTCAGTTGAATAGTATCAATCTGCGCTTTCAAATCTGGATTATCAAAAATCAATTTATACGAAATTTGTGCTTTTTTAAAGTTTGGCCCAAGTAAAGACAATGCTTCCACGACAATCGGCTTAATCAAAACTACTTCCATATTTTGAGGCATTTCACAAGAAAAAAACATCAATTTCTTGACAATTTCTCTGGAATAAATTGAAGCATTTATGATTTTTGAAATGTCTTGGGCAACTTGTTTATCAATATTTTGCTCTTTGATCAATTCGGCAAAGCCAAGAATATTTCCAAGTGGCGTATTTAATTCGTGAGCAATTCCGGCAGTAATTTCTCCTAAAATTGAAAGCCTGTCCACACGTTCCACGCTTCTTTGAAATTGTTTTTCTTTTTCTTTATTGATATTTTTCTCAACATAAGCGCTGATTTCCAAGGCAACTTTATCCAAAAGTTTCTGTTCTTCGTCTAAAAAATAAAAATTTTCATCCGCAGGATAAAGCACTTTTATAAAACCCGATTCTTTTTCAAATAAATCAATTTGACTAATTTGAAACATCGCTTCTTGAGGCAAATCTGAAGTTGTAAAATAAAAATCATTCAGTTTCAATTCCACAATACTCTCCGAAGAAAATCGCCAGGCAACCTTGACAATTTCGCAGATTTCTTTTAAAATGGACTCTGAACAAGGCTCGTTTTTGCTGATCATCTTTGAAATATCATAAAGACAAGTGAGTTCTTTGATCCGTTCCTTGAGCTTTTCTTCGGTAGAAATTTCAAGCATAATTCTGGTTTTTATAGAAAATTTATCCTTGTAGAAAAGCCAAAGTTACTTATTAAACTAGGAAAGAAGAAATATTTATGATTTGCAAAAAAAGCAAAACGAGTAATTTTAAGATCTTTTGGTATAAATTATAGAGATGAAAATATGCATTTAATCATAATTTTAAGCGCTGTTTCAATTTCAAAAAAATCAACGCAGTGATGTAAGCATCACCCGAAGCCGTGTGCCTGTCACTTTTAGAAATCTTAAATGTCGTGGCTAATTCATCAATGCTAAACTGCTTGTCTTCGGCTAATTGTTGCCATTTTTGATACATAATTTCAACATCTAAAGCTTCGTTTTTCAACTTTCCAGCTTGTAATTTATCTAAAGCTTCATTGATCATTGCAATATCAAAATTAACGCGATGTCCAATTAAAGTGGCATTTCCTAAATAATTTACAAATTCAGAAATGGCTTCTTCTTGCGAAACTTTTTCTTCAGAAGTATTTAAGATTCCGTTTTTAATGGCAACTTCGGGATTGAATTTATCTTGATAAATGGTGATATCAAAACTATCTTTTACGATGATTTTATCCTCTTCAATTCCAATTGCTCCGATGGAAAGAATAACGTCTTTTTCAGTATCCAAGCCAGTCGTTTCAGTACTAAAAACGACGAATCGCTTCGATTTATTCTCGAATTTATGCAGGTAGTTTTTCCAGAATTCTGGATAATCCTTATTTATTTTTAACCAATCCAGCATATTATGAGAAATAAGTTAATTTGAATCTATTCTTAATCAATTCTTGCACTTCTTTTATCGGAATAAAACAGTTTTTAAGTTTTACTTTATCCGTTTTAGAAAGTTCTTCCAAATTGATAAATTGTCCGTTGGAATCATTTTTCAAGCCTTCCACCGTTCTAAATTCTGATAAAGTTAAAAACGCTTCAGCACAATTTAAAAACAATTCTGAATTTCGCGAATCGGCCACAGCCAACTGTTTGAAACGCATATAAGTGCTGTTCACGCCTTTAATATCTTGACTTAAAACCAATAATCTTCCGGCGTCAATCAATGGCGTCAAAGCACGGCTTTTTATGTCAAAAGTATCTTTATTTTCGCCACCTTCTTCGACTAAAAACTGACGAAAAAAGCCTAATGGTGGCGGTTTTTTCAATGCATCATTTCCTAAATAATCAAAGAAAAGTTTATTGCTTTTTGCATTTTTATAAATAACTTCTGTAATCGTTTCTTCAATAGCAGTTTCTCCAAAAGCGATTTCATAATCAAAGAAAATCGTGCTAATGACATCTGTATTTTCACCTGGAGTATTAATCCAACTGCTGTATTGTTTAAGCCAGTCAGTCAATGATTTACACCAAATAATATTACTCGCAACAGCTCCATCTGGAGACGGCATGTAACCTACCTTTTCTAATGTAGAAATTGCTCTTCTTGCCAACTTTAAAAAATAATCTTTGACATCTCGATATTTATCTGGAGCTACATCTTCAAAAACTAAAATACTGTCTTGATCGGTCAAAAGCAACTGTTCTTTTCGGCCTTGGCTTCCGATGCTCAACCACGCAAATCGGGCAGGAGGTGAGCCCATTTCCAAAATAGCCAAATCAATCGCACGCCTTGAAATTGCTGTATTTATCTCGCCTGAAATATTCATAATATGCGAAAGCGGAATGTCTTTTTGAATCGAAGTTTGAATCAATTCTGTCAATTTTTCACGAATTCTCTTTAAATCTTTCGCTGTTTGAGCACGTTTTATTTCCTTGATAATTACGCCTGGATTATTGGCTTGGGCCACTACCAAATCATTTTCAGAAATTATACCACGAATTGGCGATTTATCAGACCCGTCTTCTGTAACACATAGATAATCAACATTATACTTCAGCATATACAATTGCGCTTCTGCCAAAGACAAATCTTCAGGAACCGTAATTACTGGCGAAGTCATAATTTTTGAAGCAACAGTCGTAATTGGAAATTGTCCAGTTGCGATTTTTGAACGCAAATCTTTGTCGGTCACAATCCCGATTGGGAGATTTCCGTTTTTAATTATTACGCTTCCAATAATATTATCGGTCATCATTTGCGCAATATCTTTTACGATGGAATCTTGCGATGCCGTTATGGGTTCTTTACTATAATGAATCGACTGAAAATATTGAATATCAGCTTGTTGTTCTTTGTAAATAATATTTTCCGAAATCAATTTTCCGCGATGTTCTTGGTCGTAAGGATTTCTGGTATTGGATGCAAAACTTTCTAACAAAAAGCTCAAAACATCAGGATTTGCAGTTACAAATGGCTGAAAAACTTTGATAGGAATCGCATAAACAATACTTTCCTCACGTGCTTTTGCCGTCATCAAATAATTGTTTTTTGCAAAAAACGGACGCAAGCCTAAAATATCGCCTTCATCACATTTGTCAATCAAGGTTTCTTCTGCATCAGAAGTCACAGAAAGACCGATAGCGCCTGACGCGACAATATAAAAACTGTCGTGGCAGACGTCTCCGATTTGGAAAAGTATCTTGTTTTTTTCGAGATAAAGTACACGGATTTCATTCGCAATATGAAATAATTCAGCGTAAGTTAAACTGTTAAACGGCGGGAAATTCTTGAGAAAATCAGCAATCCTTTCTGCAATCGGGTTTTTCATAAGTTTAGTAACTGTAACTTAGTAAAAATAAACTTTATTCTATTCAGTTGCAAAATTTTATAGTTTAAAATATGCGATTTTTTCAACCTTAAATTATAAATTTATTGCTGCAATTGCGAAAACGTAATTAAAACCACAGCAACCAAAGCGAGTACAATTCCGATGTAATTCTTTGCAGTAACTTTCTCCTTGAATATTAAAATCCCGGCCAAGCTTCCTAAGATGATGACGCCCATGTTCATTGATGCAAAAACGGTCGATGGATTATCTGAAAATGCTTTATGGGCTTTTAAGTAGAATACTATATTTCCGAAGTTTAAAATACCTAAAACGCTTCCAAAAATTAAATTGATGTATTGCAATTTTTTCTTTTGGATAAAAACGGAATAGCCTGTAAACAAAAGCGCTACGACAAAAGCAATACAGAAAACAATAAATAGGGAAGTAGTGTAAGGAAAATTTTTCTGCAATGCAATCTGTTTAAAAAATACATCAATTACTCCAAAACCGAATAAAACTAATGCTGGATAGATCCATTTATTTGGGTTGGAATTTTCAGATTTATTTCTATATAAAATTAATATCATGGCAGGAAAAGCAAGTGCCAAGCCAATAAATTTTAATTGGCTGAATTCTTCTTTAAATATAAAATAAGCAGCGAGAATTGGAATAAATAATGATAATCTTTGGGCAATATCTGTCTTTACAATTCCCATATTTTTTATAGAAAAAGCTAAAATAAGAAATACGCTTGGAAGCAAAATCGCCAATGGAATATAGATTTCCCATGGAGAATTTTCATTAATTACAGAAATATCTGGAGAAAAACTGAAATAGCAAAATGTTATTGCAAAGGCATAATTTATAGTAATAACTTGAACTATATCAATAGAATATCTTTTTGCTATTTTAAATAAAATTCCTACTGAAACACTGCAAATGATGCTTAATATAAGGTAGAGCATTGGTTTAAATTTAATACAAAAGTAATTCAGCGCATTGAATTTATTAGATAAAAAAGAATATAATTTCAATGTTAAATTTCTTAAAAGAATTATAATAGGAGTACTTTCAAAACTTTATGCGACGTATATTTACGAGGCAAATTAATAATCAATAACTAATAACGATCAGAATGAAATTACACAAAAAAATCGGAGTATTTTTAATGGCAATCTGCATGGCGACAGTTGCAAATGCTCAAGAAAAAAAGGCGCCTGCAAGTCCGGCTGAAACGGCTACCGGAAAAATCAACGGTGCTACAATCACTATCAACTATGGAAGTCCTTCTGTAAAAGGAAGAACTATCTGGGGAGAATTGGTTCCTTATGGGAAAGTTTGGCGTGCCGGAGCAAATGACGCGACGACTTTTGAAACGGATAAAGAAATTACAGTAGAAGGAAAAAAATTACCTGCGGGAAAATATTCTTTCTTCGTAATTCCTGAGAAAGACGCAGCTACAATCGTTTTTAATAAAGAATTTAAACAATGGGGAGCTTATAAGATGAATGAAAAAGAAGATGTTTTAAGAGTGAAAGTTACGCCTAAAAAATCAGCTTCTCTAACTGAAAAATTAGTTTATAAAGTAAATAAAGACAATGTTACTTTAAGCTGGGAAAACTGGGATATTCCGGTTAAAATCAAATAATTTATTTCTAAAATACTTTTTAGATTTTGAAAAACACTGTTCATTGAGCAGTGTTTTTTGTTTTACAGCTATTGCAATTGGAAGAGAAAATTTGTAAATTTATAAGACATATACCTGAAATTATGGCATTTATAGATTATTACAAATTGCTTGAACTTGATAAATCGGCTACGACAGATCAAATCAAAAAAGCATATCGAAAACTGGCGCGGAAATATCATCCTGATGTGAATCCGAATGATGAAGAAGCGCATAAAAAGTTTCAGCAGATCAATGAAGCAAATGAGGTTTTAAGTGATCCTGAAAAAAGGAAAAAGTATGATGCTTATGGTGAAAATTGGCAACATGCAGATCAATTTGAAAACCAGCGCCAATCGCAATATCAGGGAAGTGAAGGCGGGTCTTTTTCAGATTTTGGAAGTAGTTTTGGCGGTGGAGATTTCTCTGATTTCTTCAGTTCAATGTTTGGAAATCAAGGCAGAAGCAGACAGCAAGCCCAATTTAAAGGGCAAGACTATAATGCTGAATTGCAATTAAATTTAAGAGATATTTCTAAAACGCACAAACAGACTATTACTGTAAATGGAAAAAATCTCAGAATTACAGTTCCTGCGGGAATCGCTGACGGTCAAGTGATTAAACTTAAAGGTCATGGCGGTCCTGGAACAAATAATGGATTGGCCGGAGATTTATTTATTACATTTAAAATTGCAGAAGATTCTGAATTTAAGCGACTTGGAAATGATTTATACAAAAATATTGAGCTTGATTTATACACTGCAGTTTTAGGTGGAGAAATTACAGTAGAAACCTTAGACGGAAAAGTAAAATTAAAAGTGCCGGCAGAAACGCAAAACGGAACAAAAGTCAAGCTTAAAAACAAAGGGCTTCCGGTTTATAAAAAGGAAGAAAATTTTGGAGATTTGATTATAAATTATACTGTTAAAATTCCAACTGGACTGACTTCAGAGCAAAAAGAACTATTCGAAAAATTATCTAAAATGTAAAAGTTATGAAAATCGAGCAAATTATCATATCAGAATATATCAAATATTATAATATTGAAGCGTCATTCATCGATGTTTTGGATGAAATGGGAATCATAGAATTTACCAGAGAAAATAACGAAATTTTTCTTGATTCAGAATGTTTGAAAGATCTGGAACGCTGTCGACAGTTACGTTATGAATTGCATGTAAATCCTGAAGGAATTGATGTCATTTTCAATTTGCTCAAAAAACAGAACAAACTGCAGGACGAAATCCAATCGCTCAAAAATCGCTTAAAACTGCACGAATAATTTTTATTTCTTTTTACGGAAGTATTTCGGTGCGTAGAATAATAAGAAGATGATAAGAATTATAAATAAATATTCCATGGTAAATTTGTTAGTGGTGGTCAAAGATAAGAGAATTATTGAAAAAGACTAAATAGGACTTATTTATAGAAATTTTCTATTTTACATAATATAAATTATAGTGCAAATAAAAATCTATATCTTTTCATCGCTAAAGACATTACATATAAATCTTGTCGCTAAAATAATTATACAAAAAAAGAGGATTAAATGAACTAGCATTTTTCCTCTTTTTAAGAATATTAATTTTAAACATTGCAAATATACAATAAAAATTATCCTCCGTTTTTTAATCGTTCTAAAAGCGTTTCCAAGTCAACAGTTGCAAATCCTGAACTGTGATCTGACAAACCATATGGTATAATCAATTCTCCATTATGAATGATTGATCCGCAGGAATAAACGACATTTGGCACATAACCTTCGCGTTCATCAGTATTTGGCATAATCAACGGTTCTTTTAAGCGGCCAATTTCTTTTTCAGGATTATCAATATCCAATAATGACGCACCAATGCAGTAATGGCGCATTGGTCCAACGGCATGCGTCATGATCAGCCAGCCATATTTGGTCTCAATTGGCGAACCGCAATTTCCTATCTGCACAAATTCCCAAGGATATTCAGGACCTTGAATTTTAATCGGATCTTCCCAAATATTGATATTATCAGAATACATTAAGTAATTATTCCAGCCATCAATTCTAGAAAGCATTGCAAATTTTCCATTAATTTTTCTTGGAAACAAAGCCAGATTCTTGTTTTTGGCTCCAGCACCATTTAAAGGCCCGGTTTTAAAATCTACAAAATCATACGTATGCATTAATTTTGGCATAATATGCTGTCCGTCATACGCCGTATAAGTACAATAGTAAACCGTTTTGCCATTTTCTTTAGTAAATTTTACAAAACGGGCATCTTCAATTCCTTTGCTTTCAAAATCTGATATCGGAAAAATAACGCGGTCGCTGATATCGGTATCTTTTGAAAAAGATATTTTTCTATAGCTGTCTGACAACGCCAAAATCTGCTTATAATCACGCAGCGTTTTTTCATCTGAAGTATTTTCGCTGGCTTTCAGCACCACTTTTTTAAGGTCTTCATATTCAAATCGATCGTCAAGCTGTTCATCTACGTCTTTTAAAAATGTAGCATTGATGTCTGCCTCTTCCCCTTTTTTAAGGAAAAGTTTTTTCTGATAAATCATATTATGAATTTTCTCAGCTTCGTCAATATAATTTCCTGCCGGAAGCACTGTGATATTATTATGCCTGTCAATAAGCGCTCGCCTAAAAACAATTGATGAAATATGGCCTTCTCCAACAGCCCTAAAACTGATTAAAACGCGCAACTGTCCTTCTTCAAGATTGGTCTGGTCAACGTCTGGAACTATCGATGGATTAAAAAAAGCAGCCGATTCAATTGAATATTCATGCGTAAAATAAGATCCCACAAGCAGTCGCGTATATTCATCAAGCTTGTTGTAATCATATCCAGCTTTTTCGATGTATTGCTTCACTTTTTCGCAATGCTTCATCAGTTTTTTCGTAATGCTTCGATGCCTTTTTGAATAGTCTTGAAGCAATGGCGAAATAATTCCGAAGGTAGTTTCGCTGTCAAGTTCAAGAATTTTTTTTAATAAGGAAATGGCACGCTCTTCGCCATTAAAAAAATAGCGGGCAATCACTCGCCCCGCATCTGGATATACTTTATTGGGTTTTCTTTCGACAGATAATTTCATACGGAATCTCTTATTTATTTAAACCCTAAAATACAATAATAAATTAATATATATCAAAGTGAAAATGCTAAAGTTATTTAAAAAGAAATACGGTGTCGCACAATTTGTTTATTTTTAGGCTCGGTTTTTGAGCAACAGCAAACAAATATAGCTTGATGAAATTTTTAACTGCATTCCTTTTTCTTATTACTGCCACAATCCAGGCTCAGGTGGATAAAGGAAATTCTATTGCAATTCCGGCTACAAAAAATAATACTACAAAATCTACTGCATTTCCTTCCAGTAAAAGCGATGTTCCTGCTATTGACTTTTCTCAATTCAACAAACCTAAATCAGATAAATTTGATATTACCGGAGCAAAAAAACCAGATTTTACTACACCAACTGAAGAATTTAAAAATCCGGGCGATGTCACTTTAAAGAAATTGACTAAAACAATGGGAAAAGACAGTCCTGAGTTTGCAAAAAAAGAAAATATCCACTTTGGAACTTTTACTGTCAACCAAGAAATGGTGACTATCCGATATTTAGATTATGGAAATGTTGATGGCGATATGGTGAAAGTTGTTTTAAATGATAAAACGATTTATTCGTCGATCACTTTATATGGAGAATTTAAAGAAGTGAGAATACCAATGATCATGGGACTAAATAAATTAGAAATATTTGCTTTAAATGAAGGATTATATTCCCCAAATACAGCTAAGTTTCAACTCTATGAATCTCAAAGACAAATGATTTCTGGAGACTGGTCATTACTTACTGGATTCAAAGCTATTTTTATTATAAATAGAATAAAATAATTACTTTTCTTCCAAATATAAGAAAGCTTTTCCTATATAATTAATAATGTCAGAAGCTATAAATGACTGATGTCCAGTTTCAGGCAAAGCTAAGTCAGCCGTAAGCCCATGAAGATAAACCCCTAGAATTGCTGCCTCGATTGGCTCATAAGACTGTGCCATCAAACTGGTAATAATTCCCGAAAGCACGTCGCCACTTCCTGCCGTTGCCAGAGCCGCATTTCCTGTGGTATTTTTATATGTATTTTCACCATCAACAATCAGCGTCGGTGCGCCTTTAACTACTATAATCAGATTATTTTTTATGGAAAAACTTTGTGCTTTTTCTAGTTTTTCTTCCTCAGAATTCCATTCGCCTAGAAGCCGTTCTAGTTCCTTAAAATGTGGTGTTAGAATTGATTTCGGACGCAACAATGAAACCCAGCTTTTGTTTTTTGAAAGTATATTTATTGCGTCAGCATCGACCAGCAGAGGCTTTTCATTTTTATGAATAAATTTATGGAATCCCTTTTGGGTAGCCTCCTCCTGCCCGATTCCCATGCCAATTCCGATGGCTTTCGGATCCATTTCAAAATCAATGCTGGTTATATATTTTTTATTTTCATCAGCCAGCACCATCCCTTCCGGAAAAGCAACCTGCACAATCTCAACCCCAAGCCTAGGCACAAATGCAGTCACCAAACCACACCCACTTTTCAATGCCGCCTTTGAAGAAAGAATCACCGAACCCATCTTGCCATAACTGCCGCCAATCAGCAACGCATGTCCTTGTGTGCCTTTGTGTGTATCGCTTTTTATGGGACGGTATATTTTTAAAATCTCTTTCTTTGAAATAATTTTCATGGCCTTTTTGTTTTATATAAATATACTGACTTGCGATACTACTGGGACTTAAATATTTCTAAAAATAATAGATTGCGAACGTATTTTAATACGTTCTTCTATGGTTTTTATACGCTTTCGATGTGTTTTAATACGTAGCAAGACGTAAATTAATACGTTATTACATGGTTTTTATACGTTATCGACGTATTTTAATAAGTAGCAAGACCTATATTAATACGTTAAGCCATAGTTTTTATACGTTACAGACGTATTTTAATACGCTATATCGTATATAAAATATCAGAAGTTCCTAATATATTAAGGCTCTTAACTAGCATCCTTAAGAAAAATGTAATATGCCTAATAATTAGCGCTATCCAAATTTATCAGTTCATCAATAATTTCTTCCATCTCTACCCTATTTTCTATAGTTGGATTTTCAGAATATTTTCTGGCAACTTCTGTATAGCGCTCTACCATGCAGAGGCATCGTCGCGTGTTGTGCTTTTCGATTTCAAGAGGCGTCAGCAACAATTGCATGTAAATATCTATCTTGATTTCTTTTGAACAAGCAAGCAGCGCAGTTAAGATATGAAGGTATCTTTCTATCATGGGGGAATGATTTAACTATCTGCTAATAAATACGTAATAATTGAGATATTGGTTTTAAACATCTTTTTTTAAATAATATGAAAAATATATCTGAGTATTTCTAAGCCAACTTCAAAATCATCAATAGCACAGTTAAGATGATCACAATCAAAATAATATTAATAAAAGTGGCCAGAAGCGCCAATAAAAAAACTTTGAATTTTGGCAATGCTTTAAAAAATTGGCCATAGGTCCAAAACATTAAAAACAGGTCAGCAACTAAAAGCCAGCGCATTATAGCCAAAATGATTTCGATGTTGTCTATAAAGATGAATATGGGCAACGTCGCCAATCGGAGAAACATTTTTTGGGAGCTGTAAAACGAATTTAAAATGAGATGTTCTGTGAAATTATATCCTTGCTTTCGAAATAAAATAAACGAAGAAAAAGATAAAATTGGCAAAACCATCAAGGTAATGATCGAAAAATGGTGGGCAATCAATTCATTGATTTCAGAGTAATGAAAGAGATTGTCGTTTTTATTTTTAAAAATATCAATCTTAAGATAATGATAGAAAAATCCGTAAAAAGTAGCCAAAACAATCAACATTGAAATAGGCTTATAATGCTTGATTCTTTTACCTTCAATATATTCTCTGATGGCATTGCCAGGCCTTGTAAACAGCTCTTTTGCCGAATAAATTATTCCTCCTTCAAAATGAAATAATCCGTGTTGGAGGTCGTGCGCCACAAACGAAATGTCAATGGAATGCGTTTCTGCCTTTTGCCCGCAGTTGTTGCAATAGTTGCCTTCAAAAGTATGCCCGCAATTTTTACATATCATAATCATATTTGCTTTTCTTTCTTATTTAATTTTGGGTGGATTGTCTAAAATTTTATTGATTTTTTCTGGACCTTTAAACCGATAGCCTACATAAAATTCAAAAAATTGCTGCCGGTCTTGAATATGTGTTTTGGGGTCGGTATCATAGTAAAATGAATTTAGGCTTGCAGTGGCTCCTGTATAAAATTTCTCTGAATTATAGCCTAAAGTAAACCGCACTTGGGTTTGAAATGAGAGTCCGTCTATCGTTTCATCTGGTGTATCATCGTTGTAAGTTGTCTTGGTATAATTATATCCAACGCCTCCATAAGCTCCTGATGAAACTAAAAATTGTTTTCCCAAAACCCAATTGTAATAATATGCTGGGCCAATTGCAACATCAATACTATTATCTTTTCCCGGGCCATCATTTTTAATCTGCGTAAAATAATAACTGACGCTCGGAATGAAGCTTCCGGCACTTTTCTTCTGCCATTCGCTTTGCAGAAAAATCGCCCGAAATGAAAAATTTTTATTGAAAATATAAGAAGTGCTTCCTCCTATTTTTTGCACTTGAAAATTCGGGAAAAGTATATTTTCGGTGATTCCGATGTCATCCTTGTCTACATAAAACCCTTTTGTCTTGGCATATTGCAGATCTTGCATCCAATTTTTAAAATAGAATCTCGTGCCCAGATTAAAAAAAGTCGTCTTTCCCCGAATATCATCATCTTTGTTAAATCGAATAAATTCAGGCGTGTATCCCAAATCAATTTCTATAAACTTATAGATTAAAGTAAGCGTAGATTTTACTCTTTGATTGGGTGAAAGCGTGAAGTCAAGATTGTCTGCTTTATCCTTAATATGAAACGAATTAAAACTGTTGCTGAACCCAATCCTGGCTTTGATATAATCATCATAAAGTTCTACATACTCATTTGACATGCGGTGCTTTTTGATAGTATCTTGTGCCTTGCAGGAAGCAGAAAAAAGAGCTATAAAAATAAGAATGTAGTTTTTTGCCATAGAAATAATCAGTTTTTTATGCTAAAAAAGATTTAAAATTCAGGCAGATTTGGTCGTTGTTTGGGGTTTAGTAGCTAAAGATAAAATTTTTAAGGCAACTGTAAAAATTTGGCAGGTTATTTTTAGCGTATTATTTTGCACCTTATTGTTCTTCAAAATATTCAAAGCCATCAATGATATCCAAGTAAACGCCATCAAAATCAGCTGTCAGAATTTTATTCAGATAAGAATCAGAATTTTTATAAATGATTTCCTGCCATTCATTATTCCAATATTTTACTTTGAAATTTCCTGGCCAATCTTGATTTTCAGTGGCAACCCAATTTGGTTTAGCGACATTCCAAGAATCTTTCCAATAATAACGGTAATCTTCGGCTTCGCCAATTGACATATAGCAAATTACGAGACGCTTTCCTCCATTTGCCTTATTTCGAAGCTGATTTATTTCACTAGCCGTAAAAGCTTCATCATTCAAAAATAAATCCATAATAATTGCGTCATAATTGGTAGCTGTCACTGCATTTATAAAAGCTACTTTAGAAGAATAATTTTCAGGATTTACCAAATACAAAAAGTTTTTAGCCTGCGATAAATTAGCAATAGTTGCCGAATTGACATTATTCGGAATTCCTGCTGGAATAACATTTAAATTGCGTTCAGGCGAAGCAAAAGAGATATAATTATTAGAAGCATTTATTTGGTAAGAAGTGCTCATTTTAGAAGGAGTTGAACAATAATCGGTCACCAAAATTGTCTTGCCAGCATTCTTTGAAATAGTCAAAAAACTTTTTAAATAAGTAGAAACATCTCCCGGAGTTGCCTCGTCATCATTATCATAGCCATAAAATAAATCTTCCTGCCCGTTTGCATCAATTGCATTCAAATAAGATTGCGAAATTGTAGCATCTGCATCTCCATTTTCAGTAACCAACTCGATTCCGTTTTGAGGAATTATTGCAAAATCAGGCTTGATTGCTTTTGCTTTTTGGCTGATTCCAATAACAAAATCACGCATATATTGCTTGAAGTCATTATTTTCAGAATCGGAAGAATCATCTTCTTTATTGCAACTCAAAACAGAAATAGCCAAAAACAGAAATGCGATCTTTTTCATAAACTGGAGAAATTTATTAAGATAACGAGAATGCAATCATTTTAGTTTGATGCAACAAAAATGATTGCATAATAAAGCCTAAAGAAAATCTATTTCTAAAATTTCTTCCGTCTTCTTCCATAATTTTGCTGCTAAACTAGCATCATTTGCCATTTCGTTTGTTGGCGTAAATGCAGGATACCCTTTCAGGTTATTTTCACTGTCAGGCCCATATAATCCTCCTTCTTTTACTTTTGAAAAAGTCGCAGCATATAATGTGGGCAAAGCACCTTGCGAAGCTGGCATTAATTCACCGAAATGAGAAATGGCTTCGTCGAACGCTTCTTTTGAAAAATGGCGGGATAAATTGGTGCTCGTCACTCCAGGATGTGAAGCTAGGGACAAAACAGAATCTCCTTGCTGATTTATTTTTCGTTGTAATTCTATGGAAAACAACAAATTGGCAAGTTTGCTTTGTGCATATTCGCGTGAAGGATCATATTCTTTTTCTAATTTCAAGTTGTCAAAATCAACTGCACCATTTACATAAGCAAGGCTTGTTAAAGTAATTATTCTTGAATCTGCTGTATTTTTCAACAAAGGATATAATAATGAAGTTAATAAAAAATGACCTAAATAATTTACACCAAATTGAGACTCAACTCCCGAAGAAAGCAATTTTGCAGGTGGCATCATAATTCCTGCATTATTGATGAGCAAATCTAAGCGATTATTATTTTTAATAATATCTGAAGCAAAATCTCGAATAGAGCTTAAGTCTGAAAGTTCAAGAACTGTTGGTTTCAGAATTCCTTTTCCTCCTATTCTTTGCATTTTGGAAATAGCTTCAGTCGCTTTTTCAATATCTCTCGATGCAACAATAACTGTAGCTCCAGCTTCAAATAATCCCAATGCAGTTTCAAATCCGATTCCTGAATTGGCGCCTGTTACAACTGCTATTTTACCCATCATGTCAGGCATGTCTTTCTTTGTCCACATAAAAATAATCTTTAATAATTTATAGTACAAAGGTCTGACTTGTAGCAACTTTTATTTTATTACTAAACAAAGCAATAATTATAAATTTCAAAGAATTATTTTCTATACGATAAAGGAGTACTGCCAGTAAGTTTTTTGAAAAAACTTGTAAAATACGACGGATATTCGAACCCTAAAGCATAGCCAATTTCGGAGATAGACCAATCGGTATTTTTCAACAACATTTTTGCTTCCATAATCATTCTTTGCTGAATGTGCCAATTTGTATTTTTCCCACTGGTAGACTGCAAAGTTTGATTGAGATAATTTACATGCAGATTCATTTTTCTAGTAAAATCAACCGGACTCTTAAGCATAATTCGGTCATTGCTATCTGCGATAGGAAATTGTTTTTGTAATAAATCAAAAAACGAAGCACTGATGCGTTCTGAAGCATTGTGGTGTAAATGTTCTTCTTGCAAGTTCAATAATTTGGATCCAGTATGCAAAATCAAATTGATATAATTAACCATCATCTCATCCTTATTTTTATAAGAATCATAATATTCTGAAAGCATTTTTTGAAATAAATATTCTAAATCAGCATAAGCCTTATCTTCAATTTTAAACGCTGGAATTGTTCCTATTTTAAACAACTCTGATTTTGAAAAATTATCTTGTTGTAACTTTCCAGCTAAAAAATCTTTGGTAAAAAGGCAATTATATCCTGAGTGTTCTTCAGAAGTTGGTTCCCAAGCATACGATAACAATGGACTGAAAAAAATCAAAAAAGGTTTATCAATTAAAACCGAATTTTCACCAAAATGCATAATCCCCGTTCCTGAAGTCACAAAGGCAATTTTATAATAATCTCTTCTATTATAAGATACTTTTTTATATTCTTCTGAATCAATTTTCAGTATTTTAAATTGATGCGGTTCAATGGTGTAAGATGGATTTTTCATAAGAATTGCTTTAGTACAAAATTATAAAAAACAAAGAAATAGCCCTCTATAAAAAAGTGTCTTAATTTGACAACTAAATTCTTTATAAATACAGATGAAATAGTATAACAAAAAACTTGTATTATTCTTATAATTTCCGCTGAATCCTACTTTGAAACTGCAAAAAAATCAATAAATTAGCGACTTTAATTTTTATAATCAACACAAATGAAAAATACTGCGTTAACGCACATTCACGAAAGTCTTGGAGCTAAAATGGTTCCGTTTGCAGGTTATAATATGCCGGTTCAATATGAAGGAGTTAATGCTGAACATGAAACTGTCCGCAATGGCGTTGGAGTTTTTGATGTTTCGCACATGGGAGAATTCTTGATTTCTGGTCCGAATGCTTTAGATTTGATTCAAAAAGTGACTTCAAATGACGCTTCAACTTTGGTTGTTGGCAAAGCACAGTATTCTTGCCTTCCTAATGAAAATGGCGGCATTGTTGATGATTTGATTGTTTATAAAATTAAAGACGAGCAATATTTGCTAGTTGTAAACGCTTCAAACATTGAAAAAGATTGGAATTGGATTTCATCTAAAAATGATGTCAGCGCAGAAATGAAAAATATTTCTGATGATTATTCTTTACTTGCCATTCAAGGTCCTATGGCTATGGAAGCTATGCAGTCTTTGACTTCTGTTGATTTGGCAGCGATAAAATATTATCATTTTGAAGTAGCAGATTTCGCCGGAGTTGAGCATGTAATTATTTCAGCAACAGGATATACTGGTTCAGGAGGTTTCGAAATCTATGCAAAAAATACTGAAATAGAACAAATCTGGAAAAAAGTTTTTGAAGCTGGAGAAGCTTATGGAATCAAGCCAATCGGTTTGGCGGCACGCGATACTTTGCGTCTTGAAATGGGATTTTGCTTGTATGGAAATGATATTAATGACACGACTTCGCCCTTAGAAGCAGGTTTAGGATGGATTACAAAATTCAATAAAGATTTTACAAATTCAGAAAATTTAAAAGCGCAGAAAGAAGCTGGTGTTTCTAAAAAATTAGTAGGTTTTGAATTGACCGAAAGAGGAATTCCACGTCACGATTATGAAATTGTGGATGCCAATGGAAATATCATCGGAATTGTAACTTCAGGAACGATGGCGCCTTCTTTAAATAAAGGAATCGGTCTTGGATATGTTGCCACAGAATTTTCTGGAGCTGACAGCGAAATTTTCATCAGAATCCGTAAAAATGATGTGCCTGCTAAAGTGGTAAAGCTGCCATTTTATAAAAAATAATTATGCTACAAAAATCCTTGCTATTTATACTGCTGGTTTCATTTGCATCTTTTGCTCAAGATAGCGGTAAATCTTGCGAGGTGCTCGAAAAAATAAATTCGCTTATTCAACGTGAGCATTTTAACCCTAAACCGGCAGATGACAGTCTGTCGGTTTATGTTTTTGAAACCTTTATGAGTGAGCTTGATCAAGATAAAAACATCTTTTTGAAGACAGAATATGATGCACTTTCAAGGCATAAATTTTTATTAGATGATTATCTAAAAGATCGCAACTGCTCATTTTTCAAAGAATTTTCAAGCGTTTATAAAAAAGCTTTAGAAAGAAGCAAAACGGCTGTAGAAAAAATAAAAAAGCAAAAATTTGATTACAATTCAAACGATACCATCCGTTTTACTAAAAAAGAATATCCGTTTTATGTCAAGGAAGCTGATGTTGAAAAAGTATATATCAAAAGACTGAAATATGATATTTTGGATGACATTTCAAAGAATAGCAAAAACTTTGATTCGCTTCAAAATAATTTTGCAACTTTCGAAAAAACAGCTCGGGAAAAAGTCTTTGAAACAGCACTTTGCAAGTTGACTTCCAAGTTAGACAGTGATATAGAAAAAGACGTGAGAACCACTTTTTACAACGCTTTCTGTTCTTATTTTGATCCGCATACTTCCTATTTTTCTTACGATACAAAATCCTCTTTTCTTTCTGGGCTTTCTACGTCAAATCTTTCCATCGGACTGTATGTGATGCTAAATGAAAAGGATGAATTAGTTGTTGAAGAAATTGTTCCCGGAGGTCCGGCTTCACGTGCGGAAATTATTGAAAAAGGCGACCAGCTTATAAAAGTGGCTGGTGAAAAAGGAAAAGAATTTTTGGTTTCCTGTAATTCTATGGAAAGTATCGGCGAAGTAATTTTTGCTGATTCTTACAAAAAAATTACGCTTTCCCTTCGTAAAAAAAATGGAAACCAATACAGTGTTATGCTCGAAAAAAAGATTATGAAAGCAGAAGATCATGCGGTTTTCAGCTTCGTTGTTTCCAAAGGAAATTCTAGATTGGGTTATATTAATATTCCAAGTTTTTACACTGATTTTGAAAGTAATTCTGTTCAAGGAACTTCAGATGATGTGGCTCAAGAAATTTTCAAGTTGAAAAAAGAATCTGTTGACGGCATTATAATTGACTTACAAAATAACGGTGGTGGTTCTATGGAAGAAGCCATTAAATTGAGCGGTATGTTCATTGATTCTGGACCAATTTCAGTTTTGACAGACAATAAAAAGAACCAAAAAGTACTTAGAGATTTCAATAAAGGCACTTTATATAACGGACCTTTACTCGTATTAATCAATGGTAATTCTGCGTCAGCAAGTGAATTTTTTGCTGCAGTTTTGCAAGATTACAACCGCGCAATATTGATTGGAGCCACTACTTTAGGCAAGGCTTCGATGCAGCAAATTCTTCCGATAGATCGAAAAGAAAAAGATTTCGTAAAGCTTACGGTAGAAAAATTTTACCGCGTTTCTGGAAAAAGCCATCAGCGCACTGGCGTTATTCCAGATATTGCTGTCCCAACGCTTTATGACGGAATTATTTCAAAGGAAAAAAGCTTCAAAACGGCATTAAAAAATGACAGCATTGCACTAAAAGAAGGATTTGTTCCCTATTCAAGGAATATCATAAAAAGCCTTATCCCTTTGAGTGAAAAAAGAATAAAATCTGATGCTTATTTCAACCAAATTGTCGTGGCTAATCAAAAAATCGATACTATTTTTAAAAGCCAAAAACCGCCTATTTTAATGAACTTCAAGAGTATTTTTGATGATTCTCACAGCATAGATTCTATATTTTCAGAAGTAAAAGTTTTGATTGAAGCCAAGGCTGATTTTACAATAAAGAATACTTCATTTACTGCCGAAATTTTAAAGACGGATGAGTTTCAAAAAACAATAAACGATTACAGAATAAAAGAACTCCAGACAAATGCATCTGTCTTGGAATCATTAAATATCATTTCAGATTATAAAAAAATGCTGGAAGATTGAATTAAATATTTGAAATAAAAAAGGATAAGCTTATTTTTGCACCGATTAAAAAATTTTAGAAATGGGAAGAGCGTTCGAATTCAGAAAAAATAGAAAAATGAAACGCTGGTCAGCAATGGCAAAAGCGTTCACAAGAATAGGAAAAGACATTGTAATGGCAGTTAAAGAAGGTGGTCCAAATCCAGAGTCAAACTCTAGATTAAGAGCCGTTATCCAAAATGCCAAGGCAGTAAACATGCCAAAAGACAACGTTGAAAGAGCCATTAAAAAAGCGACTGACAAAGATACGGCAAACTATAAAGAAGTTTTATTCGAAGGTTATGCGCCACACGGAATCGCAATTTTGATTGAGACTGCAACAGACAATAATAACAGAACTGTTGCCAATATCAGAAGCTATTTCAACAAATGCAACGGAACCATGGGAACTCAAGGTTCTGTAGAATTTATGTTTGACCACACTTGCAACTTCAGAATTCCAGCAGAAGGAATTGATGTTGAAGAAATGGAATTGGAATTCATTGATTTTGGCGCAGAAGAAATTTTTGCCGACGAAGACGGAATTTTAATCTATGCTCCTTTTGAAAGTTTTGGAGCAATCCAAAAAGAATTGGAAAACAGAAACATTGAAATCCTGTCTTCTGGATTTGAAAGAATTCCTCAAGTCACAAAACAGCTTACAGAAGATCAAGTTGCCGACGTAGAAAAATTACTAGAAAAAATCGAAGAAGATGATGACGTTCAAAACGTTTATCATACGATGGAAGAAGTGTAAGAGCAGATTTCAGATATCAGTTTTCAGAAAATTCCCGTTTGCTTTTGTGGCGAACGGAAATTTTCTGAAAACTGCAATCTACTTACTATTTCCTTTCTCGAAATCAGCGACAAATTGCGCCAAACCAATATCTGTCAAAGGGTGTTTCAATAAACCTTCAATTGCAGAAAGCGGCCCAGTAATCACATCAGCACCAATTTTTGCGCAGTTGACAATATGCATCGTATGTCTTACAGAAGCGGCTAAAATTTCAGTTTCAAAACCATAATTGTCATAAATCTCACGAATTTCTTGAATCAAGTTCAAACCGTCAGTTGAAATATCATCTAAACGCCCGATGAACGGAGAAACATAAGTTGCGCCCGCTTTTGCAGCTAACAAAGCCTGTCCGGCTGAGAAAACCAAAGTCACATTCGTCTTAATTTCTTTATCAGAAAAATATTTAGCAGCGCGAACACCTTCTTTTGTCATCGGCAATTTCACCACGATTTGCGGATGAAGATCAGCCAATTCCTCCCCTTCTTTGATCATTCCGTCATAATCAAGCGCGTTTACTTCTGCACTTACATCGCCATCCACAAGTTCGCAAATGTCAACATAATGTTTTAAAATATTATTTTTTCCAGTGATTCCTTCTTTTGCCATCAAAGATGGATTTGTGGTTACACCATCTAAAACGCCAAGCGATTGCGCTTCTTTAATTTGAGCTAAATTAGCCGTGTCAATAAAAAATTTCATCTGTCTATTTGTTTGTTTTTGTTTTTGTTTTTGTTTTTTGGGCGTGTCCCTCCGTAAACTCCGGGCCGGGCTTTCCGCTATATCTTTTGTTCCACTGCGTTCCACAAAAGGATGCCGCTCCAATCCCTCACGCATACGTTGCGCAATATGCGTGTGTAAAAATAGCTAATTTAAAGTTTATTTTGTGATAAAATAATAGAGATAATTACAATTTATAATGGTTCATCAACATTTTTTCATAAACTTTATCAGGCAAAATCCGCTTTAAGACGATTGAAAATTTCTGCATAAAGACGCCAACTTTATAATGCACTTTTGGATTTGGGTTGTCGATTATTTTTGAGACAGCGATTGCCATTTCATCTGGATTGCTTCCAGAATCTACATGTTCGTCCATCATTTTTAATGTATTTCCGTATGGTTTTTCATAAGCGGAACCTTTGATCAATGGCGCATGAAATCTTCCGGAAGCGATGTTGGTTGCAAAATCTCCTGGCGCGACGTTTGTAATGTGGATTCCGAAATCTTTTACTTCCATCCTCAAGGATTCGGTTAGTAATTCTAAAGCTCCTTTTGAGGCAGAATAAATACTTCTGTAAGGCAATCCCATATAGCCTGCGATTGAGGTAATATTGATGATCAATCCTGATTTTTGTGAACGCATCTGTGGCAAAACTGCTTTCATCACTTCGATTGGCCCGAAGAAATTGGTTTCGAAATTATTTTTAATTTCTGATGTTGGGATTTCTTCTAAAGGTCCAGTAATTCCAACACCTGCGTTGTTAATTACAACATCTATTTTTCCTGATTTTTGGATGATTTCTGCGACAGCATTTTGGATTGATTCTACATTTCTAACGTCTAATGCTACCAACGGAAATTTTGAATCTGTAATGCGTTCGGGGTTTCGGCTGGTTCCATAAACGGTGTGTCCTTTTTTTGTGAGGTACTCGCCTATTGATTTTCCGATTCCTGAGGAACCGCCTGTTATTAGTATGGTTTTTGACATTTTTTTATTTTGGATTTTTCGATTGTTCGATGATTCGATTGTTCGAAATTTGGAGGTAAATTTAGTGATTTTTTGATTAATGGTTTGTTTGTATTTGTGTGAATTTAAACGCAAAGTCTGGAAGGTTTTCGCAAAGTTTCGCAAAGGTTTTCATAGAGATATGTGGAGATATTTCTCGCAAAGTTTGTCGGCAAAGATTGGTCCAGAAGTTTAAAAGAAGCCTGAAAGTTTGAAAAATAGCCCCGATGGCGCCATTGTTTGAGCTCTTGTGCCAGCCTTAAAAGCTGGCGCAAAGCGAGTGGCTCCAGCGGGAATTTCATTTAAAGAATGCCTTGAGTTTGGCTCAAAAAAAAATCCTCCGAGAAGGAAGATTAAAAAAATGGCAAGCGACCTACATCGCACCGCTACAACCGCTTACCCTTGCTGCGTTCCCACCCTGGGGGAGTCTGCAGGAGCTGGTCGTGTAGGACTTGCCGGTGCAAATATACAATCTTTTTATATTTTTGCAAGCGCATTGGCAGATATAAAATAACGTTGTATATTGTGATATCAATTTTTAAAACAATGAAAAAACATAAGTTATTAGCTTTCATTTTATTAGGAGGCTTAATGATCTCTTGCGGAGATAGCGAAATAGATAAAAAAAATTTATTTAGCATCGATTCTTCGGCCTTAAAAGCCAATTATCAGACTACAGAAACGGTTTCGCTGTTGCTGAAAAACGAAAAAAACAAACCGGTTGATTCGGTTGTTTATTATTTAAACGAAAAAAGAGCCGGTGCTGTAAAAGGAAATGCGAAATTGGATTTTGCTTTGGCATCGACAAAATTTGGCTACCAAGAGATAAAAGCATTGGTCTATTTTGAAGGACAAAATGTGGAAGTTGGCGATAGAATTGAAGTTGTTTCGGGCATAAAACCTAAAATTTTGAAATTTACGATTGTAAATACTTATCCGCACGATGAGACTTCATATACTCAAGGATTGGAATTTCATAAAGATACTTTGTTTGAAGGAACTGGACAAAGAGGCGCTTCGCGATTATTAAAAACAGATTATAAAACTGGAAAAGCTTATCAGGCTGTCAATTTGGAAGGAAAATATTTTGGTGAAGGAATTACGGTCTTAAATAATAAAGTATATCAATTGACTTGGCAGGAAAATACCGGTTTTATTTATAATGCTGGAAATCTTAAGCAGCTAAAATCGTTTGAATATTTCAAAAATGTGGAAGGCTGGGGATTGTGCAATGATGGAAAACAGTTGTACCAATCTGATGGAACTGAGAAAATCTGGGTTTTAAATCCGGAAACTTTAAAAGAGATTGATTATATCAATGTTTATTCTGAAACAAGCAAGATTAAAGCCGTGAATGAATTGGAATGGGTTGAAGGAAAAATCTATGGGAATGTATATCAAAAAGATGCTGTTGCCGTGATTGATCCCAAAACTGGCGCCGTGGAAGGAATTTTAGATTTGAGAGAATTAAAAGCTCAGATTAATATGGTTGGTCATGATCCTGGAAATGATGTTTTGAACGGATTGGCTTATAATCCAAAAACTAAAACGCTTTTTGTTACTGGAAAAAAATGGAATAAAATGTTTGAAATTAAGGTTTCTGAATAGTCTCTTATGAATAGTAAAATTAGCATCTCGATACCAAAACCTTGCCATGAAAATTGGCGAGAGATGACTCCTTTGGAAAAAGGACGGTTTTGTGATTCGTGCCAAAAGCAAGTGTTTGATTTTACTAGATCCTCAGACAGAAGTATTATCCAAAAAATTAATTCACAAAAGAATGTCTGCGGAAGATTATTAAGTTCACAATTAGAAAGAGACTTGATCGCTCCTAAAGAAAAAAGTGGTTTTTGGATTGCGGGTGTTTCTGGGATTTTGAGTTTTTTAAGTTTGGGAAATCAGCAAATTTTTGCTCAGGAAAAAGTAAATACTGAGCAAGTTGAAAACAAAACTTCTACTGAAAAAAATGATGCTAATTTTTCTGAAGATATTATTATTTCTGGAGTTGTCTATGAAAACACGGAATTCCCTTTGCCTAGAGTCAATATTCAAAATAAGAGAACTTTGCTTTTTACAACATCTGATTTTGACGGCAAATTCAATTTAGTAGTAAAGAAAGGCGATTTAATAGAATTTACTCATGTTGGAATGGAAGGTTATTCTGAAATTGTTACTTCTGAAAAACCGTTAGAAATAAATATGATTGAAAATATACAGCTTACTGGTGAAATTATTGTTGGAGGCGTTTCCCTAAGAAGAACTTTCTTCGGAAGAATCTTCCAGTCTATTGGAAATATATTTAGATAAAAAAACCGAGCAAATTGCTCGGTTTTTTTATAACTATTTCTTTTTCTTTGCTGGTGCTTTTGTCGTTGAAGTAGCTAAACTTGTAGTTTTTCCTTCAACATATTTTTTATCTGTAGCGTTAAAAGCAAACGTATTCTGCTGTGTTTTGTTCTTCTGCTGAATGTCTCCTTCTGCCGTCAAGATGAATTCAAAGCCTTCCCTCCTAACCTTTTCTTGTGTTTCTGAAGCATTTTTCAATCGATCTAAGAAAACTTTTTCTGTAATGTTTGTTGTTGCTTGTTGGTTTGAGAAAAGTTTTGTTTTGGTAGAAACATCATAAACTTCTGAGAACAGTATTGTTTTAATTTCAGTTTTTAAATCGGTTTTGGTTGTGCTTTCTTCTGTCCAAGTTAAAAGATATAAAGGTGTTCCTTTTGCAGTAAATGGTTTGATAGCGCAATCTTTAGGCAAACTGTTTGCGTCGACAGTTTTAATTCCAATAGTATCTTTTGTGGTTTTGTTATTAATAAACAGGAAGAAATTTCCTTTTACAATTTCTGCCGTAAGATTATCAGCTTTCGCTAAAGCAGTTGATGCGGTTTTTGCTGGAGCTTTACTTTTAGCTTTCTTTTTTTGTCCGTAAGAAATCGTTGTGCAAAGTAGGATTAAAATCAGAAGGGCGGTCTTTTTCATATTTTATTTTTTTTGGAATGCCTAAAATACGAAAAAAAGAATATGATAATTGTTAAAGTATTTTTGATATGAAAATTATTATGGAGTATGCTTGATAACCATATTCTCAATTACTAATTGATTAAGTTTGTATCCTTTTTTAGCGAAATCTTGTTTTAAATTCTGAATTTTTGTTCTAGCTTTGGGTATTCCTGAAGAACTGACTATAAAAAAGTATCTTTTATTTTGTGGTACTCTAATCAAATTTTGGCTAAAATAATCGATTGTACTTATAATTTGGTTGTAGGCTCTTTCAATATCCTTACCTTTTAATTCAACGAAATAGAAATCTTCATTCGTATGTCTAATAAATCCAAAATCACATTTTTGGATTTGATCCGAAGTTATTAAACCGCCATCAATTCTAAGTTTAGTAAAATTTTCATTAGAAACTATTTCAAATCTTTTTCCTTTTTCAACTGCTGCTCTACTTGCGGAGCAACAATTTTCAAATGCACTAATTAAGTCTTCAAATCTACTGTGCATATCTCAACTCTGTTAGTTTATCAAATTCTTCTGAAATAATATCAGAAGCGCCATCAATTGCATTTGTATCGATACTTTTGAACTCTTCATTTTTAATAGAATATACTTTTCCATCATTTCTTACTTCATAAACCGAAATATCATTGTAATCAATCCAATTACTTTCTGGAACAATTGCATTGATTTCTTCTTTTAAATCTGGATGTTCGTTGAAGGTGTTTTTTGCCAAAATTAACGTATCTAAAACTGAAAGAATATATGGACTGTGAGTTGTGATTACAATTTTGTGAGAGATATTCTGAACTTTAGAAATCAAATAATCAATTATTTTTTTTTGCTTAATTGGAAATAAATTTAACTCAGGTTCTTCAACAATAAACAGTTTTGAAGTCTTTAAGTTATAATCAGAAATAGTATTATCAAAAACCAACAATAATGGAATCAAGGATTGAATACCTGTTGAAGCTTGACTTAAAAGTAATTTAGTATTATTTATAGATAAAAAATTTTGACCATCCTCAAAGTTATATTCAATACCAAAATCTTTGTAAATACTTTTTTTAGATTTTTTTCTTGCTACTTCAAATTTAGAGGCAAATTCCTTATATGACTCAGGCAAAGCAACTTTAGTAGACATTATCCCAGCCATAGAATCACTAATTAGTGAAAATAAAATTCTTTCTGCTGGAATATAAATAGACTTTAATTCTTCATAAAGTCTTTCAAGCATATAATCCAAATATACTTTTTCATCAATTTTTAAGAATTGTGAAAATATATTTTTATTCAAATTCTCTTTATTTAATGATTTTAAAGATTCTTTAAAATCTGTTTTATTACTTTTATTTACTAACTCTATTTTATCATTTGTTAGAACTAATATTTCCCGACCTTCATCATAATAACTTATTTCAGAATTTTCATAATCAAAATCAATATTAAATTTAACTAATTGATCTTTAAAAATTATTTCAAAATCATCATCGCTATTTAGTAATAAAAAAAAACTATCCCTAAAAATTGAAAGCAATTTAGCCAACACACTTTTCCCTGTAGAAGTATCTCCAATAAAAACAACATATTTTGTCAGCTCAATTTCAGCTTCTTTAATTGGTCCAAAATTTTTGACAATTAGCTTTTCCATAATACCATAAATAATTATAAATGTAAAAATAACAAAAAAGCGCAGGATTTCTCCCGCGCTCTTAAAATATAATCTAAAAAGTGATTATTTCACTTCTTCGTAGTCAACATCTTGAACGTTGTCTCCTTGGTCACCTTGTGGTTGTGCATCTTGTGGAGCACCTTGAGCATCACCTTGCTTGTACATTTCTTCAGAAGCATTTTTCCACGCTTCGTTGATTTTGTCTAAAGCTGGTTGAATCGTAGCCACATCTTGGTTAGCGTGAGCCATTTTCAATTCAGTTAAAGCATATTCGATAGCTGTTTTGTTTCCATCAGATAATTTCTCTCCGAATTCTTTCAATTGACTTTCTGTTTGGAAAATCATGCTGTCAGCTTCGTTCAATTTCTCGATTTTTTCTCTCGCAGCTTTGTCAGAATCAGCATTTGCTTCCGCTTCTTTTTTCATTCTTTCGATTTCTTCTTGAGTCAACCCAGAAGAAGCTTCGATTCTGATATCGTGAGATTTACCAGTTCCTTTGTCAGTTGCAGAAACTTTAATGATACCATTAGCATCAATATCAAAAGTTACTTCAATTTGTGGAACACCTCTACCTGCTGGTGGAATTCCATCAAGGTGGAAACGACCGATAGTTTTGTTATCTGCAGCCATAGCTCTTTCACCTTGCAATACGTGGATTTCCACAGATGGTTGGTTGTCAGAAGCTGTTGAGAATACTTGAGATTTTTTTGTTGGGATAGTTGTGTTAGACTCAATTAATTTTGTCAAAACACCACCCATAGTTTCGATACCTAAAGATAAAGGCGTAACGTCTAATAACAATACATCTTTAACGTCTCCAGATAAAACACCACCTTGAATTGCAGCACCAATAGCCACAACTTCATCAGGATTAACCCCTTTTGATGGTTTTTTGTTGAAGAATTTCTCTACTTCTTCTTGAATTTTTGGGATTCTTGTAGAACCTCCAACCAAGATAACTTCGTCAATATCAGTAATTTTCAAACCAGCATCTTTCAACGCTTTTGCTACTGGAGCCATTGAACGTTTTACTAAAGCGTCAGTTAATTGGTCAAATTTAGCTCTTGACAATTTTTTAACCAAGTGTTTTGGTCCTGTTGCAGTAGCTGTAACGTATGGCAAGTTGATTTCAGTTTCTCCTGTAGAAGACAATTCAATTTTTGCTTTTTCAGCAGCTTCTTTCAAACGTTGCAATGACATTGGATCAAGACGTAAATCTAAACCTTCTTCAGCTTTAAATTCGTCAGCCAACCAGTCAATGATAGTTTGGTCAAAGTCATCTCCACCTAAGTGAGTATCTCCATTTGTAGACAATACTTCAAAAACTCCGTCTCCTAATTCAAGGATAGAAATATCAAAAGTACCACCACCTAAATCGTAAACTGCAATTTTTTGATCCGTACCTTTTTTATCCAAACCGTAAGCTAAAGCAGCAGCAGTTGGCTCATTGATGATACGCATAACTTTCAAACCAGCGATTTCACCAGCTTCTTTTGTAGCCTGACGTTGTGCATCGTTGAAATAAGCAGGAACAGTAATAACTGCTTCTGTAACTGTTTGACCTAAATAATCTTCAGCCGTTTTCTTCATTTTTTGAAGTGTCATTGCTGATAATTCTTGTGGCGTATAAAGACGACCATCGATATCCACACGTGGCGTATCGTTATCACCTCTTACAACACTGTAAGGTACGTTTTTAGCTTCGTTTGTGCTTTCAGAAAATTTATTTCCCATGAAACGTTTTACAGAAGCAACAGTTTTTGTTGGATTGGTCACTGCTTGTCTTTTTGCAGGATCACCAACTTTGATTTCTCCACCTTCAACAAATGCAATTACTGATGGCGTTGTTCTTTTTCCTTCAGCATTAGGAATTACAACTGGCTCGCTTCCTTCCATTACAGAAACGCAAGAGTTTGTTGTTCCTAAGTCAATTCCGATTATTTTACCCATTTTATTTTTATTTTGTTTCTATTCTAATTTTTTGAACTCGGATAGTCATTAGACAATCTTTGTGCCAAGTCAGAAAATTTTAAAAATTGTCAGTTTTTGTAAAAAGTGACATTTATAGATATGACAATATGACATTATTAAAACCAAAAAGGAACCATTAGGCTCCTTTTAGTATAGTTTAAGTCGATTGTCGATTGCTTATTTAAGTTCAAAGCTAGTTTTTGAAACCAATTCTCCTTTGTCAAAAATATTTACAAAGTAAGTTCCCTTTTCAAAATCTTTGCCTTTTCCGTCTAAGAATTCACAGATGTCGACAGATTCATTTTTGTAAGCTACATTAGTTGTAAAGCTATAAGTAAGGCTCATTTCTCCAAAAGCTTCTGTCGCCTTGTCTCCAAGAACATTATTCTTGCTGTCAATAATTTGAACATAATAAAGCTTGTCTCCAGATTTTGCAATTGCATTTTGAGCGATTGAAAAACATACTTTCAATTTATCTGCTCTTCTAGCCTTGTCAGTAACAATTTGTTTTCCTGAACTTCTTTCTTTGATTGCTTGGGTTCTTAAGTTCATAATTGTCAGCTTAGAACCTTTTTCAACAGTTTTTGCTAAATTTTCATTTTGCACAACAAGCGTGTCATTGAATTTTTTAGATTCTCCAAGCGCTACAACCACACTGTCTTTTTGCGTAGTAAGGTTTGAATTCTCAGTTTTTAAAGCTTCATTTTCTGCAAGAAGCCCTTTAAGCCTAGCATTTAAAGCATTGTATTGGCTTTGGATTTTTCTTAGCGAAGCTACATCTCCTTTTGACTTTTCTAAATCAGCGATCAATTGCACCACTTTTTCTCTTTCTGCAATTAATTCATCAGAAACCGATGTTTTGGCAGCAATCGCCTCGTCAAGTTCAGCTTTCAGTGCTTCTAATTCGCCCATTGCAGTTTCTTTGTCTTTGACTAAAGTAGTTTCAGTGGCTTTTGCATCGCTGCTCATTTTGTACATGTACGCTAGACTCCCCGCTAGTAAAATTGCTAAAACGACAATAATCGCTTTTAGACTTGAATTGTTTCTTTGATTCTCCATGATTTTTTGGTAAGGTTTAAAACAAAATAAATAATTTTTTGGGGGATTTCTGATACTGTTAACGTAAGTTTATATAATTATATTATTTTTGGACTTAAAATAATTCTTATGGAAAAACTGATTCCTTTCACCGTACACGATCTGGCAAGGGTAACTAATTTTAGAAGCGGAGAAGTAAAATTTGGTGAAAAAATGCTTACAATTCCAAAAGATGCAGATGTAACAGCCTTTTTAAAAGAGTCGGAAGCACAATTTGTATTATTCGGAATTCCGGAAGATATCGGCGTCAGGGCAAATTTTGGACGTCCAGGAGCCGCTTCTGCATGGGAAAGCACTATTAAAAGCATTGCAAATATTCAGCACAATCGCTTTTGCAAAGGAAACCAGATTCTGATTTTAGGCCAATTAGATGTATCCGAAGAAATGAAATCTGTAGAAAATCTTGATTTCAATATAATGGAAGAAAGACAGCTGCTGTCAAAAGCAGTAGAAAAAGTAGACAAGGAAGTTTCTCATATACTATTTACAATTGTCAAAGCCGGAAAAACTCCAATTATCATAGGCGGCGGACATAATAATGCCTACGGAAATATAAAAGGAACCGCTTTAGCCAAAGGAAAATCAATCAATGCAATCAACTTTGATGCCCATTCTGACTTTAGAATTTTAGAAGGAAGACACAGCGGCAATGGTTTCTCATATGCTTTTGAAGAAGGATTTTTAAAAAAATATTTCGTCTTTGGATTGCACGAAAGCTATACTTCAAAAAGCGTTTTGCATGAAATTAAAAAGATTGAAGATCGCGTAAGAATCAATACTTATGACGAAATCAATATCCGAAAAGAAAAAGATTTTTGGCATGAAATGGAAAAGGCCTATTCTTTTATCAAAAATGATTTTTACGGAATTGAAATTGATTTAGATGCGATTCCGAATATTCCAAGCAGCGCCATGACATTGAGCGGTTTTTCAGTAGAACAGTTGCGACAGTTTATACACTTTTTCAGTCAAAACGAAAATGCGGCTTATATTCATATTTGTGAAGGCGCTCCAGATTTAGGTGACGAAAAAAACAGCCATTTGGTTGGTAAATTAATTGGCTATCTTGTGACAGATTTTATAAAAGCCAAAAGCGAATTAGAATAAAATGAACATACTTCTCATTGAAGACGATAAACGAATAAGCGACTTTGTAATTAAAGGTCTAGAGGAAAATGGATTTTCCGTAAGCCTTGCCATTACCGGAGAAATTGCACGTGAAGTGGTTTCTGAAAATGAATGGGATATTATTTTAATGGACATAATGCTTCCAGGAATCGACGGAATCCAGCTGACAAAATTGATTCGTTTCAAGAAGAACCACACTCCTATTTTAGTTTTAAGTGCTCTTGATGATGCCGACGATAAAGTTGCAGCTCTAGACAGCGGCGCTGATGATTATCTGGTAAAACCCTTCCATTTTAAGGAATTAATTTCAAGGATAAATGCCTTAACGAGAAGAACAAAATTCAACTACAAAGAAAAAGAGCAGGTTTACATCTGCCATAATTTAAAAGTAAATCTCGATGAGCATTCCGTTTTTCAGAACGAAAATCCTATTGATTTTTCTCCACGAGAATATAAATTATTACTTTTCTTATTAGAAAATAAAAATAAAGTAGTTTCCAGAACCCAAATTTTAAATGCTGTTTGGGGAATTAATTATGACAATAATACCAATGTTGTGGATGTCTATATCTCTTATCTTAGAAATAAAATTGACGAAAACCAGCATAAATTTATTCATACTATTAAGGGAACTGGATATATGTTGAAAGAATAAAGATTCACACAGAATCTTTAAATTTTTCAATTCTTAAACTTTAAATTACAAAGAATGAAAATCCGAAATCGTTTAACGCTAATCTCATCCGCCACTTTCGGGTTTGTTTTCATTATCGCCTCGGTTTTGATTTATATTTCTTTCTATAATAGTTCTGAAAAAGTAGTTTTTAAAGAATTGCAGAAAACGTGCTTGCTTTCAGGTATTTACTATCTAGAAAAAGATGAATTGCCACATTATGAACATTCGGCAATTAAGGAACAGTTTGAAGAAAATATCCAAAATGACATTGTTCGGGTTTATGATTTGAATAATAAAATAGTCTATGGAAATAAGGAAAATGATAGAAATATTAATGCCAAGAATTTAGACTTTATACGTAAAAATAAAAAGCTGAGCTTCAAATCAAACAACCATTTTTACTACGGAATTTTCTATAATGACAATCAAGGTAATTTTGTGGTTTTTGTAAAGACAACAAGTGAAGTTTTCAATTCCCAAACCAATCGTTTGTTAGTAATTATGGTCGTCGTTTTATTCGGTGGATTGCTTTTGATTTTCTCGTTAAGCCGATTACTTTCTAAAATTGCTTACCGCCCAATTACAGAAGTTATAAATCAAGTTAATTCAATGGAATTAAACTCTTTAGACAAACCTATTTCATCTTCTAATACAAATGATGAAGTACAAGATTTGATTACAACTTTCAATAATTTATTAAGCAGATTATCTGATACTTTTGCCATTCAAAAGAACTTTATCAATTATGTCTCGCATGAATTTAAAACGCCTTTAGCTTCTATTTCTGGAAATTTAGAAGTGTTTGCACAAAAGGAAAGAACACCGGAAGAATACCAAAAAGTGACTTCTGAAGCTTTGGAAAACGTTTATCATATTGAAGAAATTCTAAACAATTTGATGATGCTTTCGGGCTTAAAAACGATTCATTCTGAAAACGAAACTTTTAGAATTGACGAAACCGTTTGGAACATCAACGACAAAATTTTTGAAGTTTATGACAATCAAGAAATAAAAATCGACTTGGAAGTTACAGACGAAAAATTGCTTTCGGTAAAAGGAAGCGAAATGCAGATTCAACTCGCACTTTATAATCTGATTGAAAATGCAGTCAAATATTCGAGTGGAAATCCAATTAGAATTTCACTTTCTGAATCTAATAATCAACTCCAAATCACCATTCAAGATTATGGAAAAGGAATCCAAAAAGAAGATTTGAATTTAGTGCAGCAAACTTTTTATCGTGGTAAAAATGTCGGTGATATAAAGGGAAGTGGAATCGGATTATCACTTGCCACTATCATTTTTAAACAAAATAACATCCAATTTTCTATCACTTCAGAAGAAAATTCTGGAACCCAAATTATGTTACTTTTTCCAAAACTCTAATCGTTTTCTAATTTTAGATTAATCCACTCTTAATGTCAGTCAAATTTTGCTGTAATCTTTACCCAATAGATTTGCAGTCAATAAAAAAGACTCACATTGAAACGTATTTTATTTACCGCAATTTTCGCCAGTTTTTGGATTTCTGCCAAAGCACAAAATGCTATTCCAAAAGATACGCTTGCGATTTCTAGAGCTGAAGCCGAAACAATTTTTCTAAAAAACAATTTAAGGCTGTTATCAGAAAAACTTAATATTGATCAGGCAGAAGCACAAGTAATTCAAGCCAAATTATGGCCAAATCCTCGCTTAGAAATCGGCGAAGTCAATCTTTGGTCAAATGCGAAATCTGAACAGCTCCCTCCTATTTCCGGAAATTGGGGAAAGACTTCTGAAATCACAGTCGGCTTGGAACAACTGATTTATACCGCTGGAAAAAGAAAGAAATTAATGGCAATGGAAAAAGTGGGCGTTGAGATCGCTCAAGAATATTTCCAGGAGCTACTTCGCATTGTTAAGGTCGAATTTCGAAACAACTTGACTAATCTTCAATATGTTCAAGAAAAGCAAAATGTCTATCAAAAACAATTGGTTTCGATTCAAAAACTATTGAATGCATATTCAAATCAAGCCAAACAAGGCAATATCAGTAAAGGAGAATTCATTCGATTGAAAGCTTCTGAATTGGAATTTGTAAAAGAATTAAGCGATTTGCAAAAACAAAATAATCAACTTCAAAAAGAGCTAAAAACCTTGATGAATTTGCCTTCACAAAGCTTCTTGAAAATTAGCAAAGAAAATTTTGTACCAGATTTAAGCAAGACCGAAAACATCAATCTTACGGAGCTAACTTCTTCTGCATTGGAAAATCGTCCTGATGTAAAAGTTTCTGTTTTGGAAGAAAAATACAATGCCAGAAAGTATAAATATGAGAAAGCACAGCGAACTCCAGATGTGACTTTGCTGGCAAGTTATGACCGTGGTGGAAATATCATGAATGATTTCGTAGGCTTTGGATTTGCATTGGATTTGCCATTTTTCAGCAGAAACCAAGGTAATATAAAGGCTGCAAAAATTGAAATTCAAAAGAGCCAATATTTAAAAGAAGAAAAAAATAATCAGGCGCAACATGAAGTAATTCAAACTTTTGAAGATTTAATTGTAGCTAAGAAATTATATGAAAATATCGATGTTTCCTATGAAACTGATTTGGATAAATTATTGGAAAGCCATTTGAAAAATTTTGCACAGAGAAACACCAGCATGCTTGAATATCTTGATTTTGTAGAAGCTTATCTTGAGAATAAAACCATCATTTTAGATTCTAAAAAAGAATTAAACGAGCATTATGAAGAATTGCAATTTATAATTGGAAAAGAACTTTAATAACAGAAATATAAAACCATGAAATATACTTATTTATTACCCTTATTGGCCCTTTTTAGCTGTCAGGAAAAAGAAATTATTGTGCAAAAAAGCGATAAATTTTGCTTGAATGAAGATTTGAAAAAAAAAATAACGATTGAAGAAGTCAAAAAAGAGCCTGTTGCTGAAACTTTTTCCTTGACAGGAAATGTGACGTATAATGCTGATAATGTCGTTCAATTTACAAGTTTGGTAAACGGTATTGTGACCAACACATTTTTTTCTTTAGGTGATTATGTAAAAAAAGGACAAGTTTTAGCAGAAATAAAAAGTACGGAATTAAACGGATTGCAGTCTGAAAATAAATCAGTTGCGTCACAATTATTAGTAGCGCAACGCCAATTGGCTTCAACAAAATCAATGTATGAAGACGGAATTGCTTCCCAGAAAGATTTGATTCAGGCAGAAAGCGAAGTCAATGTTTTAAAATCTTCTTTGGAAAATATCAAAGGAAATTTAGCTTTATACAGCGCAAGTTCAGAGAAATCGGTTTTTCAAATTAAAGCGCCTTCGAATGGATTTATCGTCGCTAAAAATATGAGTTCAGGGATGCAGATTTCCACAGGAAGCGAACCGTTGTTTACTATTTCAGATTTGAATGAAGTTTGGGTAATGGTCAATATTTATGCGACAGATATGCAGAATATCAAAGAAAATATGGAAGTCAAAATCAAAACTCTGGCTTATCCAGATGAAACTTTCAGTGGAAAAATTACGGCTTTGTCGCAAGTTTTTGATTCAGAAGAACATGTCTTGAAAGCACGAATCGTGATGAAAAACAAAGACTTGAAACTAAAACCTGGAATGTCAGCCGATATTATCTTAAACAAGCAAAATATTTCGACAGAATCAATGATGGCAGTTCCGGTGAGAGCAGTAATTTTTGATGACAATCATAATTTTTTATTGGTTTATAAAGATGACTGCAACCTAGAAATCAGAGAAGTAGAACCTGTTACCAAAAACAGCGAAGTAGTTTATTTTGATAAAGGAATTCTTGAAAACGAGAAGATTATTACTAAAAATCAGCTTCTTATTTATGAAAGTTTAAAATAAGATTCTCTTAAAATCAATTCAAAACCTCTTAAATTTTCTTATTGCCTTATACGGTAAACATTTAACCATTAAGAAATATAAGTTCATTTAAGTTAAAGTAAAATTTATGCAAAAGTTTGTACAAAATATAGTCGCCTTTTCGCTGAAGAATTCGCTCATAGTTTTCTTCGCAACCGCACTATTGCTGGCGGGAGGAATCATAAGTTATATGCACACGCCAATTGAAGCATTTCCAGATGTGACGAATACTCGCGCTAGAATTATCACGCAATGGCCAGGAAGAAGCGCCGAAGAAGTGGAAAAATTCATCACACTTCCGATTTCAAAACAGATGAATACAATTCCGAAAAAGGCGGAAGTTCGTTCAATCTCGTTGTTCGGATTATCGGTTGTGACGGTTCTTTTTGATGAGGATGTTGAAGATTTTTATGCCCAGCAATATGCCTCCAACCGAATGTCCGGCGTGAGTTTGCCAGATGGCGCCGATGCCGAAATTGACCCGCCTTATGGAGCGACTGGGGAAATTTTTCGTTATGTAGTAAAAGGAGATTTGCCCATAAAAGAGCTGACTGCGATTCAAGATTGGGTAATTGAACGCGAATTAGTTTCTGTTCCAGGAGTCGCAAATGTGGTAAGTTTTGGTGGTGAAGAAAAGATTTATGAAATCAAAATTAATCCGACCGAATTGGTGAATTACAACCTTTCGGCTTTGGATGTTTACGAAGCGGTTTCAAAAAGCAATATCAACGTTGGCGGTGATGTAATTCAGCGTGGTGACCAGGCTTATGTGGTGCGAGGCGTTGGTTTGCTTGATAATATTGATGACATCAGGAATATTTTAATTGAAACAAAAGGTTCTACTCCTGTTTTGGTAAAACATGTTGCCGAAGTAAAAATTGGTTCAAAACCACGTTTGGGACAAGTTGGGTTGGATGACGATAATGATTTGGTAGAAGGAATTGTTGTGATGCTTCGAGGTGAAAATCCAAGCGATGTTATCGAAAAATTGCGCGACCGAATTGACGAATTGAACGAGCGAATTTTACCGAAAGGAGTCACAATCGTACCTTTCATCGACCGAACTGAACTGGTAAATACAACAGTTCACACAGTTACCAAGAACCTAATTGAAGGTGTTTTGTTGGTTTCGCTGATCGTTTTCATATTTATGTATAACTGGCGAACGACCGTTATTGTGGCTTCTGTGATTCCGCTTTCGTTTTTATTTGCAATCATAATGTTGCGAATCCAAGGACTTCCGGCGAATTTGATTTCTATGGGAGCTTTGGATTTCGGATTATTGCTCGAAGGAACACTCGTCATCGTCGAACAGGTTTTTGTCTCTCTCGAAAAGAAAGCACATAAAGTTGGAATGGAAAAATTCAACAATATGTCAAAAATGGGACTGATCAAAAAAAGCGTCGGAAGTGTGGCAACCTATATTTTCTTCGCCCTAATTATCTTGATTGTTGCCCTCTTGCCTATTTTTTCTTTTCAAAAAGTAGAAGGAAAAATGTTCTCGCCATTAGCATTTACACTTGGTTATGCTTTGGTCGGTTCGCTTATTTTGAGTTTGACGTATGTTCCAGCGATGTGTAAAGTCTTGCTGACCAAAAACATTGTAGAGAAAGAAAATATAATTTCTAGATTCTTCCGAGAAAATCTTTTCAAGTTATATAAGTGGAGCGAAAGACATAAAAAAGCCACAGTTTATGGGTTTATAATTCTGCTGGCAATTTGCTTTGGAAGATTTGCTTTTTATGGTTCCGAGTTTATTCCGAAGTTGAACGAAGGCGCAATTTATGTTCGTGCGACATTGCCAAATAGCATCAATTTAGAAGAATCTGTAAGACTTACGAAGGAAATGAAAACAAAACTTCAGAAATTTGAAGAAGTAAAATTCATCCTTTCCCAAACTGGAAGACCGAATGACGGAACCGATCCGACTGGTTTCTTCAATATCGAATTCCACATGGAATTAAAACACCAAGATGAATGGAAACGCAAGATTTCAAAGGAGGAATTGATTGGAGAAATTAAAACGGTTTTGGAAGAATATCCAGGAATTAATTTCGGCTTCAGCCAGCCAATTCAAGACAATGTAGAAGAATATGTCGCTGGTGTAAAAAGTCCGCTGGTCATTAAAATCTTTGGAGACGACTTGTTCAAATTGGAAGAATATGCGAATCAGGTTGCAAAATCAATCGCTCCCGTGGAAGGAATTGAAGATATAAATGTCTATAAAAATATCGGTCTTCCAGAACTCAGAATTCAATTGCACGATTCAAAAATGGCACGTTATGCGGTTACAACTGCAGATGCTCAAGCCGTGATTTCAATGGCGATTGGAGGGCAAGCGGCAACTACATTTTATGAAAATGAAAGAATGTTTGACGTTAGAATTCGTTTTGAAAAAGAATACAGAGATTCTAAAGAAAAAATTGAGAATATCTTGATTCCAACGATGGACGGCAAAAAAGTACCGCTTCGTGAAATTGCGACTGTCAGCTATAAAACCGGACCAACTTTTATTTATAGAGAAGGAAACAGCCGTTATATTGCCATCGGATTTAGCATTGAAGGTCGAGATTTGGGAAGTACTATTGCTGAAGCTCAGAAAAAAGTAGCTGCTGAAGTAAAACTTCCAAAGGAAAATACGATGAAATGGGCTGGAGAATTTGAAAGCAAGGAACGTGCTTCGAAACAATTAGCGATTATCGTACCTGTCGTTTTGTTGTTCATATTATTCTTATTGTATTTCAATTTTGGAAATATGAAAGATACGCTGATTGCCACAAGCACGATTCCGTATGCTTTTGCTGGAGGTTTCTTATCACTTTGGATGACAGGAACAATTTTCGGAATCTCCGCAGGAATTGGTTTTATTATTTTATTTGGAGTAAATACCATCAACGGAATTATTTTAATTGCCGTAATGAAAGAAAATCTGCGGGCTAAAATTCCTTTAAAGCAAGCCATTTCTGAAGGAGTCTACAGCAGAATTCGCCCCATCGTAATGATTGCTTTAATGGGTTCAATGGGATTATTGCCAGCGGCGCTTTCTTCAGGAATGGGTTCTGAAATCCAAAAACCATTGGCGATTATGATTGTTGGAGGATTATTATTTTGTATGGTTTTCTCGTTGACAGTTTTACCACAGGTATTTTACATGGCATATAGAAAAAAGCATGATTAAGTAGTTTTGGTTTTTATTGGTTAATTGGCGATTAAAGCTCCATTTATTGGAGCTTTTTTCATTTGTTCTTAATCCTAGATTCCAGCTATAAATTTCATTAAATAATAAAAACTATCTTTGCACAGTCTTTGCGAAAATTGCAGAGAATTAAATTACCCTTTTATGTTATTTGAAGATTTATCACTTTCCAAAAGTATACAAAGAGCCGTTTTTGAAATCGGTTATCTGGAAGCAACCCCAATTCAAGAAAAATCCATTCCAATTGTTTTAGCAGGAAACGATCTTGTGGGCTGTGCTCAAACTGGTACTGGAAAAACTGGCGCATTCGCAATTCCGATTGTTCATCATATTCACCGCATTGTTGGCTCGTCAAAAAAGGCGAAAGTTATCAGAACGCTTGTCGTTACTCCCACTCGTGAGTTGGCGGTTCAAATCGGACAAAGTTTTGAAACTTATGCAAAATATACAAATCTAAATCAGCTGACCATTTTTGGCGGCGTTTCTCAAGTTCCTCAAGTCGATACTTTGAAAAAAGGCGTTGATATTTTGATTGCAACTCCAGGAAGATTATTGGATTTGCACAAGCAAGGTTTTATTGATTTAGACCATTTGCACACGTTAGTTTTGGATGAAGCTGACCAAATGTTGGACATGGGTTTTATCAATGACGTAAAGAAAATTGTAAAACTTACGCCAAAAAACAGACAGACGCTTTTATTTTCTGCGACAATGCCGATGGCAATTCGTGAATTAGCTGAAACATTTTTGACAAAACCAGAATATGTTTCTGTTTCGCCAGTTTCTTCAACTGCAGAAACAGTGGAACAACGCGTTTATTTTGTAAATAAGGAAGACAAACGACAGCTTTTATATCATTTGATTAAAAACGAAGACATTTCAGATGTTTTGGTTTTTTCAAGAACAAAACACGGTGCTGACAATGTTGTAAAAGCCTTGAGAAAACAAGGAATTGCTGCAGAAGCGATTCACGGAGACAAATCTCAAAATGCAAGACAGCGAGTTTTAGATGCTTTTAAAAGCAAAGAAGTTGGAGTTTTGGTAGCTACAGATATTGCCGCACGTGGTATTGATATTGACAAATTGCCATTCATCATTAACTTTGATTTGCCAAATATTCCAGAAACTTATGTGCATAGAATTGGAAGAACCGGTCGTGCAGGAAATGGCGGAATAGCGATTTCTTTCTGTTCAAAAGACGAAGAAGGCTATTGGAAAGATATTCAGCGTTTGATTAAAGTAAATGTCAAAACAATAAACGACCATCCTTATCCTTATAAAGAAGGAACTCCAAATCCAGATGCAAAACCTGATTTGAGAAATAAAAATAAAGCCAAAGAGAACAATTCTAGAAAATCTGACGCTTCGAAAAAGAATAAAAAACGCTGGTACTAACCGGCGTTTTTTGTTTTAAATTTGTTTTTTGAATCGTATAAAATTACAGATATGAAATATTTTCTCTTCACATTTTTGCTTGTGGCTAAGATTTCTTTTGGTCAAGATTTAAAAGTAATGAGCTATAATATTCGCCTTGATCTTGAAAGCGACAAAGAAAACAAATGGTCCAACAGAAAAGAATATTTGACAGATCAGATAAAATTTTACAATCCTGATTTTCTTGGAGTTCAAGAAGCCTTACCTAATCAAATGATTTATATAGATAGTATTTTAATATCTCATAAATTCATTGGAAAAGGTCGCGATGACGGACAATCAAAAGGAGAACACAGCGCTATTTTTTACAATTCAGATAAATTTAAATTATTGCAAGAAAATACATTTTGGTTATCTGAAACTCCAGAAAAACCATCTAAAGGCTGGGATGCGGCTTACAATAGAATTTGCACTTATGGCTTGTTCCAAAATAAAATTACGAAGAAAAAAATCTGGGTTTTCAATACTCATTTTGACCACGTTGGAAATCTAGCAAGATCTGAAAGTGCCAAATTGATTCTTGCAAAAATTAAGAAAATCAATACAGAAAATCTTCCTGTAATTTTAACCGGCGATTTTAATTTAGAAGCAGAAACAATTCCGTTAAAATTAATCAAAGAAGAATTAGATGACGCTCAAAAAGTGTGCAAAGGAGTTGTTTTTGGACCAGAAGGAACATTCAATGCTTTTGAATTCACGAAGCCTGTCAACCTTCGAATCGACTATATTTTCATCAATAAAAATAAAATGGAAGTGACGAAATTCGCAACGTTAAGCGATACAAAAAACTGCAGATTTCCTTCAGACCACTTTCCTATTTATGCCGAAATTAATTTTAAATAATCTCTTTAGACTTTTCAATATGGTCATTTATAATCTTAAATAAAAGCATCGGATCAAATGGTTTTATAAGAACATCGTCCATCCCAGAAGCCAGCGCTTCCTCAGATATCTCATCTTTATCAAAAGCGGTCAAGGCAATAATTGGTATTTCTATTCCCTCTTTTCGAATGAGCTTTGTGGTTTCAAAACCATTGATTTTAGGCATATTGATATCCATTAAAATCAAATCAAACTTTTCTTTTTCTAATATATCCAAAGCAATGTAGCCGTCTTCAGCGATAATGCAACTAAAATTATTTTTTTCTAAAATTTTTCTAGTCACCATCTGGTTTATTTTGTTGTCCTCAACAACAAGTATTTTATAATTTTTTGCGTCAAATTTATTGGCTTGAATCTGAGTTTCAATGACAATGTTTTGCTCCACTTTTTCTGATTCAAATGGAATACTGAAACTTATCGAAGTGCCTTTATCTACTTCGCTTTGCAGCTGAATTTCACTTCCCATAAATTCTAAAAGACGCTTGACTATTGAAAGTCCGAGGCCAGTTCCTTGATAATCATCTTCTTTTCGATCAATTTGTACAAATTTTTCAAAAACTTTTTCTTGATTTTCAAGCGCAATTCCACAGCCTGTATCTTTTACTTCAAATCTGACATAATTCAACTTTTGGGTTGTTTTTTCTAATACTGCGCTTACTTTTATTTCACCATTTTTAGTGAATTTCAATGAATTGCTTATCAAGTTGACAAAAATTTGTGAAAGCCTAAGTTTGTCACCAACCAATTGTTTTGGAATATTGTCATCAATTTCCACAACCATTTTATTGCTATTATTGATAGCTAAAAACTGAAGCGAATCCATTACTTTTCTAATTTCATCACTGATATTTATCGGTGATTCTTCTAAAACTATTTTTTTATCCTCAATTTTATTTATCTGAAGAAGATCGTTCACCAAAGACAGAAGATATTTTGCCGAAAATTTAAGCGAATTAATATGCGGACTGTCTTTCAATTCTTTGTGTTCGTCGAGAATAAGGTCAGTAATTCCAATAACTCCATATAAAGGCGTGCGCAATTCATGGCTGACAGTAGAAATAAATTGGCTTTTAAGAATGGAAGATTCCTCAGCCATATCCTTCGCTTTCTGAAGCATCATATTGCTGTCGCGAAGCTGTTCATTCATTTTTTTCCTTAAGTTATTGTTGCGGTAAAGCGTGTATAAAAACAAAAGCAACCCCAGCATGACCCCAAGAAAAAGGAAAACCATGATCCTTGAATTTTTCAAGTTCTGTTCTTGTGCAAATTTTTCAAGCTCGATTTTATTCAGCTCTCTTCTTGATTCATCGAGTTCAATTTGAATTCCTGCAATTTGAGCATTTTTTAGCTTCTCGCTATTATGGATTTTATCCATAAGTTTTTGATACGAATCTTTATTCAAATAAGCATTTTTATAATCTCCTTTTAAAAAAAGTGCGTGAGAATATTGTTTATATGCATCAGCGAGTGCCTTTATTTGCTTAAATTCTTCTCCTATCTTAATAGCTTCTTTAAAATAAGGCGTTGCTTTTTCAAAATCCTTTTTATGGCTGAAAAACATTCCATAAAGCGTATTTACAATCACATCAGATTCCTTATCAGGATAGCGTCTCAAATTTTTTCCTGCAAATTCAAGATATGGAAATCCTTCCTCAAATTTTTTCTCATTAAAATAAGCCCAAGCAAGGTTCATTTTAGTAAAGATAATTTCAGCAGTATCTTTCCTTTTCTCAGCATATTGCAATGATTTTTGATAATGGAATATCCCTTTCTTAAAATCTTTTAAGTCAAAATTATAAACATTGCCGATATTATTGTGAATCCAGTCTTTGATAGTGTCGTTTGAGGTCCTTTCAGAATATAGAAGCGCTTTTTTATAATATTCAAGCGCTTTGTTGGTATTCAAAAGTTCTTCATGGCATCCTGCGATAGTATTATAAAGCATGGCCACATAGTCATATTGCTTGTACCTGTATGCTAAGTCAAGCGCTTTGTTTGCAGTTTCAAGGGATTCATTATACTGTGAGTCAATAAGAAGCGCATCTGCAACGCAGATGTAATTGTAGATTTCATTTCTGCTTTTTTTCAAGTCATCATCTTGAGAATAAGAAACTTGGCAAAAAAACAGGGAAGAAATTAAAAATAAAATTATTCTTAGGGGCATTAGATAATTTTAATCAAATATAATAAATAATGTTAACAAAAAATCCTGGTTTTCGCCAGGATTTTAATTTTTAATTTCTTATCAATTTTTTGTATTTAATTCGCTTTGGAGTCAAGTCGCCGCCAAGTCGTTTTTTCTTGTTTTCTTCATATTCAGAGAAGCTTCCTTCAAAGAAATAGACTTCAGAATTTCCTTCAAAAGCTAAAATATGCGTACAAATTCTATCTAAAAACCATCTGTCGTGAGAAATCACAACTGCACAACCTGCGAAGTTTTCTAAACCTTCTTCCAAAGCGCGAAGTGTGTTGATATCCAAGTCATTCGTTGGCTCATCTAAAAGCAAAACGTTTCCTTCTTCTTTCAAAGTCATCGCCAAATGCAGTCTGTTTCTTTCTCCTCCAGAAAGTGTCGCCACTTTTTTATTCTGGTCGCTTCCTCCAAAGTTGAAACGCGACAAATAAGCTCTAGAATTTACTTGCTTTCCTCCCATCATGATCAATTCTTGACCATCGCAGAAGTTTTCCCAAATCGATTTATTCGGATCAATATTAGAGTGCGCTTGATCAACATAAGCAATCTTCACAGTTTCTCCAATAGAAAATTCTCCTTTATCTGGAGTTTCTTCACCCATAATCATTCTAAAAATTGTAGTCTTACCAGCACCATTTGGTCCGATAATTCCAACAATTCCTGCTTGTGGCAAAGTGAAATTTAAATCTTCATATAACAATTTATCACCATAGCCTTTGGCAACACCTTTCGCTTCGATAACATTCGTGCCTAAACGCGGTCCATTCGGAATATAGATTTCTAGATTTTCATCCAGTTGTTTTTGATCTTCATTTAAAAGCTTGTCATAGTTTTGAAGACGCGCTTTTTGTTTTGTCTGGCGTCCTTTTGCACCTTGGCGAACCCAGTCCAGCTCACGTTCTAAAGTTTTTCTTCTCTTCGAAGCCACTTTTTCTTCTAAAGCCATTCTGCTTGATTTTTGATCCAGCCAAGAAGAATAATTTCCTTTCCATGGAATACCCTCTCCTCTATCCAATTCTAAAATCCATCCTGCCACATTATCAAGGAAATAACGGTCGTGCGTCACGGCAATTACAGTTCCAGAATATTGCGCCAAGTGTTGCTCTAACCAAAGAACTGATTCCGCATCCAAGTGATTCGTTGGTTCATCTAAAAGCAAAACATCAGGCTGTTGCAATAAAAGACGGCACAAAGCGACACGTCTTTTTTCTCCACCAGAAAGCACTTTTATTGGCGTATCAGGCTCTGGAGTTCGCAACGCATCCATTGCGATTTCTAATTTCGTATCAATTTCCCAAGCGCCCAAAGCATCGATTTTATCTTGCAAAGCAGCTTGACGATCCATCAATTTATCCATTTTATCCGGATCTGAATAGTTTTCTTCAAGACCAAACAAATCATTAATCTGGTTGTATTCTTCCAGAACAGCCATCGTTTCAGCAACACCTTCTCTCACGATTTCAATAACCGTTTTACTTTCATCCAATTGTGGCTCTTGCTCCAAATAACCAACGGTATAACCTGGTGCAAAAACTACATCACCTTGATAGTTTTTATCAACTCCCGCAATGATTTTCAACAAAGAAGATTTTCCAGATCCGTTAAGACCAAGGATACCGATTTTAGCTCCGTAGAAAAAGCTCAGGTAAATATTTTTTAAAACTTGCTTATCGCTGCTTGAGTAAGTTTTACTCAATTTTTGCATCGAAAAAATTACTTTCTTATCGTCAGACATATTTTGATTATTAGATTTTAGACTTCTTAGATTGTTCGTTTATCAGACTTCTTAGGTTTTTAGGCCAGCCTGAAATTCATAATTCATAACTTATAATTCAAAAACTATTTAAACTCTTCCTTTCAAAGAGCTGAAAACCCATGCAATAGCAAAAAAACCAACACCAACAGCACCAAATCCCCAGCCTGCAACATCATCATATCTGAAAGCGCCAAGTCCCATAAGCAGTAACCCCATCAAAATCATTATAAAAGTAGCCCATCCTAAAATGGTATTCTTATTCATTCCCATAAGTTATTTGTTTTTCTTTTTTAAGAGGTGCAAATATCGGTATTTAAATTGTTTTTTGAAAGACTAAACCGCATTTGAAAAATACTCACTCCTTAAAAGGAAACAATCCCTTAAATGCCTCACTAATACTCGAATGCAAAATCGTCGCATGATTCTCTTTTTCCAATGGATAATAAACCACCTGCAACTTCTTATTCGCTTTCTTTAAAATTTCTGAAATAGCCGCTGCCTCTTTTATCATAATCTTATCCTCCTGCAAACCCACAGAAATATAAACATATTGCTTCATTTCCGCCTGTTTGGCAAGCAAAACTTTGGCCTCTTTTAAAAGGCTTTCATCGTCCCACCAAAGACTCGGACTCACAATCAAATAATGGGTAAACAAGCTAGGCTTCTTCAACAAAATCTCAGTAGCCAAAAGCCCTCCCAATGATTGCCCGATAATATATTTCGTTTCCGTAGTTTTATAAGCAGTATTCACAAAAGGCTGTAATTCCTTTTCCACAAAATCAATAAACTTGGCAGAATGCCCCGTCGTCGGATAGCTTTTCTTCAAATCTTCCAAATCTGTATGAAAAGTAAAATCCCTTTTTCGATCCACGTTTGCAATTCCCACCACGATAAAATCAGGCATGTTAAATTGCATTTTATAAAATTGCACCAGCCCCACAATGTGCAAAAAATCCTCATCGGCAGAACCGTCCAGCAAATAAATCACCGGATAGCTCTTCTCTTTATCAAAACCCTCCGGAAGATACACATGCAGCGTTCTGTCTTCATTTAAAATCACAGACTTAAAAACCCTCGTTTCTCCGATTATAAAAGGCCTCAATGCTTCAGTTTCCGTTTGGGAATTTCCAAAAAACGGCAACATCAAAAGCAATCCAAAAACAAGTTTCTTTAAAGTATTCATATCAATCGATTGCTTTTATCGGCACCCAAATCTCCTCCTCGCTCTCATCATCGTCATTCTTATACTTTGCTCCCAAAACCTCAAAATGCTCCCGATCATCTAAAGCATATCCTGATTTAGGAAGCCAATCCTGAAAAATATATCGAAACGCTTCCCCGCCATTTTTCGGATTCCCCTTATACTCAAAAACAGCATATTCACCGCCTTTAATAACATAAGTTTCCATTCCTTCCGGAACAGAATCAAAAGAATCCACAGCAACACAAGCCCATTTCACAAAGCTATTATCCGGATTAAAATTATCATAATACCCTTTCTCATAAACCTGCATCGAATACATTTCATTCCCGCAATGCCCAATCTCGCACTTCCGCCTCATAAAAGTATTCCAAAGCAAAAAAGTCTGATTGTCAGCCAGCGACATCTTTAAATTCAAGCCAACCAGCTTTTTATCAGTAAGTTTTTCTATCCTATGTTCCATAAATGATATCCAATAAAAATTATCAAAATCCAACAATCTAAAAATCTAAGTAGTCTAAGCAGTCCAAGTAATCTAATAATCTAAAGCCACACCGTCATTGCGACGAAGGAAGCAATCTCATAATCAGCTTCCACAAACCTCATAAATAATAGACCTGAGATGCTTCACTTCTCAAATATATACCATTTACACAAACCCGAAGACAACTCTCGTTAAAATAAACCAAAAATACTTCGCAGTTCCCATTCTCACTAACAAAACCTCAATTCTCTGATAAGCATTGCCTAACTCTTGATAAGCACATCCTAAACCCTGATAAGCATTGCCTAACTCTTGATAAGTATATCCTAAACCCTTATAAGCATTGCCCAACTCTTGATAAGCACATCCTAAACCCTGATAAGCATTGCCCAACTCTTGATAAGCACATCCTAAACCTTGATAAGCATTGCCTAACTCTTGACAAGCACATCCTAAACCTTGATAAGCATTGCCTAACTCCTGATAAGCACATCCTAAACCTTGATAAGAATAAAACTACATTAAAATTGAGGTAGTCAATACACAATAATAGTGTATCAAAAAGTTTTTGACTAATCCATCTTTTTCCTTACTTGCCTCAAAATAAAAAACAATTTTATAAACCTAAAAAAAACAACACCATGGCACGTTATTCACAAGCCTCATTCAGCGCTCGACTTTCCAGAGCAAAACAATTATATCAGTTCGTTAATTCTTTTGAAGAGTATGAATCTGATGCAATTGAATTATCGCCTCCAAGATTTTTAGACCTTATAGAAATAATGGACAGAACGCAGCAAGAGCATACTCGAACGCATCATTTATTCGCTGAATCTGCAAAAGAGCGCGCCAAAGCATTTGCTTCTGCCGATGATTCAATTAGCAAAAAGGCTACATTGGTAAAAGCTTATGTAAAAGCAAAGTTTAAAAAAGAGTCACAGCAGTTTGCTGATATCGAGAATCTTGTTAATAAAATCAGAGGTGAAAAGCCAGCCAAAATTTCTGAAGGATCAGATGCTACAACCATCAGCCGCACTGAAAAATCTTATGGAAGCCAGTTAGAAAATTTTAAAGATATCATTTCACTTGCAATCTTATTCGGCACTCATTACGCGCCCGCAAATGAAGAAATAAAACTAAGAGAATTACAAATTACTTTTGAAAAAGCAGCCCTATTAAACAATGACACATCGCTGAAATTTGCCACTTTTAAACCAAAAATCGCTGAAAGAAAAGACGGTTTTGAAAAGCTGTCTGAAACAGCAAACAGAATAAAAGAAATGGTAAAGTCCCAATATGGCGTTTCGTCAGACCAATACAAACTAGTGAGAGGATTAAATTTTAGTATTTAAGCCCAAAACAAAAAATGCGTTCCCACAAGAACGCATTTTTTATATGCACAATCCAAACCTTGCAGCCTGAACCCTAAACCTTATACCTTTACAAAAATATCTTCGCCAGCATTTCCTTCATTAAATCGCCGCTTCCCAGGCTGCTTGCGCCCACACCTTTGCTTTTTACATCAATATCCCTCAAAGTAGCCACAATCGCACTTACTTTCTTCATAGGATAATTCTTCACCGCCACATCATATTCCTTCACAAAAAAAGGATTGATTCCCAGTGCCGAAGCCACATTCTTAGGCGTTTTATCTTTCAGCCCGTGATATTTAAGCAACTGTATAAAAAACCCAAAGGTCTGCCCAACAGTCAAAACCAAAGGATTATCCTTCGGATTATCTGCAAAATATTGTGCAATCTGATAGGCTTTCTTTTGGTTCTTCTCACCGATTGCCTTGCGCAGTTCAAACACGTTGAAATCTTTGCTAAAGCCTATATTTTCTTCAATAACTTCTGGCGTAATCGTACTTCCTTGTGGCAAAATAATAGCCAATTTATCCAATTCATTGGCAATCTTGCTTAAATCAGTACCTAAAAAATCTACTAGCATTGCTGCAGCTTTAGGCTCAATATTCAATTTCTTTCCGGCAAGAACACGCTTCAGCCAATCGCCTACTTGATTTTCATAAAGCTTTTTGCTTTCATAAACCAGTCCGTTTTTACCTAAAACTTTAGTGACTTTTTTTCTCTTGTCAAGCGTTTTATATTTATAAGCAAAAACCAAAACCGTTGTCGGCATTGGGTTTTCGGCATAGCTTTCTAACTTGTCAATAGTTCTGGCAAGTTCTTGGGCTTCTCTAACGATAACCACCTGTCTTTCCGCCATCATCGGATAGCGTTTTGCCGTAGAAACAATATCTTCAATTGACACATCGCGTCCATAAAGAATGGTTTGGTTGAAACCCTTTTCTTCTTCAGCCAAAAGATTTGCCTCCATATATTCCGTCAATTTATCAATATAATAAGGCTCTTCCCCCATTAAAAAATAAATCGGTTTAATATTTCCCGCCTTGATATCGTTGACAATTTTTACTACTTCGTCCAAAAGAATATGTTTTATTAGCTGCTATTAGATTTGTTTTTGAAATTGCCATTGAAATTGATTTTTGCAATTCATACATTTGCCCCATGCAACAGCTCAATTTCCCTGCTTATAAATTTCGATTCAAAAATAGCGAAAATAAAGTCGCTATCTTCGATGAAATACGCAAAAAATTTATCATTCTCACACCCGAAGAATGGGTGCGTCAAAATGTTGTGCAATATCTTTTACAAGAAAAAAAGTATCCAAAATCATACATTAATGTCGAAAAATTAATTAAACTGAATGGTTTAGTTAAGCGCTATGATATTGTTGTATTTCAACCTGATGGAAAATTATTTTTATTGATAGAATGCAAATCAATAGACATAAAAATAAGCCAAGATACCTTTGACCAAATTGCAAGATACAACATGGCAATGGAGTCAAAATATTTAATGGTAACCAACGGCTTAAATCATTATTTTTGCCAAATGGATTATGCCGAAGAGAAATATAATTTCCTCCAAGAACTTCCTGATTTTACCATTTAAGCACACGTAATTTCTAAGAAGTCTATCAATCTAAAAATCTAACGAGTCAAAATGAAAAAGATAGCAGTCGTAATTTTAAACTGGAATGGCCGAAAGTTGCTCGAAGAATTTCTTCCTTCAATAGTACGATTTTCTCCCGAAGCCACTATTTATGTAGCAGACAATGCTTCTTCAGATGATTCTGTTTCCTTTATAAAGAATACATTTCCGACTGTAAAAATCATCCAGAATACTGATAATTTCGGCTTTGCAAAAGGCTATAATCAAGCGTTGCGATTTATTGAAGAAGATTATTATGCTTTAGTCAATTCAGATATTGAAGTAACTGAAAATTGGCTTTCACCGATAGTAGAAATCTTTGAAAATGAACCGCAAACCTCAATTATCCAGCCAAAGATTCTAGCATACAAAAACAAAGAAATGTTTGAATATGCCGGTGCTGCAGGAGGATTTATTGACAAATATGGCTTTCCATTCTGCCGAGGAAGAATTTTCCAGTCTTTAGAAAAAGATTCCGGACAATATAACGACACTCTCGATATTTTCTGGGCTTCCGGAGCTTGTTTTTTTATACGTAAAGAAGTCTACAGGAAATTAAATGGCTTTGACGAAGATTTTTTTGCACATCAAGAAGAAATAGATTTGTGCTGGCGTGCCTTTAATTTAAATTACAAAGTAAAATACTGTGGAAATTCTGTGGTTTACCACGTTGGCGGGGCTACTTTAAATGAGTCAAATCCACACAAAACGTTCTTAAACTTTAGAAACTCCCTTTGGATGATGGTTAAAAATCTTCCAAAGAAAAAACTGTTTCCAGTTCTCTTTTTTAGGCTCACATTAGACGGCTGGGCCGGAATCCATTTCCTTTTGAAAGGAAAACCGAAACATTTGTGGGCAGTTTTAAAATCACATTTTTATTTTTATTTGTATTTATCTAAATTTTTAAACAAAAGAGAATCAAATCAATACGATAAATATTACAAAACAAACAGCATTGTTTACTTCCACTTCTGGAAAAAGGGCAAGGTATTTGACACCAAATTTTAACAATAGTTTATATCCAATCACGTTATAAACTTTTTATTAATCCTTAAATTTGTTAAAATCTTAAATCAAAAACCTATGAAAAAAGCCTTTTTTATACTTTCGATCGCCGCTTTGACACTGACTTCGTGCGGATCTAAAAAGAAAATTGCAGAGCTTGAAGCAAAAAACAAAGAGACGCAAGACCTCTTGAACACTGCAACTGTAAAACTGAACACTTGTCTAACGGAAAGAGAAGCATTGGCAAATCAGCTTGAATTCTTGAAAAAGAACAACTCAGATTTGATCAACAATATGGGAAATCTTACTACGCTTTCGTCTAAAGGCGCACAAAACCTTGAGAAATCTTTAGAAAGCTTAAAAGAAAAAGATTTAAAGATTACAAGATTGCAAGATGCATTGACTAAAAAAGATTCGGTAACTCTTGCTATCGTTACAAGCTTAAAAAGCTCAGTTGGAATCAGCGATCCAGATATCCAAATCAACGTGGAAAAAGGTGTTGTTTTCATCTCAATTGCTGACAAATTACTTTTCAAAAGCGGAAGCTATGTTGTAAGTGACAGAGCAAAAGAAGTATTGGCAAAAGTTGCCAAAGTAGTAAACAGCAAGCCAGATTTCGAATGTATGGTTGAAGGACACACTGATAATGTTCCTTACAAATCAAACGGAGTTCTCCTTGACAACTGGGATTTGAGCGTGAAACGTTCTACTTCAATCATCAGAGTTTTGCAAGAATTGAATGTAAATCCAAAACAATTGATTGCTGCGGGAAGAAGCGAATATATTCCATTAGTAGGAAACGATTCTGCTGAAAACAGAGCAACAAACAGAAGAACAAGAATTGTAGTATTGCCAAAAATTGACCAATTCTATGATATGGTTGAAAAAGAAATGAAAAATCTTTCTAAGCAATAATCTAAATTTAGATATAAATAAAAAAGCATCCGTTATTGGCGGATGCTTTTTTTTATGCTTAAATATTTTTAGTTTAAAATATCTATACTTCCTTTTCCTTCCCTTACCACGACTGGTTCTCCTTCAGATAAATCGATGATCGTGGAAGCTTGATTGTCGCCATAACCTCCGTCAATTACAACATCCACTAAATTTTGCCATTTCTCAAAAATCAATTCAGGATCAGTGGTGTATTCAATCACGTCATCTTCATCATGGATAGAAGTCGAAACGATTGGATTCCCCAAAAGCTTAACAATTTCTAAAGCGATCGAGTTATCTGGAACACGAATTCCGACAGTTGTTTTCTTTTTAAATTCCTTCGGAAGATTATTGTTTCCTGGCAAAATAAAGGTGTAAGGCCCAGGCAAAGCTTTCTTCAACAACTTAAAAGTGGAAGTATCGATTTGCTTTACATAGTCAGAAATATTGCTTAAGTCATGGCAAACAAAGGAGAAATTTGCTTTGTCTAGCTTAATTCCCTTAATTTTTGCAATGCGTTCCAAAGCTTTTGTATTGGTAATATCGCAACCCAGACCATAAACGGTATCTGTTGGATAAATCACCAAACCGCCTTCCTTTAAAACTTTAACAACCCTTGCAATTTCTTTTTCGCTTGGATTCTGCGGATATATTTTAATAAACTGTGCCATAAAATTTAGTTGTATTTTACTAAAGTTACCACTTTTTAATTTAAAAATCAACTAGGATAAAACGTCCAATCTCGCAAAGCGAAGCAATAATTTTTTAATTCCTCCTACTTCAAATTTAATCTCCGCTTTTTTATCAGCACCTACTCCTTCTATATTTAAAACTTCGCCTTTCCCAAACCTTTCGTGCATCACAATATTCCCGATATTTAATTTGCTGTCAGGCATATTGGAAGCGCTTGCTGAAGACGGATTTGAAGAAACTGGTTTCAACCTTCGAACACTGGTATTTGGTTCTTCTTCGCCATATTTCTTTGGAGGAGTTCCAGCCTGTGGTTTTACCAATCTCAATTTTGACTTGTCTACATCGCCAAAAACATCAATGTCAATCATTGGCTTGTAACGATAATTTCCTTCATTCGGAGTCAGGTATTCTAAATATTCTCCTGTAATTTCATCGATAAAACGTGATGGTTCAGAATCGGTTAATTTTCCCCAACGATAGCGAGATTGTGCATAAGTCAGATAAGCTTGGTGTTCAGCTCTAGTCAAAGCCACATAAAACAGGCGCCTTTCTTCTTCCAACTCGCTTCGAGTACTCATACTCATAGCACTCGGGAACAAATCTTCTTCCATCCCCACGACAAAAACATATGGAAATTCAAGACCTTTTGCCAAGTGAATAGTCATCAGCGCCACTCGGTCGTCATCGCCAGTATCTTTATCTAAATCGGTTGCCAAAGCCACATCTTCCATGAATTCTGACAATGCGCCTCTTGCTCCGTCAATTTCTCTTTGGCCTTCGATAAAATCTTTTATACCATTTAATAACTCTTCAATATTTTCCAATTTGGCAATCCCTTCAGGCGTTCCATCTTTTTTCATTTCTTGAATCAAGCCGGTTTTTTTGGTAATATGTTCGGCCAGATAAAAGGCATCCTGATTTTGGTCAATCACTTGAAAACTTTTGATCATCGTTACAAAATCTGAGATTCTGCCACGTGTTCCGGCATTTAATTTCAAGTCGATCTTGTCGATATGCTCCATCACTTCAAAAATTGAGCGCTTGTAATGATTGGCCGCAATTGTCAGTTTTTCAACCGTCGTATCGCCAATTCCCCTTGCTGGATAATTGATTACGCGAATCAAAGCTTCCTCATCTTTTGGATTGATAACCAGTCGCAAATAAGACAAAACATCCTTAATTTCTTTTCTTTGGTAGAAAGACAAACCGCCATAAATCCTATAAGGAATGTCACGTTTTCGCAACGCATCTTCCATCGCACGAGATTGCGCATTTGTTCTATAAAGAATGGCAAAATTTCCATTCATCATTTGGTTTTGCATCTTTTTTTCAAAGATTTCACTTGCCACAAAACGTCCTTCTTCACCGTCAGTCAAGCTTCGATGGACTTTAATTTTCGGGCCGTCGTCATTTGCGGTCCAAACAATCTTGTCTAATTTGGTTTTATTTTTATCTATAATAGAATTTGCTGCTTCAACAATATTTTTTGAAGAACGATAATTTTGCTCCAATCTATACGTCTGAACTCCAGCATAATCTTTCTGGAAATTCAAGATATTGTTGATGTTTGCACCACGGAAAGCATAAATACTTTGGGCATCATCACCAACTACGCAGATATTTTGGAATTTATCAGATAAAGCCCTAACAATCAAATATTGCGAGTGGTTTGTATCTTGGTACTCATCCACTAAAATATATCGGAAACGATTTTGATATTTTGCCAAAACATCCGGAAAAACATTCAGCAATTCGTTGGTTTTCAATAACAAATCATCAAAATCCATTGCTCCAGCTTTGAAACATCTTTCTACATAATTTTGGTAGATTTCTCCAAGGCGCGGTTTCTTTGACATTGCATCTTGCTCCTGAAGTTCAGGATTGTTGAAGTAAGCTTTTACCGTAATAAGGCTGTTTTTATAGGAAGAAATTCTGCTAAAAACTTGTTTCGGCTTATAAACATCTTTATCCAGCTGCATTTCTTTGATGATGGAACCAATCAGCCTTACTGAGTCTTGAGAATCATAAATAGAAAAGTTGGAAGGATAGCCTAATTTATCAGCTTCAGAACGAAGAATTCGAGCAAAAACAGAATGGAAAGTTCCCATCCAGAGGTTTTTTGCTTCGTTTGATCCGACGATATCTGAAATACGTTTTTTCATTTCACGAGCGGCTTTGTTCGTGAATGTCAATGACAAAATGTTGAACGCGTCAACACCTTGGCTCATCAAGTAAGCGATTCTGATAGTTAACACTCTCGTTTTTCCAGAACCGGCACCAGCGATGATAATCATTGGCCCATCTTTTTGGAGGACTGGCGCTTGCTGGGCTTCGTTTAGCTGGCTAATATATTGTTGCATTTCTTTTTCTTTTTTCACTTGCAAAAATAAGACAATTAGCTGATTAGATAATTAGATAATTTGCGAAATTTTGGAGTGCAGGTTTTATATATTTTAAGGTTTTAAACAAGTTTTTAAAGCCGATTTGGATTCGACAAAGGATTTCGACAAAGATTGGTCCAGAAGATTACAAGAAAGCCTGAAGTTTCTCAAATAGCCCCGATGGCGCCATTGTTTGAGCTCTTTCTTCTGCTAACAGGCAGAAGAAAAGCGAGTGGCGGCAGCGGGAAAATGGAAGGCAAAAAATTACTGAATTTTCGCTTCAAATAAAAAATTGAAATTTGAATGTATTGTTTATTTTTGTGTTCTTAAAATTGAAAACTATGGAAACCACTAAAATAATTGAGCTTTTAAGCTATACTTTGCCAGCATTGATTACCGGCGGTGTTGCTTATTATTTTTTCAGCCTGCACACTAAAAATGAAGAAGGAAGACGCCGCTATTTGATTCAAAAAGAGGCACAAAAAAATGCCTTGCCTTTGCGTTTGCAAGCTTATGAAAGAATGGCATTGTTTCTAGAGCGAATTAATCCTTCAAAATTGCTAATCAGAATAGCTCCTAATTCTTCCGATAAGATTGATTATCAAAACCTTGTAGTAGATCATATCGAGCAAGAGTTTGAGCATAATTTAACACAGCAAATCTATATTTCTGACGAATGCTGGACGATTATTTCTACTGCAAAAAATGCAACTATTCAAATGATTCGAAAAGTGGCATTAAATCCGGAAGTTGAAAATGCTAACAAACTTCGCGAAGCTGTTTTAAACGAGTTGATTGACAAGCAGTCGCCCAGCAATAATGCACTTTCCTATATAAAAAATGAAGTTGGAGAATTGTGGTAAAATATTGATGACTAGTCCTAAATAATCGATACAGATTATTAAACAAATATATTTAATTAACACCTGCAAGAACTTTTTTTGCAGGTGTTTTTCTTTTATATGTTCT
>Ga0247809_1000010_pt1 | contig 190069 bp, 172 predicted proteins | sample UWRJL104311B1_FD_180951 | JGI IMG/M metagenome (GOLD analysis project Ga0247809, IMG submission 180951) | Plant litter microbial communities from Arlington Agricultural Research Station in Wisconsin, United States - UWRJ-L104-311B-1 | ecosystem: Environmental > Terrestrial > Plant litter >... | reverse complement strand
ACATGGTTGTTCTCTGCAACTATGCCACAAGAGGTTGCCAGAATTGCAAAACAATTCATGAGCGACCCGGTTGAAATTACTGTTGGAGCTAAGAACTCAGGTTCTGCAACAGTTTCTCACGAATTTTACTTAGTAAATGCTCGTGATCGTTACGAAGCTTTAAAACGTTTAGCCGATGCAAATCCGGATATTTTCTCTGTGGTTTTCTGTCGTACTAAAAGAGATACTCAGGCCGTAGCTGAAAAATTAATTGAAGATGGATACAGCGCTGCTGCATTGCACGGAGATTTATCTCAGGCGCAACGTGATGGTGTAATGAAGTCTTTCCGTGGAAGACAAATTCAGATGCTTGTTGCTACTGATGTTGCTGCACGTGGTATTGACGTTGATAATATTACTCACGTAGTAAATTACCAACTTCCGGACGAGATTGAAACATACAATCACCGTTCAGGACGTACTGGTAGAGCTGGAAAATTAGGAACTTCTATTGTAATTGTTACAAAAAGTGAGCTTCGTAAAATTTCTTCTATCGAAAGAATCATCAAACAAAAATTTGAGGAGAAAACGATTCCATCCGGAATTGAAATCTGCGAAATTCAATTATTACACTTAGCAACTAAAATTAAAGATACTGAAGTTGATCATGAAATTGACAACTATTTACCGGCAATCAACAACGTTCTGGAAGATTTATCCAAAGAAGAGCTGATCAAGAAAATGGTATCTGTAGAATTTAACCGTTTTATTGCTTACTACAAAAAGAACAGAGATATCTCTGCTCAATCTGGAGAAAGACGCGAAAGAAGTGATTCTGAACCAAGAGAATTCAACAACAACGGAGCAACTCGTTATTTTGTAAACATCGGTTCAAGAGACAATTTCGACTGGATGACTCTTAAAGATTATTTGAAAGAGACATTAGACTTAGGTCGTGATGACGTTTTCAAAGTGGATGTAAAAGAAGGTTTCTCTTTCTTTAACACTGATCCTGAGCATACTGATAAAGTAATGGAAATATTAAACAACGTTCAGTTAGAAGGACGTCGTATTAATGTTGAAATTTCTAAAAATGATGGTGGTGGAAGACGTGACCATAACGGACGCAGCGGCGGAGGACGTAGTTCTGCCCCAAGACGTGAAGGTTCTGGTGGCGGAAGTTTTGGCCCAAGACGTGAAGGTTCTGGCGGTGGCGGATTCAGAAGCGACAGAAACTCAGCTCCAAGAGAAGGCGGTTTCAGAAGCGACAGAAATTCATCTGCTCCAAAAAGAGAAGGTGGTTTTAGAAGCTCAGCTCCAAGAAGCGAAGGAAGTTCAGACAGAGCTCCAAGACGTTCTGAAAGCTTTGGTGATTCACCAAGACCGAGAAGACCAAGAAGAGACTAATCACATAGATTATCTTTAAATATAAAATCCCAAATTCCAGAAATACTTGGAATTTGGGATTTTTTGACATTAAGAATATTCTGTTATTTGAAATCAATTAGTGGTAATAAACAATGCATAAGCATAGGAATTATATGCTGAACTCAAATCTTCTGAGAAACCATTTTTTACTATTTTGGCACCTCCTAAATTAGTAAGTAAATAAAAATCCTGTCCTACTGCTTGTAAATCATTCATTTTAAAATTTTCTTTATACCAGATGACTTCACCATTTTTCCATACTTTAGAATTAAATTGTGAACTAGTGCTTTCATAACCCGAAACATACACGTCTTTACCTGTTATTGAAATGTTAAGGGCAGTAGTACTAATCTTCCCATCACTCAAATTAGAAGCAACTCCGTTTTTCCATAATCTTGCAACAGAAGCATTACCTATTTTTTCAGCACCGACAATATAAACATCATTGTTTTTTATTTCTACATCATATGCACCAGACGAAGAATATCCATTGGTCAAACTGGAAACCGCTCCATTTGTCCAAACTCTGGCATTTCCATCCTGAATTCCAACAGTATATACATCATTATTATTTACTGCCATACTTCTTGTATCACCTTGCAATGTTGAAGCAATTCCATTTTTCCATATTTTTTGTACATTTGAATTATTTTCATACAATAACCCAATTATATATACTTCGTTCCCACTTACTTCAACAAAATCAGCAGCACTCCGAGGAGTATTCACAAAATCAACCTGCACACCATTCTTCCATAATCTTGCCACCTGAGCTCCGTTGACATTTTCTTCATAACCTACAACATAAACATCATTTCCTGAAACTGTGATGTCATTTGCAATTGCATCGTTGGTTCCATCTGTTAAACTGGTAGCAACACCGTTTTTCCAAACAGTTGCTATGTATTTTCCCGTACTACTTCTCTGTTCAAGACCACATACATATATATCTTTTACAGTAGCTTTAGTTTCATCTTCATTTGAAGAATCATTACTACTACAGGATAGTATACAGAAAATAATTATTAATATCGAAAGTTTTTTTATTGTCTTCATTACATTTAAATTTAATTATTTATAAAATTAATTCATCATTATGTGTTCCTTTGCATTTTAAAATCAACTGTTTAGAAAACAATTTGATCCTATGTTGCAGCATCAAATTTAAATTTTAAAAAAATCTTAAGTAATAGTAGAAATCTACTAATTTCATATAAATCAAATAACCATTATGAATTCAAAATTTATAAAACCTATTTCAGTAGAAGATTTTACCAAAAAAATAGCTGTAAATAAAAATGAAGATTCTGTTGATTATATGTCATATTTTAAACCTTTTATTGATAAAATAAATAGTTTTGCTATTGGTCCTTATTATTGGTTTGTCCCCAGCAATTTAACGATGGGTATGATTGAAACAAGTGATAATATTGGACAGCTTACACCCTATTCACATTACACAGAGGAAGATTGGAAAAATATAAGTCTTAATGATTTAGCCAATATGGTTCATCCTGATGACCGCAATTATATACTATCCGCCATACAAATTGCATTTGAAACTATTGAAAAATCAGAAAAAAGAGAATTTTTAAAATTCAATATTTACGGCAGATTTATGAATGCAGCAAAACAATACCGTTGGGTTTTGATACAATTTCCTGCGTTCTATATTACGGAACGAGTGGAAAGCGCCCTCATCCTGATTACTGATTTGTCTCATTTAAGAGATATTAAATCACCATTACTTACTATAAGTGATTACAGTAATAAATCGTATCATTATTTCAGTGTTTTAATGGACACAAGAAACATGATTCCTATGAATTTGCCTGCCATTTCAAAGAGAGAGCGTGAAATAATTGGCTTAATGGCAAAAGGATTAAAAACTCCGGAAATTGCCAAAGAATTATTTATTTCTTATTCAACAGTAGAAAATCATCGGAAAAATTTAAGGGTAAAAACCAATACTAAAACATCAGCTGAATTGATGAGTTTTGTAATTCAAAACAATTTAATTTAATCTTTTAGCGAATCACTAAAAGCAAACACTGCCTCCTTTGTTAATTTTCTGATAATTATATTCGAAGACTTCGAAATATTTAATCCTGATTTACTACTTTTAGTGATTCAAATCAGGATATGAAATATTTCGCAGTCTTCTTTTTTATATTATTATCAGGCATTGGTTTTGCACAGGAAACTGAGTCGACATTCCCGCAAAGGGTTTCCGGCTATATCTATAATGATAATAGTAAACAACCTCTTTCGAGTGTAAACATCATCAATACAAACAAGGTTCGTGGAGCAAAATCTGATGAAAAAGGTTATTTTGAAATTGATGTACAGGTAAATGACACACTGCATTTTTCTATCTTAGGATTTCAGTCATTAAGAATCAGAGTTACGAATGACTGGATAAAAAACAAGGTTACCCGAGTTCAGCTTACCGAAAAGGCAATTGCACTTGAAGAAGTGGTTATTGCACCTTTTCACTTAACCGGATATCTTGAAGTCGATTCTAAGTTAATACCAACCAAGGAAAATTATCGTTATAGCATTTCAGGCCTTACACAAGGTTATGAAGCAGGTGAATATTCACCAAACGCTTTTGGAAAGGTGTTAGGATCTATTTTTAATCCTGCCGATATGCTTTATAATTTCTTTGGAAAAAATGGAAAAGAACTTAAGAAGCTCAAAGAAATGAGAAAAGATGATACTGTTCGGAATCTCCTGGAAACTAAATATGACCGTGAGACTGTATCCGTTCTTTTAGGCGTAAGCAAAGATGAAATTCCTCAAATTTTAGAGCGCTGCAATTATTCGGAATCCTTTATTCAAACTGCAAACGATTTACAAATCATGGATGCCATCAGCGCGTGTTATGAACAATATAAAGTACTGAAACGAAATTAGATTTTCAAACTCATATAAATCCTCAATTTTATAATTGGGGATTTTTTTATGCCTTTTTACAATTTAAAAAGTGCTACATTTACTTTAATATTATTAATTTAATTTAAATCAACATATTATGGCAAAGAGTCAGGATGCTAAAAAAACAGCAAAAAAAGAACCGTTAAAAACGGCTAAAGAAAAAAAAGAAGAAAAGAGAGAAAAGAAAAATACTCCTAAAAGAGATTAAGAAGTAAGCAGTGTTCAGTTTCTTAGTATCCAGAATTTTACTGAATATTTAAAAACTGAACACTGAAATTACTATTTAACTGGAATATTAGCCAAAATCTCTAATACAAATTTCCAGTATTTCTGGGCAGAAGAAATACTTGCTCTTTCATCCGGAGAATGTGCTCCGTGAATTGTCGGTCCAAACGAAATCATATCCATATGAGGATAATTGGTTCCTAAAATACCACATTCCAGACCAGCATGACAAGCCACAACTTTTGCTTTTTCTCCATTTTGTTTTTCGTAAATCTCAGTTAAAACATCTAATATTTCAGAGTTTACATTTGGTGTCCAGCCCGGATAAGAACCGGATAGTTCCACTTCACAACCAACCAATTCAAAAGCGGAACGCAATGAATTAGCCAAATCAAATTTTGAAGTTTCTACAGAAGAACGAGTTAAACATCCCACCAAAATTTCACCCTCTTTTACAATAACACGGGCAATATTATTTGAAGTTTCAACCAAATCAGCCATGTCTGCACTCATTCTGTAAACTCCGTTATGAGCTGCATAAATCGCTCTGATAATCCCCTCCTGAACACCCAAATCCATTACTTTTTCAGGTAAATCACATTTTACGATTTCAATAGAAAGATTGGGTTCCGTTGTTTTATATTCGGCTTTAATATCGTTGATTATTTCCTGCATATCAAAAATATACGCCTCGTCAAACATTTCAGAAATAATCACTTTTGCAACACTTTCCCTTGGAATTGCGTTTCTTAAACTTCCTCCGTTAATTTCAGCAACCTGCAATCCGAAGTTTTCAAAAGCATCAAATAACAAACGGTTCATGATTTTATTGGCGTTACCCAAACCTTTATGAATATCCATCCCTGAATGACCACCATTTAATCCTTTTACGGTAATAATATGACCAACTGATCCTTCGGGAACGTCTTCTTCATGATACGTTCTTGTAGCTGTTACATCAATTCCACCGGCACAGCCTATGTCAATTTCATCATCTTCTTCGGTGTCTAGATTCAATAAAATCTGTCCCTGAAGAATTTCTCCCTTAAGATTCAAAGCGCCTGTCATTCCGGTTTCTTCATCAATTGTAAACAAGGCTTCAATAGCAGGATGCGGAATGTCTTTACTTTCTAAGATAGCCATTATAGTAGCAACTCCTAACCCATTGTCAGCACCTAATGTTGTTCCGCGAGCACGAACCCAGTCACCATCAACATACATGTCGATTCCCTGAGTATCGAAATCAAAAACCGTATCTGCATTTTTTTGGTGCACCATATCAAGGTGTCCCTGCATCACGATTGCTTTGCGATTCTCCATTCCGGGAGTTTCCGGCTTGCGGATAATTACATTTCGGATTTGGTCTTCAAAAGTTTCTAAACCTAAGCTGTTTCCAAAGTTTTTCATAAACTCGATAACACGTTCTTCTTTTTTTGAAGGGCGTGGAACTGCATTCAAATCTGCAAATTTATTCCATAGTGCTTTAGGTTCCAGATTTCTTATTTCCTGACTCATTATATTTTGTTTGAAGTTTAACAATTAAGAGTGTCAAAGTTACAAAGTTTAAATTCTTTTTCAGTACTAAATAAGATTCATTTATATTTACGTATCCAAAATTTACGTTGTGAAATCAAAATATATTTTACCCTTATTTCTAGTCATTCAGATCATCTTTTTAAAAGTCCTTCCTTTTTTTCCGGATTTTGTTGAAGGCGCATATAGCAACAATTTTTATATCCGAATTTCGCGTTTCTCAAGAGCACTTTTAGGTAAAATTCCTTTCTCTGTTGGCGATTGTATTTATGCTGTTCTAATCTTGTTTATAATTATTTGGTTCTGGCAAATCCGAAAAACATGGAGAAAGGATTGGAAAGATCATCTTTTAAAAATCTTAGGAAAAATTTCTGTTTTTTACTTTTTCTTTCATCTCTTATGGGCTTTCAATTATTATCGTGAACCTCTTTTTCAAAAAATGGAAATCAAAAGAGAATATACTGATGCTGAATTATTGGTTTTTACCAAAAAACTAATTTTAAAAACAAATCAAATTCAGTTTCAAATCACTAAAAATGATAGCTTAAAAGTTGTTTTTCCGTATTCTCAAAAAGAAGTTTTTCAGATGAATTTAAACGGATATGCTAATCTGGCCAAAGAACATCCGTATTTTAAATATGAAATCTTAAGCGTTAAAAAATCACTTTTTAGCCTGCCTCTAACTTATATGGGTTTTGGCGGATACTTGAATCCCTTTACGAATGAAGCTCAGGTAAATGACTTATTACCGATGTACAATTTTCCGCTTACGAGTTGTCACGAAATGGCACATCAAATGGGTTTTGCCAGTGAAAGTGAATGTAATTTTATTGGTGTTTTGGCCACTGTTAAAAATGAAAATCTATATTACCAATATTCCGGTTATAGTTTTGCCCTAAGGTATTGCTTAAGCATTTGGCAGGTAAAAAACGAGAAGATTTTCGAACAATTAAAAAAACAGACTCATATCGGAATTCTAAAAAATTATAAGGAAAGCCAGGATTTCTGGAAAAAATATGACACTTTTATCGATAAAGGATTTCATGCTTTTTATGATAGTTTTCTCAAAACAAACAATCAAAAAGACGGAATGGAGAGTTACAGCAAATTTGTTGATTTGATGGTGAATTATTATAAAGACAAAAAATTATAATTGAGTTGTAACAAAACAGATCTCCAGACTACTAATAAACCATGAGCGAAAACCTAGAACAATCATTTGTTGCGCAATTGCAGGCAAATCAGAATATAATCCACAAGATTTGTAGATTATATACTGCCGGCGAAGATGCTCACAAAGACTTGTTTCAGGAAATTACTATTCAGCTCTGGAAAGCGTATCCTAAATTTAGGGGCGACAGTAAATTTTCGACCTGGACCTATCGTGTTGCCTTAAATACAGCCATTACCTTATACCGAAAAACCAAAAGAACTATTTCTACCGTAGAATATGAAAGTCATCAGCATTTTGTAAAAGATGTTGACTACAATTATGAAGAGGAAGAACAGATTAAATTGATGTACAAAGCGGTTTATCAGCTAAATGACATCGAAAAAGCATTGGTTTTTATGTATCTGGAAGATAAGGATTATCAGGAAATAGCCGAGACTTTAGGAATCAGTGAAGTGAATGCGCGCGTGAAAATGAATAGAATTAAAGGGAAACTTAAAAAGATATTAAATCCTTAAAATACCACCATGAAAGAACTGGATTTATTAAAAAAAGACTGGAAAAAGAACGCGGATTCTTTTGAGCAGATTTCTGAAAAAGAAATCTATAAAATGATTCATAAAAAATCATCTTCAACTGTAAAATGGATATTGATTATTAGCATATTAGAAGTTATATTTTGGACTGTTTCCAACTACTTTTCAAGTGTAGATGACATGCTTATCAAAATTAAACATCCGGAAATGATATTTTTTGGTGATGTTTTGATGTATACAAATTATGCTGTAGTATTGTTTTTTATCTATAGTTTTTATAAAAGGTATAAAACAATATCAACAGTAGAATCTACAAAATTGCTGATGAGTAATATTCTTAAAACAAGAAAAACTGTACAGTATTATGTTTGGTATAATCTGGGAATGATTTTTATAACGTCAATATTCAGCTTTTTTATAGGATTCGTATACAATCCAGAAATGGAATTTGTAAGAGAAAAATTAGATGCGAAAGGATTCGCAACATTATTTACTGCAGGAACTTTTCTTGTAATTACAATCATTCTTTTAGGCGTATTCTGGTGTTTTTACAGATTGCTTTACGGAACGCTTTTACGCAGATTGTATGTAAATTACAAAGAATTGAAAAAGATTGATTTTTAGTTTAAGTGACATAGTCTGATCAGCTAATTCCCTAAGCTTTTACACTATATAAAATTCCAAATTCTGATTGACAATAACTTAAACCTGAAAATTCTCAAATTTAACTTTCGTTTTCCGGTGCCTTATAACTCCATCTTCTCATTTCGTTAAGTTCTTCCTGAGCTTTGATTTCTTCTGCTGGAATAACTTTTAAGAATGATGGATGCTGCTCTATGGCATATTCGACTTTTTCAACAATTTGTTCTATTGTATCATTTTCATAATCAATAACAAGAGGTTCTTTGATAATGAATGACTGAAGGATATTTTTCTTTTTCATTCGTAATCCTTTTTTATCGAATGAACGACGAAAACCGTCAATAACAATTGGGATTACAATTGGCTTGTGTTGTTTTATGATATGTGCTGTTCCTTTTCGGACAGGCTTAAATGACTTTGTTGTTCCCTGTGGGAAAGTAATCACCCAACCGTCTTCAAGAGCAATTCGGATGTTTTCAGTATCATTTGGATTTACATCTTTTTTTTCGGTTACATCTACGCCTTTTGCTCGCCAGGTTCTTTCAACAGTAATAGCTCCTGCATAAGCCATAATTCTCGGCAATAAACCCGCTCTCATGGTTTCTTTTGCCGCAACATAATACAAATTCATCTTAGGCTGCCACAAATAACCTATATTCTTAATGGTATCCTGACGTCCGCTTAAACTTGCGTTAAACACATGAAACATAGCCACAACATCCGCAAAATAAGTTTGATGATTGGATATAAACAATACATTGGCACCCGGCAAAGTTTTGATTATTTCGGATCCTTCAATCTGTAATTCATTAAAGCCCCTGTATCTTCGGTGCGTCATCGAACCTAAAATACGGATTAACCATTTCTTGATGAATAATATATGTCCGAAAGGATTTCGTTTAAACAATCCCATAGTATGTGTATTATGTTTTTTTATAAGCTCGCAAACATACAAAATTAATTCATTTAGCAATGGTTATAAAAATTTTCACAAGTAAACAACCAACTCAATGAATATCAAATTGTTAATTTTAGGTACTTTGTAAATCAATTTCGAAAGCTGATTTTAGCACCTCTCTTAATTCACTTAATATCATGGCCGTAGCTCCCCAAACAATATGATTTTGAATATTAAATGCGGGAACTAAAATATCCTTTGCGTAAGAAGTAGACAATTTTGCTTCAATTATAATTTCATCATTTAAAAAAACAGAAAGAGGCATTTCTATAATATCTGCTACTTCCCTGACATCGGGATAAAATGATAATTCCTCATTAGAAATTCCTAAAAAAGGATGCACTAAAAAATTGCTGGGCGGAATGTAAGTAGGTGTAAATGTCTTGATTACCTTAATTTTATCCGGAGATATACCCACTTCTTCATTTGTTTCCCTTAAAGCAGTTTCTTTATAACCTGCATCAAAAGTCTCATATTTCCCTCCCGGAAAAGCAATTTGTGACGAATGTACCCCATCGTAAGGATTTCTGACAATCAAAACCAGATGTGTCTTTTTCTCTTTTGGATAAAGCAACATCATTACCGCTGCAATTCTAGGTATTTTATTCTCTACATCCATATCCTTCAAAGCCTGAATTCTCTCGCGCGGAGCCATTTTTGCATGGGCAGTTTCCGCCGGCAGTTCAACGTCAATTAATTGAGGAACATATTGTAAAAAATCTTGAAAATTCATAAGCAAAGTTTATTTTTGTACTTTCATATAATATATAAATATAGTTCAGAAAACGCCTTTTTACAAGTTTTCCGTAATTCAAAGCCACAAAAATGTACAGTAAACAAGAATCACAACAATTAAAAAGAGAATTCTGGGTCACTTTTGCCGAAAAATATCCCCGAAAATGGGTTCTGTATGATACTAAAATCAAAGACTTTTCTTTTAAATTTTATGTGGATAATAAAAAAGCACAGGTTTTAATTGATATTGAACACAGGAACGATGACAAACGTATCGCCTATTTTGAAAAACTGGAAGCCTTAAAAAACATCCTTGAAGAAGAATTTATTACAGATTTGGTTTTCGAGAAAAATTATACTTTGGAAAGCGGCAAAACCATCAGCCGTATCTGGGTTGAAAAATCCGGAGTTGGTTTTAGTAACCGCAATAATTGGGAGACTATTTTTGATTTCTTCTTCGAAAAAATGAATGCCCTGGAAATGTTTTATCTTGAATATGATGACTTTATAAAAGACATCGAAAATATTTAATAAAGAAATACTTATAATAGATTCAGGTATTGCCAAAATTTTTATATTTGAAAAACCTAAACCTATAATGAGAAAAATTTTATTGATGTTTTTTTTAGTTTCATTATCAAAAAACTATGCACAAACTGATTATGCTTATGTTTATAATACTGACGAGATAATTAGGAAAGGTATCAACTTTTACAGCGAAAAAAAATACGATGAAGCTATAAAAGAGTACCAGAGAATCACAAAAACAGATCCCAAGTATCTTACTGCACAATACGAAATAGGCTTAACACTTAATGCCCAGGCCAAAAAAAGTGAACTCAAAACATTTTTAGAAGATTTATATGCCAAAGGGAAAATGAATGAAAATCCTGAGCTGTATAAAATGTATGCTATTTTTTTAAGCGACGAAAAAGAATACGATTCTTCTGAAAAAATATTTAAGGAAGGAGAAAAATATCTTTCAAATTCTTCATCCTATCTTTATAATTTTGCCTTATTGCATATCCGTAAAAAGGAAACTCAAAAAGCAATTGATTTACTGCAACGCATTATAACAAACGATCCTAATCATGGTCCTTCGCACTATTTATTAGGAATTATAGCTTTTGATAACGGGAAAATAATTGAAGGTACACTGGCATTAATGAGTTATCTTGTCATTGCTCCGACTGGTCAATATGCCAATCAGGCGGTTTTACAGCTAAATGCTAATTATGGGCAAAATTACCTGGCCGAAAATAAATTTGTTCTCTCAAAATCCGGTGATAATTTTGAAGAAATTGAAACTATTTTAAGAAACCAGTTACCGCTAAAAAAAGTATATAAAGTAAAATCAAGCATTGATGACGCCATTATCCGTCAGGTACAGGCTTTGGCCGAATATGCTGTAGAACATAAAATGGGCGATGGTTTTTTTGAAACTACTTATGTTCCATGGGTAAAAGATCTAATCGAAAAAAATCAATTTGAGGGCTACTCCTACTATATCCTGCTTTCCATGGAAGATAAAATGGGGAAAGATCTCACCAAACAAAAGAAAAAAATAATTTCATTTCGCGATGATTATTTGTTAGGTGACTTCTGGAATGTATTCGGAAAGAGAAAATTAGATGTTTTTGGTAATGTTCAGGAAGTAATCGTTACTATAAAAAATGAAAGACCTTACATTATAGGTCCTCAGGTGAACGGAGAGTTCGAAGGAAAATGCAAATATTTAAATGCCTATGGAAATTTAGGTGGGGAAATTAATTTTAAAAATGGAGAGCTGGACGGTTTACAAAAGTATTATAATGAAAAAGGAAATCTTGTTGAGGAAAAAACATTTGCTAAAGGAAAACTAGACGGTACCAGAACAACCTATTATGAAAATGGAAATTTAGAATTAACCGAAAACTACAAAAATGATATTTTAGAGGGCATAAGTACCTCTTATTATCCGAATGGAGGTAAAAGCTGTGAAATAAATTTTACAAATGGCGAAAGAAATGGCACTTTTATCTGCCTGTATGAAAACGGAACCAAAAAGAAAGACATAGAATATGCTATTGGTAAACTTTCAGGAAAATTCAATACTTATGACCAGTCAGGAGCCCTGATTGAAACCTACAACTGCGCAGATGATAAAATTGAAGGCAATTATTTAGAATACTATGACGGCAAAATCATTAAATCGGAAGCCGTATATAAAAAAGGTTCAGTTGTCGAAGGTTATAAATCCTACTATGCCAATAAATCATTGGAAAGAGAAAACATTTATTCGTCAGGTAAAATAAAGAAATCCGTTGATTATTACGAGAATGGTAAACAATCGGCTGAAAGTTTGTACAATGATAAAGGGGAACTTGATCTGTATAGCTACTTTGATTCGGAAGGAAATAAATATTTTGAAGAAAAATATAAATCCGGTGAATTAAAATCAGGACTTCAGTTTACAAAAAATGCACAGAAACCCACAGAAGTTAGCTTAAACAAAAAAGCTTTTGAAATCAAAAATTTCGATAATTCCATAAAAGTAAAAGGGGTATTTGAAAAAGGGGTAAAATCAGGAGAATGGAATTATTTTTACAATTCGGGTATATTAAGACTAAAAGATTTTTATGTAAAAGGCAAAGCCAACGGAATATCTACAAATTACAATGGTAATGGTACAATTTCTAATATCACAAATTATGTAAACGATACTATCAGCGGTACCTATGAAGTGTATAGCTATGAAAAAGTCAATCAGATTTTTAACTATGAGAAAGGGAATCAAAACGGGCCTTTCAAAACTTTTTATACAGATGGTGCTTTGAGTACTGAAGGCTATCTGGTGGATAACAATGTTAGTCACAACAAATACTCTTACTTCCAAAATGGTAATATTTCTGTTATTGACCGCTATATTGATGGTCAGGTCATTTCTCGAAAAACATTCAATCCAAAGGGAAAATTAGAAAACGATATTGACTACAAAAACAAAAATGGAAAATTCACCTATTCATTTAATGACGGAGTTTACAGTAAAACTTATGACTTTAAAAATGGACTTTTGAATGGTAAACTGATCACGAAGGACAAATTCAAGACTCCAATTATCGATGCTGAATACCTAAACGATGAAAAACATAATATTTATAAATCGTATAGTCCTTTAGGAACTTTATACAGCGAAAACAATTATCATTGCGGTAAACTAAACGGATTAACCAAAAAGTATGATCATGTTGGAAATTTAAAACTAACGGGGGAATATACTTTTGGAATTGAAAATGGAAAAACAATCCGATACTATCATAATAAAGCTAAATTATCAGAATTCAATCAGATTAATGGCTCTGTTGAAGGAGAAGCTGTTTATTACAATCAAAAAGGAGAACCTTTATTGATGGTTGGTTATGAAAATGGAATTGCCAAATATTATATTCAAAAAAGCAAAAGTGGGGAATTAAATGAAAAGGTTGTGATTGAAAACCAGACGGCACAAATTTCATCTTCTTATCCAAATGGAAAAACTGCCATTCAGTTTAATCTTAACAAAGGAAACACAGATGGCAAGTTTACCATTAACAGCAATGAAGGAAAACCCGAATTTGAATGTATCTACGACAATAATGTTCTTACCGGTGAAAGAATAGAATATTATACAAATGGTAAACCTTATAAAAAAGAGCGCTTTAAAAACAGTGAATACGATGGGCTGCAGGAATATTTCAAAGAAGATGGAAAACCGTGGGCTGTTATCGCTTTAAAAAATGATGAACTTCACGGAAACACCCTGATTTACAACGCTGGCAAACTAACACAAACCAAAAAATATGATTCAGATGAATTGGTTGAGATCATTAAATAATCCTTTTTTCTTACTTCTGTTTCTCATTTTTTCTGGTGTATCCTCAAATGCTCAAAAATCTTTTCAGGAGCTTAAAAGCCTTTATCCGGACTACAACGAGATCATATTGGATAATTCAGAATTCTATGATATTTCCATAGAAAATAATGCTTTAAAAATCATACAGGATAATCATTCGGAATCTCTGATTCTTACTCAAAACGGGATATTGAACAACAAGGAATCTTTTTCCTATTCTGATTTGATACAACTGAAAGGCTATGATGCCTACACGGTGATTAATAATAACGGAAAGGAAAAAAAGATAAAGGTCAGTCAGAGCAATGAAAAACAATTACAGCAAAGTTCTATTTTCTATAATGACGTAAAAGAGCGCCAGCTCATTTTTCCGAATTTGGAAACCGGAGCAAAAAAAGTGTATGATTATCAAACGCAATTTATAGATCCGCATTTGCTGCATAAATTTGTATTCGGAAGTGTTTTTCCAATGCAGCATTCCGCACTGGAAGTCCGAACTGATAAAAATATTGTTATTGATTATAAAATTTTTAATGATCCGGGAAATACCATTTCTTTTTCCAAAACAGAAAAAAAAGGCAAATGGGTTTATAAATGGGTATTAGCTGATGTTAAACCTGCCAAATATGAAGAAAACTCTCCAGGCTATTTGTATCAGGTTCCACACATTGATTTTTATATTAAGGAATATACTGTAAATAATAAAACTACACCTGTTTTAGGAGATGTTTCCGGATTATTCAACTATTACAAAAAGTTTGTACAAAACTTAAATAAAACAGAAGATTCGGATTTAAAAGCGCTGGCTTTGGAGATTACGAAAGATAAAATTTCCGAAGAAGAGAAAGTCAAGAGTATTTTTTACTGGGTTAAAGACAACATTAAGTACATTGCTTTTGAAAACGGATACGAAGGTTTTATCCCACGTGAAGCCAGTCTGGTGTTTCAGAGAAAGTTTGGTGACTGCAAGGATATGTCGAGTATTATTTCATCAATGGCGCAATATGCCGGTATCAAAAATGTGACTCTTGCCTGGATTGGTACACGAAGCATTCCTTATACTTACAAAGATCTGGCAACGCCCGCTGTAGATAATCATATGATCGCACTTTTTAAAAAAGGTGATAACTATGTTTTTCTGGACGGAACTGATAAAGAAACACGATATGGAATTCCAACCGCCTTTATACAGGGGAAAGAAGTGTTGTTCAGCGAAAACGATCAATATAAAATTTATCCAGTTCCTATTGTTGCTGCCCATCAGAATGAGATCAGGGAAACTGTTGATTTAACGATTGATAACAGCAAACTATTAGGAAAAGGAAAAGTAGAAAGATCAGGTTACAATCGCAGCCATACGCTGATGCAGATTGGAGATGCCTCTAACAAAACACGTTTGGAAATGATCCGCTCCTTAGTTTTAAAAGGAAACAATAAATTCAATTTAAAAGATTTCAAAGAAGAGAACCTTACTGATCGGGATTTACCTTACACCGTAAATTATCAGTTTGAACTTGATAATTATATTGTGAAAGCAGATAAGGAAATCTATGTGAATTTATTTCTGGATAAATTATTAGAGAAAGCTACAATTGCGAAAGATCGGGTTGCACAATATGAATTTGAATATCTGACACAATTTACAACGCGGTATTCGCTAGCAATTCCAAAAAACTATACTATAAAATACCTCCCTAAGAATTTTGATCTGGATAATGATTACATCAAAGCTCATTTCACCTATGAAGTAAAAAACAACATTCTACAGCTTAATGTCAGTCTGAGCCATAAAAAATTATTACTCAACAAAACTGATTTTGAAGCCTGGAATGAAACCATCAAAAAATTAAAAGCCAACTATAACGAAACCATAATTTTATTAGAAAAATAATGAAAAAACACTACCTGAAAACGATTTTTATTTTTATTGCCCTAATTACCTCATCAGTCTTTTTTGGACAGGAATATAGTTTTAAAGACTATAACTGGAATGAATCCGAAAACAAAGTCGCAGTTCCAAAAAAATATGCGGATGAAAAAGAGGTGATATTAAACCGTACCCTAAAAATAGAAATTGTTGTCGATAAAAATACGGCAACCCAATATCGTTTAATCCACGAAAAAAAGTATATCAATTCAGATGATGCTATAGAGCGCAACAATAAAATTTACATCCCGATCGGCCACGGCGAAAACTTTCTTACTACAAAAGCAAGAGTTATTCTTAAAAATGGAAAAGTAATCACTCTGGATAAAAAAGATATCAAGGAAGAAGTAGACGAAGAAAAAGGCATGAAATACAATTATTTTGCTGTCAATGGACTTGAAAAAGGTGCTGTTATCGAAAAATTATATGTGGTGGAGGAAGCACCCAATCTAAAAGGAAATACCATCAAAATGCAGGATGAATATCCCATTGCTGAATACAATTTTGAATTGATTAATCCGGCACACCTTGTTTTTAAAACGAAATCCTACAATGGTTTAACTGAGCCTGTTCTGGATGAAAAGAAATTTGAAAACAAAAAATCACTAAGTATTACTGAAAAAGATATTGTAGCTTTAAATGATGATGAAGAATATTCTAACTGGGATGTAAAACTAAAACTATTCCGTTATAAAATGGATGCCAATCTTTACACGGGCAATAAAAATCTTAACAGCTTTAAGGAATATGCAACCACCACTTTTGATCTTATCAATCCTGTTTTAGATAAAAAACAAGAAAAGGCAATTGCTTCTTTTTGCATTTCCATCACAACATCCAAAGATCCTCAGGAACAAATATGGAACATTGAAAACAAGATTAAAAAGACGATTATTTATGATAAGTACATTGATTCAAAAGAGACATTAAGTGATGTTATTAAAACAAAACAAGCCAATAGCCTTGATATTCTAAAATTATATACGGCTGTTTTTAAATATTTTAAAATAGAGCAGAATCTTGTTTTTACATCAAATCGCTATAAAGTTCCTTTTGACAAGGATTTTGAAAGTCATGAAAACCTGAGCGAATTTTTATTTTACTTTCCAGAGGTTAAAAAATACCTGACTCCAACGGAAATCGAATTTCGTATCCCGCTATATCCGAACTATTTAGGAAACAATAATGGATTATTCATTAAGGAAAAAGTGTTTGCAGGCGTTCCGATGGGAATTGGGGAAATCAGTTTTATTGAGTTACCCGGAACAGAGATCACTCATGATTATATGGACATCACGGTTGATTTCACCAAAGACCTTGAAAACCCATCCATTACAAGTCATTTCACATTTGGCGGTTATTCTGGGCTGAATTTTCAACCTATAAAAGACTTTGTATCGGCTGAACAATACAAAACCATGCTAAAACAAATTTCGGAAAATTATACTTTACAAAGCGAATACAAAACACTTACTACCGAAAATGACGGTCTTGATTTTGTTGGTAAAAAACCATACATCATGAATCTTACTTTTGATGGTAAAGATATGATACAGAAAGCCGGAGGGAATTATTTGTTTTCTGTAGGTCAGACTATTGGAAGACAGATGGAGTTTTATCAGGAAAGTAAACGCATACTTCCTGTAGAAATACATTATCCACATCATTACACCAGAAAAATTAAGATTATCTTGCCTAATGGAGCCACTATCAAAAATCTGGATAAGTTTATAATGGATTTCAAAACTCAGCTTAACGGCAAAACAGAAGCTGCTTTTACAAGCAATTTCAAACAAAATAAAAATGAAGTTGTTATTGAAAACACAGAATTTTACAACGTTATCAACTACCCTTTGGCTAATTTTGAAGAATACAAAGCGGTAATTAATGCCGCAGCCGATTTCAATAAGATTGTTGTGATTGTAGCTCAGTAATAAAAAACAAGGCACAACATTAAATTTGTTGGGCCTTGTTTTTATAAGTTATTTCGCTTACTGAATCCAGTAACTAAACGCTAAAAATATTATACACAATAATACGATTGTCATAATTAATATAAAGCTGTTTGCGGTAATCCTGTTTTTTACGGGTAATAATAGAAAGCTTACAATCTACTCCGTCATTATCCTTACAGATGAAGGAATATACAATGTCTGTATCGTTTTCTTCCCTTTCAATGTAATCAATAATATTAAAAAGCTGAATTTCCTGCGAATACACTACAATCCTACTTTTGTCAGTGTCTAAAATAACCGAAATATTAACCAGATCAAGTTTTGACCATTCGCCCCACTTCCCTCTTTCATTTTTTCCCAAAACACTTAAACCGGATGTCCTGAAACGATAGGATTGGCTATAGGATTGCTGCAGTCCAATCGCTAAAAAAAGAAATAATATGTAGGTGCGGATAGTATTCATAATATATTGTTGGGCAATTAAAACTCAAATTTACTTTTTTCCCGGCAAGCATCTTCAAAATCGGCTATCATTTCCTGAATTATTTTTTCGACTGGTAAAATCTCATGTATTATTCCTGCAATTTGTCCAATTTCCAATTCTCCTTCTTCCAAATCTCCCTCAAACATTCCTTTTTTGGATCTTGCCCTTCCTAACAGTTGCACTAATTGTTCTTTTGAGGGCGCTTTTTCATATAAAGCCTGAACATCATTATAAAACTTATTTTTTATTAATCGGACTGGTGCCAACTCTTTTAAGGTCAATTGTGTATCGCCTTCTTTCACATTAATTATACTTTGTTTGAAATTATCATGGGAAGAAGATTCTACAGATGCGGCAAAACGGCTTCCAGCCTGAATTCCATCGGCACCCAGAATCATTGCTGCTAACATTCCGCGGCCAGTCGCAATTCCACCGGCAGCGATTATTGGAATTTGTATTTTTTCTTTAACCATCGGAATCAAAGTCATTGTTGTGGTTTCTTCACGACCGTTATGGCCTCCGGCTTCAAAACCTTCCGCTACAATGGCATCAACTCCTGCTTCCTGAGCCTTTAAAGCAAAAGTACTGCTGCTCACAACATGCACTACTGTAATGCCTTTTGATTTTAATAAAGAGGTCCAGGTTTTAGGGTTTCCTGCGGAGGTAAAGACAATTTTCACACCTTCATCGACCACAATATTCATGATTTCTTCAATATTCGGATACAGCATCGGAATGTTAACTCCAAATGGTTTATCAGTAGCTTTTTTGCATTTCTGAATGTGTTCACGCAATACTTCGGGATACATCGAACCGGCACCAATAAGTCCAAGACCTCCGGCATTACTAACCGCAGAAGCCAGTTTATAACCACTGTTCCAAATCATTCCTCCTTGAATAATCGGATACTTGATATTAAAAAGTTGGGTGATTTTATTCATTCAAAAAGTATTATTGTTTGATTATTTTTCCCGTTTTATAAAAATCAGCTGCGTGAAAAGTATAAAAATAGAGTCCGCTATTAAGACTTTGGAGAGAAAGAAACGAATCCTGACTGGTAAGTTTCTTTTCGGCTACTTTCTGACCCAAAAGAGAATAAATAGTTACGGAAGCTTCTTTCCATCCATCAGGAAAAGAAAAGACAACATCCGTTTTTACAGGATTGGGATAAACTGTGAAATCAGTATTTTTAAAACTTTCGATTCCCAAAGCCGAACTAAAATTAGGGATTCCGTATCCATAGTTATTGTCCGGATTTGAAAATTTATCCGAAGATTGTAAAATCATCTGTCGAATTTCTTGATTGGTCTTATTGGGAAAAGCCTGCCACAAACAGGCAATCATTCCTGCCATAATCGGACATGAAAATGAAGTTCCGCTGGAAACCCCAATGTTGCCGGAAACATCAGAAACTACAGCTAATGAGCCTTGTGCCATAACATCGGGTTTTATTCTTCCATCAAAACTGGGTCCGATAGAACTAAAATCTGATTTAATTTTAGAGGCAGTAACCGAACCAACCGTTATCACTGAAACTGCATCTGCAGGTCCGCCAATATGATTTTCAGACTCATTCCCTTCATTCCCGGCAGAGGCAACAACAATCATTCCTTTGCCAAAAGCCATTTCAGCTCCTCTTGAGATAAAATTAGAAGTGCCGTTCATGTCATTGTAGGTATGGCTGTAAGCAGAAATATCGTAACCAAAATATCCTAGCGAAGTTGTAATAATATCGACTCCTAATCTATCTGCCTCTTCAGCAGCTTCCACCCAAAGTGATTCTTCAACCGGATTCTCTGAAGCATGATTTTCAGTAACAAACAAATAATAATTGGCATCCGGAGCCGTTCCGATCAATTGATTTTCTTTATAACCTCCCATTGTAGAAAGCACTAAAGTACCATGACTGTCACCGGTGTAGAAATTGGAATTCCTTGAAACAAAATCATAACCTCCTAAAATCTGGTTATTATCTCTTAGCTTTTGAAACGGCTGAGCCGTATTTACACCAGGAAATCCGGCGTCCATAACTGCAATAATCTTACCTGAACCTGTATAATTTTGCTGGTGCAAAACATTTCCGTTTAGCATTTGTATCTGATTGGCAGAATTTCCATAAGCATAATCGATGGAAGTTTTAAGTTTATCCGCAGGCTGATCAATTTTATTTTCAGAAACTTTTTTAGCCGTGAGATTCAAAGATTTATTGGCAAAAACTACCTTATCAACAAATGACAATGCTTTTAAATTTGAAATATCAGCCTGGGAACCTCTGATATGAAGCGCATTAAGCCATTTTGATTGCGCCAAAACGGTAATGCCTAAGCTTGCTTTTACCTGATTGACATAAGAAGTTTCCAAAGGTACATCCGTAACATCTAAAGCTATATTTTGATTGGCTCTTCGATCTAAAGCACGCTGGGAAAGCATCAACAATGGTGAATCCAGATAAGTCTGAGCAGAAGGTTTGGCATTAAAATAAACCCATGCATCTTCCTGAGAAAACATGGCAGTAGAAACCAACAGGAAAAAAAGAATGTAATTTATTTTCATACCCGTTTACTTTTAAGAGTGGAACCTCAGTGAAAGTATAAAGCTAAGAAATAACTCCCGAACCAACTAATTCATTATCGAAATACCAGGCTGCAAATTGTCCTTCTGTAATGGCTGATTGCGGTTCCTCGAAACTTACATACATTCCTTCTTCAAATTGATGTAAAGTTGCTTTTTGCAAAGGCTGGCGGTAGCGTATTCTTGCCATCACTTCCATAGTTTCTCCTACTTTTAAAGTCAGATCTGTACGAATCCAGTGTACTTCGGATTTTTCGATAAAGAGTGCTTTTTTGAATAAACCCGGATGCTGGCTCGTTAAACCAGTATAAATCGTATTGGTGGCAACATCAGTAGCAATAATAAATAAAGGGTCTGTTGTTCCGCCAACATTTAGTCCTTTTCGTTGACCTACAGTAAAATAATGTGCGCCCTGGTGTTTCCCAACCACTTTTCCCATAGTTGGAAGATAATTTCTTTTTTGGGATTCCAGTTTCAGTTCTTGCTCCAATGGCAGCCCTTCCGGCTTTTCAGCAGAATATATGGGATCATTTTTATCAATCTGAACAATCTTTCCTTCTTTAGGCTGTAATTTTTGCTGTAAAAATTCAGGTAAACGCACTTTTCCAATAAAGCACAATCCTTGTGAATCTTTCTTTTCAGCTGTTACCAAATCCATTTCCGCTGCGATTTCGCGTACTTCCGGTTTGGTTAAGGCACCAATTGGGAATAATGATTTTGCCAGCTGATCCTGAGATAACTGACATAAAAAATACGACTGATCTTTATTATTGTCGGCACCTGCAATTAATTGATAGACTGTTTGTCCATCAACTTCAATTTCACTTTTTTGGCAATAATGTCCTGTCGCCACATAATCGGCACCCAGACTTAAGGCAATTTTCATGAAAACATCAAATTTGATTTCGCGGTTACAAAGCACGTCAGGATTTGGAGTTCTCCCTTTTTCGTATTCGTTGAACATATAATCAACGATTTTTTCTTTGTATTCTTCGCTTAAATCAACAGTCTGAAACGGTATTCCAAGTTTTTCAGCAACTAATAATGCATCGTTACTGTCTTCTAACCAGGGACATTCATTGGATATGGTAACCGAATCATCGTGCCAGTTTTTCATAAAAAGCCCAATAACTTCGTATCCCTGCTGTTGCAGCAAATAAGCCGCAACACTTGAATCTACTCCTCCGGAAAGCCCAACAACTACACGTTTCATCCTAATCGTTTATATTTTACAAGGGTGCAAAGATACAAAAGATTTACGGAGTTAAACCTTAAGGAAATGTTATTTGGATTTGGGTTTTGAATCGGCCTGGTAATTACTTTTCGGATCGCTCATGTTGACTTCCTTAACCAGTTTTCCTTTTTCAAAAAACTGCCACATTCCAGCTTTTTTCCCATTTACGAATTTTCCTTTTGAAGCTACTGCACCGTCAACATCATAAAAAACAGCATCGCCTTCGTATTGGTTGTTTTTATAGGTAGTAAGTTCCAAAGGAGAACCATTTTGTCCGAAGCTTTTATAGATTCCTTCTTTCAAACCATTTTTATAAGTCATTTCCTCGGCAATTTTAGAATTTGGATAAAAGACTGTTCGTAAACCTTCTAATTTTCCATTCTTATAATTCTCGGTAATCATGATGACTTTCGAAGCCTTATGGTAATATTTCCATTCGCCTTCATAATTTTTTCCGATCACTTTTCCTTCACTTACCTTGTTTTTATTCTGGTCGTAAAAAATAGTATAGGCACTTCCGTCATTAGTACTAAAATCGCGGGTAGCAACAACATCTCCTTTTTTTGTATCGTCAAAAAACTTAAATAATCCGATTTCTTTTCCGTGACTGAAAGTTCCCTCGTAACGGGGGCGTTTGGAAATTTCATAAGTTCCTTTCCATAGTCCGTCTTTTTTTCCGTTTGCATCCAGTTTATTAAAATCCTGGGCAAAAGCAGCAGTGCTTATCAAAAATAAAATCCAAAAATTTTTCATCTTTTCTTTTTCTATATAACAATAAAATTTGTTTTTTAGTATTGCAAATGTATAACGTTTTAGAGAGAAAAACCGCAATTAAATGCTATTCTGTCAGTGAAAAGATTAAATTTAAATCAATACGGGCAAAAAGATTTTTCAATTTTAAAATGCTTTTCAATTTTAACTTATATTCGCAAAAAAACATAGTAAACAATTAAAATTCCCCAACTTAAAAACTCCTATTAATGAAAAAAAAATTACTCTTCCTGACACTTTTTTTTGGTTTAACACAATTACAGGCACAAATTAAGGTTGATAAAATAACTTATAAAAACATCGATCATTTCATTACTACAACAATCGGCTATCCGGTTCCGGGTCTGTTTTTATTTGAAGGAAAATCAGAACCTTCCATTTTGCTAAATCCAAACGGAACAGGTGTTTTTCAATATGAAGATCTTTCCAAAAAAAACATTACCTGGGGAATTGAATGTACTGAAGAAGGAATTCCGATTTTTAAAGAAGGTTTTAATAGTGCTTCTTACACTTTCTGGTACAAAACAGATAACGATGAAAACTGGATTTTCACGCAATTCTCTATTCATTACAACAAGAAAAAAATGTTTATTATGGGTGAACGCGTGAAAGACTATGAAGATTATAACGATTTAAAAAAACCGGGAAAAACCAGATCCTAAATCTCGCAAAACCATTAGATAAGAAAACGTTTGCGTTAAATTTCAATTGTCTCTATAAATTTTCCCATTTAATTTCACAAAATTAAATATTATACCTAATTTTTATTTAATTTGCGATAAATTCAATATATCACAACCATGGTCACAATAACACGCCTTTTTGATTTTCCTTATTATCAACAAGAAACTTACAATACTGATGTGGCATTGGCTACAAAAAAGAATGGGGTTTGGGAAAAAACATCCAGCAAGGAATATATTGCAAAAGCCAATGCGGTTTCAAGAGCATTGCTAAAAATGGGTATTCAGAAAGATGATAAGATTGCCGTTATAACTTCTAACAATCGTACGGAATGGAATATCATGGATATTGGTATTTTACAGACAGGTGCCCAGAATGTGCCGATTTATCCAACGATTGCCGAAGAAGATTACGAATACATTTTAAACCACAGCGGCAGTATTTATTGTTTTGTTTCTGATGAAGAAGTGCTTCAGAAAGTAAATGCTATAAAAGCAAATGTTCCGACATTAAAAGAGGTTTATTCCTTTAATGAAATTCCGGGCTGCAAACACTGGTCGGATTTGCTTCATTTGGGAGAAGACGAAAGTAATCAGACCGAAGTGGAAGCCAGAAAAGACAGCATCAAAGAAGATGATTTAGCCACAATAATTTATACTTCGGGAACTACCGGAAGACCTAAAGGGGTTATGCTTTCCCATAAAAATATTGTTTCGAATGTTTTGGACAGTGCTCCAAGAATTCCGTTTGATGCAGGAAAAAGTACTGCTTTGAGCTTCCTTCCTATCTGCCATATTTTTGAAAGAATGATTTTATACATTTATCAATATTATGGTGTTTCGGTTTATTTTGGAGAATCAATTGAAAAAATCAGTGATAACTTAAAAGAAGTTCGTCCTACTGTAATAACGGCTGTTCCAAGACTTTTAGAAAAAGTTTACGATAAAATTTACGCAAAAGGATCTGAGCTGACAGGCATCAAGAAAAAATTGTTTTTCTGGGCCATTGATTTAGGTTTACGATATGAGCCTTACGGAGCCAATGGTTTCTGGTATGAATTTCAGTTAAAAATTGCCCGAAAACTAATTTTCAGTAAATGGAAAGAAGGTTTAGGCGGAAGACTGGAATTAATGGTTTCCGGAAGTGCCGCTTTACAGCCCCGTTTGTCAAGAGTTTTTGCTGCTGCAGAAATTCCGGTTATGGAAGGTTACGGCTTGTCTGAAACTTCACCGGTAATTGCCGTAAACGATCAGAGAAACAAAGGTTTCAAAATTGGAACTGTTGGGAAAGTAATTCGCAACGTCGAAGTTAAAATTGCCCAGGACGGTGAAATTCTTTGCAAAGGACCTAATGTAATGCTGGGTTATTTTAAAGATCCTGAAAAAACGGCAGAAGCTTTAATAGACGGATATTTCCACACAGGCGATATCGGAGAAATTGACAGCGAAGGTTTCCTGAAAATTACCGATCGTAAAAAAGAAATGTTCAAGACTTCGGGTGGAAAATATATTGCTCCTCAATTGATTGAAAATGCCATGAAACAATCGCGTTTTATCGAGCAGATTATGGTTGTAGGTGATGGCGAGAAAATGCCGGCAGCTTTTATCCAGCCAAATTTTGACTTTATAAAAGAATGGGCAAAAATTCATAAAATCAGTTTAGGAAATTCTAATGCTGAAATTTCATCCAATCCTGAAGTAATTAAGCGCATTGATGAAGAAGTTGAAAAAGTAAATGAGAAATTCGGACACTGGGAAAAAATCAAACGTTTTGAGTTAACGCCGGATGTTTGGTCTATTGATGGCGGACAGCTTACTCCTACCCTTAAATTAAAACGTAAAGTAATCAGGGAAGTTTACAAAGATCTTTATGATAAAATCTACGGTCACAATTAGAAATCAAAATAATTAACCAACGAAAACGGCTGCCTTTTTTAAGACAGCCGTTTTTTATTTCACGAAGATTTCTTTCAATTGACCTATGATATTTCCACCTCCGGAAATGGTAATCTCACCAATTTTATCGGCGATTTTTTCTACGTATTCCATCTCTTTCAATTTCCACAACATTTCGTTTTCTTCCATCAGCTTGGCTGTGTTCAGTAAACTTCTGGTTGCAGCGGTTTCTTCTCTTCTCATGATGCTATTAGCCTGTGCTTTTTTCTCGGCAACCAAAACCTGATTCATGATTTCCTTCATATCACCCGGCAAGATAACATCCCTGATTCCGGCATCAGAAACTACCAATCCCAACTCGTTGATTTTGGTTGTTACTTCAGCTAAAATCGCTTCAGCAATCGTGTCTTTTTTAGACAATAATTCATCCAGCGTCAATCCGCCTACAAATGCTCTTAAAGCCAGCTGCATGGCAACATACAATTGTTTTTCAAAGTCTTTGTTGTCTACCAAAGCTTTCATGATATCCACAACCTGGTATCTCACAAAAAAGTTGATTCTTAATCCTGCTTTATCTTTCGTCAACAATTCCTGACCTGAAATTTCTACTTGCTGCTGTCTGGCATCAACCGTTTTGACTTCGATTGTAATGGAATTGTTCCAAAAGTAGTGTGTTCCGGCTTTTAATTCTTTTACGAAAGTACCGTTTACAAACAACAAAGCTTTGTCGTTGCTTGACACAATGTATTTTCTGGTAAACAATCTCAATTGTGCATTCTCTAATAAATTCACAGCAATATTTTCTGTGATTTCAATTTTAGAAATATCTGCTTTTATGAATTCATTTTTTACAATTCCTTTCCAAAATGCATATCTGCCGGCAGTTAAAACACGTTTAAAGTTTCCGTTTTCAAATTGTAGAACAATTTCATTATCGGCAACGGCAACAATTTCCAACATAGCGGCTAATACTTCATTTTCTAATAAAATATTCAATTCAAATGGTGCCTGAAATGAACCATTCATATCGTAAATCATGATACTTTTGTTTCCAAAAATCCAGTGTACACCTTCTTCAATTACATTTCTTAATTTTCTGTTTTCGAATACCAAACCTACTTGGTACGCTTCGATTTTAATTCTTTTGATCATCTCTATTTATTTTTTATTATTATTTTATTTCTATGAAAGCAAACAGATTTAGTCTTTCTACTAATTACTCTTTACTAATCACTAATTACTTTTTGATTTAAATAAAAAACCTCTTTGCCTTTCTCCTCTGAGAAAAACGGACGAATAGTTTGTAATTCGCTTACTCTTATTGTTTGCAATTCTATTTTGTGAAAGCGATTCTAAATTCTAAAAAAATCACTTAAACAATCAAACCGAAAAGAAAAAGAGTATTTCAAAATACATTTCTGTTCGCACTGGTTTTATCATGAGTGTGTCATTCGAATCCTAAAATCCTACTTACACAGACAAAGACAAATCAGTTTTTTCTGCCCATCTTTTTAAGAGTGATGGTCTCTGGAATACAGATTTTGAGTCCGTATCGACTAGCCACTGTCAACCAAATCTAAATTTGGTGCAGGATTCGAACCTGCGTATTGTCTATTGTTCTAACCAACTGAACTATCGCATTACTGCGAATGGGAATCGAACCCATGACCTATAGAGTGGTGTGATCGTTTTTTGGAAAACCATCAAAACCTCCAAATCAAGCTGCATAGAAAAACATAATACGCTTCCGCGAAAAGTTCCCTACAATGGTGCTATACAGAAACACGCAACTGGACTTGTTTGATATTGTAAATCAAAGTTTCCTTTGATGTATTTTATTTTTAATGAACGTTTTTATTCCTGAGCAAATATTCAATTTCAATTGCGCAGTAATTCTGCGTAGAAAATAAAATATTTTTAAAAGCCACAATTTTGTACAGGAAGAGAGACTCGAACTCTCAAAATACTGATTCTAAGTCAGCCGCGTCTACCAATTCCGCCATTCCTGCTTTTAATTAATCTTCAGGATTTAAACCTGAAATTTGTGGAAATAGTAGGATTCGAACCTACTCAGTCAAAGACAACGGTGTTTAGCTCATCATTTTTATTGTTTTTTTGGTTTCGCTGAATAAAAAAATTCATTTCAGACCGACCTAACTCTCCAGCTTTAGCGTATTTCCATTTTGTCTGGGAAGCAGGGTTCGAACCTGCGACCTCCCGCGTCCAAGGCGGGTAAACAACCACCGTTATCTTCCCAGTTTTGCGTGTTTTCGGGAATCGAACCCTGTTCTTCGGATTCACAGCCCGAGGTTTTACCAAATAAACTAAAAACACCATTTGCGGCTCATACGGGAGTCGAACCCGTTTCTCCCGAGAGACAGTCGGGAAGGTTAGCCAGTAACCCCAATGAGCCAGTTCTTTCTAGAGAACGTTGTGATTCCAGAAGGACTTGAACCTTCAGCCTACTGCTTCGTAGGCAGTTGCTCTATCCAATTGAGCTATAGAATCTAATTATAAAACATAAAAAAAGCACCCTATTACAAGGTGCTTCATGAGATTTGATAAGATATATGTATCCTATTGCCAATATTCATGCACCTGTATTATAATAACTCCACGATCTAAACTCGGGTGTGACAGTTGTAGTTTATTGTTTGTATGTGATAAAGTAATCATTGCGTTATCTTTTATTTGTTCTATATTATATTGAAATGCTCTCATATCTATTCTCTTTATTCTATTCTCTTTATTCTCTCATTTTCTTCGGCAAAGATAAAGTCGAAAAAAGCAATTTTCCAAATTATTTTTTTAATTATTTTATTGATTATCAATTAGTTACACCTATTTAAAATCCATAAAAATTCCTGTCCGCATACTTGTGCAGATCCCTTTTTGTATCAAATGACTGTCTCTCATCAGATTACTTTTTAAGATTATATTTCGCTATTTGGTTTTATCATGTAACATTTATTCCATTATTTTTTGAATTATTTTTTAGTTAAGTGCCCTTTTTGGTGATTTTACTATTCTTTTCTTTGTCATTTTTCCATATCGAATGCTCTAAAAACAAAAAAAGCGCCCCGATCAGGACGCTTTTATATTTCTATATTGAATTTGAAACTACAATTTACACTTCAATTCTATAAAACACATACCACATCCTGAACCTTTAGCCGGAAGATATCCCGCTAAACGATCATTATTTTGTCTTAGTGACAGGTTGCTATGTATGTTTTTTGTTTTCATTTCGGTGGCAAATGTAATTATTTTAAATAAAAACCTTATCAATCTGACTTAAAATTGTTGGATCCTGAATTTCATCGTCTTTGGCAAACAACAAAACTTTGGACATAACCTCAGCCGATTTTGGGTCATCATCTGCAAAAGGAAGAAACAAACGCCCTCTGTGCTGCGAATGAATTGGCAGTACCGATAAATATTTACCCGGAATCTGATGTACCACCGCACTGCCTAAATGAACACTGTATTCTGCCATTTTTCCTTTTATTATGGCATGGTTTCCTGTAATTTCAACATTTTTAATTTTAAACAGTCGCAATGTCTCTCTCAATAAAACCGCTCTCATTTCAATAGAAGAATGACTCGCTTCCGGATCAACTCCTCCAACGTGGGCAACGCTTACGACCAAATCAATATCGCGCATAACTTCAGAGAAAATTCTCGGATTGATATCTTCAAAGGCAATATTTTTATAATCTTTCAGCGAATGGAACTCAATTGTTTCCAGCGTTGGACTTTCAACATCCGCAGGAGAAAACCAATCGGCCAGTGCGTACATTTTTACCTGATAGCCTTCTTTATGAAACACTTTCTGCAATCCTTCTTCATAATCTACTTTCCAGCCTCTGGTTTTCAACAAGGCCAACGTCTGGTTGGGCTGAACCTGATGTCCGGCATATCGTCTGGAAATTGATTTCTCTTTTAATTCATCCGGCGTTGGAACATACAATTCCCTGAAAACCTGCTTAAACGGCTGTTTCAGTTTATTATCAAAACAATACATCTGATAATCGGTCCAGACGTTATTTTTATGGAGATCGTAACAATGTGCAATTCTAAAAGTCTGTTTTTCGTTCAGTGAAATGACTTCACCTAAAGCCGTTACCAGATTTCCATCAATATAAAAACCAATTTTATCGTCGTTGGAGATAAAAACCAATTTTTCCAAATGTTTCGAAATAATCGGATGTTCAAAAAGATTCTGCATTTCGGCAGACAAAAACTCGTCTCCACGAATCATGCTTTCCTCCAGTCCTTTTCTCGAACGTGTCCATTGTTCGCGCATTGTTTTCCTGTAATTCGTTAATTCCAGAACCGCTTTGTCTTTTTTATATTTCGGCGGAATCGCTTTTAACTCTTTATCACCTTTAGCAATCATCAAATCAGCTTTTCCTTCTTTATTGATGACCAGACTTACCGTTATATCATCCAGTATAATTTCTGTTTCTTTTGATAAAATATTCTGAATCTGCTTGGTTTCCATCGCCCAGGTCAAACGAACCGGATCCGGATAACCGGCATTTCTGGCTAAGTTTTCCAGTGCTACCCGAATTGCCAGAGCTTCACTCGCCTGCTTCATCGAACCGAATTCCCTGCTTTCTTTTTTAAACTGCTGCAAATATTCGTAGCGCGCCAGAATATCTTTTTCAGGACTTGTTTTGCTCAACGGCACCAAGCCGTAAACGCGTAAATAATCCTGATCGCGTTTGTCTTTTACTTTCGCCGTCACTTCCCTGATTTTCAAATCTCCGGTAATCGTGTCTGCGTATAATCGGGCGCGTCGGTGTCCGTTTCCGTCGGTTACATATTTGGCGGCTTCGTACAGCATTTCCCATTTGGCTTTGCCTAATTGCTTGTAGGCCGATACGAACCAGTCTTTATCGACTGCCCCGTCTTTAAAATCCTGTAAATCGATTGATGAAAACTTCGCCATTTCACTTTCCAATTCAGCATTTACCGAGCTATAACTTGCCGTTTTGGTATGTGCATGAAACCACCAGATTCCTTCGTCAAGGCCCTTCCAGTTCAGATAATTGCTCACAAACTTTTGCCATTGCGGTGCATATATGGCTGCCTGAATCAGTCTTTCTTCTGAGATTTTGGCTTTTTTTATGGCTTCATTAAAAATTTCCTGCGTGTCTAAAGCCAAAGGATAACATCTTTTCAATAAATAACTAAACAATTTCTGCTTCGTTAATTCGGTGTAGCTCCATGAATAAATATAGCCTTTGTACAAACTTGCTTTTCCTAGTGCTGTCAGCATTTCGACCAGACGATTGATACCGAAAATCTTCTGAAAACTCTGTACCAAATACGTCACGGCTGTATTCGAATCGCCTCTTTTTACCTCAACATCCAAAAAGGTTTCACGTATTTTATCGATCATCGGAACCAAAAACGGAAATCTCTTCGTTAAATCTTCACTTCCAAAATGTCTGTAATGTTTGCCTTCACCTGTTAAAACAGAAATTCTTTCCGCTTCTAAAATACCTTCGTACAATTCGCCTTCGGTAATTAAATTTTGCTCAAAGGCAACGCAGTACAAATGAATTGGCGGTTTGTTGTAGGCAATATTTCTTTGTAAACCGTTCAGCTGTCTCCATCTGTACAGGTTCCAGACTTTATTATTTTGTTCTTCGGTTAAATCCAGTAAACTGATTTTGTTCAGGTAAACATCAAAAAATCCCTGATTCTGCCAGCCATTTCCGTTATCCGAATTATAATAATACTCCTCTTTTGAAGGCTTGTATTCAAATTCCAAAACCGATTTTGGAAGATCTGCATACAAAGTGCTGCAGGCGTCAATCAAGAAATCGGCTATTTCATTAAAGGAATATTTTAATTGTAAAGCATTTAAAATCTGTAAAATAGCATTGTCCCAATCGTAGCCTCTTTTGTTTTGATGCGGCAATAAATCTTTATAATAAAAAATATGTTTCTCGAGGAAATCACGCCATACTTTTCGGTCACAACTGCTTACAAGGGTTAGTAAGAACAAGTCTTTTTCGGTTAATCCGGAATTTTCAAACCAGCCCGACCAAACTTCATACAAAGGATAATTTGTTGCTGCCATTTCAGGATCTTTTTCGTCTTTCAGATTTTTTACCTGCCTGAACATATTCCCAAGCAAAACAGTCGATTTGCTGTTGTCGTAGTTTTCGATTTCGTATTCGTGATTTCGGTTTTCTTCATACAATTTATAAAGCTTCGAAATTTCGGTTTTTATATGAGACATCGATTTGGAAAAACCATATTGATGCTCTTTAACCGATTTGACATACAACGAATTGGGCTGTGGTTTTGGCAATGCATAAGGCGAAACTTCATTCGGATTGTAAAATCCAAATCCGTTTTCTGCACTTAATGTATCTTTCTTTTTGGAAGGTTCTAACTGCTCGATAAATTTGGTTTCTTTTTCAGTGATTTTAGGTCTTTTCGAATAAGCTGCTACCCAATTATTCACTTTATCGGTCAGTTTGGCATTTTTCTGCAACTGCAGCATCAAATCCAAAACCGACATACGCTGTTCCAAATCTCCTTTTTCTAACGTACTTTCTACAAACGAAGTTATTTTCTGCTCTTCCTGTTTCAGTAAAATTGCCGTTAGGTTTTTCTTTAAGTTGGAATTCTTACGCTTATACAATTCCTGAAAAGTCAGCAATTCTTCTTCGGATAAACTCAGATTATTCAAGGTGTAAATTGCTGAAGCTACCAACGCTTCACCCCTGTCTTTTAAGATACGAAGGGCAAAATTTCTTTGAAAATCAGTTGGATCTTTTTTAGCTTTTGCGTCATTGGTTTTAAAACTGTAAAAGGAATAACAGTAAAAATCACCCAAAATTTCCCTGGTCAGTTTTTCTCTTAAAGCAAGCGAAAAACTTTCAAAATGACTCAAAATACGATCTAATCTCTCGTTATTATCACCCACCAAATTGATAGCGGCTGCACAAAGTGAATCCTTGTCAAACTTAATAGTAAGCCACGAAAACACCTTGCCTTCAAACACTTTTTCTTTTACTGTTAAAGTCTGGGCGAGGTGGTACACTTTATCGAAGAAATTAGGATAATCGGCATTTTCAATGTAATATTTCGATTTGGCATTGGCGTCTAAAAGTGCATTCATCCTTGGAAGCGCAAATGCCATAACCTGCAGGTTTTCATCGTCTAACGCTTTAAAATACAACGGCATTTCGATATAAGGATCGTTCGTTTCCCCGGCAAATTTTATTGCCAGTGATTTTTTTTCGACCGAACCTTTTTCGAGTAATTCGTTCAGGTACGGAACCGTTTTTTCGACATCAAAAACGCCCTGAACCCAAAGCGCCATATAGACTTCGTTGTTATTTTTACTCTGAATTCCCGCCGGAATAGTTTCCGGATTCGAAAAATAGCCCGAAGCCAGATTGATGATGTTTCGAACCGTAGTTTCTTTTTCAGATTCCCATCCCAAACCGGTCCACGTATCAATACTGCGTACCACCGATGAAAAACGGGTTAATTTGTTATCGATAATGACCCTGATCATATATTGCAAAGCTCCGATACTGGTTTCGTCCAGCGCTTCCAGAACGGTCTGGCGCAATCCTTCCTGACGCTGTGCCGCCAATAATAGTTTTTCGACCAGCTCCCAGTTCTCTTTCTTCTCACTGTTTAAAAGGGCTTTGATGATATTTCGGGATACTTTTCCTCTTGGGTCTTTGTTGAAAATGATATCCTCAAATAACTGAAACAGATTTTCTTTGTTCAAATCAATCGCCGCCGACCAAATCATAAACTGATTCGTTGAATTTGTAATCTCGGTATCATAACGAATTTGGTCTTCAATACTTAAATCGTAATGTACCGTATTGTTGTCGTGATAATTGTACGTCTGCGGACCGTTAAGCAGCGAACGCAGAAAATTAACCTGATTGACCAGTAAGTATTTTTTATTGTTTGGCGCCCTGAAAGATCGTCTGGTGTAGCCGTCCTGATACATTTTTTGTGGCAGTCTGTTCCAGGCTTCTTTTACATACACGGCATTTTCTGCACCAAAAAAGAAAACCAACAGATCGTAGTAATTTTTATCTTCCCACAAATCCTCTTTGATCCATTTTTCGAACGTGGTGCATTCTTTTGAACCCAAAGAAATATAAGTCGCGTAATAGTTGTCTTTTAGTTTTAAAAGCTCCAGACCCAACTCGGCTACTTCTTTTTTGAGTTTTGTTTTTAACAATAATTTCGAAACCAAATTGCTGTTTACAATTTCTTCGAGTTCTTTTTTAAATCTCTTAATTGGATTTTCAATTACCTTATTTTTCAGAAGATCTTCTATCGTCATAATTTTATTTTTATTTTATACAAATGGACAATTGATAGTTGATAATTGACAATTATCCATTATCAATTATTAATTAATTATTTATTTACCAGTAACTCCCCGCCAAAAACGTCAGCCTGATAAACGTGATAGATTTGTTTTGGGACAGATCGATTTCCTCAGCTAAAGATTCGAGTTGGTCATCGCCTTGAAAAAGGACATATAAACCGTCTTCAAAAGCGACAATGGCGTTTTCCTGCGCTTTGGCAATATCAACTTTGTTGTGGTTGTAAACGGCTCCGAAACCTACTTTTCCGGTATCTGTTAAGATGGGAAGGTAATTTTCTTTTGGAAGATGAATCGTGTCCTGATCTTCCCACTCAAACGAAGCGGAATGGAATAACCCGACCTGATGTTTTACGATTAATTCGATGAAAGTACGAACGGTAACCACTGGTGCTGAAGTATCTAAAGAAATACTTTTTTCCTGAAGTATGGGATGCTTTTTCCCTAATTGCCTGACGGATATGCTGATATTCATTTTTTACCGGCTTTTATTTGAACTTGTAAAATAATAAATTAAAAAATAGGATTATACTGAGATAACTTATTTTAATGTTAAAAAATCATACTCACCACCTGACATAAAAGTAGCTTTTAATTTCAAAAAAATACCCCGCAAATTGGTATTTGCGGGGTTTGGGTTTTTATTGGGAGTGAATTTATTATCTGAGAAATGTTCACGGTTTGTAAAACTGCTCTGTTATGTAGAAAACGGTGTCGATAAAATACAAGTTCTTTTGAAGCGTCAATACATTTTCATCATGCAAATCTTCGAGAATTATTCCCAGATCCGGATTAAAATAATCATTATTTCTTGTGCTTACAAAGCCGTTTTCATTTAGAAACTTTTTGACAATTTCTAATTCTGTTAATTCATCAAATTTTATAAAATCCTGCTCAACAACGGCATAAAGAACTTCTTCCGATTCATAGAACCCAACTAATTGATAAGCTGTATCTGGAAAAAAGAAATTATTCAATAATAAGTTATTAAAATAATCTTCCCACGATAAATAATAAATGGAATCATTGAGTTTAAAAACCTTAAACTCGTCCTGATGAAGATACACCTTTTGTTCAGCACCACTGGAAACAAAAGAATTGATATCGATATTTGCATTCCAAAAATTATTTTGGTTGCAAAATTGCTTTATGATCTCTGCTTCTTCTCTTTTGATTTGCTTGCTGTCTTTAGCTTCGCAACCTGAGCTCTTGCTTCTTCTAAGGTAACCGGAGATCGCTTGGATAGCATCTCCATGCCTAACTTGGCTCTTTCCTGAAATGATATTTTGTAGTTCATGTTTCATGAAAATTTATAATGCAAATATAAAGATTTTAATTTTATCTTTTTTCTCCTCTTGGATGCGGTATCAAGAATACAGCTGTTCCCTAATTTTGATCAAAGTTTGAATAACTTTTTCTTCATCCGGTTTTTCAGGCAATGTAGAAGCTTCATAATGATTTTCGATTGAATCAATTAGACTATCTGCCATTTTAAGTAAATCATCGTACTCTTTATTTCCGGCTTTAATGTCGAGTAATTCCTCCCGATTGGAAACCCGAATATTTAATTTTCCGGTTGACAGAATTTGTTCTGCGGTTTGCAAAAGCCGAATCGTATGCATCATGTTTTTGCTGTCGTAATTTTTTCCGTGCTTTTGATTCGTGTCGTAACGATCTTCGTTTCGTTTCTCGATCCAGTTCCAGTATTCTGTGTATTCTTTGCAATATTTAGAATAGCCGTCCTGATTGCAGGATAAATATCCAATTAGCTTTTCACCTTTTGGAATCGATGAAAGCGAAACTTCATTGGAGTTTTCTTTTTGAATAATTCCTTTGTAACCTAAAGTTTTATTTTCGTCATAAAACATCGCAAACATTCCTTTTGAATTGGGCAGATTCACTAAACCTATTTGTTCCTGATTCATATTATTTTCTATTAAAAAAGTATTTGTTGCAACCATTTCATACCCTTTTAAAACATAACAGAAATCCAAAAGGCTTTTCTTTTCCTTTGGCATTGGGTTTACAATTTTCTTGTTTAAACCTCTCGCCTTTTTGATTTGCGTAACGGCATAACCGGCAAAAGAATCTTTGCAGAGTTTCGATAGAAAATCTTCCAGTTGCAAATGCTCCAATAACGGATGTTTGTACAAAATACAATCTTCCGGCGAAGCCAGAATTTCCAAAATATTAGGATTGTTTTTAAGCAGTAATTCTACAAAACGACCAATTTCATAATACACCTCATCATTGGTTTCATTACTGATCTGCGGAATATAATCTAATCCAAAGAACTTGTCTTTTGGCAGATAATAAACGCCTTTGATATCCGTATCTGAGGTTGGTGTATTTAACCCAAAAGATTTACTTCCTGATATAACTTCGAAAAGGATCAGGTTTTGGGATTTTAGGAGTTGGATGGTCATTGAGAAAGGTTGTTATTGTAATACAATAATTATTCAAATAAAAAGCAACCTTCATCTCTCTAGGTTGCTTAATTTTTCCGCTATTATAGCGTGCTGCCACATACAAGTGTGTGAAATTAAAAATAATAAATTACTCTTAATTTCTAAAATGAAACAAAATGCATTTCAAACTGAGATCGGTAATGGCAATATTGTTATGAATAAACTTCTTGACTTTTTTTGTATTCTAATTCTTTTGCTAAATTAAATCTTTCCCATTTAGTAAACCAATATTTAATATTTTTTTTATGAAAATGGACAACTTTCGTTGTAATCTCAAGTTCAGATATAGTAGAATAGCCTTTATAAATAGAATATAATTTAATTTTAGATTCATCCTCAATAAATGGACAAGCTAATAAATCTAAAATTAAATGAGTTAATTCTGAAGATTTGCCTCTTTTTTCAATTGGAAAACTTTTTATGTAGTTCTCAATATAAATGTTTAATGCATCTTTAATTTTTGAATATTTTTTTGAATGACCTATATAAAAAAGTAAAACAACAATCGAAAAATAGTTTAATTGTTTCTCTGGAATCTCATTTTTTTCATAATCAAATCCTATAAATTTAGCTAATCTAACTTCGGGTATTCTGAATTCTCTATCTAATTCCCTAATAACAGTCAAAAGATAAAATGTCTCAATTTGAGCATACTCACTAATTGAATTTTTCTTAATTATTAAACTTGTTTCATCTAGTATTTTCTTAAAAACTCTATTTCTATTATTTGTATTAATTATATTTTTATTCTTATCCGATTTATATTTTAATTTATAAAATGTCAAAATTTTAGATAAGATATGTGAAATTTTTATGGTAGAATTTACTCGAGGTGAAACCGAATAGATAAAAAAAACAAAATCAATAAAATTAACTATATGAGTGGTGAAGGAATCCTCAACTTTATCAAGTTTGTTGATAATTATTTTATCATTTATTTCGCCAGATTTTATTTTACTTCTGTAATTTAAAAATACTTCTTCAAAAAGCACAAGATTCTTCTCAACAATGTTATTTAAAAGAGCCAAGCTATAATTTAATACATCCTTATAATCAACATTTGACTCTTTAATTAGAATTTTATATTGTGTGATAAGGATATCTGGATTAAATGAAAATGAAAACTTATGAATTAGTATTTCTATTTCCTCTTTACTTTCATCAACTTTTTTTGTTTTTTCTACCTCATTGATGGAAAATTTTGGATTCTCAGAAAATAATTTATTTATTCTTTCCTTAGCAATTGTGATTTCAGTTATTAGAGGTTTCTTATACTCAATTGTTTTAGAATTATTTATGGACATTTTATACTCTTTCAATTCATGCTTAAATATTTTAAAAACTTCCTCTTTTAAACTATCATCATCACAAAATAAAAAATAGTCATCTACATATCTATATAATTCATAATCTGTTTTGTTTTTGCTTCCATTTAATTTAAAAATTTTTTCTTCGACTGTTTTGTCAATTCTTTGTAAAATAATTTCTGCAAAAATTCTAGAAAATTCAGGACCTATTAAAATACCATTTGTTTCTCCATAATTTGAATTTTGAATAAAAACATCAAATATTCCAGAAAAATTTTTCTTTGAAGCATATACATTTTCTTTTACAGTTTCTAAACCTAAAACTGCCCATGATATTGAATGAGTATAAATACTATCAAAACATTTTGAAATATCAAACTTAAAAAGAAAGTTATACTTTTTTTCTGCTCTATGATATCTATAATCTTCATAAAACTTATAAATATTTGTATATTTTTTATAGGAAAAGAAAGTTTTTAAATCTTCGTATTCTCTTCCATTTAATTCTAAAAAATCATTTTTATCACCTTTATTTAGCTGATGTAACTTATCATTAAAAAAACTAAATTTTGCTACATCAACAGGTTTTCTTATACTGAAATTACTAATTGAACAAGAGTATAAAATTGATTCTTTGTAATGATCATAGAATTTTATCAATTTAAGTTGATTAATAGGATGTATTAATGCTAATTCTCTAAAATCTTTTTCTTTATGACTAATTCTGTAAGCGAATGGAATTTTTCTAAACTTATAATCATTAATATTATCATATTCATGATGAAATAATATTTTTAAAGTCTCTTTAAAACCAATCAAATCATGATCGATAAAATCAGTGTCAAATTCTATTTTTTCACCTTTTAGTGAAATATTATTTTCTACCAAAAAACGGTAAAAATATCGATTCGAAAAAGTAATTGGAATCTCATAAGGCAATACATCAGATAGGACTGCTCTTTCTTTAGGATATTGAATATGTTTTTTTCTTTTACTCATTCTTCCAAATTGATTTAATTACTTCAAATTTATTTGTTAACCTTTTAAATTTCTTATTGTAATAACTTTGTTCCTTGACATTGAATTTAAAAGAATAGAAATGTTTTTCCTTTTCAATGAATGCTTTTTCAAAACAAAATCTATTTCCTATGAAATTTTCTAAATTTTCTACATCAATCGCAATTTTTGGAGGAATTTCGAGATTTTCTAATGCCTTTATTTTAAATTCGTTTAATTTTTCCAATGAATCGCCAAGATCTGTTAATTCTAACATCTTATTTGAATAATAAATTCCTGCCCTTATGTTTTTTTTGTTGTGATTTAAATTATAATTACCACATAGAAATTTAAATCTCTCAATCAATAATTTTCTTGCTCTTTTTTCATGATATTTTGAATCTTTGTTATATATTATTATTGATGATTCAATACGATTTTTATACCTTAATAACCTATCCTCAGAAAGACTTATATCAATGCTGGTTTTTGGATGAGTTCCTAAACCTTTTGGATAATGAGTTATATTAAATTTATATCCTAAAAAAGTTAAAGAATGTAACTCACTGAAAGTTTTAGTCTGAGATTTATCGTAATACAATTCTATTGTATGAGTTTTATCTTTTCTCCCTTCTAAATTATCATTGATCTCTAATTTTCCATCATTTATGATTTTCTTAATTTCAGATCTATAATCTCTAACCTGACTTTTAGTTTTAGGTGAAAAAATTATAATAATATCATCCACATATCTTGCATAATATATTACATCTGGTAAAGATTTTATTTCCTCATCAATTTCACGCATATATAATTCAGAAAGATAAGCGCTAACACCAAAACCTCTAGGAACTCCTCTTTTTGATTCCATAATAGACAAATCTTTAATTTTTTCAAATTCAAAGAATAATCTTTTTAAAAGTTTTTTTGACAAAGGAGAAAGTAATGTATTGTTTTCTAATTTTTCAAATAGTTCTTTTTGAGGAATAGATTCATAAAATTTGTAAATATCAGTACGAATTATAACTTTTGGAAAACCATCTGAAATTAAATTATAAGTTTGTTTTATTATTCTATTTCTATCTGCTTGTCTTACTTTGAAAGTTTTATTTAAATTTTGCTGTAGCTGTTTGATTGAAAAAAAATGAACACCATCTTTCTTAGTTGTATATATTTTATTTTGTTTGTCATATTTAATTTCAAAACAAAATTTATCTTCTTCATTATTAATTATTTTGGAGTATTCAGAAAACAATGTATTCCGAATTTCTTCTTTAGCTTTATTTATTATCTCAAGTCTTTCAGCAAAACTATCAAATTCCTCTACGGTTAATGCTCGAGTTTTTTTTAGTTCAATTTTTTCATTTAATAGTACATTAAATTCATCATGTTTATTAAAATATGCTTCATTGAGATGATTTTTCTTAATACTTCCTTTCCTATTTTCTTTTAAGAAAATAAGATTAAAATTTGAATCTGAAAATGATTGGTCTAGCATTTTTCTATATAACTTTATAATTATTAATAACCACTTCCCTAAAAAACAAATCCAACTCCTCATTCAACTTCTTCCCACTCCCCAACTTACTCGCATTCTCCTGATTAAACTTCACCGTTTCCAATAAAAAATCAGTTATTAAAGTTTCTTTTGGGTGCTTATATTTTTCGTCCTGATTGGCTTTTATATTTTGTAATTCCAGTATTTTATCTTGTATGTTTTGTGGTGCAATTAGCAATAAATCGGCAAAAGCAACAGGTGGAAAAGTATTCTTTTCTATAATCCATTTTCCGGCTAAAGCAGTGCGTAAGGCATAGAAATAACTTTTTAGTTTTACTTCTTCCATTTCGCATACTTCAATAAAATTCTTTGTTGTCCCTAAATAGTGATGTAAAACTGCTATTGGCGAGAAACATTTTACGGCTATTTCCTGCATTTGTTTTACAAAATCATCATTTGCATAATATACAATTGGCGAAAACAACCACTCGATCAAAGGTGCATTAGATTTTGCTAATAATTTTATGGCTTTCCGTAAATCCCAGCCGGAACCGTCAAGATCGTCTTCGGTCATGAATTCAATTACGTCCGGTTGTTCCCAAAGAGATAAGTAATACTCAGGTTTGTGTTTGTATATAAAACGGATATCATAATCGCTGTCGGGAGAAGCAAATCCCCAGGCACGGCTTCCAGATTCTACGGCAAAGAGTATTTCTACATCTTTTTCGAGTTCTATTTGTTTTAATTTTTGGAGTATTTTTTCTTTCATGGCTGGTTTCAAATATAGATAAACAACAAAGCTTTAAAGCAGGTAATAATACGTGATTTTAATTTGAAGTTTCAAAATAAAACCACTGCTGCGCAATTATTTTGCGCAGCAGTGGTTTTTAAAAATAAAATTAAAGAATTACGGAATTATCTGTAATCCAACTGTTATTTTACTTCTTCTCACAGCATCATCACTACCAAAAGAATTGAGAGTAGCTGCTAAACGAAATTTACTAAGAAATGTAACCCCAACAATTAATTTTCCTTGTAAAAAAGGTTTTTCTTCAGCTAATTGTAAGTTTTGATATAACGATTTTGAACCTATGACAACATTGGCATCTCCTTTAAAGAAAAAATTAAATTTCTTTTCATCTGAATTCAGACCTAGATAAAAATTAACTCCAAAGGCAGTATTAAAAGTTTCTGAATCTATAGTTTCATTCAAACCTTTTAGACTCAGTGCTGTTCTATTATTTAAAAAACCATATACTGAACAAAAATTGCCTGCATTATAATAGACAGGATATTGTGTTTCAAGATAGAAATTACCACCACCATTTAAAAGTTCATCTAATTGGTCTTCTTGTGTCTGTATCTCTTTCTGTTCTTCCGTTTCAGCAGTTTCTGCATTGGATTGTAAAACCGTTCCAAAGCTAATTCTAAAAGATCTAAAAGTATCCCCTAAAATTTCAGATTGTACCACAGCACCCAAATCATTATAATTTAAAGCGAATGAATTTAAAAAACTGGTTTCATTATCTTTAATGTTGTATATGTTTTTAAAAAATGCATTACTATATTTTTTTTGGGTTGAAGGAAACCAATAATGATTTTCGTTTTTCGTTCTCAATTCGCAAACTAAATCTTCAATTTGTTTATTTAAACTTTCAATTTCAGCTATTTTTTCATCTACTTTTTGAATATCATCTAAGGCTGCGACTTCCGTTTTCTTTACTATAATTTCTGCTTTTATTTTTGCAATTTTACTATAATACAGATTCTGATAAATAGCAATGTAATCGCTTTTTGTTGCAGAAATATTGACTTCTATATCTTTTTGAAACTTACGTAATTCTTCAACTATTTTTTTATTTTCGTCAATGGTTATACTGTCCTTCTTTACTTGCTCTAGCAAATTGTTTTTTTCAGCAGTATCTACATCCAATCCCATACTATTTAAACGTTCTTTTTTTTGAAGCATTACACTTTCTACTTGCTTATTTCTTGTGGCAACTTCATCAATTTCTTTTGTAATAAAACTACTTAATTTTTTAGGAGAGTCATTGTCTTTTATTGACTTAACTGCTGAAAAATTTCTTTCTGCTAAAGTGGGTATTTGTGCTTGTACGCCAGCTGTAAATAAAACAACAAGCATACATATAATATTTGTTTTCATGATAGTATATTTTTTATAAGTTGATATTATTCATACCCCATCCCCCAGGTCTCTATTTTACAGTCTGGCGTAATGGTGATAATCATTTTAAATGTTTTTCTTATGGGTGTTGTAGGTCTTCCGTTAAAATCGACAATTAATTGTCCATTCGGATAGGTTTCATAGAGATAAACAGGGTTCCCATTAAAATCGGTGCGAATAAATCCGTTTGGAAAGGCGGAAATAAGGTGTACCGGGTTTTCCTTATTTCTAAATAGTATTTCAAAAGTATAATCGGTATTGACTCCGTTATCTTTTTTTTCTTTCAAACGAATGTCTTCAACAAAACCGTGGGCATTGAGGTATTGATAATTAGTCTTGAATTGGTTTAATTTCTGATGATCGGTATTATTCATTCTTTGAATTAAATCGGAAGAAAAGAATTGTTCATCGAATACTTGTGATTGATATTCAATTCGCTTTGGTAAATCATTCAAAATTTGAAAACTTTCGCCTTGAGCCCAACGTAAACTTTGATTTAAAACATTGTAAGCAATTCGTTTAATATCGTTTTTTTTACATCTCCTATCGGTATCAAAGTCTAAATAGATTGTTGTTGTTTGCGGTTTTTCTTCTGCGTCAGTGTGTTTGGTCACATAGACGTCACTGGATTTTGCATTTTGAAAGTTTTTAATGGCATTCAATGAAATACCTGTCATCACAGGAATATCTCCTGTAAACGTTTGCTTTATTTTTTCGATTTCTTGTTTAAATGTCTCTTTTTTAGAAGTGTTTGACCCACTTTTTGACCCATTATATCCAAAACTAAATTTTTGAGGAATTGAAAAATTCAAACCTGTAGAACCACTTTTTGCTTTTCCTTTTTCGATTAATTCTTTATATGTTTTTTCTTTGTCTATATTAAAATCGGCTGATTTTATGTTTCCTATGGTTGTTTCCAGTGAAATACCGTTACTCATTAACAAATTAATTTTTGTGGCATTATCCTCATTTCCTAAATTAACCTGTTCATAGAAGTCCTTTAATGAATTGGTAATAAAATCGCTAACGATGTTATCTGTCAAACTTTTTGAATCGGTTCCGGAAGATTCCTTGTATGTCATCACCTCAATGGTCATGTAATCGCTAAGCCTATTAGACAGTTCGCTTTTTTGGCTTCCATTCCCACCAATTGGAATAAACAATAGCTTTTCATTACCTGCTGCTGAAGAAACTTCACTCAGACTAGAGAGCAAATTTTCTTCAGTAAATTGCGCACTCAGGGAAAACTCCCTTTTAGTAAAAAGTGCTGTGTAGTTGATATCAATTCCCATAGACACTTCGGATAAACTTAACCCTTCCACCGCATTCCCAAAGATTTCAAGTATATCGTTGCATCTTATAAAAGCACTAAAATTAGAATTAGTAAAAGAAGAAAAAGGAACTTCACCTTCAGCTCTATAGATACCATAGGGAGTATTAAATTCAAGAAATGTTTTCATCCTGCCCGAAGATATCAACGAAAGTCTTCTTCCCTGCTTATTTGCTAAAACTGGAACTTTTTGTTTTAAGGCAGCAATGACAGCGTTTTCAATTGATTGGTCTGCAAAAACATTTTTAAATTCAACTTTTATGATAGGCTCTGAACGATAAGGAAAATCAATTTTTTTATCTTCATTAAAAATAGGTTCGTAGGTACTTCCATTTTTAATAAGTACATTTTCTGTAAAATTATCCACGTAAGGCAACGGAACCACAAAAAACATATCAGAAGAGGACTCAATATAGCCAACTTGTAAATCTTTTAACTGGGTGCCTATTTGCACTTTTACACTTTCTCTAATGATAGGCGAAACACTTTTAGGATATTGATTTTGCGCCTGTAATTGAAAAAAGATAAAAAGAAACAGTATAATTATTTTATTGTTTAACATGATATAATGATTTAATTTGACATGTAGTACATAAACTGAACGGCCCCTTCTAATGTGTTTAACCAATTCCAAGTTTTCTTAATTTCGGAAGTTTTATTTTTAGCAAACTCAAAGGTGTACGTTATTCCGGCATTTGTAGAGGCATAGGTTAATTTGCACACTTCAACTCCTAAATCCGTTATAGGATGTGGGATATTAGGATCTAATTCTGAAGTCACCCCAACATTCATAATTTGTGCTGCGGCACAAGCTACTTTGGACACTATAGGTTCTGGAATATAACAAGCCGCATTTGCAGCAGCGTTTAATACATAAATCACAACTTTACAGCCATCTTCCACTTTCCCTGATTGCAGGTCTGATAAAAATTTAGCTTTGATTTGTTCTGTATTTTGTGAAAAACTATTGGAAATAAATCCAAATAGAAATAAGCCTAACAATACTGTTTTTTTCATGATTACTATGTTTTTAGTTATGCATCAAATGTATTTACACAACTACATACCAATCTATTACCCGTTTGGGTGATATTTTATTTTTTGTTTTTCTCCTGTTTTTTTTTGTAAGTTTATTCGATAATTAACATTTGTCTTTTTAGCTAATTTAAATATCACCCGAAAGGGTAATTGCGCTCAATGAGCTTATTGCACAACTTTGTAAAAGAAAATGTAACGCCATGAAAATAAGAGTAGCCATAGTAGAAGATGATAAAAATTACAATCAGGCATTGAAAAACATCATCGATTTTCAGCAAAATATGGAATGCGTAGCTCAGTTTTTTAATGGTAAAAATGCTTTGCAAAAATTGGAAGGTATAGAACCAGACGTCGTTTTGATGGACATTCAACTGAAGGATTTATCGGGTATTGAAATTGTTTTTAAGCTAACAGAATTGATGCCGAGAACCAGTTTTATAATGTGCACCAGTTTTGAAAATGACGAAAAAATATTTTCGGCATTGCGTGCAGGTGCGAGTGGTTATCTTGTAAAAGGAGATCCTTTGGACAAAATTGTACAGGCCATTCTGGAAGCGCACAAAGGTGGTGCTCCAATGAGTTTTGGTATTGCAAAGCGCGTTTTACAACATTTTCAGGAAACAAAAGTACAAGTACAAACCTTATCACTATTAACTGTAACAGAAAAAGAAGTTCTCGAATTGCTCTCGCAAGGACTTCTCTACAAAGAAATTGCCGATAAAAAAAGTGTTACAATGGATACCATAAAAAAACATATTGGCAATATTTACAGAAAACTACAGGTAAGCAACAAAATTGAAGCAATTAATAAATTTAACAACAAAAATTAGAAATTATGGAATTTGAAGAATTACAAAAACTATTTGAATTTTTAGACATAATGCATTTTTTAGAACCTATATCTAGAAAAGACCAGATTAAATATGATACCGCGTTTGAGGAACTCAAAAAAAAAGTAGAAGTTAGGAACAAAATTTTTATAGAAAATGAAAGTTTCAAAAACGTAATATTAGAATCTGTTAAAAATGGAGCTAAATATTTAAAAGTTCATTTAATAGAGCAGGATTTAGGTGTAAATATTGGTCTTTCCTTTTGTAAAGAGGGAGTAACAGAAGATGGTTCAGTCGATAATGATTTAGATTTCTTTTGGATTACAGATAATAATAAATTAACCAAAAGCAACAGAAAAGAATTTAAAAAATATAAAACCCGATTTAATAAAGGAACTTTACTAAAAATAAATACACATACTAAAAAAACTAATACTGAATTTGTAAAATACGAAATTGACCAGGTAATTAGATATTTAATACGAAATTTATTGTCTAATAATTTTGTCATAAAGGGACTTATATTTAATCAATTTGTTTTTAAAGATTATGACAATGTCAATATTAAAATGAATGATCGAATTGGTATAAGTGTTCATACTGAATTAGAAGAAGTTCAGGATCCTATTCAAAAAAATACAGCCAACATGATTACCAGCATTGGATACGACTTCGGATCTGTTTATCCTTAATACATGAATTTATTACAACTTTTATACATCAGTTGTTTAACTATAACAACGATTAAAGCTATAGTTTTGGGTTTTAAGTATTCACTTAAAGCTCAAAACTATTCAGCATTTTACTTAGTTATTACACTTTGTTTGGAAATTTTCGGAATAATTAAAACGCATTTAAAGCAATTTGATTTTGCCGTTTATTTTAATATATATGCTATATTCTGCATACTCTTTTTTGGCTTTTATTTTTCGAGAGTTTACATTGGGAATTTTAAACGAATCGGAATTTTTGTCTCTACAGTCCTGTTAGTATACGTACTGTTTTTTGTAGATTTTTTAAGTCGGAAGTTTGTACCTCAACTAGGAATTTTAGTAGCCTTGTTCTATATTTTTAGCGCTATTGTATGGTTTTTCCAAAAATTAAAACTTCCTGTACAAGGTAAAATCACGAATGATCCTAACTTCTGGGTTTCAACGGCTTTACTTTTTTGGAGCACCTATATTATTTTTAGATTTACCCCAATGTATTTATTCGAAAAGGAAGATCAGTTTTTTTTAATTATTCTAAGAAAGATAGGTTATGTAGTAAATTTAATTATGTATACTTTTTTTTACTATTCTCTTACAAAATATGAAACAATTGCAAAGAAACTGAATACATGAAAGAGCTGCCACAAGAGATAAAACTTACTTATATAATTGCAATAGCCCTGATGCTGTTTTTTGTGTGTTTTATAATTATGGTTGTATTTATTTACAATAAAAAACAATTGATTCAGCAACACGAAAACAAAATAAAAGAAAGTGAATTCAAAAACCAATTACTACAGAAAGAATTAGAGCGTCAAAAAGCTATTCAGATAGAAAGAGAACGTATTTCTCAGGACATGCATGATGATTTGGGTGCCGGAATTTCTGCAATAAAGCTTCAGGCTGAATTTTTAAAATATAAAATTTCAAATAAAAGCTATACTGAAGATTTGGATGCAATTATAACGACTTCTAAGGATATGAATTTGGCTATGCGGGAAATTCTATGGAGTCTAAATTCAGAAAACGACAGTATTGGTAATTTTACAGAATACACCAGTTCTTACATCAAACGGTTTTTAGAGAAAACCACAATTCGGGTACAATTTGATTCAGACATTATTGATGTAAAAATTGATCTACTGGCAAAAGCAAGACGAAATTTATTTTTAGTAATTAAAGAAGCAGTGCACAATGCTTACAAACACAGTCAGGCAAGAAATATCTACATTAAATTTGAACAAACTACGGATTATTTTAAAATTGCTGTAATCGATGATGGTATGGGATTACCAGAGACTGTGCTTAAAGGAAATGGGATTAACAATATGACTGTTCGAATGGAAAGTCTTGATGGAACTTTTGAGATTCTTTCTGTCCAAAAAGGAATGTCTTTATTATTTACATATCCTTTCAAGTAATAATTTAAATCCCAAAAAACTCTTTAGAATTCCTAGTTGTCTCGTCCGCAACCGCATCCAAAGAAACCCCTTTAAACTGCGCCACAGTTCCCGCCACAAAAGGCAGAAAAGCAGGTTCGCATCTTCGTTCGTGGTATTTCTTTAAAAGGCTGTTCGGAACATTTTTAGGAAGCATAAACGGCGCATCGGTTTCGATCATCATTCGGTCAAGCGGAACGTACTGAATCACTTCTTTTAAATGCTCAAAACGTTTACTGTCGGATATTGCTCCGGTAAAACCAAGATACAATCCGTTATCGAGATAGGTTTTGGCTTCTTGCAGACTTTCGGTAAAACAATGTACAACAGCTTTTGGCAATTATGGCAAATACTGTTTTGTAATTTCTATGAACTTGGTAAAAGCTGCTCTTTCGTGCAAAAACAAAGGTTTCTGAACTTCGATCGCCAATTCTAATTGTGCTTTGTAACAGGTTTCCTGAATATTTCTGGGCGAAAAATCACGATCAAAATCGAGTCCACACTCGCCTACTGAAACTACGTGTTTGTGTTTTAGTAAATTCCGCAGTTTTGAAATGCTCTGCGCATCAAAACTCTTCGCATCATGCGGGTGTATTCCGACTGTGGAATATAATATTCCGGGATATTCTTTTGCTATCGTAGCAGCTTCTTCACTGTTTCTTACGCTCGTTCCGGTGAGGATCATTTGTGATACGTCGGCATCTAAAGCATTTTGTACGACATCGTCTGTGTCGTTTTGGAATTGTTTATTCGTTAAATTAATTCCGATATCTATGTATGTATTCATTTTTTTTAAGATTTTGTAGAAGAAAGAAGCAAGAGACAAGACTTTATAATCTTTTTTTCTTTACTCTTCTATCTTTCTTTTTTTATACTTTTTATTTTTTTAGAGGAAAGAAGCAAGATGAAAGAAAAAAGACTTCTACACTCTTAGTTAAAAGTCTATGTTCTTTACTCTATTCTCTTGCTTCTTGCATCTTGCTTCTTGCATCTTGCATCTTTTTTTAATCCTCCCTGCTCCCATCATCCGCCATTCTGACCATTTTAGGTGTAAACTTGGCTACGACATCCACCAAATCCTGTTGCGCTGCCATTACCTGATTGATATCTTTATAGGCCATTGGTGCTTCATCCAGACCTGCACCGATAAGCGTTACGCCGTGATCTTTCAGGATGGACTGCATTTCGGCTTTCGTGATGTTTTTTATGGCTTGGGTTCGGCTCATTTGTCTTCCTGCTCCATGCGAAGCCGAATTGATCGCGTTCTCCTCGCCTTTTCCTCTCACTAAAAATCCCGGTGCGGTCATACTTCCCGGAATGATTCCCATCACGCCTTTTCCGGCTGGTGTTGCGCCTTTTCTATGTACGATTACTTCTTCGCCATTCCAGATTTCTTTCCAGGCAAAATTATGGTGGTTTTCGACTTTGGCTAAAATTGTCGCTCCTAAAGCGCGTTCCATTTTTTTATGGATAATATCATGACAAGCCGAAGCATAATCTCCCGCCAGATTCATCGCAATCCAATATTCCTGACCCAGTTGCGAGTTCATATCTAAGTACGCTAAATTTTTGGCAACGTCCGGAAGTTTGCAAACGTCTTTGGCAATTTTGGTGTAATGTCCGGCAATTGTAGCTCCCATTCCGCGTGAACCGGAATGCGTTAACAAAGCGACATATTTTCCTTTTGGAATATTCAAAACCGCATCGTCTTTGGCAAATTCCATGATTCCGAATTCCACAAAATGATTTCCACCACCCGAAGAACCCAATTGCGACCAGGCTTTATCTTTCAGATTCTTCACAAACGGATTCATATTGAAAGTATCATTCTCCAAAACCGCATGATCTGATTTGTATTGCCCGTGAAAACCATGACCTGCTCCAAACTTAGAATGTGCTGTTAATTCGCGTTTGAATTTAGCTTCATTTTCAAAGTAAAAATCTTCCGCAATATCATAAACCGACAACGCCATTCGACACCCAATATCAACCCCAACACCATACGGAATAATGGCGTTTTTGGTGGCTAAAACTCCGCCAATTGGTAATCCGTAACCCTGATGTGCATCCGGCATTAAAGCTCCGGCAACGGTAACAGGCAATTGCATCGCTACTTCCATTTGTTTTCTGGCACCTTCTTCGATATGTTCGGCTCCGTAAGAAGCATATTCATTCGGATTTTGGTTTAAAGCGATGAAATCTTCCGGTTTTTCATTTGCTTTTTCGATCAAAGCCACTGCCAGTTTGCTAAAAATAGCGTCGTCTATATAATTTTCAGGTGCTGCTAAAACGTTTTTGAAATTGCTTATCATTTCATCACGCGTAAACCCGTTTCTTTTGCTGTTTATTTTTAATGCGATTCCGATTATCGTTCCTTGAGGGATTCCTAATTCCATCAATTCAAATCCGTTGATTTGTGTTTTCATGATTTTTGTATTTTGATAGTACAAAGATTGTTTTGTAGTACGCAATTATTTTGCGTAGTAAAAAAAGAACTTTATATTTGAGTAAAAAAGAGCATGGATTTACAGAAGAAATATACTGAATTGCTTTTGAAAATTGGTTTTCCCGAAAATGATATTCAACAGCACTGGCTGGATTTGGAAAAAGCCTATTCCAAAAAATCAAGACATTATCATAATCTGACTCATATACAGGATATGATTTTTAGTTATGAAAAATATTCAGACCAACTTCAGTTCCCGAATGAAGTCTTGTACTCGATCTTTTATCACGATTATATTTATGTGAGTTCCAAAAAAGATAATGAATTGAAAAGTGCTGAATTTGCCATTAAAATTCTTCCGAAGAATGCGAATCTAAACTCCAAAATGGTTTTTGATACTATTGTTGCCACTCAGCTGCATCAGCATAATGACAACAAAGATATTAATTGGCTGATTGATTTTGATTTGAAGATTCTTACCCGAGACTGGGACGATTATAAAATTTACTTTGAACAGATTCGGAAAGAATACCGTATTTATCCTGATTTTCTATACAAGCCCGGACGTTCGAAAGCGCTGAAACATTTTCTGGAAAATGAATTTATTTTTCAGACTGATGAATTCAGGAATTTATATGAAGAAAAAGCGAGGGAGAATATTGAAAAGGAGATTTCTCTATTAACGTAATTGCGTGAGGGATAGAGGCGATATCCTTTTATGAAGCGATAGCGGAATAAAAGATAAAGCCGAAAGCCCGACCCGGAGGGACACGCCCAAAAAAACGAAATTATGTCACAAAACAAAAACGCCTTAATTCGGTACAAAACGATTGATAAATGCCTGCAAAACCGATACCGACAATGGACTTTGGAGGATTTGATTGAATGCTGTTCTGAAGCTTTGTTTGAATATGAAGGACGGGAAAATCCGATTAGCAAACGAACGATTCAGATGGATATTCAGCTGATGCGAAGTGAAAAACTGGGGTATAATGCGCCGATTGTCGTTTATGATAAAAAGTATTATAAGTATGACGATGAAGAATTTTCGATAACGGATATTCCGCTGACGGAAACCGATATGAATGTTTTGACGGAGACGGTTTCGATGCTGAAACAGTTTAAGGATTTCTCTTTGTTTAGCGATGTATCGGATATATTACAGCGACTGGAGGATAAAATCTATTCTGAAAAGTCGCATACTAAACCGGTAATTTATCTGGATAAAAATGAAAATTTAAAAGGCCTGCATTATCTGGATGCCATTTATCAGGCGATTATCAAAAAAGTAACACTTGTGATCACTTATAAATCGTTTAAATCGAGAGAGGAAAACAAGTTTCATTTTCATCCGTTTATTTTGAAGGAATTTAATAACCGCTGGTTTTTGGTGGGAAAGAAAAAAGCCACGGCGCCTGTCAGCAATCTCGCACTGGACCGGATTATTTCGATTGACTATGATTTCAATATGCCTTATCTGGAAGAGGATTTTGATGCCGATTTGTTTTATAAAAATGTAATTGGCGTGACTGTAAATTCGGGTTTACAGCCCAGAAAAATTGAACTCTGGATTGATGCTGACAATGCTCCTTATGTTGTCACGAAACCATTGCATCATACGCAAAGACTGATAACAGAAAACGAAGATAAAAGCATTATTGTTCATTTGTTTATTGCCCCTAATTATGAAATGGAACGCCTTTTATTGGGTTTTGGCTGTGGGATCGAAATTTTGAAACCTGAAAGTTTACGGAACAGAATGAAAAAAATGCTTGAGAAAGCACTGGAAAAATATGTAGAATAAATCGTAGCAGATTTTTCTGTTGAAGAATTTGGATACTTATTTATTGTAATAGTATTTTTTGCACCATCAAATTCTTTAAAACTCAAAAAAAGAATAGTATATTTCAATTATAAATAAACCATATAACACTCTAATTCAGAGATTTTTTTTTAAATAACCTAAAATTTATCATAATTAATATGCACGCATAGTATTTTTTGATTATATTTGAAATCGATATAGTTACCTATGAAAGACAAAACAATAGATTATATTTTGAGAGCTACCTGGCAGGCTGTTTCCAGAATGTATAATGAGGAAGCCGCGAAGTACGATGCCACGATGGCTACGGGATTTGCCCTTTTGAGTATCGACAAGGAAGAAGGAACTCCTTCGACTGCACTTGGCCCAAGAATGGGAATGGAAGCCACAAGCCTTACCAGAACATTAAAATCAATGGAAGACAAAGGTTTGATTGTTCGTAAAAAAAACCCAACTGACGGCCGCGGCGTATTGATTTACTTGACGCCATTTGGAAAAGAAAAAAGAGATTTATCTAAAAATACGGTTCTGAAGTTTAATGAGACCGTTCGAAAACATGTTTCTGATGAAAAGCTTCAGCATTTTATCGAAGTTTCTGAAATCATCAACGAATTGATTCAGGACAAAAACATATTTAATCACACGAGCGCCAGCGAACTGGCGAAGCAAACAGAAAACATCGAAAAAGAATAACCTTACTTATTGAGGGAATTCAAATTCAAAATAAAAAACAAAATATCGAATATGAAACGCACAATTAAAAAAGTCGCTGTAATTGGATCCGGAATTATGGGTTCAGGAATAGCTTGTCATTTTGCCAACATTGGTGTTGAAGTTTTACTGCTTGACATCGTTCCGCGCGAGTTGACAGAAGCTGAAACTAAAAAAGGATTAACGCTTGAAAGTAAAGCTGTTCGCAACCGAGTAGTAAACGAGCACTTAGCGAATTCATTAAAATCGAAACCTTCTCCTATTTACAGTCAAAAATTCGCAAGCCGAATCACGACTGGAAATACGACAGATGATATGGCAAAAATTGCCAATGTTGACTGGATTATTGAAGTTGTAGTGGAACGTTTGGATATTAAAAAAACGGTTTTTGAACAAATCGAGAAATTCCGTAAGCCGGGAACCTTGGTTACCTCTAACACTTCCGGTATTCCGATTCACTTTATGAGCGAAGGAAGAAGCGAAGATTTTCAACAACACTTCTGCGGAACTCACTTTTTTAACCCTGCGCGTTACTTAAAATTATTTGAAATTATTCCTGGTCCAAAAACTTCAACTGAAGTATTGGATTTCTTAAACGAGTACGGTTCTAAATTTTTAGGAAAAACTTCGGTTGTTGCTAAAGATACTCCGGCGTTTATTGGAAACAGAATTGGTATTTACGGCATTCAGAGTTTGTTCCATTTGGTAAAAGAAATGGGATTAACGATTGAAGAAGTGGATAAATTGACTGGCCCTGTAATTGGTCGTCCAAAATCGGCTACTTTCCGTACGGTTGACGTTGTTGGATTGGATACTTTGGTACACGTTGCCAACGGAATTTATGAAAACTGCCCGAACGACGAACAACACGAATTGTTTAAACTTCCTGATTTCGTCAATAAAATGATGGAAAACAAATGGCTGGGAAGCAAAACTGGACAAGGATTTTATAAAAAAGTAGATAAAGACATTCTTTCTTTAGACTTAGATACATTAGAATACCGTGCTGCAAAAAAAGCCAATTTTGCTACGCTTGAACTAACAAAAACTATCGATAAACCAATTGATCGTTTTAAAGTTTTAGTAAAAGGAAAAGACAAAGCGGGAGAATTTTACCGTAAGAGTTTCTCTGGAATGTTTGCTTATGTGTCCAACAGAATTCCTGAAATCTCAGACGAATTATACAAAATTGATGATGCAATGAAAGCCGGTTTTGGATGGGAAAATGGTCCATTCGAAATTTGGGATGCAATTGGTGTTGCCAAAGGAATTGAAATCATGAAAGCTGAAGGTTTAGAGCCTGCTGCATGGGTAACAGAAATGTTAGCTTCCGGAAGCGAAAGTTTCTATTCTGTAAAAGAAGGAGCGACATATTTCTACAACATTCCAACAAAATCACAAGTAAAAGTTCCGGGACAAGATGCATTTATTATTCTGAACAACATTCGCGAAAGCAAAAAAGTTTGGAGCAATAGTGGAGCCATCATTCAGGATTTAGGAGATGGAATTTTGAACTTAGAATTCCAATCTAAAATGAATACCATTGGTGGCGATGTACTTCAGGCTATCAATAAAGCAATCGACTTATCTGAAAAAGAATACCAAGGTTTGGTTATTGGAAATCAGGCAGCGAATTTCTCTGTTGGAGCTAATATCGGAATGATTTTCATGATGGCAGTTGAGCAGGAATATGACGAATTGAACATGGCGATCAAAATGTTCCAGGACACAATGATGCGTGTTCGTTACTCTTCTATTCCAGTTGTGGTTGCGCCACACGGAATGACTTTTGGTGGTGGATGCGAAATGAGCTTACATGCTGATAAGGTTGTTGCTGCTGCAGAAACGTACATGGGATTAGTTGAATTTGGTGTTGGTGTACTTCCTGGTGGTGGTGGCTCTAAAGAAATGGCTTTGAGAGCTTCAGATTTATTCCGCAAAAATGATGTGGAATTGAACGTTCTTCAAGAGTATTTCTTAACGATCGCTATGGCAAAAGTTTCTACTTCTGGTTACGAAGCCTTTGATACCGGACTTCTTCAACATGGAAAAGATGTTATCGTAGTAAACAAAGATCGTCAGATTGCTGAAGCTAAGAAACATGCTTTATTAATGGCTGAAGCGGGTTATACACAACCTATCAGAAGAACTGATGTTAAGGTTTTAGGAAAACAAGCACTTGGAATGTTCTTAGTTGGAACAGATCAAATGGAAGCTGGAAAATACATTTCTGAGCACGATAAAAAAATCGCTAACAAACTGGCTTACGTAATGGCTGGTGGTGATTTATCTGAAGCGACTTTAGTATCTGAACAATATTTATTAGATATCGAACGTGAAGCTTTCCTGAGTTTATGTACAGAAAGAAAGACTTTAGAGAGAATTCAATATATGTTAACTAAAGGAAAACCACTTCGTAATTAGAGAATAGATGCAAGAAACAAGAAGCAAGACTTCAAAACTACGTTTTGTCTTTTCTCTTGCCTCTTGCCTCTTTCTTCTAAAAATCTTAAAAAACAAAAACAAATGAAAACAGCATATATAGTAAAAGCATATAGAACCGCAGTTGGAAAAGCACCAAAAGGGGTTTTTAGATTTAAAAGACCTGACGAATTAGCAGCAGAAACTATTCAGTTTATGATGGATGAACTGCCTGATTTTGACAAAAAACGTATTGATGACGTTATGGTAGGAAATGCCATGCCGGAAGCAGAACAAGGTTTGAACGTCGGGCGTTTAATCTCTTTGATGGGATTAAAAGTAGAAGATGTTCCTGGAGTTACTGTTAACCGTTATTGCGCTTCCGGATTAGAAACTATCGGAATGGCAACTGCTAAAATCCAATCTGGAATGGCAGATTGTATCATCGCTGGTGGAGCCGAAAGTATGAGTTTTATTCCGATGGGAGGTTACAAACCAACTCCGGATTATAAAGTTGCTGCTGCAGGTCATGAAGATTACTATTGGGGAATGGGTTTGACTGCTGAAGCGGTTGCGAATCAATACAAAATATCAAGAGAAGATCAGGATGAGTTCGCTTACAACTCTCATATGAAAGCTTTGAAAGCTCAGGCTGAAGGTAAATTCGACAAACAAATCGTTCCGATTACTGTTGAACAGACTTTCGTTAATGAAAATGGTAAAAAAGAAACTAAATCATACGTTGTTAAACAAGACGAAGGCCCAAGAGCCGGAACATCTGTTGCAGCTTTAGCAGGATTAAAACCCGTTTTTGCTGCTGACGGAAGTGTTACAGCAGGTAATTCATCACAAATGAGTGACGGTGCTGCTTTTGTTTTAATCATGAGTGAGGACATGGTTAAAGAATTAAACCTTGAGCCAATTGCCAGATTAGTAAATTTTGCTTCTTCTGGTGTTGAGCCAAGAATTATGGGTATTGGTCCTGTAAAAGCGATTCCGAAAGCCTTAAAACAAGCTGGTTTAGAATTAAAAGATATTGAGTTAGTCGAATTAAACGAGGCTTTTGCTTCTCAGTCTTTGGCTGTAATTCGCGAGCTAGGTTTAAATCCTGATATCGTAAACGTTAACGGTGGTGCAATTGCTTTAGGTCACCCGCTGGGATGTACAGGTGCTAAACTTTCTGTTCAGTTATTTGATGAGATGAAACGCAGAGGTAATAAATACGGAATTGTTTCTATGTGTGTGGGAACTGGACAAGGTTCTGCGGGGATTTACGAAGTGTTGTAGATTTTTTTAAGAGGAAAGAAGCAAGAGACAAGACTTAGTTTTGGAATGGAGAAATTCTGAAAAGAATGGTTTTAAAATATAATAAAAAACTTACTTTTAATTTTCTTTCTTATCTTCCCTCAAAAAAACATGAGACACAATTTTAAGAATTTGAAAATTTGGATTTTAGCTATGGAAATTACTAATAATATCTACAAACTAACTTGCACTTTTCCAAAATCAGAGACTTATAGTTTAACAAGTCAAATGAATAGATGTTCTGTTTCAATGCCTTCTAATATTGCTGAGGGCTCTAACAGAGGTAGTAAACATTTTCAACATTATTTGAATATTAGTTTAGGATCTTCATTTGAACTTCAAACACAATTATTGATAGCATGTCAGAACGACTATTTATCAAAAGAAAAAACAGAAGAAATAGAAAACAAAATAATTGAATTTCAAAAGATGACCACTGGTTTCATAAGTAAGTTAGACAAAAATCTTTCTTCTTGATTCTTTCATCTTTTATCTAAACAAAAACAAAATGGCAGATACAATCGAAAAAAACGTAACCCGTGGTGGTCAGTTTTTAGTTAAAGAAACAAAATGCGAGGATATCTTCACACCAGAAGATTTCTCGGAAGAACAGTTAATGATGCGTGACTCTGTAAAGGAGTTTGTAGACAAAGAAATTTGGCCTAACAAAAATCGTTTTGAGAAAAAAGATTACGCATTTACGGAAGAAAGCATGCGTAAAGCAGGTGAATTGGGACTTTTAGGAGTTGCAGTTCCGGAAGAATACGGTGGATTAGGAATGGGATTCGTATCTACAATGTTAGTTTGCGATTACATTTCTGGTGCTACAGGATCTTTCTCTACTGCTTTTGGTGCACATACAGGAATTGGAACTATGCCAATTACCCTTTATGGAACTGAAGAACAAAAGAAAAAATACGTTCCTAAATTGGCTACCGGAGAATGGTTTGGAGCTTATTGTTTGACTGAACCAGGCGCAGGATCTGATGCAAACTCAGGAAAAACAAAAGCTGTTTTATCTGAAGATGGAACGCATTATAAAATTACCGGACAAAAAATGTGGATTTCGAATGCAGGTTTCTGCAGCGTTTTCATCGTTTTTGCCCGTATTGGTGATGATAAAAATATTACTGGTTTCATCGTAGAAAATACTGCTGATAACGGAATTTCTATGAATGAAGAAGAGCATAAATTAGGAATCCGTGCTTCTTCTACTCGTCAGGTTTTCTTCAACGAAACGAAAGTTCCAGTTGAAAACATGTTGTCTGAAAGAGGAAACGGTTTCAAAATTGCAATGAATGCATTAAACGTTGGTCGTATTAAATTGGCAGCGGCATGTCTTGATGCACAAAGAAGAGTTACTTCTGGGGCTGTAAAATATGCTAATGAAAGAATTCAATTTAACACTGCAATTTCATCTTTTGGAGCTATCCGTTCAAAATTGGCTGAAATGGCAACTAGTGCTTACGCTGGAGAAAGTGCTTCTTACCGTGCTGCGAAAGACATCGAAGACAGAATCGCTGCTCGTGAGGCAGAAGGAACTTCTCATCAGGAAGCTGAATTGAAAGGTGTTGAAGAATATGCGATCGAATGTTCTATTTTGAAAGTAGCCGTTTCTGAAGATGTTCAGAATTGTGCGGACGAGGGAATTCAGATTTTTGGTGGAATGGGATTCTCTGAAGATACTCCAATGGAAAGTGCCTGGAGAGATGCCCGTATTGCCAGAATTTACGAAGGAACAAACGAAATCAACAGAATGCTTTCTGTTGGTATGTTAATCAAAAAGGCAATGAAAGGTCACGTTGATTTATTAGGTCCTGCAATGAAAGTTCAGGAAGAATTAATGGGAATTCCATCTTTTGATGCCCCTGATTTCTCTGAATTATTTGCAGAAGAAAAAGGAATCATCGCGAACCTGAAAAAAGTGTTCCTAATGGTTGCGGGAAGTGCTGTTCAAAAATACGGTCCGGATTTAGATTCTCACCAACAATTGTTAATGGCTGCTTCTGATATCTTAATCGAAATTTATATGGCTGAAAGTACTATTTTAAGAACTGAAAAATTAGCCAAAAATCAAGGTGAAGACAAAGTACAAGAGCAAATTGCTATGGCAAAATTATACTTGTATAAAGCTGTGGATATCGTTAACTCAAGAGGAAAAGAAGGAATTATTTCTTTTGCTGAAGGTGATGAACAACGTATGATGTTAATGGGATTAAAACGTTTTACAAAATATACAAACAATCCAAATGTTGTGGCATTAAGAGAAACAATTACATCAAAATTAGTTGCAGAAAACGAATACTGCTTCTAATATAAAAATCGTTTTTAGGTTTTAATTTGTCTAAACCCGCACAAGTCCGAAACTGTGCGGGTTTATTTTTTATTCTCAAAATAAAACGATAAAAATTCTTTGAAAATCATGTACCCTGTCTATTTATATACTTAGCCAATCTTCTTTTTAAGTTTTACATTATTATCAAAAACATAAAAAGAATCTAATTATTTACTTTCAACAACTTTGGGGGCTTTAATATTTCCATCATAAGAAATAGAAGCTCTATTGTTACTATTAATAGAAAGTGTTGCTTCACCATCATAGAAAACGGTGAACATAAGAGCATAAGTGTCATCTTTCCCTTTAACTGTGGCTTTTACTATGCATGACTTTTTTTTCTTTTCAATTTTGACATTTTCAGGTTTACCTTCAAATTTGATACCTCCACCGGATCCATAGGAAACATTAAAGGCACGTCCAAAAAAAGGAACATCGCCCACTACATTATCCGCTGTAAATTTTACAAAATAGGTGTTATAATCTAGAATCAGCATTCTGCCACTCTGTGGCATCACTTTCTGGGCCTCGAAAATAAAATTTTTAGATTGAATTAATGCATCAGTCTCTTTTTGCTTCTGAAGTTTTTTCTCTGCCTTTACTTCTTTTTTAGTTTTTTCCTGAGCTATTCCATGAAAGTTTAAACTAAAAAACAATACTAAAAAAACAGCTAAATGAGTTTTCATATTTTACATGTTTAATAGTTTTGTCAAATAATATGTTACTTTTTGGTAAATCGCATCAAAGCAATATCTCCGGAAATAAAATTCAGCGTTTTACCATCATCAGAAATTGAAAAAGTATTGATCTTTTCTAAAGTACTCATAAATATCTGCTCACCCTGTCCGTCTCCACACATCATTTTTGTTGTCATCATTGGTTGGGTGAAATCAATTTTATTCGCTTCAGCAACAAGTTTTCCTGAGAAAGAATTACAGCTATTATTTCCTGAAACTTTACTTTCAGCTACATCAAAATTAATTACGGGCTTTTTGTTCGGATATAAACCATCAAATGCAATTCTCGGTCCAGAGATATAATTAAGCTCCCAACTTCCCTGAAGTGCAGAAGTGTCTGTCTCATTTTTACTTTTAGTTATATTGCATGAAGATACAAAGATCGCAACAACAAACAGAATGAAAATATTTTTTCTCATAACACTATATTTTTAAATTAATCTATCAAGAGTTCATCAATCGACCATACTAATTTACGCATTTTTGAAATTGATAAAATGATTAACCTTTAGTTTGTGTATTTTTTAACTTTACTCACTTTATAATTTGTTTAATTTATCTTAAATTTACTATTGTACAAATTAAAAGCCTCTTATATGAAAAAGACAATAATATCATTCGCAATAATTACAGCCTTATTTATTGGGTGTAAGACCAATACAAAATCAAACGATGCAAAAGCTCTGGCTATTACACTTGAGCCAAAAAGCAACAGTAAAGTAGCAGGAACAGCAACATTTACAGAGAAAAACGGAAAAGTAACATTCGAAGCAAAAATATCAGGATTAACTCCAGGTGTTCATGCCATTCATATCCATGAAAAATCAGATTGCACTGCTGCAGATGGAAGCTCTGCCGGTGGACACTGGAACCCAACTTTTAAGAAACATGGGAAATGGGGTGTTGAAGAATATCATAAAGGTGACATCGGAAACTTTACAGCAGATGCACAAGGGAATGGGACTATCACACTTACTACTGATGAATGGTGTATAGGATGTGAAGACGAAACCAAAAATGTCTTAGGAAAAGGTATTATTGTCCATCAGGGAGCCGATGACTTTAAAACACAGCCAACCGGAGACGCTGGCGGAAGGGTAGCTTGTGCAGGAATCATCAAATAAAAAGCAATAACCACTATTTCACAAAATTTAGTGGTTATTTCATTTTAAATGGATTTCAAATCATAAAAAGATATAGCTTTGCATCCTCAAACTCAAGTTAATGATTAACCCGTCGGCATCAGGCTGGATAGATAAATTTTTTAGTGAACAAAAGTTTTCAGAAGCAATACCTTTTGAAAACACGGATTCTTTCTACCACAAAGTAAGGGATACCGGTTTTATCTATGGGCACATTATTTCTATAGATTCTCAAGTACCAATTGAGATAAAAGGCTGGTTTAAAACCGAAATTTCCAAAGTTGCTTTACTGAATACCTTGTACGGAGTTTTCTGTATCGAGAAAAAAAGCTCAGAACCTAAAAACTTTATCGCTGAAGTTTTAAAATTCTACAAGCAGATGAATCCTGAAGGGTTTAACTTATTTAAAATTTTACTTCCAAAAGATACACCTTCATTAGCCTTAGAAAGTATTATAGATGAGCGGGTACAAACAAATGACAGTATTATTAGTAAAAACTTTTCCCATTTAGTTACTAATGCCTTATTGTTTATTGATGTTTTAGCTTTTAGGCAGTATCTTGCCCATGATGAAATTCCGGAAAAATATTTAAAGAAAATTGAAGATTGCGTACTTGGAATTGTAGGCCTTGCCTTAAAAACCAAAACAGTCAAATCCCAACATGATGATTTATTAATTAAGCTTTTTGAAGCTTCGATTCGCTATACTAAGTTTTCAAAAGTCACAGTCAACACTTTGGAAACACTACAATTAAATTATTTTAGTACTAAGCTGGAGCAATATTATTTAATTGATATGGCCGGAATGGCTTTGTGGAGTGATGGTGTAGTAGAAAATGAAGAAGCCTATTTTTTATATTCCCTGGCTTCGATGATGGATGTCCCTGATGATTTTGTAACACAAAGCATTGCTACAACACATCATTTCATTTCAACTCATAAAAAGAAAATCCCCTATTTTAATTATTCTAATCCTGTCAAGCACTTTTATGACCAGATGACGCATAGCGTAATAAAACTGATTGTAAGAAACAAAAATAGATTAATCAAGGAAATTATTCAAAGTAAGGAATTAATGATTCTGCTGGCCTATTCTACTCGCAGAGATCTGGATGCTAAAGAAAAGAAGAAAGTAAAAAAACAACTCTTAGACATTTGTAAAACAATACCATCGCTTACAATCTTTTTGCTTCCTGGGGGCAGCTTATTATTGCCAATACTAATTAAATTCATACCTACACTTTTACCTTCAGCATTTAATGAAAATCTGGACGAAAACGAATAAAAAAAAATCGCCTCTTTTGAAGGCGATTCTTTTTTTATAAACTTAATTGATAAACATCATCCAGTTCATCGTTTGAACTGATGTTTACATTTAAATCAGTTACAAAACCTGAATTCAATCCATAAACCCAGCCATGTAGTGTTAGGTCCTGACCATTTTTCCAGGCCCCCTGAACAATTGATGTCTTGGCAAGATTATAGACTTGTTCTTTTGCATTTACTTCAACAAAAGCATTAAAACGCTCTGTTTCGTCTTGTATCGAATTCAAGTATTTATCGTGTAAGCGGTATTCATCTTTAATATGGCGAATCCAGTTGTCAATAATTCCAACAGACTGATTACCCATTGCTGCTTTTATACCACCACATCCATAGTGACCGCAAACAATAACGTGCTTTACTTTCAATACGTTTACAGCATAATCCAATACACTTAACATATTCATGTCCGAGTGAACAACCATATTGGCAATATTACGATGTACAAAAACTTCTCCCGGTTTTGCTCCAATAATTTCATTTGCAGGAACACGACTGTCAGAACAACCAATCCATAACAAAGGTGGCGTTTGGCCTTTTGCTAAATCTGCAAAATAATTAGGATCAAGAGCCAATGACTTTTCAACCCATTCTTTGTTGTTTTCTAATATCTGCTTATAAAAATCTACCATTTTTTTAGTTTTTATAGCACTCCTGTGCTTAAAGTAACAATTAAACTTCTTTTAAGTTATCTAAATGTATACTTTGCCACACTAGAAATACCTATTCATAAATAATTGTTTAAAAATCTTAGTTTATATTTTCTTTTTTTACCAATGCTCTTTTTGCCACATCATAATAATGTTCAATAGAAACATGATTGTTAACATCCGGTGTGTTTTCTAAATCGTAGGCTTCTTTAAATCCTTTCAATTTTACCTTAATATTTTCATCAATAGCACGGGTTTCTTTGAACTCACGAATTAAATCCAAAACATCATGTGCAATATACTCTGTATCTTCTGCATTGATAATAACTTTAGAATTTTCAGGAATTTCACTTAAAGTTTGTTTAATTGCGGCTTTGTTCAAAAATGAAACCTCCTGTGCCAGGTCGATATGAATAATATCACCATTTTCATATTCTTCTTTTTTAAAGATATAGGCTCTTTTTAAGTTCCCTCTTAAAACAAAAATAATACTGATGATAATTCCTAAAGCAACACCTTTAAGTAAATCTGTAGCTACTACAAATACTAATGTAGCAATAAAAGGTGCAAACTGGTACTTTCCTTTTTCCCAAAAATGCATAAAAGTCGCAGGTTTAGCCAATTTGTATCCAACTAAAATTAACACTGTTGCCAGAGTTGCCAATGGAATTTTATTTAATATCGAAGGAATTGATAAAACACTGATCAACAAAAGTATACCATGAATAATGGCAGACATTTTAGATTTTGCCCCTGCATTATTATTTGCAGATGAACGTACTACTACTGAAGTCATTGGTAGCCCTCCAATTAAAGAACTCAGAATATTTCCGATTCCTTGTGCACGTAACTCTACATTCGTATTTGTATAACGTTTTTGAACATCCATCCTGTCAGCCGCTTCAATACATAACAGTGTTTCGATAGAGGCAACAATAGCAATTGTTATCGCAACAACCCAAACCTGCGGATTGGAAACAGCAGCAAAATTTGGCGTTATAATAATCGATTTGAATTCATCAAAAGAAGTTGGAACAGGTAATGAAACCAAATGCTCTTTTGAAATTGCCAATGAGCTTCCGGATCTAATGAAAAATTCATTTAAAACCACTCCCAAAATAACAGCAATCAGAGCACCCGGAACTAATTTTAATTTTTTCAAGAATGAAACTTTGTCCCATGAAATCAATATAACAAGTGAAACAAGTGAAATTACCACTGCTCCTAATTGAATATGATTAAAAACATCAAATAATGCGGAAAAAGAGTTATTTCCATCACTTTGAACAAATGCCTGATCTCCTTCAAAATCAGCATCATAACCAAAAGCATGAGGCAGCTGTTTTAGAATAATGATGATTCCAATTCCCGCTAACATACCTTCAATGACATTGGTCGGAAAATAATTTGAAATACTTCCGGCCTTCAAAAATCCTAATGCCAACTGGATTAACCCTGCAATAAAAACAGACATTAAAAAAACATCAAAAGCACCAAAATCGGTAATGGCTGTTAAAACAATAGCTGTTAAACCTGCGGCCGGACCAGAAACGCTAATATGCGACTGGCTCAGATAACCCACAACGATACCACCGATAACACCTGCGATAATACCTGAAAAAAGAGGGGCTCCCGATGCCATTGCAATACCTAAACATAACGGAAGAGCCACCAAAAAAACCACTAAACCTGACGCAAAATCAGATTTAAGGTTGGCAAAAAGATTGATTTTTTTTGTCATAATACAATACTAAAAAAAGATACATTAAAGAATTAATACATTCATAACTGAATGTAGGTTTGTTCAAAATAATCGGAAGTATTATACAAAGTTGGGTGGAGGAGCAAATATGCTTGGAGATATATTGTCTAATTTTACAATATTTTCAGACAGTATCAGTTTTGACTCCAAATAAACTGGAAAAACAAATTCATGTTCAAACACAGCCGGATATACAGCAGCCTTAATTTCTTTATGCCCCTGCTCCTCTTCAGAACAACTGAAAAACATGGAAGTATCGCTACTTTTCTCAATCGCCGTTACTATAGGGGGCGTCGACAAGAAAGCAAAAAATATAAATAATAATATGCGAGCGATTATTTTCATTGTGGCAAAAATAGAGTTAAACCGACAAAATCAAAGCAACATAACTGAAAATTTTAAAAAAATTTAACATAAATAGCAAAGACAATGCAATACTCATATTATATCAACTTCAAAGCTTTAACAGCCAACAATCTACAACTCTTCTTCAAGCCACGCATTCATCATCCAGATGGTTTTTTCCTGTTCAGCAATGAAGTCGCTCATCATTGAATTTGTTCCCTCATCATTTATCTCTGCAGACTGGTTTAAAATTACTCTCTCAATTTTCAATAAGTCAGCAAGTGATTTTACAATCAATTGAACCGCTTTTTCATCTTTGGAAATATTTTTACCAACTTCTAGTTTATTGTTTTTAATATAATCTTCAAATGTATGCAAAGGAGTTCCTCCAATAGTTAAGACACGTTCTGCTATCATATCAATCTTCAATTGTGAATCTGTATATAATTCTTCAAATTTAACATGCAGGTCAAAAAAGCGTTTACCTCGGATATTCCAATGTATGCCTCTCAAATTCTGATAATAAACCTGAAAATTAGACAATAATACATTCAATTCTTTTACTAATAATTCAGATTCTTTAACAGGAAGCCCTAAGATATTTGTTTTCATAATTTTTACTTTTATACTATGTGTTTAACAAATTTAAAATAAGTTTAATTCAATAGTCATAAAAAAAAATTATATTTTACTATTTTTGCATCACAAAATACTATCAAAATGACTATAACCCAATTACAATATGTTCTGGCTGTTGCAGAATACAAAAATTTTACCCTTGCGGCAGAAAAATGCTTTGTTACTCAACCTACCCTGAGTATGCAGATTCAAAAAATTGAAGAAGAGCTTAGTATCTTAATATTTGATAGAAGCAAAAAACCTATTCAACTTACTGATATTGGTCAAAAAATTGTAAATCAGGCCAAAAACATTGTAAACGAGGCCAATCGTATTCAGGACATTGTAGAACAGCAAAAAGGCTTTATAGGGGGAGAATTTCGATTGGGAATCATTCCAACCATAATGCCTACGCTTTTACCTATGTTCTTAAATAATTTCATTAAAAAATATCCAAAAGTTAAGCTTTTAATAGAAGAGCTTAATACAGATGAAATTATTACCAAATTAAAAAATGGTCATCTGGATGCCGCAATCGCAGCTACTCCTTTAGAAGATGATAAAATAAAAGAAATCGTATTGTATTTTGAACCTTTTGTGGCTTACATTCCTGAGCATCATTCCAGTTTTCAAAAAGAAGAAATCGAAGTATCCGACTTAAACATAAATGAAATCCTCCTGTTACAAGATGGCCATTGTTTCAGGGATGGTATTCTGAATTTATGCAAAAACGGTTCAGACATTGAGCAGAATAATTTTCAGATCCAAAGCGGAAGTTTTGAAACTCTGATAAAGTTAGCTGATGAAGGTTTGGGAACCACACTACTTCCCTATTTGCATACTTTAGACTTGAAAGAATCTGACAAATTGAAATTACGTAACTTCAAAGAACCTAAGCCTGCCCGAGAAGTAAGTTTAATTTATCCTAAAAGCGAATTAAAAATGCAGATTATTGATGCCCTAAGAAGCACTATTGCAGGAGTCGTAAAAGGGGCAATCGTATTCCAAAATGTACAGATCATTAGTCCACTTCAAAAAAAATAATAAAGTTTAAATGAAAAAGGCGATATACTTACTGAGATATATCACCTTTTTCATGTTCAAATATTATTATCTAATGCTCTTTTTAAGTTTTTCAACAGAGGGATCCTCCAAAAGCTTAATCTGATCGATCACAATTTGAGCAATTGCTGTCGCTCCTTTTTTTGATAAATGCGTGTCATCAGCTTTATCATCTGAATAATAAGGGTGCTCTCCTTTTTTAAAATGCAAATGCAGTTCCTTTGATTTTTCGGGACCATAAGACAATTCCAACAGCTCAGTATAATACTCCAGATCGATAAAAGGGACTTTATACTCCTGTGAAACCAATCTTGTTTCTAGTGGATATTCTCCGTGGGTACCAATCAAAACTCCTTTATCATTAAAATTACGTCTTGCAATTGATGTTAATAATATGGGAATGGCTCCTTTTTCACGGCTTTCTTTTACAAATTTGATAAGGTTATGACGGTAACTTGTATGTGGATTGGTGTATCTTACAGAATCCCCTGTTTTTTCATCATTATGTCCAAACTCAATAAAAACGTAATCTCCTTTTTTAAGCTTTTTATAAACAGAATCCCAACGCTTTTCATTGATAAAACTTTTGGTACTGCGACCATTTACGGCCTTATTTTCGATTACAATATTGTCTTTAAAAAAAGGCTGCAGCACTTGTGCCCAACCATGTTCAGGGTTTTTATCGGAATCTTTTTTATTAGCCATTGTGGAATCGCCAATAGTATAAACTGTGGTTTTCTGAGCCATTATGCTCAATGAAATGAAAGAAAAAATTAAAAGATAATATTTCATTTTAGGCTTAAATTATTCTAAAGTACAAACTTTATGATTTATTAAATTATTTTGCTGCTGAAGGTACTGTGGCCTTTTCGCCTATAAAAACTTCATTCATAAGAACATTTTCGGCATTTTCACTTGATATGGCATTTTTAGCCCATTTGATTTCGATATTACTCAAAGATATATTCTTGATTTTTTTATCCGGAAATCCCTGAATAACGATACCAGAGGCCGATGCCTTATTACAGCTAATATCAGAAAATGAAACATTAGAAATTTCAGACTGGAAACCTTTTCCTTCTCCATGATAATTAGCGGTGATGTAAATACAATCTTCAACTTCATCTAATTGTATGTTTTTAACGAAAATATTTTTGATGAAACCGCCTCTGTCTGCATTTGTTTTCAAGTAAATTCCTCTTTTGAGATAACCGACAGTTTTACAATTTTCAACATAAACATTTTGTACGCCTGCTGACATTTCGCTTCCAATCACGACTCCATGAAGGCCTTTGAAATTACAGTTTCTTATTACTATATTTTCACTTGGAGTTGCTGAATTAGCTCTTCCTTCATGATCTCTTCCTGCCTTTATAGCCACATTATCATCTCCATTATCAAAAGTCACATTCTCAATCAAAACATCTTTTGCATACTCCGGATCTATACCATCATTATTATGATTTAACGATTTATAGCTGATTCCTCTAATTGTAATGCTTTCTGATTTAAGCAAATGCAGGCACCAGAATGGGGAATTTTCAATCCTGATATTTTCAACCAAAATGTTTTTACAATTAAAAAACTGAATCATTTGGGGGCGTAAAAAATATCCATCACCTAATTTCCTGTCTTTTAAAGGAACATTATTGTGATTCATATCGCGGCTTAACTCTTTCCCTTTTCCTTCTTTGGCTTTAAAACTTTTCCAGATCTTACCTCCTTCTCCATCTATAGTTCCTTCCCCTGTTATGGCTATATTTGTGCAATTATAGGCATAAATTAACGGACTATAATTGTAAAGCATTGTTCCTTCCCAGCTGGTCAGAACCATAGGTAAATAATGTTCCGGCTTATCACTGAATTTGATTTTTGCTCCTTTTTCAATTTTTAAATTGACATTGCTGACAAAATGAATTGGCCCATTTAGAAGATAAACTCCTTTTGGAATTACAATAGTCCCTCCTTTGTTCTTTTTGCACAGCGCCATTGCTTTATCAAAAAAAGGCTTACTATTGGAAACTGAATCTCCTTTAGCACCTAATTTTACAACATTAATTTTAAAATCGGGAAATTTGGGTAACTGTATTCTATTAACAATTTCATCAACTTTTGCTTTTGGAAATGTATTTTCCTGTGCAAAAGTGACAGATGTAATTAAAAAAAATAAAAGAAATCTAAAATTCATATTATTTGTTTTTGGAAGTCAATCTTTTTATTAAAAGAATTATATTTTAAAATTATTCCTCAGAAAGTTTTTCCCCATATTTCTTAGACCATTTTTTGTATTTTTTGAGAACTTCCTTTGGCTCATTCGAATACCAGGAATAACCATTTCTTCTTTCTTCACTTATATCGGTTATAAATTTCTTTTTAACACCATCACGGTCGCAGAAAAATGGTTCGTTGGTTTCAAGTTCTGCAAATCTTGGCCAGATTGGCGCAACATCTTCCATAGGATACATTTTTTTACCAATCACTTTTCCACTTTCATCATAAATACGTTCCTCTTTAAGATTAGTGATTTTTGTTTTTTCAAACCAGTCATAAGCACTTTTTACTGCAGTTTTAATTTCTGGTGATGGATTATCAATAGACATTAATAACAATGTTACTTTGGCAGATTCTTTTCCGCTTAATGAAGCAAGTTCATAGGCCCTTGCATCAGCAGGAGCAAAAGTCACTTCATCATGCTGTGCACACCACACCGTTAAAACACCTTTTTGTTTATACTGTGTTTTTAAGATACACTGAATTCCTTTTTCAAAAGCAATTTTAGCTTTATCGACTGTCTCCTGAGGTGGTTTAATGCTGTAATATTCTGTTTGGTTTGCTACTTCTCTCAGTACATTCAAAACATCAACCATTGAATTATCGTTGTAAGTGATATGTGTATAATATCCCTTTTTTAATGGAAAATATTGAGGCCATCCACCATTAGCGTATTGCGCAGAAAGCAAATAATTTACTGCTCTTAAAAATGAATCCTTATATTTTTCCTCCTTTGTCTGAGCATACATTTTAGACACAAAAAGTATTTCTTGTGTTGTCGCTCTATTGTCTATTGTACAATCTTTTCCTGATGGCTTTAGCGCAATTAATTTTGCTTTCTCATCTTCTGTCAAAACATTCAGCATCTGAATGTTTTTTGGCCATCCGCCAATATCTCTCTGGTAAAGCAAAACGTTTTCGGCTATTTTTTTACCTTCTTCAGATCCAAACCAGGCGGAGTAACTTTTCATAATTAAATCCGGCCATTTCTTAGCTTTTTCCTGTGCATTAACATAACAGCCTGTACTTATCAAAAGTAACAACACTGTCTTTTTAATTTGATTCATTTTAGTTAGTTTGTTTAGTTATTATTTTTTTAGTTAGTTATTATCATTTATTCTGAGACTCTGAACCAATCAATTGCAACGCTGCCTGCATCATTTATAACACCTTGCCTAAGCGCCAGAAAACCCATTTTAGCACCAATCCATTTTCCTTCTCTTGCAGTAAAAGTTTCACCTATAGCAGTAAACTTTTGACCATCTTCGCTGTAGTAAAAATTACAAATTCCGCCTTGTTTTACTTTAACTTGTAAATAAATTGTTTTGTCCTTTATCTGTATACGTTTACTCTCAGATTCTGTTCCTTTTTTATCTGCTTTTAATGCTGTTTTTTGGGAAAGGTATAATTTACCTCCATCCTGTTTAAAACATAAAAAACTGTAATCCAGTCCCATAATGACCAATCCTGTATATTCTCCGTCAAATCTGGAATTGAATGTAATTTTCGTGGTTGCCGTAAATTCATCTGCAGGAAGTTTTTGCAACAGTAAATTTGGAATTTCAAATAAGTTCGTATACTCCTTTGGTGCAGGAATACAATTAAGATTATAATATCCCATAGTAGTTGGAAGTCCCCATGTTATTTGAGGATTAGCGTGCCACTGCCATTGAAGTCCAAGTTTAGGTTCATTAAATTCATCGTTTTCAGGAGGTGTAACAATAGGATATGTTTTCTTGCCAACGTTTGGCTTTTTATAAACCATAACAGGTTCTCCCATCCCGTTTTTATCTTCATCAATTCCTATTACAGGCCAGTCATTTTCCCATTTCATGGGCTGCAGATGAACAACTCTTCCATAGGCAAACTGATCCTGAAAATGAATAAACCAGTCTTCTCCTGTTTGAGTCTGAACCCAGGCTCCCTGATGGGGACCATTAATCTTTGATTTTCCCTGATCCATTACTTTTCTTTTCTCATAAGGACCAAATACATTTTTAGATCTCATGACGGTCTGCCATCCTGTTGCCACCCCTCCTGCAGGGGCAAATATATAATAATATCCATTTCGCTTATAAAACTTCGGACCTTCAATAGTGGCCTCATCTGCATGACCATCAATAATCATCACATCATCATTATTTGCAGATGTGCCTTCAGCATTCATGGTACATACTGCCAGAACACTTTTTATTCCGGCACGGCTTCCTGCAAAAGCGTATCCCAGATATACCTTACCATCATTATCCCACAAAGGTGTAGGATCAATTAATCCTTTCCCTTCTTTTACCATAATAGGTTCAGACCATGGTCCTTCAGCCTTTTTTGACTTCACAAGATAAATCCCGTAATCGGGATCCGGATAATAAATGTAAAATTCCTTTTTGTAATATCTAATACAAGGAGCCCAAACACCATTTCCGTGTTGGGCTCTGTTATAAATATCTAAAGGTTTTTGTTGTGAAAGTGCATATCCTGTCAAATTCCAATTCACTAAATCTTTGGAATGAAGGATAGGCAAACCCGGAATACAATTGAATGATGATGCTGTCATGTAGTAATCATCTCCAACCCGAATAGCATCAGGATCTGAATAATCTGCATATAAGATAGGGTTTTTGTAAGTCCCGTTTCCATTATCCGCTACCCAAACCCTGGAATTATTTTCATTTTTTTCTTGCCCTTTTACTATTTGGAAAATCATACAGCATAGAACAAGAGGCATTACTTTTAAAAATTTCATTTTGTATTATCTGTTTAATTCTAGTGCTGCTAAAATGAAAGGACCAGTTGCTTTAGGGTCATTGTCTTTTTTTCTTTCGTTAACGTAATATTCATATGATCCATCACGATAAGGAGTTCCACCTAAACCAGCAACCTGACAAGCCTGAGTTAATGTAATTCCTCCATCAGCATCAACCTTCATTAATTGCGTTGTCAAACCATCAAACGCTTTATTGGCTATTTTTTTGAATTTTGAAGGCAAATAACCTTTATTAGCACCTTTTGCAAATGCATATGCAAACATTGAAGATCCTGATGCCTCTAAATAATTTCCTTCTTTATCCATTTTATCTGTTACCTGATACCATAAACCAGATTTATCCTGATACTTCGCTAAACTTTCAGAAACTTTATTCAGATAACCAATCAATTCCTTTTGTTTTGGATGATCCTTTGGAAAATAATCCAATGCATCAACTAAAGCCATAACATACCATCCAAGAGCTCTTGACCAATAATTTGGCGAATTTCCTGTTACCTTATCAGCCCATGGCATTTTTTTACTTTCATCCCAGCCATGATATAATAATCCTGTGTTTGGATCTGTTGCATGCAATTGTATTTGTTCGAATTGGTGCGCTACATCGTCCAGGTTTTTACCGTTTTCAAAAATTGAGGTATATTCTGCGTAGAAAGGCTCTCCCATATACAAACCATCCAACCACATTTGATTTGGATATATTCTTTTATGCCAGAATCCGCCACTTTGTGTTCTAGGCTGCTCTGTTAATTGCTGACGCAATAATTGCATTGCTTTTAAGTATTTTTCTTCTTTAGTTTTATTGTAGGCACTAAATAATAATCGGCCGGCAACAATCATATCAATATTATGTTTTGATATTTCATAGGTTTTGATAGTACCGTCATTTTCAATTAATGTATCTAAATAACCTTGTACATATGCAGCGTATCTTGGATCAGGGCTTTTTTTATACAGTTCTTCAAATGAAAATAAAACAAGACCATGAACATAATCCCATTTTGGCGCTTTAGCATCATCGATCTGCCAGGATTCAGGATGACGTTTCATTAAAGTCAAAGCCATTCTGTCTGACCACTTCAAATCTTTTGAAATTACTGATTGACTTTGTGTATCAGCAGTTTTTACTGGTTCAGGTGTGGCAGTTTTACAACTAAAAAATGCGAATGAAACAAAAAGTGTTGCGGCTTTTAAAGTGTTTAGCGTGTTGTTTAACATAGTAATTTATTTAACGTATTGAAAAATTCTGTTTGATCTAATTTATTTATCTGATTCTATTGTTTTTTCTATTTGAAAATTTTATCCAAAAATTGTGTTGTATATCTTATCGTTTCGTCAAACCATGGATTAAAAAACCAAAATGAATGTGGAGCATCTTTAATTGTATGTACCTCATTATAAATATTATTTTGATTTAAAATTGCAATCATATCATCTCTGCCTGCATGAAACCTTGGAATACTGCTATTAATAAACAATATTGGCGGTGTATTTTTATCCGTATGTGTTAAGGCAGAAGCATTCTTCCAATTTTCCGGAACTTCAGCAGAATTTCCTTTTAACCAAAAAGCCGCCATATCACCCTCTGAGGATTCTGGATGTTTAAAAGCCAGGACTCCGTCTATATTTATAATTGCATTTACTTTTGAAGAAGCTTTAGCTTTATTCTGAGCATCATCAAATGTTGAATCTTCATTTGTTGTACCAATCAAAGCTGCCATTTGACCTCCTGAGGAGCATCCTAAAACAGCAACTTTGTCTGGATCTACATTGAATTTTCGGGCATTATCCTTTATAAACTTAATTGCGTTTTTTACATCAAAAACTCCTTCCGGATATTTAGCTTCCAGTGAAAGTCTGTATTCTACAGCAAAACACGAATAGCCTTTTGCAGCTATTTTCATTCCTAAACTCTGCATTTGATTTTTATTACCTGATTTCCAGCCTCCTCCATGTATCATGATTACGGCAGGATTTCTTTTTTTTGTTTTATTAAAATAGGCATCCAAATGTAATGCTCTATTTTTATTTTGACTATAAACAACATCACTATTTTCAGTAACATTGTTGTCTTTTTTTTCTTCAACAATTTTTATGAAAGGATATTTTTTTATTAGTTTATTGTACGTTGTTTTTATAGTGTAAGAACTATCTATACTATAACTACTTTGTGCAAAAATAGCATTCGACAAAAAAAATAACATTGCTAAAAAAATATTTTTCATAATTGACACAACTTAAATTTAGTTAAGAAAGGAGTCCGGCAAAATTGCCAAACTCCTTTTTAAACTAATTCAAAAACAATATTTTAATTAATATTAATATGCAGGATTTTGTGGGAAATTTTTATTTCTATTCAAATCTAAAGCAGATTGAGGAATTGGTCTTAGAATTTTTGTACCATTTTTACCATCAAAAACATTAGGATTAGTTATTTTAGGATTATACAGTACGGCTCTTGTTATAAGCGTATTAGTACGTTTTAAGTCAAACCAACGGTGGTATTCACCCAATAATTCTCTACCTCTTTCGTCTAATATAGCATTAATGTCTATAGTCGTTAAATCAGGAACTACTCCAATTACTCCTCCACGAGCTCTTCTTCTTACCTCGTTTATACGAGCTAAAGCCGTTCCTGTACTACCTGCTTTGAAATGAGCTTCAGCAGCAACTAAATAGGTTTCTCCTAATCTAGATATAATTAAATCACGTGTACTACTTCTGTTTGTAGCTGGGGTAATAGGAGTTGTGTTGTAATTAGCGCTTGATGCACCGCTGTAAGGAGAGGTTGGATCATCAAATTTACGAACACTAATCAACTGGTAATCAGCCGTTGCTGTAGTCCCTGAAGAATAAGTTCCTTTCGCATGATATCCCGGAGGTAATGCTGGTGGCGTGAATGTTCCCAAATCAGGATGGGAAGCTATGTAAGCAGCTCTTTCTGAAGGTGTGAACCAGCTTGGTTCATAAAAATGATTTATTTTTAAAGTAGTTTTATCTGCTACAGTATAATATTGATAATATTCAGCAGCGATTTCAGTCATAAATGTGCCATTCCAACGTGTATCTCCTTTTTCAAATAAAGATATAGCATATGGAGTTGGAATAAGGGTATAACTTCTATTAGGATATTTACCAGTGTTAGCTGGTCCCATATAAGCACCAAACCAATAGTTTTGTGAATTTCCTAATCCGGTTACATTTGCCGAGTTAGAAGCTGCTGAAAATTGTACTGAAAATATTGTTTCAGTATTCATTTCATTACCTGGTCTTACCACATTGTCAAAAGATAAACTTAATGCCTGACCAGCGATTACTGCATCAGCTAAGGTAGCAGCTGTTGTAAAATCAGCAGGAGTACCAAAGGATTCATATCCTTTCGTTAAATATACTTTGGCCATTAAATTTTGAACTGCTCTTCTATTTACTCTTCCATTGTATGCACCAGTACTTACAGCAGGAAGCGCTTCGTTTAAGTCTTTTATAATTTGTGCATATACTTCTTCATCTGAATTCCTGTCAAAAGCAGTAACTGCAGTATTGATATTATCTAATACTACTGGAACACCTCCGTAAGTTTGAACTAATAAGAAATAAGCATTGGCTCTCAAAAATTTAAGTTCGCCAACTCTTGTTGGCACAGTAGTTGACTGTTCAGTAATAGTTGAATAATAAATACCTTTATTTGCTTGTTGAATCGCAGCATAACAAGTTCTATACAACTGATCAACCCCTACAGTTCCAGAGGTAAGATTTAAATACCTGCTTAATCCTATAGATGGTTCATTATTTCTTCCATCAGAAAACATATCTGTCCCTGATTCAAATAAATATGGATCACCACCATATATTTCTTTTAGAGCAGCATAGTTTACATTAACTAATGATTCAAAACCAGGTGCAGTTATGTAATATTCTTCTGCTGAACCATAGGAACGATTATCTTCTTCAATAAAACTTGAACAAGAATTTAGCGTCGTTACCAATATTCCTATAATTACTATTATTTTTTTCATTTTTATAATTTTAAAATTTTAAACTTACTCCCATTTGTACTGTTGTTGTAGCTACACGGTTAACTGCAAAACCAGCAGTAGCCCATTCTGGGTCATATCCTTCATATTCTGTAAATACAAACGGATTTAATACATTAACATAAAAACGCATGCTTTTAATTTTCAGTCTTTGCACTAACTCATCGTCTAAACTATAACCAAAAGCTATATTTTGAATTTTAACGAATGAGGCATCTTTGTAGAAGCTGGCATTACTAGCGTAAAGAGCACCTACTCCAAGAGCACCTCCTAATGGATTTGTATTTGAATATTGCTCAGGAATACCGGCTCCATTTGCAGGTACATAGAAATCATCAAGATCTAACTTTTGACGACCTCTATCCTGAACATCAGCAAAATTATCATGAAAACCACTTAGTACAGTCATTCCCTGATTAGTAATTAAAGATAGTGACAAGTCAAATTGTTTCACTCTTAATGATGTTGAAAAACTTCCGGCCCATTTAGGGTCATAGTTTCCTATAATAGCTCTATCTCCGTTAGGATCGATTTTACCATCGTTATTTAAATCTTTTACTTTCATTTCTCCTGGTTTTTGTCCATAAGAAGTAGCTAAAGCTGCTTCACTTGGCTGCCATACTCCATCAAAAACGTAGTTATAATATGAATGAATGTTTTCTCCAATAAATAAATTATTTCCAATATCACTTACTTTATCCTGACCGTAAATAGAAACTAATTCATTCACGTTTTTAGTGAAGGTAAAACTGGTTTCCCAACTTACATTTTTAGTTTGAATGTTTTTAGTCGTCAAGGCAACTTCTATACCTTTATTACTTACAGATCCAACATTTGAAGTAATTGTCGGAATTCCGATTTCTAATGGTAATGCTTGCTGAAACAATAAATCATCAGATAATCTGTCATACACATCAACACTACCAGAGATTCTGTTATTGATAAATCCAAAATCTAATCCTAAGTTAATTTCTCTTGTTTTTTCCCAGCCTAATTCTTTATTTCCAAGGTTTGCAGAAGAATATCCATTTGCTGCAGTTCCATTAAAATCATAATAAGTTGGTGTTGTCAAAAGACTCAAACTTGAATAAGGCTGTACATTATCATTCCCTGTATAACCAATACTTGCTCTTAATTTAAGATTAGATACAGCATTTAAGTTTGTCATAAATCCTTCTTTATGAATATTCCATCCCAAAGCTACTGAAGGAAAAGATGTCCATTTATTTTCTTCCGCTAATACAGAAGATCCATCAGCCCTTATAGAAGCAGTTAATAAATAACGTCCTTTGTATGCATAATTGAAACGAGCTGCATACGATTCTAAAGTATTTTTAGTATACGGAAAAAACACTCCTGATGGAATTAGTGTAGGATAATTTCCATTTAAAGGAGCTAAAGTATAGGTAGATTGAGCACCTGAAGCTAGATTATAAAATCCTGTTTCAAAAGGATTTTGTCTTGATGCTTGAAAAAAAGTTTCGGTGGTATTAGAATACAAACTCATCAATCCTAAAAAGCTGAAATCATGATCTTCTTTTAAAGTATAGTTGATATTAAATTGGTTATCCCAAGTATAATTAAAGTTTGTCATATTGGTTACATCACCTGAAGGTAAATTACCATTTTTACTTCCAAAATCAGTTTGTGCACCTAAAGACCTGCCTTCTCTTGCGCTAGTATGACCGGCAGAAAAAGTCGATCTGAAAGAAAGCCAGTTAGTAGCTTTGTATTCAGCAAAAACACTACCTATTGAAGTCAATCTGCTTATTTCATCACTAGAATTAGAAATTTCCAGGAATGGGTTGTAAGATCCTGTTTTATTAAATACAAGAGGACCAGTTGAAGCATTTGCGTATCTTAAGGTACCTGGCTGCGGTGCGTAAGTACCTATCATTTCATTACCAGCAGCATCGAGAGCCCATGGAGATGTAAACGGATTTTGTCTAAAAGCTTCCTGCATAGCAAAAGGACTCCCTAATTGATCTTTACTTTTAGAAATCGTAAGATTTACTCCAAATGAAATTTTGTCATTTACTTTATGATTCAATCCTGCTTTAAAATTATATTTTTCAATACTTTCTTGATCAACTACTCCTGTTTCTTTTTGAGCTCCCAAACCAATATTGTAAGATAATCCGTTATCTGAACGTCCAGAAACATTCAAATAATTATTTTGCGTCATACCGGTTTTTAACACATTATCCTGCCAGTCATAAGATTGATTTTTTGCTACTCTTTGAAAAAAAACTGTATTAGTACCTCCTGCTCCAACAAGGTTAGTTAATTCAGCTGGGGTAGTATCCATATGAGTTGGATTTGTTGCTGAAAGATTATTTGCTAAAAATGCTGATTGATGATAATACCACCATTTTTCAGGACTCATAAATTTTGGTAATCTTACTGCTTGTTTGTTACCATAAGAACTATCAAAAGTAACTGTTACACCTGATTTAGCAGTTGTACCGCTTTTTGTTGTAACAATGATAACTCCACTTCCTCCTCTAGAACCATATATTGCAGCAGAAGAAGCATCTTTCAAGACGTCCATTCTTGCAATATCCTGAGGATTTAAAAAGTCAATATTATCAGTTGGCACACCATCTACAATAAAAAGTGGTTTTGATCCGTCTTTATTGATAGAGTTTGATCCCCTGATAATAACATTAAAGCCGTCACCAATACGTCCTGAGTTTGAAGTTACCTGCACCCCTGCAATTCCTCCTTGAATAGCCTCCATCGGATTAGTAACATTTCTTTCAGTTATTTTAGCTGCTCCTAAAGTATTTACAGCACCAGTTACATCTGTCTTTTTCGCAGTACCATAACCAACAATTACAACTTCATTAAGAGAGTTAGATTGTTCTGCAAGACTTACATTGACTTTAGATTTTCCAGCCACACTCACTTCCTGTGTTTGAAATCCTAAATAACTAATTACCAAGATAGCTTTGCTATTTGATACATTTATTTTAAAACTTCCTTCAAAATCTGTTGAAGTGCCGTTTTTTGTTCCTTTTTCCTGAATATTCACTCCTGGAAGCGAAAGGCCCGCAGCATCTGTAATCTTTCCTTCCACTACAGTCGACTGAGCACTCATGCTATTAGTCAGAAAGAAATTCATAAAAAATAAAAACACAAGACTGTATTTTATTTTTTTCTTTAATAATTTGATTTTCATAGTTTGGTTTTAATAGTTAATTGATAGTTTTTAGTTTTTAATTGGTTCTACTTTTTTTTCATTGATATAGGTATTTATAAAATTAAAATTCTTAACATTTTTTAATAAGTAAATTGAGTCTGCTTTTTCAATAATAACGTTTTTAAATGTTATGTTTTCTACTGGTGACTCTTTATACCCTTCTGCCCAAATTCCATACTTTCCTGCTTTTTTTACTTTTATATTCTCTAAACTTACATTTCTGATAACCGGAATAAAATTTCCTGTTTGAGAACCGTATACATTATAGAACATATTTAATTTCAAGACACACTCCTTAACCGTACCCACTTCAAGATTTCTAACATATATATTCTCAATAATACCACCTCTCTTGGAATTTGTCTTGATACGAATTGCCCTATCAAGATTTGGACTATCCATTACACAATTTTCAACAAAAACGTTATTTACTCCTGCAGAAATTTCACTTCCAATGACAACCCCTCCATGACCATCGATCATCTTGCAATCCTTCACTATTATATTTTTACTTGGTATCCCTACCCTTCTTCCATCACCATCCCTTCCGGCTTTTATTGCAATACAATCATCTCCTGTATTAAAAATGCAATTTTTAATTATTACATTTTGAGAATATTCCGGATCACAACCATCATTATTAGGTCCGTGGCTGTCAACTGTAACGCCATCAATAATTATGTCATTAGATTTAATAGGATGCAAAATCCAAAAGGGCGCATTAATAACCTTTACTCCTTGTATTAAAATTGTATTACATTCAAAAAACTCAATGAAATTGGGTCTTAAAAAACGCCCTTCACCAAATACTCTTTCATCTACAGAAACATTTTTTTCAGCCATATCTACCAACACTTCACGATTCTGAGGATCATTTTGAGAAGGCATGCCTTTTTTCCAACCATAACTTTTACCTCCCGACCAAGACCACCAATTATCATTATTGGCCTGACCATTTAGCACTCCGTTACCTGTTATCGCAATATTGGTTTTATTTTTCGCATAAATGAGAGGCGAATAATTTATTAATTCTGTTCCTTCAAATGAAGTATGAACTAAAGGATATTCTTTAGGATTAATGCTAAAAAGAATTTCTGCACCTTCCTCTAAATGCAAATTAACATTACTCTCCAAATGTATTGGCCCTGTTAGATATCTACCAGCTGGAACAATTACCTTTCCTCCACCGGCAAGTGAACAGTTTTTTATTGCTTTTTCGAAAGCGACAGTATTAGAAGTTAAACCATCAGCCAAAGCACCATAATCTTTTACATTATAAGTCTTATCAGGAAATTGAGTTTGAGAAATATTTTTTTCAATTGATTCTTTGAGTTCCCATGGATTTTCATTAGATACGTCAGCTAATTTGCTTTTACACGAAATAAACATCACAGAACAAAAGCCGACAAACAAGAACAATTTCAATCTTAAAACCTTATTTACAAACATTTAGGTTATGTTTTAAATTTAATCAAAAAGGAATACAATTTATGTAATCGATTACACGAAAGTAGAAAATTAGTTTTAATGCACCAAATTATTTTAGATTATTTTTATACATTTAATTTTTATTATTAATAATAATTACATTTTACTCAAAAAAACACATAATTTATTATTATTGTTTAATTTCAATTATTAATAAAAAGAAATATGGTAATCGATAACAATTAATATTGTGATATCCAAAAAAAATGTATTTTTGTGTTAAATTAATCAAAACTTTCCTTACTTAATGAGCGAAAAAATAACCATTTATGATATTGCAAAAAAGCTCAATATCACAGCTGCGACGGTATCCAGAGCTTTAAATAATAACCCTAAAATAAAAGAAAGTACTAGGGAACTGGTTATTGAAACTGCAGCATTAATGAATTACAAGCAAAACAAACTTGCACTGGCATTAAAAAGCGGACGCAGTAATAATATAGGTGTTATAGTACCACGTATTGACAGTAATTTTTTCGCGTCTGTCATCAGAGGTATTGAAGAAGAACTATATCCACATGGATATCAGGTTATTATTTGTCAGACTCATGAGAATCCAAAAAGAGAAAATGAAAATCTTTATACCTTAATTGACGCTCAGGTAGATGGAATCCTAATGTCTGTTACTGATGTTACAAATGAAAATAATGACGCATTCCATAATGTATTAGAAAAAAATGTACCCTTAATATTTTTTGACAGGAGTAAGCACATAGACGGAGTAAGCTCTGTTACCATTAATGATTTCAAAGGTGGTTATATTGCAACAAAACAACTAATTGACCAAGGCTGCAAGAAAATTGCTCATTTATCAGGAGATCAGTCACTTGAAATATTCAAAAACAGGTTTTTAGGATACAAGCAAGCCTTAATTGATAATGGCTTGAAATTTAATGAAAAATACATCATTCAATCTAAAAGTAGTGTTGAAGCAGGTAAAAATGCAATTGATATTTTATTAGATCTTGAAACTCCTCCGGACGCCATATTTTCTTCAAGTGATTTTGCCGCTTTAGGTGCTATTCAGGAATTAAGAGATCGAAACATCAATATACCTCAAGAATTTTGTGTAGCAGGTTTCAGTAATGAACCATTCACTAAGTTTATGGAATTATCCATTACTTCAGTAGATCAGTCACCGCTTGAAATGGGAAAAATGTCAGCACGGGTTTTCCTGGAGCAGGTAGGCAAAACCGACACTATCAAAATCGAAAAAAAGGTAGTCCTTGCACCAGAATTACATATACGTAAATCTTCAACAAGAACTACCTTTTAATAGGTTCTTTTAATAGTTTCTTATAAAGAAACTCCTCTTTTCCAAGGAATAAAATCGTTTTGATTCAATATTGCTGCTTTGGTTTTAATAGTCCCACTTGCCACATCAATAATAAATTCAAGCATTTCATCTGCCATTTCATTAATTGATTTTTCACCTGTGATAATTCCACCTGTGTCAATATCAATAATGTCAGACATTTTTGTAGCCAATTGAGTGTTTGAAGATACTTTTACAACCGGAGCAATTGGATTTCCTGTTGGAGTTCCTAAACCTGTTGTAAACAATACCATATTCGCTCCGGAACCTACCATTGCAGTTGTACATTCTACGTCATTTCCAGGAGTACACAACAATGTAAAACCTGGTTCATTAATATACTCGCCATAATCATAAACACCTACGATTGGTGAAGTCCCACCTTTTTTGGCAGCACCAGCCGATTTCATTGCATCAGTAATCAAACCGTCTTTAATGTTGCCCGGAGATGGATTCATATCAAATCCTGAACCTGCGTCTACAACAGTTTTTTCATACCATTGCATTAATTCCAAGAAACGTTTCCCGTCTTTATCGTCTACACAACGGTTTACTAATTCCTGTTCTACACCACACAATTCAGGGAATTCAGAAAGAATTGTAGTTCCGCCTAAAGCAACTAAGTTATCAGATAAAACACCTAATGTAGGATTAGCAGAAATACCTGAAAATCCATCAGAACCACCACACTCTAAACCAATTCTTAATTTTGATAACGGAGCAGGTTTTCTTTCAATTTTATTAGCTTCTTTGATAGCTGCGAAAGAATCTTTTACTACGGTACTTAACATTTCTTCAATAGTTCCAATTTGCTGTTGGTCGTAAATCAAAACAGGTTTATTATAATCCGGATTAATTGCTTTCATTGCATCTTGGAAAATAGAGATTTGCAAGTTTTGACAACCTAAACTCAAAACGGTAGCTCCGGCAACGTTCGGATTGTTTACATAACCAGCCAAAAGTTTAGCCAAACTATGAGAATCCTGACGAATACCACCACAACCACCTTGGTGTTGGATGAATTTTACTTCAATATTTTCAAACAAATCTACTTCTGTTGATTTTGCAACAACATCTTCCGCCCCTTTTTCAGTATTAACTAAAGAACGAAGCAACAATTGGTAATCGTTTTCTTTAGGTTTAGATAATTCTTTTTCAAAAATACCTTTTAAGATTTCGATGTTTCTATTTTCACAAAATACCAATGGGAAGAATAACCAAACATTTTCAGTACCTACTTGTCCATCTTCTCTATGGTAACCCATAAAGGTTCTGTCTTTCCATTTATCAACATTAGGCACTGTCCAGCCGATAGATTCGGTTTTAGCCGTTACCTTTGCACTTTCGTGTTTTACATTTTCAGTAGAAAGTAATCCTCCTTTTGCAATCGGAGCACTTGCTTTTCCTACCAAAACACCATACATAATAATACGTTCTCCTAATTCAAAAGGATACATCGCAATTTTATGCTTCATTTTCACATCAGACTCGATAGTGATTTCCTCTCCTTCAAAGTTAATAACTTCGCCTGCAACCAGATTAACTAATGCAACAGCTACATTATCCGAAGGGTTTACTTTTATTAATTTTTTTTGCATGATAATAATTTTAGAAAGTATGTATTCTAATTAATATTGTTTGCTGAAATTAGCATATCCTTTTTCAATTCCATTAGCTTCAATTTCAGTTAAAGCTACTACTAATGCTTCCGCTAAACCATTAATTTTTGTTAAATCTTCACCCCAAAATTCGACGTTTGCCAAAACTTTAGCCACAACCGAATTTAAATCTCCTAACTGCCAAGCATTTTTAAATGCTTCCACTAATTCCGGAGTATCTTTTACCGGCAATACTTCATTATTCCATGTTCCTTTGTAAAACTGGATTAAAGAAGCCAATGAAAAAGTCAAATTAACAGGCAATTTTTTGTTTGCATTACAATATCCTAATAAACTAGGTAAAACTCTTACTTTGAATTTTGAGATAGAATTTAAAGCAATATCAGCAAGTGCATGTTTGATAAATGGATTTTTAAAACGATCCATTACCTCTTCAGCATAGGCAGTGATTTCATTTTTGTCCATATCAAGAGTTTCACTAATTTCGCTAATAACGTTATTTACAAATGGTCCTGTAAAATCTCCGTTAACGGTTTCCATTACTAATTTATTACCGTACAAAAGTGAAAATGGAACCATTGCTGTGTGTGCACCGTTTAGAATACGAACTTTTATCATTTTAAAAGGACGGATATCGTCAACAATTTTTACATTCAAATCTGTTTTGTGGAATGGTAGCTTTTGTTTTAAATCTTCTCCACCTTCAATAGCCCAAAGGAAGAATGGTTCAGCAGCAACAATTAAATTATCCTGATAGTCTAATTTGCTGTTGTACTCTTCAATTTCAGCTCTTGGATATCCGGGAACAATTCTGTCAACCAAAGTACTGTGGTAAGAACAAGCATCTGAAACCCAGGTTTTAAATGCATCTTCTAATTTCCATAAATCAACATATTGCAGGATGATTTTTTTCAGAGTCTCTGAGTTATAATCAATCAATTCGCAAGGAATAATAGTCAATCCTTTAGCAGCATCTCCATTGAAATGTTTGAATCTTTCGTATAATAAAACAGTCAGTTTTGCAGGAAATGAAACTGGCGGCTGCATATCAGGAGTATCACTTTCAACAAATTCAATTCCGGCTTCAGTGGTATTTGACACAATAAACTGAAGTTCTTCTTCTTTTGCTAAAGCTAAATAATCTGCAAAATCAGTATATGGATTTATACCTTTCACAATATTAGTTATCAGCTCAATATCTTGTATTTTTTCCCCTTTTTTGATTCCATTCATAAACAATGTGTAAAGACCATCCTGATCGTTAATCATGTTTACCATACCGTCTTTTAATGGCTGAACCATTGCAATTCCGGCATTGAAATCTAATTCTTTATTTAGTTTATGAAAAGCATAATCAACGAAAGCTCTTAAGAAATTACCTTCTCCAAATTGTACTACTTTTATTGGAAACTTCTTTTCTAATCCTGTATTTACTCTATTTAATTTTTTCATTTAAAATCTTCTCTAAAAATGTTATAATAACCTCATATTTCTTTTTCGTTTTTTTTTAATTATTGTAAAAGAAACATTACACTAAAAGTAAAATAAAGCTTGCTGTGAGGAGTGACAAGATTTATTTTGAAGTGTAATGTTCAATTACAACCTTTAAAATCTAAAAAAAACTGCCTTGAAATAAGGAATCAAAAACTGATTAATTTCCTTATTTATTTCTAATATCTTTAATAATGTTTAAAACATCACTTATTTTATTTTTTAATCCTTCGAAGTCTTGCTTATCAAGCAATTCTTTCGAAATTAATTGCGAACCAAGACCTACACAGGTAGCACCTGCATTCAACCATGAAGACAAACTTTCAACAGTTGGATAAACACCGCCCGTTGGCATAATTGTAGTCCAAGGACATGGTCCTTTTATAGCTTTAATAAACTCTGGTCCGTAAAGATCTGCTGGAAATAATTTTACAATTTCACAGCCTAATTCTTCTGCTCTGGCAATTTCGGTAAGAGAAGAACAGCCAGGTGACCATAAAACTTTTCTACGATTACAAGCAATTGCAATATCTTCCCTAAATACAGGAGTCACAATAAAATTAGCTCCAAGCTGCATGTAAAGTGAAGCTGCAGCAGCATCAGTTATCGATCCAACACCCAACATCATTCCAGGCAATTCAGCCAATGCGTATTTATTTAATGCTCCAAAAACTTCAAAAGCAAAATCTCCTCTACTTGTAAATTCCATTAATCTGGATCCACCGTCATAACATGCTTTTAAAACTTTTTTACTGATTTCAATATCAGAGTGAAAAAACAATGGAACCATTCCATTATCCTTCATCGTCTGAGCTACTTCAATTCTTGAATACTTTGCCATACTTTTATTTATCTTGATACTAATCCGGCTGAGTTTCCTCCAGCCATATTTTCAACTTCTTTTAATGTAACTAAATTATAATCTCCGGCAATTGTATGTTTTAAACAGCAAGCAGCCACAGCAAAATCTAATGCTTTTTGATTATCATTTTTGTATTCAACCAATCCATAAATCAATCCGCCCATAAAAGCGTCGCCACTACCAACTCTGTCAATTACAGGAGTTACTTCCTGTACAGCTGCATTATAAACAGAAGTTCCGTCAAACAAAATACCTCCTATTCTTTGGTGAGAAGCACTTACAGAATAACGTAATGTTGTTGCTACCGTTTTTAAGTCAGGGCAAAATTCATATAATTTAGAATATAACGCAGGTAATGATTTTTCATCCTGATAATCAGGATTCACTTTAGGCATACCCAACATAAAGTAAGCTGTATCAATATCACCTAAAATAACATGACTATATTTTAGCAATTCAGGCATAACTTCGCTTGGAGTTTTCCCATATTGCCATAGCTTTGATCTGTAATTCAAATCACATGAAATTGTTAATCCTAATTCGTGTGCAATCTGAACCGCTTCCAGACAAGCTTCTGCAGCACTTTGAGAAATTGCAGCAGTAATACCGCTAAAGTGAAACCATGTAGCACCTTCCAGCACTTTTTTCCAATCAATACTACCTTTTTGAATGGTTGCCATCGAGCTGTGCGCACGATCATACACAACATTGCTTCCTCTGGTTCCTGCTCCTGTTTCTAAATAATAAGTTCCTAAGCGTTCTCCGCCGTAAACAATGTTTTTAGATTCAACATTCATTTTACGCATTTCCTGTACTGCGCAGGCACCTATTTCATTCTCCGGTAATCTGGTAACAAATTCTGCATCAATACCATAATTAGCCAAAGAAGCACAAACATTAAATTCACCACCGCCGTATGACGCTGTAAATGCCTTAGCTTGAGAAAAACGCAAATGTCTTTCTGTTGAAAAACGTAACATTATTTCGCCGAATGCAACTACTTTACTCATTATCAATATTTAATTAAAATTTAAAATATTCCTTTGCATTGTTGTATGAAATATCGGAAACCATTTTACCAATCCATTCCATATCAGCAGGAAGTTCTCCTCTTTGAATTTCATCTCCTAAAAGATTACAAAGAATACGTCTGAAATATTCGTGTCTTGGGAAAGACAAGAAACTTCTGGAATCAGTCAGCATTCCTATAAAACAGCTAATTAATCCCATGTTTGAAAGAGCATTCAATTGTTTTGTCATTCCGTCTTTCTGATCCAAAAACCACCATCCTGATCCAAACTGAACTTTTCCTTTAACGCTTCCGTCATTGAAGTTTCCAATCATGGTCGCCATCACTTCATTATCAGCAGGATTTAAGTTATAAATAATGGTTTTAGTCAATTTATCTTTACTGTCTAATGCATTTAGAAAAGAGGATAATTTTTGAGCCTGTGGATAATCTCCAATAGAATCCCAACCTGTATCCGGCCCTAAAATCCTATGCATACGGGCATTATTGTTACGCAAAGCACCTAAGTGAAATTGCTGTACCCAGCCTAATTCATGATAAGACTCACACAAAAACAATAAAACTGCACTTTGGAATTTCAATGCTTCTTCCGGAGTTATTGTTTGGTTTTCTCTTTTCTTTTTGAAAATTGCACTTACTTCAGATTCAGTAAAGTTTTCAAAATAGATCTGATCCAATCCGTGATCGCTTAATTTACATCCATTTTCATGAAAGAACTGAATTCTTTTTTTCAATGCATCACGTAAATCAGCGTAAGTATTGATTGATACGCCGGCAACATTTCCTAATGTATCCAAGTAATCATTGTATCCGTCATTTGAAATCAGAATGGCTTTGTCCGGTCTAAAAGCCGTGCTCATCTTAGTTTCAAAAGGGTTTTGATTTAATTTTTGGTGAAACTCCAAAGTATCGATTGGATCTTCGGTAGTACAAACCAACTCAGCGTTTACTTTTTTAAGCAAGTTGCGTGTGCTGTATTCTGCCGAATTTACTTTTGCAGATGCCTGCTCGTAAATTCTTTCAGCAGATTTTTCATTTAATAACTCGGTAATATCAAAATAACGAGCCAACTCTAAGTGCGTCCAGTGATATAATGGATTACGCATTGTATAAGGAACCGTTTTGGCCCAGTTTAGAAACTTATCCTTATCAGAACCATTTCCGGTAATAAATTGCTCATTAATGCCCAATGTACGCATTGCACGCCATTTGTAATGGTCACCGTTGATCCAAACCTGAGTAATATTGTCAAATATTTTATCTTCTGTAATAAACTGAGGATTCAAGTGATTGTGATAATCAATAATAGGCTGATTTTTTGAATAATTATGGTATAATTCTTCAGCGTATTTATTTTCAAGTAAAAAATTATCGTTTATGAATGTTTTATTAGAACTCATGATTTAAATATAAAATAGAATATTATTCTTCGTTTGATGGTTTTCCAATTGTTGCAAGAATCCCTCCATCAACATATAAAATGTGGCCGTTGACAAAATCACTTGCTTTGGAAGATAAAAATATAGCTGCTCCGGCTAGATCAGATGGATCACCCCATTTAGCAGCAGGTGTTCTGCTGATAATGAAATCGTTAAAAGGGTGTCCGTCAACTCTGATAGGTTTTGTTTGTTCAGTTGCAAAATAACCCGGACCAATTCCATTAATCTGAACATTATATTTTGCCCATTCCGTTGCCATATTTTTAGTCAGCATTTTTAATCCGCCTTTTGCAGCAGCGTAAGCAGAAACAGTATTACGTCCTAATTCGCTCATCATTGAACAAATATTAATAATCTTTCCTTGTCTTCTGTCAATCATTCCTTTTGCAACATGCTTAGAAACAATAAAAGGACTCACTAAATCAATATCGATTACTTCTCTAAAATCAGCAACTTCCATTTCAAGCAAAGGAATTCTTTTGATAATTCCGGCATTATTAATTAAGATATCAATTGGTCCAACTTCACTTTCAATTTTTTGAACAGCTGCGATAACTTCTTGTTCTTCTGTTACATTAAATCTGTAACCAACAGCATTAATTCCTTCGCTTTTAAGTGCTGCCACAGCATCATCAATTTTTTGTTGAGATGAATTTCCGTTCACCACAATTGTTGCTCCAGCCTTACCTAATCCTTTTGCCATTGCCATTCCCAGTCCGTGTGTACTTCCTGTGATAAGGGCAACTTTTCCTTTTATATCAAATAAATCTATCATTATTCTTTATCTTAAATCAGTGATTTTACATACATCCATATCGCCATAATCTAAATTCTCTCCCGCCATTCCCCATATAAAAGTATAATTACTGGTTCCTGAACCTGAGTGAATAGACCAAGGCGGAGAAATTACTGCCTGATGATTATTCATCCATATATGTCTTGTTTCCTGTGGTTCTCCCATAAAATGACAAACTGCCTGATTTTCCGGAATATCCAAATAGAAATAAACTTCCATACGTCGATCATGAACGTGTGCCGGCATTGTATTCCATACACTACCAGGTCTCAATTCAGTCATTCCCATTTGCAATTGACAAGTCGTTACAACACTTCCAATAATCATTTGATTTACTGTACGATGATTAGCCGTTTCCATTGTACCCAACTGCAATTTATTCGCTTCCGCCAAACTTACTTTAACAGTGGGATAACTTTGATGTGCCGGTGCTGCGTTTATATAAAATTTAGCCGGATTATTCTTGTCATCACTTTTAAAAACAACCTCTTTGTTACCGCTTCCAATATACAAAGCATCTTTTAAACCCAACTCATACGATTTCCCTTCCACAAGAACAGAACCGCTTCCTCCAACATTAATTATTCCAATTTCTCTTCGCTCTAAAAAATAAGGTGCTTTTAATGGATCAATAGTTTCCAGAATTAAATCATTATTAACAGGAACTGCAGATCCGGCAATATATCTATCATAGTGTGAATAAACTAATACAATTTCATCCTCCTGCATTAAATCATCAATTAAGAATTCTTTTCTTAACTGCTGAGTATCATATTTTTTAACAGCCTCTGGACTTGATGCGTATCTTGAACTATATTTTGTCATAATTTTAATTTAATGTAATCGATTGCACAAAATTAGATTTTTATATTTAAATATCATAACACAAACTATAATTTATTTGTGTGATTTTTACACTTACAATTTTGTATTTATGTAACTACCGTAATAAAGACTACTTAAAGCTTTTGTTTTTAAATTCTTAAAACTAAAGATCTGTAATCGGAACATATTTAGGAACAAGTGACTTCATTACAATCCATCCTGTCAAGTAACACACAGCACATATTGAAAAAATAATAAAATATCCTGCTTCAATTCCCTGAAACCCCATAAAGGACATGTTCGTGTCTTTACTGTAATCGAATAGTAACCCTGAACCTTTATTAATCAAAGTAGAACCTATACCTCCGGCCAAACCTCCAATACCTGTAATGGTGGCAATTGCTTTTTTAGGAAACATATCCCCTACTGTTGTGAAGATATTAGCAGACCAGGATTGATGCGCTGCACCAGATATACCAATTATAACTACAGGCAACCAGTAGCTGATATAACCCAATGGCTGAGCTATTAATGCTAATAGAGGAAAGAATGCAAAAATCAACATCGCTCTCATTCTTCCTTCGTACGGATTCATTCCTTTCTTTTCAACAAAATAAGTTGGAAGCCATCCACCGATAATTGAAAGAAGTGTAATCATATACAATACAAATAAAGGCAATGCCGCTTCAGTAGAATCCATTCCATAAACAGAACTTAAATAAGCCGGAGTCCAGAATAAGAAGAACCACCATACACCATCTGTCATAAATTTACCAAATGCAAAAGCCCATGTTTGTTTATATTTAAAACAGTCCATTAGAGAAACTTTTGTACTAGTCTCAGGCACATACCCTACCAATTTACTATCTGCAATATCATCTTGTTGAATATATTCCAACTCATCAGCACTAACTTTCGGATGTCTTTCCGGTTTATCGTACATGAAAACCCAGAATCCCATCCATACAAAACCTAAAGCACCAATAATAATAAATGCCATTTCCCAGCCAAAAGCCTTAGCAATAAAAGGAATTGTTATTGGAGCAGCTAATGCACCAACAGTTGCACCGGCATTAAATATACTTGTAGAAAACGCTCTGTCCTTTTTAGGAAAATATTCAGCGGTAGTTTTAATTGCGGCAGGAAAATTTCCAGCCTCTCCAACTGCTAAAACGAAACGCGCAAAAATAAATAAGGTAACACTAACATTAATTACCATTGCAGTATCATTTACAGTACTAATTGCTTCTTTTGCACCTTCAAATCCAACAAACCACTGACCTGTAATAATACCTGAAGTTGCAATTCCGCAAAACGCATGTAAACACGCACCTACAGACCATATTCCAATCGCCCAAAGAAATCCTTTTTTTGTATCCATCCAATCAACGAATCTACCAGCAAACAATAACGATACCGCATAAAAAATTGAGAATAAAGCCGTAATATTCCCATAATCATTATTTGTCCAATGAAATTCAGGTGCAATAAAATCACTCCATGTTAATGAAAGTACCTGTCTGTCAAGATAATTAATTGTTGTAGCAAAAAAAAGCAACGCACATATACTCCAGCGATACTTTCCAGTTGATTTTTTGGTTTGATTCATAGCAATTTTTTATTTGGTTTATCCAACCTTAAGTTATTAAAATACGAAGATAGCTTTTAAAAGCTGGTAAATTTAAAATTTACTTTTAACTAAAAAAATCCAAATAAAATTAAATTAGTGGTAAAATTTAAAATGTAATCGATTGCACAAATATAGTTTTAAATCATTATATTCCAAATAAATTATTTAAAAAAATATTTTATTAATCCAAATTAACATATATTATAAAAATACTCATATATAATTACAGAATAAACAATATCCTTGTTAAATCGAGTTTTTCCTAAAATCGCATAACACACTGATTAGTATAGATATAAATCAGAACTATATTCTTAATATTTAATGCTCTCAAAAGTTGATTAACTAATTAAATTATCAATAATTACTCTTTATTTTTAAATGGAAAGCATCACAAAATTATCCTAAAAATTTTGACTTTAATTGGCATATCGGGAAAAGTCGATATATTTGCATTATGGAACAGATAGAAATATTTAAGGCCCTTTCAAACAAATCCAGATTACAAATGCTGGAATGGCTAAAAGAACCCGAACTTAACTTCCCCGATCAACTCCAGCATGCAGGATTTGAACACGGAGTTTGTGTTGGGCAAATACAAGCCAAAGCAGGGCTTACACAATCGACAGTTTCTGAATACTTGTCTATTTTACAACGCGCAGGATTTATAGAATCTAAACGTGTTGGACAATGGACGTACTACAAACGCAACGAAGGTGCCTTTGAAGCACTCAGTAAATTAATTCAATCTAATTTGTAAATTACAATGAGTACAAACAACCTGTTTTCTCCATTTAACCTAAAAACGTTAAATCTGAAAAACCGAATCGTAATGGCGCCAATGACGCGCTCATTTTCTCCAAACGGAATTCCAACTGATGAAGTAGCTGCTTACTATCAAAAAAGAGCTGAAGGAGAAGTTGGATTAATATTATCCGAAGGAACTGTGATTGACAGACCTTCATCATCAAACGATGCCAATGTACCGCACTTTTACGGAGAAGCATTAAAAGGATGGGAAAAAGTAATTAAAGAAGTTCATACTGCCGGAGGTGCAATGGGACCACAAATCTGGCACATGGGAATTATGGACAACCACCATTCGGGCTGGGTTCCGCCAGTTCCTTTTGAAGGACCTTCCGGATTGAACCGACCAGATTTCAGCAACGGAAATACCATGACCGAAAAAGATATTGAAGATACTATTATCGCTTTTGGAAAAGCTGCTGCTGATGCAAAACGATTAGGTTTTGATACTATTGAAATTCACGGAGCTCACGGTTATTTAATTGATCAGTTTTTTAGAGCAGAAACGAATTTACGTAAAGATATTTATGGCGGTAAAACATTACCGGAACGTAATCGTTTTGCTATTGAAGTGGTAAAGGAAATCAGAAAACAAGTTGGGAATGATTTTGCTGTTATCATGCGTTTTTCTCAATTTAAACCTTCTGATTATAATTATAAGCTGGCAAAAAATCCACAGGAATTAGAAGCCTGGTTAACGCCGCTTGTTGATGCAGGAGTTGATGTTTTACACTGTTCGCAACGTCGTTTTTGGGAACCTGAATTCGAAGATTCTGATTTGAATTTTGCAGGCTGGGCTAAAAAAGTTACAGGAGCACCAACAATTACTGTAGGTTCCGTTGGACTTTCAGGCGATTTCTTTGGTGCTTTTGCCGGAGAAAGTTCTGAGCCAACATCTTTAGAAGAATTAAACAGACGTTTTGACAGAGGTGATTTTGATTTGGTTGCTGTTGGAAGACCTCTTTTATCTGATCCTAATTGGGTTGCCAAAATCAAAGCAGGAAAAACAGATCAATTGAAAGGATTTAGCAAAGAAGCTTTAGGAGAATTGGTTTTGGAATAAGTTTTTTGTAGAAGGTGCAAAGGTTCAAAGTTTTTCTATTGGACTAAAATAAAAGGGAGTAAAGCTTACAAGTTTTACTCCCCTTTTGAATAGCTAGTTAATAACAATTAAAAATTCATGTTTTTGTTCAGAGTTACAAAGGTGTAAGTCTTTTTCTTTGAACCTTTGCATCTTTGTCACTTTTTCATTTTTACTTTGCTCCTCTTTTTTGAAATTTATTGTGAAGCCAATTCCGAACAGGTTCATCATACAATTTTAAACATAAATACGCCATTACAATACTGGCAATTAAAACTCCAATTCCCCAGAAATATCCATCTGCCAGAGAAACTTTATTATCTACAACCCAGGCAGTATACCAATAAATGAGCGGATAATGTGTGATATAAAGCGGATAAGAAATATCACCTAAAGATTTACATATTTTTAGTGAAAATGGATTTTTTATTTCTCCACCTGCACCAATTGAAACTATTAAAGGAAATACCAAAATAATACAAAAGGATTCATATAAACCGTTCATCCAAAGACTGTTTTCATCTCCAATTCTTGGAATCATCAATACAATCGCTATCAACAAACTACAAACCCAGAATGCACCTTTTACCTGAATTAATTTTCCTAATCGGGAAAGCAAAATTCCAGCGAAAAAAGGATACAACAAACGCGTAAATCCAACATTCATTTGTTCGAGATTCAAAGACCATCCTCCAATAACATCGCCTTTTGGTCCAAAAACGGTGTAATTAATAAGCAACCCTGCAAACAGCAACACAAAAATTCCGAGAATTTTATTAGAGAATTTTCTAAAGAATAAAGCGTAAAAAATATTTGCAATATATTCGAAGAAAAGTGACCAGGCAGGTCCGTTGAGCGGATGCATTTCACCCCATCCCCTTATTTCCATTGACGGCGGAACCGGAAGCAACGTGAAACCGATTATCATGGTTAAAATCACCTTCCAAACTTCCATTCCGGCAATCATCGGAAACAAAATATCCGAAGCCTGAAAATAGTAAAATATGGCTCCAATGATCATTCCCATAATAACCATTGGCTGTAGACGAATCAAACGACGTTTGTAAAATTCCCATTGGGTCATTTTCCCCCAACGGTCATCGTATGCATAAGCTACTACAAATCCTGATAAAAGAAAAAAGAAATCTACGGCCAGATAACCATGATTGATAATCTGTACAAAACGGTTTCCACCTGCAAAAGCTTCAAAAATATGAAAAGCAACTACAATAATTGCTGCAACTCCACGTAATCCGTCTAAAATTTCATAATGCTTTTTTGGTTTAATATCAATAGAAGTGAGACTCATAAAATGTTTTTTGGTGGTTAAAAGGTTAGTTTTATTTTTGGTCGAATCTAAAATAGTAAAATTTAATCAGAACTTTTTTTAATTACTTACTGGTAAAAAAGCTCAAAAGTAAAGCTGCAACTTTTTACAATTACAGCTTTACTAGAACCAACCAATTTAGAAATTAATGAAATTATTTAAGTGAAAAGCTCACTTTAGATTTTATATCTGTTGAAGATGCTCCAATAATGGCTTCAAAAACTCCAGATTCTGCAACCCAGCCGTGTTTTTTATCATCAAAAAAGCTAAGTGCCGTTTTATCAACCGTTAAGGTTACTGTTTTTTCTTCTCCCGGTTTAAGCGAAATTTTCTCAAATCCTTTTAATTCTTTTATCGGACGAGGCAATGAAGATTTTAAATCGCTGATGTAAAGCTGCACTATTTCTGAACCTTCTCGGCTTCCGGTATTTTTAACTTTTACAGAAAATGTAATCTGATCTCCGGCTGCCATTTGCTTTTTGTCGGCAGTTACTTTTCCATATTCAAAAGTCGTGTAACTTAATCCATGACCAAAAGAGAACAATGGTTTTGCTTTTTGTTTATCCGCATAACGATAACCTACAAAAATGCTTTCTTTGTACGTAACCTCATCTCCGCCAGGAAATTCTCCCAAAGCATGTGCTCCATTATCATTTAATTTTACCGGAAAAGTAAACGTCAATTTACCGGAAGGATTCACGTCTCCAACCAGAACATTAGCCAGGGCATTTCCTGCTTCTGTTCCTAAAAACCATCCTTGTACAATTCCGGGAACTTCCTTAACCCATGGCATTGCCACAGCATTTCCGGATATGTTTACAAAAACAACATTTTTATTTACTTTCACCAATTCCGATATCAATTTATTCTGATTGTACGGAAGGTCCAGTTCTTTACGGTCTGCTCCTTCAGCATCCTGATGATCGCTTTTGTTTAAACCTCCAATAAAAAGAACAATATCAGCATCTTTGGCAACTTTTATAGCTTCGGCAGTTAACTCTGCAGCAGAACGTTTGTCTTCCAGACTCACTTTTGCCACAACTCCGTTATAATTACTGGTCGGATCTCCAACATAACCGCGGGCATAAACAATTTCTGCCTGATTGCCGATTTTTTTCTTTAATCCTTCAAGAGGTGTAATTTCGTATCTTGCTTTTAATGAAGAACTTCCTCCACCAACTGTCATCATTTTAATGGCGTTTTCACCAATAACAGCAATCTTTTTGGTTTTGGAGAGATTAATCGGCAGGATATTATTGTTATTCTGCAACAGTACAATTCCTTCTTCAGCAATTTTCAAACCTGCTTTAGCATGTTCTTCTGTACCAAATGAACCGAATGGTCTATTTTTGTTCATATTGGTAAGGAAAGACAAACGCAAAATACGGCGTACTTTTTCGTCTAATTCTTTTGTTCCAACTTCACCTTTGGCAATCATCGTAGAATATGGTTTTGCCAGATAATAGTTATCGTAGGCATTACTGGTTCCCCATGAAAGTCCGTTGGTCCAGGAACCAAATTCCATATCCAAACCATTGTGAATGGCCTGTTTGGTATCATGAACGCCACCCCAATCCGAGATTACGACACCTTTGAAACCCCATTCTCCTCGAAGAATATCATTCAGTAAAAACTCATTATGGCAACATTGCTGTCCTTTGTATTTGTTGTAAGAACCCATGATTGCCCAGGCATCACCTTCCTGAACTGCTGCTTTAAAGGCAGGTAAATAGATTTCGTACAAAGCACGATCATCAACAATTACGTTAACCGAATTACGATTGGTTTCCTGATTGTTTAAAGCAAAATGTTTGACGCAGGCCGCTACTCCATTTGACTGCACACCTTTAATGTAAGGCACTACAAGCTGTGCTGCCAGAAAAGGATCTTCACCCATATATTCGAAGTTACGACCGTTTAAGGGTGTTCTGTAAATATTAACACCAGGTCCCAATAATACGTTTTTGTTACGATAACGCGCTTCTTCTCCCAATGACTTTCCATATAAGGAAGCCAATTCTTTGTTCCATGTTGCAGAAAGTGCTGTTAAGGCCGGAAATGCAATACAGGAATCGTTTGTCCATCCTGCCTGATCCCATTCGTCCCATAAAACTTCTGTACGTATTCCGTGTGGTCCGTCTGTCATCCAGTTTTCAGGAATTCCCAAACGCGGTACTCCTGGCGAACTAAATTTAGACTGCGCATGAATCATGGCAATTTTTTCTTCGGTTGTCATTTTTGAAAGTGCGTCTTCTACACGTTCATCAATTGGTTTTTTATCATCGAGATAAACGGGAACTTTACTTTGTGCAATAATTCCAAATGAATTTAGTAATAGCAGCACAACTACTATCTTAACGCTTTTAAACATAATTATGTATTTATTAATCATTACCCTATTCCTAGAAATCTTCTTAATCAGATATCTTGAAAATAATAGGGTAAAGCTATAACGTTATCGTATTCGTGGAATTCAGGAATATAAAAAAGTAGTAAATAAAAAATACAACTATTTAAAAATCAATATTTTATATAGATTTTGATATTAAAAAAAGTAGTGGTTTTAAAATAATATTTTATGCTTTTTGGGAAATCAAACCAATTTTCATGACCCTTTCTTCGAAATCATTTCGGGAAACCACAGCTTTATTTCTGGCTCTGGTTCGGTAGTTATAAATAGTACTGAGAGAATAGCGTAGGAAAGCCGCTATCTTTACACTGTCTGTTATTCCAAGTCGGATTAAGGCAAAAATACGCAGTTCCGTATTCAGCAATTCGCCTTGTTTTAGTACAATTTGCTCTTCATTAATGAGAAGGGCGTTGAAGTCTTTTACGAAAGTAGGATATATGTTTAAAAAGATAATATCGAAATTTTTATACAGTTCTTCGAGTTCGTTATCAACAAGAGTAGTCGATTTCAAAATTCTGTAAATCTCGTCAAACTGTTTGGCTGTTGCTTTTTTATTTAATATTACGCGATAATTTTCCAGCTTGTTGATGTATGCCGAACAGAGATTGAAAAAATGTGCAATATATTCTTCCTTGATGTGATTGGATTCTGATAATTGGGCATTACGCTCTTGAAGCTGATTATTGGCTTCTGTAATGTCTTTGTTCAGTTCCGCTAATTTCTGACTGGTTTCATATAATTCTCCCCGGATTCTGGATACTTTTTTCATTTGTTTGTAAACGTAAATTACGGCTACAATCAAAAAAGCGGAAAGCAGGCTAATACACAACAGATAAAACTTAAGTTCTGATTTTCTTTGGGCTTCACGTTCTAAATAAGCTGTATTGATAATGGAATAAACCTGTGACATGAGAAGTGTCCGAAATTGTACGTTGCAATATAGTGCATCTTCAATTGCTGATTGTGTGAGTTTATAGGCCATATCAACATCTCCCAAATCATAAAAAACCATAGCAAGTTCTTGCAGCGAGGCATTGTCTTTTATGGCTTGCTTAATATCTGAAGTCGCAGAAAGAGCATAATATTTTTTGACTGAATCTATCTGTTTTGTCTTTTCCGAAATGTTACCCAAAAGATAGGTAATCATAGCATACTGCGGATTGTCATCTTTTTTATCTTTCAATAAATACAACAGTTCTTTTTCGGCAACAGCCAATTTTCTGTGAAAGATATTATTCTGAATCTGATTGATTTTATAATCTAAGGAATTCGGATTTAAAACACCCAACAACGAATCACGATACTTCCCTATTTGGCTGATAAACTCCTTGCTGTTACTGTTCGCATTATAATGCTCGTAAAATTCACGATACGTAATATAATAATTAGGCAGTAACGATTTATGGAGTTCCTTTTTGTTGATATTTTTTAGAATAGACTCAGATTCACGATATTTTCCTGATGAAGAATAAAGATTGGCCAATTGGAGCTGTGCCAAATCGAACCAATCTTTTTTATGAAGACTTTCCGCTATTTTCAGGTTTTTCTTTACATACAAAATAGCCGAATCCGAATGGAATTTCTGGTATTCTTTATAAAGAGCCAAATTGTAATTATACTCCTGTTCTTCTGACAAATCAGCGGATTTTATCTTTTTAAAATTTAAAATCCGCTCTTCTTTTAACCTGACATAATGCTGTTTGTTTTTAATGGCGTCATTTAGTTTTGCCAGAATAGTATCTGTCGTATCCGATGAATAAACAGGACAGCAAATCATAAGAATTAAAAAAAACAAAAAGTAATTTTTCAAGTTGATTGAAGATAAATGTGACTCACAAATATAATAAAGTGACGCTATAAAAAATTAATTATTGAACAGCAATTGGCGCTGCCAGACAACTTTCAGGAATATCGAATGCATTGACCAGCGAAACCGCATCCGGTCTGATATCCCAGCAAAGCTGATTGACCATTTTACGAACGGCTTTGGTTTTTACCGCTTCCATATAACCGTCTTCCAAATACCATCCTTTATTTTTTTCAATCTGCGAAAGTGCATACAACTGATTTAATTTTACCAAGATTTCTTTTGTTTTTTCATCTTCCACTTTGGCGATTGCTATTTGAAATTGTTCCAGTACTAATCTTTCCAAATATGCCTCAGCTACTTCAATCATTTGGTGCTGCACCACATTAAAGGCATCATAAGCTTCCAAACCGCCATCTACTAATTTTTTGATACGCCTTGCTGCAGATGCCAAAATTGTTTTTTCCCTGTGGATGAACGCCTGCAAATGAAATTCTGAATCAAGTAAATGTTCATCATCGGTTCTTCGTGTGGCAATTGGGTTTTTCTCCGCTAAAGCTGTTTTAGCATTCTCAAAAACGTAATTGATGATTCCAAGAGAGCCCATTTCACCAAATGTTTTTCTGAATTCTGCCAGTCGGTTTTTAGCGACCAATTGCATCAAAACCGTATTATCACCTTCGAAAGTCGTGTAAATTTCCGTATCATTTTTCAGGGCATCGATTCTGTTTTCAGACAAATATCCTTTTCCTCCGCAGGCTTCACGGCATTCCTGCAAAACATCTCTTGTGCTCCAGGTAGAATACGATTTCATTCCGGCAGCCAAAGCTTCGATTTCCTGCATTTCCGATTCGGTTTTGTTCAGGAAACGATTCGTCAGATATTGCAGACCAAAATGAATCGCATAGGTTTTTGCCAAATGAGGAAGTAGTCGGCGTTGGTGCATCCTGTAATTTAAAATAGGAACTTCAGCACCGCCTTCGGGGCCAAATTGTCTTCTCTGATCACTATATCGAATAGCAATTGTAAGTCCGGATTTCGCTGCTGCCAATGCCGAACGCGGAATTCCAATTCGTCCTCCCACCAAAGTACCTAACATCGTAAAGAAACGTCTGTTATCACTCGGAATCGGACTTTCGAATTCTCCTTTTTCATTTACAGAAGCAAATCTGTCGAGCATATTCTCTTTCGGAATTACGACATTATCAAAACTAATTGTTCCATTGTCTACACCGTTCAGTCCCATTTTATGACCGCAGTCTCCAATTGTAATTCCGTTAAGCGTATTTCCATTTGTATCTCTCAAAGGCACAATAAAGGCATTTACACCATAATCATGACCATCAATAATTAGTTTTGCAAAAACGGTCGCCATTTGACCATGAACGGCTGCATTACCAATATATTCTTTTTGTGCTTTTTCATGCGGTGTATGAATGGTAAAAGTCTGCTCATCATGATTGTATGTTGCTGTTGTTTCCAAACCTTTTACGTTCGAACCGTGATGTGTTTCGGTCATGGCAAAACATCCGGGGATTTTTAAGGAGCCAATCTCTTTTAAATATTTTGCATAATGTTTTTCGGTTCCCAAAGACTGAACGCTCATTCCCCAAAGTCCAAACTGAACGCCGAATTTAATTACCAGACTCAAATCGTGATAACTTAGGGTTTCCATGATAGCAAAATAATCCGCTATGTTTTCGCCTCCGCCATGTCGCTTTGGATAAGCCATATTTCCGAGATTTTCATCTGCCAGGATTTTGCACCAGTAGTATACTTTTTGACGATAAACGTTTATATCTGTTGAAGTTTCATAATCAAATTCAGGCCTTGAAATAACTTCTTTTACTTTTTTGATAATATCAGCCTGTTCTCCATCCAAAATTTCAGTTAACTTTTGAATGTCAAAGTTATCCGTAGTTTTAGTGGTAGCGGTAAGGGAATCTCCTTTCGTTTTGAAGTTCTGAATTAATTCTTCGCCCAAAACTCCCAGATCATTTTCCAGTTTTGTAAAATTGGCTTCTAATGTTGAAATGTCAAGATCTTCACCAGAAAGAGCTGTTGCGATATCAAAAATGGATTTTATAGACGATTTATCCTTTATACTTTTCTCTACATCCGATTTCCATTGTGCGAGTTCATTTCGCGAAGGCGGATTTGAAATATCCACTTTAGAAAGAAGGTATTGTTTTTGTTCAGGTGAAAGCAGTGACAGGGAATTGATAAATCCCTTTAGAGTTTCAAACTCATTTTCAGTTAACAGATCATCTGACCAAACAAGATATAAAAGTGGTATAAAAGCGTTGATTTTTGAATTCTCCATGGTAAAGTAATTATCGATTTGTCTGTGGTTAAATTACTATATTTAATTGAGGTGTTCTACAAATTTTGCTCAATTAGGATTTTTTTCACATTTAAAAAATAGTAAAAATTAGATCCAAATTTCCATTATGGTAAACTCCTGGCCTAACTTACTGAATGTTTGAAAAGTATCTTTCATGCCCAACTTTTCATAAAAAGATTTTTTATCAGCTCGGGCATTGCACCAAATTCTTTTTAAATTCTTTTGATTTGCCAATTCAAAAATAGATTCCAGAAGTTGAGTGGCTATTCCCTTATCTTGATATTCGGGTAAAGTTGTCAGTTTCCTAAATTGCATTTCGGTGTCTGAAATAAAGCAGGACACAATTGAAACGAGTTTTTCATCTATAAAGGCGCCAAAGTGAAACCCTGAATTATCTTCTTCCAACTGAACAAATTCAAAAGGTTGATCCGGCCACATTACTTCGTGCCTTATTTCCCAAGTGTCTGATGCTTTGATTGATTTTATCATCCTTATAAAAAATAAAAACCGCCTGATCATTGCGATCAGACGGTTCTAAAATTAGTTGATTTTTTATTTATTTGATAAGGTTTTTTATTTAATTTCTGCTAATCCACGAGTCAGCCAGCCTCTTTTATTGGCTGTAATCAATGCGTAAGGAGCAATCCAGAATAACGTAAAGGTATAAAAGATACTATACGAATATGCCCAAAAAGCCTCTCCAAAACTATATCTTTTCGCATAAAACAGAACCGGAAAACTCGACACAATCAATATTCCTAAAAGTGTTGAACTTAAAAACAATAAAGGATGTGTTATGATAAGGAAAAACATAAAAAGCATAAACGGAATTGTCAGCAGAATTCTTAGCGATTGATTCATAAATAATAATCTTGCACCGAATTTTGATTCTTTTCTAAAATCCTTGAAAACATATTTTGCCATCATGATATTTTCACGCACGTTGCTTCTTCCCCATCTGATAAACATTTTGTACAATCCGGTATATTCTTCAGGAACGCTCGTTAATACTACTGCATTTTTTTGAAACAAAACGGTATGTCCTTGTTTTAGTATCATATTGGTCATCGCCCTGTCTTCTCCAATATCAGAAGGTTCTCCCATAAAAGTCTGGTTAATCCATTCGTCAAGACAGCCAAAAACTGCTGTTTTTCTATAAGCTGCTGCTGCTCCGGGAGTACACAATACAGAACCTAACATACTTTCTGCAGAACGAACAAATTCAAAACTCATGACGAAACTTACATTCAGCATTTTAGGAAGCAACGCTTTTTTATTGTTCAAAACATGAACGTTACCTGCAACTGCACCACATTTTTCATCAACAACGAATGGCGTAACTAAATTTCTTAAAGTATCTTTTTTTACGATAGAGTCACTGTCAACCGTTACAAAAATCTCTCCGGTTCCCAATTCAAATCCACGGTGAAGCGCATGACGTTTTCCTCTGTTTTCAGGTTGCTGAAAAATAGTCAGACGATCGCCTAATTTTATTTTTGCCTGCTGCATCCAGTACCAGGTATCATCCTTGCTTCCATCATCAACAGCCAGTATCTGCATTTTTTGTTCCGGAAAATCACTATCAGCTAAACTTAATAAGGTATCCCAAACCAGCTTGCCTTCATTGTACGCAGGAACAATTATGGTACAGGTTGGCAATAATTCATCCGAAACAGATTCCATAGGTTTGTAACGAAGATACAGATAGACATTATAAAAGAATACACCAGTCTGAAAAAGGAATAATAAAACCGTAACAATCAAAAAAGGAAAACCCCAGGTCGAATTGATCCTCTCAAAATGAAAATCTTCAAAATCAGGCTGAAATTCATAAACAAAAAAAGCACCGGTTAGCATCAACACAAAGCTGCATATCAGTACCGCAATACCCAATGGACTTGACGTTTTCTCTCTATTGTTTTTTGATTTGCTTTGAAAATTAAAAATCGAACTATTTATAGCATGTTCATTGCTATAGGTTTCATTAAGGCTAGACGTATAGAATTGATCTGAAGTGATTGTTTCGCTTTTCATTCTGGATTATATTTTGTTAACTAAATGGCTTTAAATTTAATTCTTCAATTAATTGAGAATTACTATAATCCTAGTTTAGCAAGGCGCATGCCATTAGAACATGAAGCTGACAATAAGCGTTTTAAACTATTTATATCATTTTCAAGTGTATATTTATTACACACTTTTAGAAACATTACACACTTTTTTGATTTTTTAATCGCCTAGGAAAGGCGATCTATTATAAAATATTCGAAGATAATTCAAAAAGAAAAACCGTCTTACTCTGGAAGAATAAGACGGTTCTGGAAATTAATATATAACATTAAAATTATAAGATATAATCGGTATTGATAAAATTGGATTCTTTACTGTTTAGCAATTCCTGCAAAATTTCATTGTTGTAAGCAATATCCTTTGACGCAACAAACGTACGAATTGAGAACGAACGCAAGGCATCCGGAATACTCAATGTTCCTACGGCAGAATCTTTACGACCTGTAAACGGGAACGCATCAGGACCTCTTTGGCAAGAACTGTTTAAATTCACTCTGCACACTAAATTTACCAAAGCATCAATAAGCGGTGCCAGTGTTTTAATATCCTTACCGAACAAACTCACTTGCTGACCGTAATTTGATTCGGCCATATCGTCAAGCGGTTCAGAGATATCTTTAAAAGAAATAATTGGCACTACTGGTCCAAACTGTTCTTCGTGATACACTCGCATTTCTTTGTTTACAGGATATAAAACTGCCGGAAAAATATAATTTTCGGTATGTTTCCCTCCTTTTTCATTCAGTATTTCAGCTCCTTTGCTTTTGGCATCGTCAATTAATCCCTGGATATATTCCGGTTTTTCTGCTTCCGGAAGCGGTGTTAAGGACACTCCCTTTTCCCACGGATTTCCAAATACCAATGCATCTACTTTTTCAGAAAAACGTCTGTTAAATTCTTCAGCAATCGATTCATGTACATAAAGTACTTTTAAAGCCGTACAACGCTGACCGTTAAAAGATAACGAACCTGTAATACATTCCTGAATTGCCAAATCCAAGTCGGCATCCGGTAAAATGATTGCAGGGTTTTTAGCTTCCAATCCTAATATCAAACGTAATCTGTTTTTGTTTGGATGCTGGTCCTGCAAAGCAATAGCGGATTTACTGTTTCCGATTAACGCCAGAACATCAATCTTTCCTGATTTCATGATTGGCGAAGCCACTTCACGGCCTCTTCCGTATACGATATTGATAACTCCTTTTGGAAAACTGCTTCTGAATGCTTCCAACAATGGCGTAATACATAAAACACCGTGTTTTGCAGGTTTAAAGATTACAGGATTCCCCATAATCAAAGCAGGAATTAATAATGAGAACGTTTCATTCAAAGGATAGTTGTAAGGTCCAAGACACAACACAACTCCAAGAGGTCCGCGACGAATCATGGCGTTTACTCCCTGAACTTTAGAAAAGTGCGAACTGCGTCCGTTTAATTCCTTATAACTGTCGATAGTATCCTGAATGTACTCAACTGTTCTGTCAAATTCTTTTTCAGAATCGCCAAGATTTTTTCCAATTTCCCACATCAAAAGCTTCACAACTTCCGTACGGGTTTCCTTCATTTGCCTTACGAAATTTTCCATGCACTTAATGCGGTCAGCTACTTTCATAGTTGGCCATAAACCCTGTCCTTTATCGTATGCAGCAGTGGCAGCTTCAACCACTTCATCAGCTTCTTTTTCTGCCATGAACGGAATAGACCCCAATAATGTTGGTGCATATTTTTCTGTAGAAGAAATAGTCGAAAACACAGGTGTTGTCTGTCCTGTCCACTGTTTTAATTCTCCGTTTACAAGATAGGTATCTTGATTTATAAGATCTTTAATTTGATATTCCTCAGGTATAAAACTCATAATCTGGTAATTTTAGTTTGGTTATTTTATAGTATTTAAAAGAAAAAAGAGGCTTTTTGCCTCTCTTATGATGTTATGGGTTTACGGTTTCACCTTCCCAATCCAGGATTCCGCCCAATAAATTGTAAGCGTTTTCAATTCCTAATTCATTCATGATCTGGCAGGCTTTTGCACTTCTGGCACCAGAACGGCAATACACGTAATAGCTTTTATTTTTATCCAGTTCTTCTATTTCGTAAATAAAAGCCTGACCTTTATTAATATCGATATTTACGGCATTCTCAATATAACCGTCATTAAATTCGTCTTCAGTTCTTACGTCAAGTATTACTGCATTTTCGTCAGCTTCAAACTGAGCAACCCAATCTTCTTGTGATAAATTCATAGTATTGTGTTTTTTGTAAAATTAAAGGTTTTCACTTAATAAAATACGCACTCCATACGATTTCGATTATTATTCTCAGAAAACGTTTTAGGGAACGTAAAATTGTCAGCGTTTTACAAATTTACTCACTATTTTTAAAAAATCAATCTATAAAACCAATAGAAAATAGGATTTTTTCATTTCAGTAATTGACATCTTAAAAATAGATTTCAGAGAATGAATACCATTCCAATCTATTATCTTTGCCATCCCTTGAAGTAAAAAAATATGGAATACTTTGGATATTTTGCCTCCATCATAATCGGAATCTCGCTTGGCTTAATCGGTAGCGGGGGTTCTATATTGACTATTCCTATTTTGGTATACCTGTTTAAGATAAATCCCAATCAGGCTACTTCTTATTCTTTATTTATAGTTGGGATTACTGCGCTTTTCGGAAGTTATAATCACTACAAAATGGGCAATCTGAAAATTAAATCGGCGTTGTATTTTGCAATTCCTTCTGTGATTTCGATTCTGATTATACGTGAAGTTATTTTTCCACAGATTGCTTCTACCCTTTTTTCTATTGCCTCTTATTCCGTTTCAAAAGACTTCCTGATTATGATTGTCTTTTCGATATTGATGATTACAGCCGCGATTTCGATGATTCGAAAAAACCAACCTAAAATACAAGCGACAGAAACCAATTACCTGCAATTAAGCCTGATAGGTTTCATAGTCGGAATCGTAACCGGATTTCTGGGTGCCGGCGGAGGATTTCTCATCATTCCTGCGTTGCTCTTTTTCGCCAATTTACCGATGAAACAAGCGGTTGGAACTTCATTATTAATTATCACCATTAATTCTATAATCGGTTTTGGAGGTGATGTATATATCGGAACCCCAATCGATTATCCTTTTTTATCCGGCATTTCGGCAATGGCACTTATCGGAATGCTGATTGGCAGCCAGCTCTCCAAAAAAATTGACGGCGCCCGACTGAAACCTGTTTTTGGATGGTTTGTTCTCGTAATGGGATTTTATATTATAACAAAGGAAGTCTTGTTTTAATAATTATTATCCTGTTTTGGGGCGTTTCCTCCGGCCGGGCTATCCGCTATATCTTTTTGTTTTTTAAAGAAAAACAAAAAGGATACCGCTGCTATCCCTAACGCAAACTTTCGGTGAATTGACATTTGTATTTATTATTTTCTTCTAAATGTAAAAATCAGGTTTTAAAATATTGTGACAAATGCTATATATTAGCAACACCAAAAAGTCTGTCCAAAACTAAGCATATAGGTTACAAAACACGGAAAATCCAGTTAACATTAGAAGTGTACCATCGCAGAACGCTAAAGAAGACAAAAAAAAAGAATATAATTGACAAAACTTAAGAACTGACAAATGACAAACAACTGCTTAAATTGCAATAAAGAAATTGTAGAAAAATTTTGTAGTAATTGTAGCCAAGCAACATCGACACACAGATTTTCCTTATCGCACGTTTTTCAACACGATTTTATTCACGGAATATTTCACTTTGACAAAGGCTTTTTCTATACCGTAAAAGAATTATTTACCAGACCCGGACACAGTATTAGAGAATATGTACAAGGCAAAAGAGTAAAACACTTTAATTATTTTTCAACTATAATTATTTTGATTACCATAGGTTATTTTTTGAAAAAATGGGCCAAAGTTGATGCTACTGTTTTGTATGAGGACAAAAAAATAGTAGAAGGACTTTTGAAAGTACTAAAAGATTATTCAAAAATTACAGTCTTTCTAAACATCCCAATTATTTCTTTTGTGAGCTACTTATTTTTAAAAAAAAGCAAACAAAACTATATAGAAAACCTAGTCCTCAATATGTATTTGTTATGTGGTACATTGATAATAAGTCTTATACTAACAATTAGTTTGATTTTTAGTGACAACAAAGACTTTTTAATTTCCGTAAACTATCTTGCTACTGTACTTACCCTTTTGTATGTAGTAATTTTCTATTATCAATACTTTTCTGTATTTAATTTGAAAAAATATCAACTAATCATTCGGGTAATTATTATTGCTATTTTGTATTTATTGATAAAGCAAATAACAAACAACATTTTAAACACAATAGGACTTAAATATTTTTAATTAACTCAATAAAAGGCCAGTAGCTTACAAGGTTTGTAATAATGAGATAAAAGGGCAAAATTTAACAGTAGTTTTTATATTAAGCAAAGGCCACAGGGAGATTTCCAAGCATTTAGTTAGTAATTATATCTTTTGTGAGAAATTTTATCTTTAACAAAAAAACCAGGTTATGAACTTTATCAACCGAGAAAGATTAGCTGTAATTAATAAAGAAAAATAATAGGCACAATGAAAATCACAATAACATTTATTTTAGCTCTATCTACAAGCATAACTATTTACTGCCAACAAATTAGATACGAGCAGAAATACATATATAAAACCAAATTTGAAGATGCAATTCCAGTTTTAAATGTTGCTACATTTCATATGGGAGAAACTTCAGATGCCAACTCAACAGAGTTTGATATACAAAACCTTGAAAACAAGAAAGAAATTCAAAAAGTAGCTAAATTATTAGCCGAATTTAAACCAACAATAATTATTATAGAAGCTTTATCTAAAAATGACAGTTTAAGAAAAGCTGAATATTTAGAATATGTAAAAAATCCAATGAAAACATTTCAGAATCCCGACGAACGAGAGCTTCTTGCGTATGAAGTCGGGCGACTGAGTGGTGTAAAACGAATTTACGGAATAGACTATAAGGAAAGTTATAATTACAACGTTGGAAACAATATCAAAAATGTAGTAGACAAAACTACAATCAACAAATATTGGCAATTATTAGACGAAAATGAGAAAAAGAATCCAGAAATAGGGATTGCTTTTTATGACTTATTTAAACTTAATAACCATCCTCAATATTTAGAAAGTCTAATAAACATTAATGCAGATCTTTTGACTTATATTTCAAGTAAAGGAAATTCTGAAGGAGCTGATGAAGCTGCAAAGTTTTACCATAGAAATTTAGTAATGTTTTCAAATCTTAATCAAGTTTCAATAGACAAAAACGATCGGGTCTTTATTTTGATGGGTGGAACACATACTGCTTTTTTCAATGATTTTTTAAAAAGAAGCCCCAAATTTAAATTGGAAAATACTTTCGACTATTTAAAATAGCTACAGCTTAGACGACAAGTTTTTACAAGTTAAAAAAAGCAATAGTGAAACAGAAAGATTATCCATATACTGTAAAACTGATTGCAAATTTGCTGCAGTTGAAGTAGGTATTAATAAATCAAAATAAACAGATAATTATAATGAATATAGATAATTCACAATTCACAAGATATGAAGACAACAACAACGTTTGGCTGTCTCAAAACAAAGAACAAAAATTTAATTTTACTGATTATAACATTAAACCCATAGTTCTTACCAGTGAAACTGAGGTTGGTCAGGCAATGTTGAATGAACTTTACAGTACCGCAACATCAAAAGAAGGGGATATCAATATTGCCCTTCTTGGGGGGAGAGGTGCTCAGGAGTTCCACCGTTTGCTGGGAGAGTTAGCAAAGTCAACAGAACAGGATGACCTGCTTGCCAGGCTAAATGTGTTTACTCAGGATGCACTTGCTCCTTTGAGTATGAATAATGGCTTTAGCTTTGTCAGGGATTTTGAGCGTATTTTAGGTGATGCCTTTTTCAAAAAAATAAAAAGCTTTACACCAATGCAAACAGACACAAAAGATTTAGAGTCTGCACTTATTGGTTATTTGACTAAATTGGAAGAATTAGGCGGTTTAGATATATTTTTTATAGGCCATGGGCCGGAAGCGAATCAAGCCTCACACCTAGCTTATATAAAACCTTTTTCTGGAGCGCAGCCTCATCATATTGCTGGATTGATCCCAATTTCCAGCAGTATTTTGGAACACCATATTAGCAAGTTTAAAGCTGGTGGAAGCCTTGTAAATGAACATGATGAAAAGGAATGTAGATCTGCTGAATATATTCTTACTTTAGGACCAGCTGCGATATTGCAAGCCAAAAAAATCGTTCAGTCTGTAGTAGATGCGGATTCTGCTCCTGCTAAAATCCAAACTTACGCAAACGTACTTAATACATCTCTGAGTTCAAATAAGGAAGAAGCATTACAGCAGTTAAATACAAATCCCGGATTATGGATCAGGTTACATCCAAATACTAGATCTTTTGTATTGCCTAATTTAGGTTTATAAGAAAAGAAAGATGATCTAACTTCCTGACCATTTGGATTGGAAGTTTTAGATCGTTTAAATGAGATACAATTTGAATAAAGTACTTCCTTTTTTGTTTTTTATAAGTAGTAATGTTTCAATTCTAAAAACAAGGAAAAACCTATTCAATTAAAAGGCAAAAGAAATGACAGAAAATAATCCAGAATACAACAACTATAGAATCCCGGTGCCAACCAGATTCGATGAAGTATTTACACATTTCTATTTTGCCGAAAACAAGTCAGGTGAATCAATCTCCAAAACACTCTTACCCTCCTATCAAACCATCTTGATTTTCAATTTTGGAGCAAAACCCTATTTACTTACCAAACAAAATACCCGTGTAGAAGTAGATAAATACCTTATGATTGGTCCGATAAAACAGGCTTTTGATTATGTTTTACCGCCAAATACGGAAATGCTTACTATCAATTTTAAAGACGATGCTTTTTACCGATTTTTTGGCAGCACTGCTATTTCAGAACATCTACCAATCAATCCTGATGAATTGGTAAACGACGATTGCTTCGGTATTTTGTGGTATGAACTTAGCAAAATGAACGATACTAACAAAAGAGTTAATCACATCCTTGAATTTAGTGAACCTTATCTGCTAAACAGAAATAAAATTGCTGAACAATTATCCAACTTCAAAGAACAATCCTTAAATCCTATAAAATGGGTTGCGAGTCAAAACAGCCAGACGGAACGCAATATGCAGATCCACCATAAAAAACTCTTTGGCTATTCATCCAAAGAGCACAATCGCTATGAAAGATTTTTAAAAGCCATCGAGCTCATACAAAACCTCGCTGCCTCTACTTCAAAAATAGACTGGTTCGAAATTGTAACCGAATGTGGTTATTATGACCAAAGTCAACTCATAAAAGACTTTAAGCACTACATCAATCTTAGTCCAACCCAATACCTTAAATTCCAACAGGATATTTGTAATCCAATATCCTGATTTCGTTTTCTTACAATTTCTGTCGATAATGGCATCCTACATTTGTTTCATCAAATTATAAAAATATAAAACGATGAAACATCTAATCATTTATTCCCATCCCAATCCAAACAGCTTAAACAGCCATTTAAAAAATGTTGTGGCAGCACATCTTCAGGAAAACAACCACGAAGTAGTAATTCGGGACTTGTACGCCATAAACTTTAATCCTGTGCTTTCTTTGGAAGACATGGCAGGCCAACAAAGCGGATTAGTTTCCGAAGATGTAAAACAAGAACAGGACTTTATTATCTGGGCAGATTGCATCACATTTATTCACCCCATTTGGTGGACAGGCTTACCTGCCATGTTGAAAGGTTATATCGACCGTGTTTTCAGTTATGGATTTGCCTACAGTTACGATCAGGGTATTCAAAAAGGATTACTGGCTGGCAAAAAAGCAGTGATCATCAATACCCACGGAAAATCAAAAGCAGAATATGAAGCAATCGGAATGGATAAGGCATTACTGCTGACTTCTGATAAAGGAATTTACACCTACTCGGGGTTAGAAATTGTCGAACATTTCTTTTTTGACAAAGTAGACAAATCCGTTACAGAACATTTAGACAATTGGACTAATCAAATCAAAAACGCTTATTAATCACTATTTATAAACTTTTAAAAAACAACTATTATGGAAATTTTAATTCAGATAGAAGAACTCACCATGTTTTTTGGATGCATCTATTTATTTTCACGTTTAAATCTAAAATGGTGGTGGTTTCCTGCACTTTTGCTTCTACCCGATCTGGCAATGATTGGATATGCTTTTAATTCTACTGTAGGAGCAATTGTTTACAACATATTTCATTTTAAAGGAACTGCAGTAGCCATTGGCCTTTACGGATTGGCTAAAGAAAACCGAAAACTGATGCTTGTCGGAATAATATTGCTGGCGCATGCAACTATGGACAGGGCAATTGGAACAGGCTTAAAATACTTTGACGGATTTTGGCATACAAGTTTAAGTACCGAATCATTTTTATAATCAACCGCATGGATTGCAATTCACTTATCCGGTCCGGAACTAATTGAGGCAATTCATGCATTTATTTAATATCTCTCAATCAAAATCAATTTAGTCTCATATCAATTAATTCGCGGATTCTATATGGCGAAGTACTACAATATTCGTTTGATAAATAAGTGATACCTCTTTTTGCAATTCAAATAAATTGAATTGCATTTTTTTTTTCAGATTTTAAATATTTCTCTCTCAAAAAACAGTTGGTAAATACATTGAGTAAAGAAGTAAAAAAATGTCCTATCTTAGCATAACGGATTTTTGTTTAAGTAAAAAAAAAAGCTTTAATTAAATAACTATTAATACTTTACAAATTTTAAAATCAATAATAAATATATAAAACAAATCCTTTTACAATGAAAACGATACTACTTATGTGCGGAGTTTACAATATTGGATTCGCTCTTTTCCATATTGGTTTTTGGAAAATATTTCATTGGAATACCGAGTTAAAAAAAATAAGTTTTGCAAATAAAGCAATTATGCAAATCTTAAACATTCAAATCATCTACTATTTTTTTTTTACAGCCGTTATTTGTTTTGTTTTTTCAACAGAACTTGTAACAACAAAATTCGGAAATTGGTTTTTAGCAGCAACATCACTCTTTTGGCTAATTCGTACCCTCCAGCAATTTATTTTTTTAAGAGCCAATCATTACAAAATACATCTTCTAACTTTCATCTTTTTGATAGGAACAATTTTATTTTCTCTGCCCTTAATCCTAAGATCATTGTAAGTAATTGACCTTGAAAACTTATAACCTTATTTTAATAAATCAGTTAAAAAATCAAATGGAAAGATCAGTAGCCGAAAAAATGGGAATCAAAGAAAGCTCTAAAGCAATTTTAGTTAATGCTGATGAGGAAGCAATCAAAAACATAAAGCTTCCTGTTCTTGACATTGCAACCAAATTAGAAAATGATTTTGATTACATCCATCTGTTTGTAAAAAAGCAATCTGAATTTATAGAGCAATTCCCAAAACTAAAAGATCATTTAAAACCAACTGGAATGCTTTGGGTTTCCTGGCCAAAAGGAGGAAAACTGGAAACAGACCTGAATATTAAAACCGTAATAAAATTAGGTTATGACTTTGGATTGGTAGAAAGCACCTGTTTAAGCGTCAATGAAATCTGGTCAGGATTAAAATTTACCCATCCAAAAAAAGGAAAAACATACAATAACAGTTATGGAAAATTAAATGATAAAAACACAAAAGAGTAAGAATAAAAAAATCATTTAATAAAACAGATATTAATCCAAAAAAAAAGAAATGAAAAAAGTATTTTTCGCACTAATCATTTTATTTATGACAACTTCAACAAAATCACAAAATCAAGACCCTTGGACTGAGTATATGACACCTTCCACAATCCATACACTATTTTCTAACTACACAGGAAGTTTCAAAATGGAAATAACAATTCCGATGGGAAAAGGTAAAGAACCTTCGATTATAACTGTAGATTCAGAACATAAAATGTTGCTCGGAGGCAGATTTTTAGAAATGAAACAGCAAGGAAATATGATGGGCATGGACTACCAGTCTATCATAACAATCGGATTTAACAACACCGACAAAAAATTTGCCCTAACAACTATTACCAACATGGGAACAGGTATATTGAGTTTATTTGGTAAGTGGGACGATAAAACACAATCGGCAACATTGTTGGGAGAACTGACAAATCCGGTTACAAAAAACATCATTATTGTTAAGCAAGTTGTCACTTTCGTTGACAAGAATACAATTTTAATTGAGAGTTATGACAAAGAAAACAACCAACCCGAAAAGAAAACAGTTGAATACAAATTGATTCGAAATTAATATGCTATAAAAGAGAACATTCCCAAACTAAAAAGCCAGGTTAAATTGAAACACATTTCGTGAAATACGTTAATTAAAATAATGTCGAAAATATCCAAATTATCAAAGACTCAAATCGCAGCAATATTACCTGATTATCAAGGTTTTTGATTCACTAAAAATATTTGAAATGAAATACGTAACTTTAATTACTGCAGCTGTACTATTTATTTTGTCAGGCTGCGGCGAAAAACAATCACAACAAACAGAGAATCCTAAAAAGAATCTTATGACTTTTCAAAGAACCAACATTAGCATATCAATTGACAATTCAAAACAAAAAGTATATCAGTTCGCATCCAATCCTGAGAATTTTCCAAAGTGGCTGGCTTTTGTGAAATCGGTTTCAAAAAAATCGAATACTATCTGGAATGCCGAATCTGATTTAGGAAATATTGAAATAGAATTAACTCCGGAAAATGAATTTGGAATCATCGATCACAAAGTGAAACTGCCTGATGGCACACAAGTATATAACCCATTCCGAGTTATAGAAAACGGAAAAGGAAGCGAAGTCATATTCACTTTATACAAAATGCCGGATAAAACAGAGGAAGAATTTAACGCAGATGCCAATTTGATAAAAGCTGATCTAAAGGTTTTAAAAGATATCCTTGAAAAGTAATTTTAAAAAATCTGCTTTATGAAATAATCTAATTCTCCATAGAATTTCATTTGATAAATAAAAGAATTCTGTTTTGGGCGTTTCCTGCGGCCGGGCTATCCGCTATATCTTTTTGTTTTTAAAGAAAAAACAAAAAGGATACCGCTACTATCCCTAACGCAGACTTGGGTAAATTAGACATTTATGTAATTTTTTTTATTGTGTCAAATATTCTTTTTGGCACAAATTCTGGAAAATCATTTACAATCTTTTGAATAACATCTTTTTTGAGACCATCTTCTCGTTGATAAATATTTAAAAATGGGTACTTCCTTTTATATAAACTTTCAAGATCGTGACCTTGAAATAAATTAAATTCAGAAGAAATATTTAATTTCCAATTATTATATAAATCATATTCTATTACATTAGCAGAAAACAAACCTAAATTATTTAATACTTTATCAATTATCATTTGAGCTTCTTCAGGTTGTAAATTTCCTATTTCCGAATATTTTGAAATTGTTCCAAATCCAAATTCGGATATTGGCATTTTGGCTTCTCTGATAAATAGCAACCCCATCATTAATGGGTCTAAAAGATAATTTTCAATTGAATATCTTTCATTTTCTCCTAATACAATTATCCTATTCTTGCTTTCGTTATTGTTATCCCAATCAATAATTCCATAGATTTGCTCATTACCATTAGCATATAAATTATTTACCACTTCTATTACATCATTGCAATTAGATCCATTTGATGTTCTTGCAGGCAAATAAATTGGCTCCGATTCTATCTTATCTATTCTCAATAAAATATTAGTCAAAAGCTCGTAATATGTAACATCATATTTACTTTATACAAAAACTTGTCTTCTTTTATCATTCGAAATCTTCAAAAAAGGTATATCACTTGACAATAATTCTACTGCTTTTTGGACAGAAATTTTATTTGGGATAGAATTTCCTCTTTCCATTTGATATATAGAAATTCCATCTGATGAAATTATTGTCGTTGGTGAATGAGAAGTGATAATAGCCGGAATACCGCTTAATTTTACAATTTGATCATTTAATATCTTGATCATTTTTCTTGACATTGATGGATGTAACGCCGCATCTGGTTCATCAATTAATAAAAAATCAGGTTTGCTATCAACTCCATTTGCATTATAAATTGCTAATGCTAAAGACATTAAAACTTTTTCTCCAGTAGACAAATCCTTAGAAGAAATCTCTGTACCATTTTTTCTGTCAATCAATTTAAAACTAAAATTTGATTCTATTCTTGTTCCTAGAGGTGAATTCACATTGTAAGGAACATCAATTTCATTAAGTACTGAATTAACAAAGTCCCACGGAGGTACTCCATTTTTTTTAATAAACTCTTCATTAGATAAAATTTCAGATGTAGCTGGAAGATCTTGTGACAAATAATATTTATTCATATTATTCTCATCAAATAATCTATGATAATTTTTAAAAATCAAAGCAAATTGAGCTGTAAAGAAATCATTCTCAGCCATAAATGATATATCGAAATTATTAAAAATATCTTCTTCTGTTATATCTTCAATTTTTTTTCCAATTTTAGGGAGGAGTTTTATGCCAATTTTCTTAAAATTAGCATCAGCAGAGTAAGCAATTAGATTGTATTCAGTTAATGCTGCCTTACTATTTTGTGTTCTTTTAATTGCATTTTTAAACTGACCGTGGAAATTTTTAATCCACTGTATTATACTTGATGGATCACATTCTTCTTATATTTTAGAATTTAAACCATTAAAAGGAATATATCTGATATTTGATATTTTATTTCCGTCTATATATACTTCACCAAATTCATTATTTGAAATAGCTTCTAATAAATGTGTTTTACCACTTCCATTCAATCCTGTCAATACAGAAAAATTAGGAAGTTCAAACTCACATACATCTATTGATTTATATTTTTTAATAATTTTTATTGTAATCATGTATAAAAAATTAGTTATCACCTTTTAAATTAATTTTCCACAAAAAACTAAAAATCAATGCTCCCCATACCCAACATCATCCATCTTCCCACTAAAGACACGATATTGAATAACAAAATAAACAATCACCAAAAACAAAGCAATAAAAAACCAATACAATCCGGCATTTAATCCATATTCTCCCGCAGCAGTATTATAAATCGTCAAGGACGGATTGACATTATTAGTAGAAGGTAAAACATTAGGGAAAATCGAAACCGCCGTTGAGGCAAATCCGCCAACTAAAAACAAACTTGAAAATAAAAAACCCAAGCCGTCTTTTTGGTACGAACGCACTTTGAACAATCCTATAATTCCAACAAAAGCCATTAAAGGAAAAAACCAAAGAATCGGGTTTTCTACAAAATTATGAAACGGCTCCGGCTCGATAAAATGCCAGATCTGCAAAGAGATACAAACCAAAACCAATAAGACAATATTCAGTTTAAAAACTACATTTTTAAGTTGTGCATTTAAAGCCGAATTGGTTTTAAAAATAATCCAATTGGCGCCATGAATCGTTAAAGCGACAACACTCACAATTCCCAGGAAAAGCGTGAACCAATCTATAATTCCCAATTCATTTGCCTGCGGGCTAAAAGTCGGATTCCACAAAGGCAAAAAGAAAAAATGCGGTTCCTGAGTCGAAACGCCATTTTCAACCATTCCAAGGTTGACACCACGAACGATATTCCCCAAAGCAATTCCAAAGAACAAAGCCAAAAGCAAACTCGCTATTCCGAAAGCTTTATCCCAAATGGCTTCCCACATAGGGTGATGAACCTGTCCACGCATTTCCAATCCAATCGCACGGAAAATCAAAAGCCATAAAATCATAATCAAAGGCAGATAAAATCCGCTAAAAGAAGAGGCATATAAAGTGGGAAAAGCAAAAAACAAAACTCCCCCGGCAGCGATAATCCAAACTTCGTTGGCATCCCAAAATGGCCCAATTGAATTTGTAATGGCTTTTTTATCTTTTTCTGTATTAGCAAAAAACAAATGAATAATACCTGCTCCAAAATCATAACCATCTAAAACTATATAAACGGCCAGAATTCCCATTAAAACTACGTACCAAAAAAATTCCATACTTATATTTTTTCTGTTGAAAGTTCCACATGATGTGGTCCTTTATTTATAATTTTTCCAATCAAAAGCAAAAACAGCATTCCGAGTAAAAGATACAATCCTATAAAACCCAATAAAGTAAACAAGGTATTCCCCGAAGAAACGGTTGGAGATGCGCCCGCTGCAGTTCGCATTAAATTATAAACCAGCCATGGCTGCCTGCCTAACTCGGCAGTGTACCAGCCTGTTGTATTGGCAATGTATGGAAATGGCATCATAAACATGAGCGACCATAAAATCCATTTGGTTTGATATAATTTGCCTCGAATCAATTGAAAAAGTGCGAGAACCATCAAACCAATAAATACCGTTCCGAGTCCCACCATAATATGATACGCATAATACAATCCCGAAATATTGGTTGGATGCAGATCTTCTTCAAACTGATCTAAACCTTTAATCTCCTGATCCCAATTTCCATAAGTCAGGAAACTCAAAATATTAGGAACCGCTATTTTATTGTCCAGCTTTTTGTCTTTTACATCCGGCTGCCCAATCAAAACAATTTCAGAACCTCTTTTCTCAGTATGAAAAATTCCTTCCATGGCAGCAAACGTTACCGGTTGGTATTTTACTACATTTTTCGCCAGTAAATCTCCGGTTGGAACTGCAACAATAATACTCGATATTAATCCGAAGATCACTCCTGTTTTAAGAAACAACCTTCCAAAAGAAACATTCTTCTGACTCAAAATATAAAAAGCACCAATTCCGGCCACAACAAAAGAACTCGTCACCAAAGAAGCTGCCTGATTGTGCAAATAAGAAGGCCACAACCACGGATTCAAAAACAAAGCTTTGAAGTTTGTCAGTACAAATTTTCCGTTTTCCAGAATTTCATAACCTACAGGATTCTGCATCCACGAATGTGTCGCTATAATTAAATAACCGCTGGCCCACGAGCCAATCATAATTAACAATCCTGTTACAAAATGCCACTTATGACCAATTATTTTTTCTCCAAACAAAAAGATTCCCAAAAAGGAGGATTCTAAGAAAAAAGAAAACATACCTTCCATCGCCAAGGTCTGACCGATGATTCCCCCGGTTAATTCGGAGAATTTTGCCCAATTGGTTCCAAACTGAAACTCCATCGGGATTCCGGTTACAACGCCCATCGCAAAATTCAGGGCGAAAATCTTCATCCAGAAATGCGTGGCGTGATTGTATTGGTCATTTTTAGTTTTGAGATATTTCCACTTAAAGTAAACAATAATCAGGGAAAGTCCCATTGTAAGTTGCGGAAAAAGATAGTGAAAAGTAATGGTGAAGGCAAATTGCATTCGGTCGTAAAAGAGCATTTCTTCCATAGAGCGATATTTGTTTATGAAGTCCCACAAATTTACCCATTAAAACCCGAATAGCTGTCCTGTAAAAAAGTTTATTTGTAAAGTTTTAAACCATATAAGTGATATAAGTAAATATAAGTTTCGCTCAATTAGTTTAAATGAAATTACATCAATTATTGTGAAATTATTTTTTCAAAATTCCTTTTCCAACACTTTCTTCTATTAATCCTTCAGCATAATTCCATAAAGTTTTTGAACCTTCTTTTATGACGCTTTTTTTCTCGTAAACCTTTTTATAATTTACCCCAAATTCCTTCCAGGTTCCACCATCATTAGAAGTATTTTGCAACAAAGGTTCAAGTCTGTCCATAGATTTTGCAAACTTGGCTTCATTGGTTTCTCCTGCTTCAAATTCTTCCCAAATAGCAATCATTTCTTCGGCTTGTTTCTTCGGAAGCAAACCAAAAATTCGATCAGCAGCCAATCGTTCGGCATCGGTATTGCAGTGATTTTTTACCGTATCATAAATAAATACATCTCCCGAATCGATTTCCACAATATCATGAATCAGAACCATTTTTACCACTTTCAGAATGTCAATCGGCTCATCTGAATGCTCTGCCAGAACAATTGCCATCAATGCCAGATGCCAGCTGTGTTCGGCATCGTTTTCATTTCGGTCGCTGTTAAAGAGTTTCGTTTTTCGCTGAATGTATTTTACTTTATCAATTTCTTTTATAAAAGCGATCTGGTTCAATAAGTCTGCTGTATTCATGATAATTGTTTTGATGCATTGCAAAATTACAAAATACTGCGCCTCTAATCAGATGTACTCCTCTCATAATTGGATTCATGCCTATTTTTTTTCACTTTTTTAGACAAAAATTAAATTTCTGTAACATTAGCCATTTATTTTCCAAAAAATCCGACTTACCTTTGTGTTACATTATTTTAGATTTCATACCATGAAAATAGAACAAATTTACACTGGCTGTCTGGCGCAGGGTGCTTATTATATCACTTCAAACGGTGAAGCAGCAATCATTGATCCGCTGAGGGAAATACAACCCTACCTGAATCGCCTGGAACGTGATGATGTAAAATTGAAATATATTTTTGAAACGCATTTTCACGCTGATTTTGTTTCAGGTCACCTTGATTTAAGCAAAGAAACGGAAGCTCCTATTGTTTACGGTCCAAATGCAAAACCTGAATTTGAATGTATTATTGCCAAAGACGGACAGGAATTCAAACTTGGAGACGTTACCATTAAAGCATTGCATACTCCGGGACACACTATGGAAAGCACCACCTATTTATTGATTGATGCCAACGGAAAAGATCATGCTATTTTCTCTGGAGATACCTTGTTTATTGGCGATGTTGGTCGTCCTGATTTGGCACAAAAAGCAGCGTCGATGACACAGGATCAATTGGCCGGGATTTTATTCCACTCTCTTCGAAATAAAATTATGACTTTGGCGGATGATGTTATTGTTTACCCGGCTCATGGTGCGGGAAGTGCCTGCGGGAAAAACATGAGCAAGGAAACAGTTTCAACAATCGGAAATCAAAAAGAAACCAATTATGCTTTGCGTGCAAACATGACTGAAGCCGAATTTATCACAGAAGTCACCGATGGATTATTGCCTCCTCCAGCCTATTTTAGTATGAATGTGGCGATGAACAAAAAAGGATATGAAAGTTTTGAATCGGTTTTAGATAACGGTATGAAAGCAATAAAAGCTGAAGATTTTGAGGCTGTAGCCGAAGAAACTAACGCACTGATTTTGGATACCAGAAATAGCGGAGATTTTAGTAAAGGCTTTATTCCGCAGTCGATTAATATTGGAATCAACGGAGATTTTGCTCCGTGGGTTGGAACTTTAATTGCTGATGTAAAACAGCCTATCATATTAGTTACCGAAATTGGTTTTGAAGAAGAAACCGTTACCCGTTTAAGCCGTGTGGGTTTTGATTCGATTATCGGACATTTGGAAGGCGGTTTTGGAGCCTGGCAAAAAGATAATTTTGAAACTGATACGGTAAATAGAATTTCTGCAGAAGAATTTGCCAAGGAATTCAATGTTGAAGAAGATAAAGTAATCGACGTTCGCAAAGAAACAGAATATTGCGCCGAACATATTGAAGACGCCTACAACAAACCTTTGGATTATATAAATGACTGGGTAAAAGATATTAACCCGAAGGAACATTTTTATCTGCATTGTGCTGGCGGTTACCGCAGCATGATTGCAGCTTCGATTTTACAGTCGCGTGGTTTCAGAAATTTTACCGAAATTGAAGGCGGTTTTGGAGCAATAGCTAAAACAACCATTCCAAAATCAGATTTCGTTTGCCAGGTATTAAAGTAAAAAATAACAAAGGTACAGAGTTACAAAGCGACAAAGATTTTAGCCTTTGAACCTTTGAACATTTGCCTCTTATAACCTAAAACATGAATATACTAGAAATTATAAAAGAACCTTGGCCTTGGTATGTTGCAGGTCCTTTAATTGGATTGACTGTTCCAATTTTATTGATTATCGGAAATAAATCTTTCGGGATCAGTTCGTCACTACGACATATTTGTGCGGCTTGTATTCCTGCTAATATTTCCTTTTTTAAATACGACTGGAAAAAAGAAAGCTGGAACTTATTTTTCGTTTTTGGAATTTTCCTTGGCGGTATTATCGCCGCTTATTTTCTGGCAAATCCAAATCCAATTGAAATTACACCTCAGCTTTCAGCACAATTGGCTTCTTACGGGATTACTGATAATTCGGGATTATTGCCAAAAGAATTATTTTCATGGGAAAGTTTATTCACCCTTCGAGGATTTATCATGATTGTAGTTGGCGGATTTTTAGTCGGTTTCGGAACGCGTTACGCTGGAGGATGTACAAGCGGACATGCTATTATGGGAATTTCGAATTTGCAATGGCCTTCATTGGTAGCTACAATCTGTTTTATGATTGGTGGTTTTATCATGGCTAATTTGATTTTGCCTTATATTCTTTCACTTTAAAATTTCAAAAATGAACAATTTAGAAAATAAAAATACCGACACAGAAGGAATCAACGGAAGTCAATTAAACGATTCGGGATTCTCAAACCTAAAATATCTTGTGGTTGGAATCTTCTTTGGAATTGTATTCGTAAAAGCCGAGATCATCAGCTGGTTCCGTATCCAGGAAATGTTTCAGTTACAATCTTTCTTTATGTATGGCGTAATTGGAAGTGCTGTTGTCGTTGGAATAATTTCAGTTCAACTGATTAAAAAATTCAACATTAAAACCATTCACGGCGAAAAAATCGAAATTCAGCCAAAGGTTTTCAGCAAAGGACAAATCTATGGCGGATTGTTATTTGGTTTTGGCTGGGCCATTACCGGAGCTTGTCCCGGACCTTTGTTTGCTCAGATTGGAACTGGCGTAACAGTAATCATTGTAACTTTAGTAAGTGCCATTGCAGGAACGTGGTTTTATGGTTTGATTAAAGACAAACTTCCTCATTAATTTTTTATCTGATACAATTATAAAACCCGACTAGTTTAAAAAAACCTGTCGGGTTTGTTTTTTAATCTAAAATCTAAACTCAGAAATCTAAAATTTTAAATTTGGGTGTGCCACCATTTAAAAAAAGGCCTCATCTACTTTGCGTTCATGAGGCCTTTTCTTAAATGCTGTCGGGCTATCCGCACTGCTTCGGCAGTTAGCTCTTATCCCTCACGCGAAACAAGTAAACTACTACCTTTCAATTTTAAATATCACAATTTTACTTCTTTATTTAAGAGCAACATCAAGTTATTCTCATTCCTTTTCTTATGTTTGTTGTAAGCGAAAAGCTCCCCAAAACAAGCCTTAAAAGACCCTATGAATCGCACAGAACAGCTATCGAAATTACAAAATACCGAAAAGTGGGACATCATAATTATTGGCGGAGGAGCAAGCGGCCTCGGAACCGCTATTGATGCGGCCAGTAGAGGTTATAAAACAATTTTGCTGGAAGCCGTCGATTTTGCAAAAGGAACTTCAAGCAGAAGTACAAAATTGGTTCATGGTGGTGTACGTTATCTGGCACAAGGCGATGTGCATCTGGTACGGGAAGCGTTAAAAGAAAGAGGTTTATTGGCTCAAAATGCCGCTCATTTAGTCAAAAACCAATCATTTATTATTCCGAATTACAATTGGTGGGGCGGGTATTTTTACACCATCGGGTTAAAAATTTATGATTTATTAGCCGGACGATTAAGTTTAGGAACTTCAAAATATATTTCAAAGAAAAAAACGATCGAAATGCTTCCTAATGTACAGGAAAAAGGTTTGGTCAATGGTGTAATTTATCACGACGGACAATTTGACGATTCGCGATTATCCATCAATATGGCACAAACTGCTGTAGAAAATGGAGCCTGCGTTTTAAACTATACAAAAGTTGTCAATTTATTAAAGGACGACAAACACCATATTATTGGTGTTCAGGTATCAGATCAGGAAACCGGAAATAAATATGAAATAAAAGGATCAGCCATCATAAATGCAACCGGTGTTTTCACCAATGCCATAATGAAAATGAACGATAATGTTTATAAAAAATACATCGTTCCCAGTCAGGGAATTCATTTGGTGTTTGATAAATCTTTTTTACCAGGCGATCATGCACTGATGATTCCGAAAACAAAAGACGGAAGGGTTTTATTTGCAGTTCCGTGGCATAACCGCGTTGTTGTAGGAACAACCGATACCTTAATTAAAAGTCATAGTTTAGAACCCATAGCTTTAGAAAGCGAAATTGAATTTGTGCTTGAAACCGCCGGACGATTTTTAGCAAAAAAACCAACCCGAGCAGATGTATTATCTGTTTTTGCAGGATTGCGTCCATTAGCCGCTCCTAAAGAAGAAGGCAAAAGCACCAAAGAAGTTTCCAGAAGCCATAAAATTCTCGTTTCTGAAACCGGACTTATAACCATTACAGGAGGAAAATGGACTACGTACAGAAAAATGGCTGAAGACATTATAGATAAAGCCATAAGTACTCGTAAACTATCCAAAAAAACATGCCATACAGAACATCTTGCTATCCACGGAAATAAGCCTACCACTACTGCTGAGCGAGAAAATCATTTGTATATCTATGGTTCTGATATTCCTAAAATAATCGAACTACAAAATACCGAATCTGAATTAAAAGAAAAACTACATCCGGATTATGAATTTACAATGGCTGAAGTAGCCTGGGCAATTCGTTATGAAATGGCAAGAACTGTCGATGATATTCTGGCAAGACGTGTACGTTTATTATTCTTAGATGCCCGAGCGGCAATTGAATCTTCAGAAAAAACAGCAACATTAATCGCTAAAGAACTGGGACATAATGAAGCCTGGATTGCTAAGGAAATTTCAGATTTCAAAAAAATAGCCAAAGGTTTTCTTTTATCGGGATTTCAATAAAATATTGCAATAACAGTAATCGAAATTAACTTAAATTCTTAATAGAATTGAAAATAAATGGCTCACTTACTTCTAAAACCAAACCCTCAAAAATTATTAATTAATATCAATCTTTAATTCAGAAAAAATACCTTACTTTTATGTTAATTATATAGGGTTTGTATAGTTAATAAGATCGATTAATTTAATTAACAAAAAATTAACAATACATTTGTATATACAACTATTAAAAACTGTACATTTGTATATACAAATTATATACTTACGACTATGACAATTGAAGAAGTTATAAAAAGTACAGTTAAGATGGATAATGCGAAAAAAGTTATTCTCAATATCATGTACACACAAAATGTGATTCAAGATCGTTTTAGTGAGCTAATGAAGCCGTATGATCTTTCAGGAGAACAATATAATGTACTGCGTATATTAAGAGGACAAAAAGGAAATCCTGCCAATATGTGTGTGATACAGGAGCGTATGCTCGCCAAAACAAGTAATACAACCCGATTGGTGGACAAATTATTACTGAAAGATTATGTTACCCGAAATGTATGTCCTGATAACCGAAGAAAAATTGAAGTTACAATAACACAAAAAGGTCTGGACGTCTTAAAAGATTTAGACCCGAAAGTAGATGCACACGAGCGTGAATTTGCTTCCAATATAAGTCCTGAAGAATTAGAATTATTAAACCATTTATTAGAAAAATACCGAACCCAACAAAATTAATATTATGAGCTCATTATTAGAAAATCTAAATTGGAGATACGCAACTAAAAAATTTGATGCAACCAAAAAAATCTCTGATGCAGATTTAAATACATTAAAAGAAGCTGTTAGATTAGCCGCATCTTCTTACGGATTACAACCATATAAAGTGGTTATTGTTGAAAATCCGGAAATTAGAGAACAATTAAAAGCTGCTGCTTACGGACAAACCCAAATCACAGATGCTTCACAACTATTTATATTTGCAAATGACTTAAATGCAGGACCAGAATCTGTAGCTGATTACATTAAGAACATTAGCGAAACAAGAGGGATTCCTGTTAAAGCTTTAGGCGGATTTGAAGACATGATGAATGGAGTTATTTCAAACTTATCACAAGAGGCCAAAAATATCTGGACAGCAAAACAAACCTATATTGCTTTAGGAACTTTATTATCAGCTGCAGCCGAATTAAAAATCGATGCAACTCCAATGGAAGGATTTAATCCAGCTGCATTCAACGAAATCTTAGGTTTCGATAAATTGGGGCTAAACGCTTCAGTTATTGCGACTGTAGGTTACAGACATGAAGAGGACGAAGCTCAGCATTTCAAAAAAGTCAGAAAATCTCAAGAAGAATTATTTATTACACTATAATTATTAATCCAAATCAATTTTAAAAATTTAAAAACATGAAAAATTTAAAAACAATTGCAATAGCATTATTCGTAGCAGTGGCTAGCGTTTCAGTAAACGCACAAACTAAAACAATCGACGCAAAGTCAAGTACTATCAAATGGGTAGGTAAAAAAGTAACGGGAGAGCACTCCGGAACTGTAGATTTCAAAGACGGAGCTGTAATTTTCAAAGGAAAAAAATTAGCTGGTGGTAGTTTTACTGTTGATATGACTTCATTAAACGCTACAGATTTAACTGGTGAATACCAACAAAAATTAAACGGTCACCTGAAAGCTGATGATTTCTTTGGAACTGACAAATATCCAACTGCAAAATTAGTTTTCAAAAAAATCGGTACTACAAAAAATGCTAATGTATATGCTGTAACTGCTGACTTAACTATCAAAGGAATCACTAAACCGGTAACTTTTGATCTTACTGTAGGAAAAAACACTGCTACAACTGCATTCAAAGTAGACAGAACTAAATACGATATCAAATACAACTCTGGTAACTTCTTCGAAAACTTAGGAGACAAAACTATCAATGATGATTTTGAATTAACAGTGTCTGTAAAATTCTAATATTTCAGGCTTACTAATTTATATATTACAAACCCCAACAGCTCAGAACTGTTGGGGTTTCTTGCTTTTAGTCCTTTTCAAAAACATAACCTTCTTAATATTGGCATAACGCTTTCATAATATATATCAAGAGTTTGATTAACATTCGGCTTCTAATTTTGATGTAATTAAAATCCAAAACTTGAAATCAAAATCATAGTTATGAAAACAAAAATTACTATTGCCATTATCACTCTCTTCAGCACTTTTCTATTTCACGCCCAACAACAGCCAAAAGGAATTATTGGAACCTCAAACTGGATGAATAACTGGACTAATTTTAAGCCAGTTGCAGTAGAATATAATGAAGCTACTAATATTTTAGCCGGAACAATCGATAAAGACACCAAACTTTACAAACGCGATACTTACCAATTGGTGGGAATCGTTTATGTTACCAATAACGCAACCCTTACCATTGAGCCTGGTACTGTAATTAGAGGTGATGACAAAACCTGTGGAACTTTGGTAATTACGAATGGTGCGAAAATAATAGCAGAAGGAAGGGAAACCGATCCGATAATTTTTACCTCGAATAAAGACAATACAGAAAGAAAGCCGGGAGACTGGGGCGGAATTATTATTCTGGGAAAAGCTCCAATTAATAAATTAGGAGGAATTGCTACATTACCTTTTAATCTGGAACCAATGCTGAATCATTATGGAGGACAGGATGCAGAAGATAATTCCGGTGTTCTGAAATATGTACGAATCGAATATTCTGGCAGAAAATTGAGTGCCTCAAAAGAACTTAACGGACTTTCATTAGCAGGAGTTGGAAGAAAAACAGTCTTGAGCAACATACAGATTAGCTATTCCAATGATGATTCTTTTGAGTGTTATGGCGGGGATTTAAATATGAACAACTTAGTTTCGTTCCGAACTACTGATGATGATTTTGATTTTACACAGGGAGCACAAATCAATATCAGTAACAGTATTGCCATTCGCCATCCTTTTTCTTCTGATGTTTCAGGATCAAGATGTTTTGAAGTGGATTCGTATGATAAAATCGAAAATACGGATATGACCAAGAAAATGACTAAAATTAACGCCAATAACATAACATTGATAAATCTGGAAGAAAACAATCAGGGACTGGTTCGTGAATCTGTTCATGTTAGGGAAAACACATTTTTTAACTTAACCAATAGTGTCGCTTCAGGCTTTACTCCTTTTATTCTTTTGGAAGGAAATATTGGCAATGGAGAAGTGAATTTATCTAAGATTTCATTGAAAAATATAATAGCGAACAATTGTAATGGTGGTATTACAAGTGAAGCGGCAAGCAATGACAGCACAATTAAAAATTGGTACGATAAACCTGAATTCGGAATAGAATTTACAAAAATCAAGAACAGTGACTTGTTTGAAATGCCAAATATTAAAGGCAATCCTGACTTTAGAATGAAGCTTAATAATACTGTTGCCAGTGGTAAATAAGCTATTAAAAGGCGCAATTCATTTCAAAATTTAACAAATTTATAAATTAAGAAAAGTTTTTTTTGAATTTTTATGTGATGTAATTCAAATTACATTTATATATTTGCCGTATCAAAATAAGTTATGAAAACAACAATGAACAATACTTGGTGGTGGAAGAATTTACGTCAAACGTCGTGAACAAAGCTTCCTATAGTATTGTAAAACTATAAATATAAAAGGCTTGTCATCACGACAGGCCTTTTTTTTTGGTCACAATTGAACTAACAGAAAATATTAAAATTAAAAAACGAAATACATTGAAACCTTTTATACTCAACACACACTACAAACAAATTCTGGCTGACACTATTACGCCGGTAAGTATTTATTTTAAAATCAGGGATAAATTTCCTAATAGTTTATTATTGGAAAGTAGTGACTATCACGGAAATGATAACAGTTTCTCCTATATCTGCTGCAATCCGATTGCTACGATTAAAATCGAAAATGAAACTATTTCAAAAACTTTCCCTGACGGAACAACCGAGCAAATTTCAATTGACTCTTCAACCAATATTCCACAGATAATTCAGGAATTTTCTGGTCAGTTTAAATCGGAGAAAAACGATTTTAAATTCATCAATAATGGTTTATTCGGATACATTTCTTATGATGCCGTTCGTTATTTCGAGAAAGTTTCGATTGCGAAAAAAGATACGGCAACTTTAATTCCGGATGTATTTTATGCGGTTTACCAAAACATTATTGCCATCAATCACTTCAAAAACGAAGCGTATATTTTTTGTCACAGCGTTGACGGAAGAAACAACATTTCTGAAATCGAACAATTATTACAATCCAGAAACATTGCTTCGTACAAATTCACAAAAGAAGGCGAAGGTTTTTCTAACCTGACCGATGATGAGTTTAAACACAATGTGGCTTTGGCTAAAAAACACTGTTTCCGTGGAGATGTATTTCAATTGGTTTTATCTCGTCGTTTTACACAAGGATTTAAAGGTGATGAATTCAATGTTTACCGTGCATTAAGAAGCATTAATCCATCTCCGTATTTATTCTTTTTTGATTATGGTGATTTTAAAATATTCGGGTCTTCGCCCGAAGCACAAATTATCGTAAAAGACAGAAAAGCGGAGATTCACCCAATTGCCGGAACTTTCAAAAGAACCGGAAATGATGAACGCGATGCACTTTTAGCCAAAGAATTATCCGAAGACAAAAAAGAAAACAGCGAACACGTAATGTTAGTCGATTTAGCAAGAAATGATTTAAGCAGAAACGGACACGATGTGAATGTAGAAAGATACAGGGAAGTTCAGTTTTTCTCTCACGTAATTCACCTGGTTTCAAAAGTTACGGGACATTTACACGATAAAGCGACAACAATGCAGGTAGTAGCTGACACATTTCCTGCCGGAACTTTAAGCGGTGCCCCAAAACACAGAGCGATGCAGCTGATTGAAGATTACGAAAAAACAAATCGTAATTTCTACGGAGGTGCCATTGGCTTCATGGATTTTGAAGGTAATTTTAACCATGCCATTATGATTAGAACATTCCTGAGTAAAAACCATCAATTGCATTGTCAGGCCGGTGCCGGAATTGTTGCCAGCTCAGATGAAGAAAGCGAAATGCAGGAGGTTTACAATAAATTAAGAGCGTTGAATACGGCTTTGGAAATGGCTGAAAAGATTTAAAAAATGGGACAAATTAAAATATTTGGTATCCAAAAAGAACTTCATCCAATAAGGGAAAAATTATCAGAAATTTTAAGTGAATGTATGTTTGAAGCATTTCAATTTCCAAAAGAAAAAAAGGCACATCGTTTTATTTATATTGATGAAGACAGCTTTTTTTATTTTGAAGGGAGAACAACCAAACATACCATTATAGAAATTAGTTGTTTTGAAGGAAGAAGTATTGAATCAAAAAAGAAATTATATCAATTGATTTTTGAAAAATTTGAAACGCTATTAAATATTACACCAATGGATGTTGAAATTACATTATTTGAAACTCCAATGCACAACTGGGGAATACGCGGAAAAAGTGCAGACGAACTTATTTTAAACTATAAAATTAACGTATAAATGAAAAAATATATTCCCTTTTTGATTGTTATGTTGCTTTTAGCTTCTTGTGAGATAAAGGAAGATCCAAATTTACTTCCGTTAACCGGAACCTGGCGACTTATTTCAGCCGAAACGACAGAGAAAGATTCAACTTTCTCGACTTTCAATCCAAAGACAAAAATGATTAAAATTATAAATGACAGTCATTTTGCCTTTTTCAATCATGATTTGAATAACGGAAAAGACAGTTCAGCAGTCTTCTTTGGCGGAGGCGGAAAATATACTTTGAAAGATAGTGTTTATACTGAGAATTTGGAGTATTTTAACAATCGTCAGTGGGAAAACAACAAATTTGAATTTGTGGTAAAAATTAAAAACGATACACTGATTCAAAAAGGAATAGAAAAAGTAGAAAAATTAGGCGTTGATCGAATTATAGTTGAAAAATACGTTCGCGAAAAATAAAGAAGAAATCATGAAAAAAATATTAGTTATAGACAATTACGATAGTTTCACTTATAATTTAGTGCACTATCTGGAAGATTTAAACTGCGAAGTAACCGTTTACAGAAACGATGAATTTGATATTGACGAAATCGCTTCTTTCGATAAAATATTGCTTTCACCAGGACCAGGAATCCCGGACGAAGCAGGTTTATTAAAAGACGTAATTCGTAAATATGCCCCAACAAAAAGTATTTTAGGAGTATGTCTAGGACAACAGGCTATTGGAGAAGTTTTTGGAGGAACGCTTTCAAATCTGGATAAAGTATATCATGGCGTTGCAACCAATGTAAAAAAAGCAGTTACTGACGAATCCTTATTTGAAGGACTTGAAGATGAATTTGAAGTTGGCCGATACCACTCCTGGGTTGTTGATGCTGATTTGCCGGATGTTCTGGAAGCCACTTCGTTTGAAGAACACGGTCAGGTAATGTCTTTACGCCATAGAACGTATGATGTACGTGGAGTACAATTTCACCCGGAAAGTGTATTAACACCAAACGGAAAAAGGATTTTAGAGAATTGGATTAAAGACTAGAAATTAGTCCACGTTTTAAAGTCAAAATAGAAACTTAGTATTTTAAAACAAAAAAAATAATCCATTCTAAAATAAATATAAAAGTCAAACACTTTAAGACCTTTGACTTTGGACTTTAAGACTTATATAATGAAAAATATATTAAACAAATTAATCAACCACGAAGTACTTACTAAACAGGAAGCAAAAGACGTATTGATTAATATTTCAAGTGGAAGCTATAATCCAAGTCAGATTTCTGCTTTCCTGACAGTATTTATGATGCGAAGTATTACAATTGACGAACTTTCCGGTTTCCGTGAAGCGTTGTTAGAATTATGTATTCGCGTTGATTTATCAGCTTACAATACAATTGATTTATGTGGGACAGGCGGTGACGGAAAAGACACTTTCAATATTTCGACTTTAGCTTCATTTGTTGCTGCAGGAGCCGGAGTAAAAGTTGCCAAACATGGTAATTACGGTGTTTCATCGATTTCAGGATCGAGCAACGTGATGGAGAAAATGGGAATTAAATTCAGTAATGATCCTTCCTTTTTAGAAAAATGTATTGATAAAGCCGGAATTTGTGTTTTACATGCTCCCCTATTTCATCCTGCAATGAAAAACGTTGGACCAATCCGTAAAGAACTGGCTGTAAAAACCTTCTTTAATATGTTGGGACCAATGGTAAATCCTTCGTTTCCACAAAACCAATTGGTTGGGGTTTTCAATTTGGAATTGGCCAGAATTTATGCGTATTTATATCAAAGTACCAATGTAAATTTCACAATCTTACACTCGCTTGACGGATATGATGAAATTTCTTTAACAGGACCAACCAAAACGATTTCCAATCATATGGAAGGAATGTTGAAACCGGAAGATTTTGGTGTTCGCCTTTTATCACAAAGCGAAATTGAAGGCGGAAAAACCATCGAAGAATCTGCAGCAATGTTTACCAATATCATCTCAGGAAAAGGCACAGAAGCACAAAATAATGTAGTTTTGGCGAATGCTGCAATGGCAATTGCAACAGTTACAAAATGTACTCCGATGGAAGGTTTTGAATTAGCAAAAGAAAGTTTATTATCCGGAAAAGGATTAGTAGCTTTGAATAAATTACAGGAATTGAGCCTTTAAAACTTAATACTTTAAATAATCATCATGTTTAAAAAAATTATTTTTGTTGTTGTACTCTTTCTATCGATTAATTCTTTTGCCCAGAAAGTTCCTTTTTATAATGATATTCAGGCTTTCAAAAAGGAAGATAGCTTAAAAACTCCAACAAAGAACCCGGTTCTTTTTATTGGTAGTTCCTCTTTTACAAAATGGACCAGTTTACAACAAGATTTTCCAGCCATTCCGGTTTTAAATCGTGCTTTTGGGGGTTCTACTTTATTAGATGTAATTCGTTTTGAAGAAGAAGTTGTTTTTAAATATCAGCCAAGAAAAATAGTGATTTACTGCGGAGAAAATGATTTGGCCAGTTCTGAAACCATTACACCAACAGAAGTTTTCAATCGTTTTAAAATTTTATATGAAGACATTAGAAAGCAACAGCCTAAAGTTCCTATTGTGTATGTTTCTATAAAACCCAGTATTTCAAGATGGAAGATGAAAGACAAACAAATCGAATCCAATAAACTTATTGAGGATTTCATAAATAAAAATAGAAATATCGCTTTTGTAAATATTTGGGATCAGATGCTTGACGAAAATGGAAATCCTAAAAAAGACATATTTAGTTCCGATAATCTGCACATGAATGAGAAGGGATATGAAATATGGATTGCCGCATTAAAAGACAAACTGAATTAGATAAAAATTAAAATGAACATACTAGATAAAATCATATTTGACAAACAACGTGAAGTCGTTCTTAAAAAATCAATCATACCTGTTTCGCAATTGGAAAGTTCTGTTTTTTTTGGAAGAGAAACAATTTCATTAAGTCAAAAACTAAAAACAAGTTCGAGCGGAATTATTGCCGAACACAAACGCCGTTCTCCATCAAAATCAGTTATTAATCACAATTTTACGGTTGAAGAAGTCGTTAAAGGTTATGAAAATGCTGGAGCTTGCGGAATTTCGGTTTTAACCGATGGAAAATATTTTGGAGGTTCATTAGACGATTTGCTTTTAGCAAGAGCGAGTGTAAATATTCCGCTTTTGCGAAAAGAATTTATTGTCGACGAATATCAAATTCTGGAAGCAAAAGCCTTTGGAGCTGATTTGATTTTACTGATTGCTGCTGTTTTAACGCGTGAAGAAATCAAATCATTATCCCAATTTGCAAAGAAATTAGGTTTAGAAGTTTTACTGGAAGTTCACAATCAGGAAGAACTGGAAAAATCGATTATGCCGAGTTTAGACATGATTGGAGTAAATAACCGAAATCTAAAAACTTTTGAAGTAAGCCTTGATTTCAGCAAGCAACTGGCTTCTCAAATTCCGGATGAGTTTGTAAAAGTTTCAGAAAGCGGAATCTCGTCAATTGAAGCTATTTCAGAACTAAGACCGTACGGATATAGCGGTTTCCTAATCGGGGAAAACTTCATGAAAACCGACAACGCCGGAAAAGCTGCAACAGAATTTATTAAGCAGCTGTAAGCCTTAAGCTTTAGACTATAAGCTTGAAATAATTATAACATAAATTAATTTAGCATAAGGAAAAAAGCTTAAAGCTAACTGCCTATTGCTTAAAGCATTAAAAAAGAATGAAAATCAAAATCTGCGGAATGAAATATCCTGACAATATAATCGAAGTAGGTGCACTCCTGCCCGACTATATGGGATTTATTTTCTGGGAAAAATCAGCCAGGTTTTTTGATGGGGAGATTCCAAAATTGGATGAATCCATTAAAAAAGTGGGGGTTTTTGTAAATGAATCTGTGGAGAATATTATTGAAAAAATCAATAAATACAATTTGCAAGCCATTCAGTTACACGGAAAAGAATCAGTTGAATTTTGTCAGGATTTAAAAAGCAAGATCAACGATAAAATTGAAATCATAAAAGTATTTTCAGTTGGATATGATTTCGATTTTGCTGTTCTCAAACCTTTTGAAAATGCCTGTGATTATTTTTTGTTTGACACCAAAGGAAAATTACCGGGCGGCAACGGAACTACTTTCGACTGGAAAATATTGGAAAAATATAAATCCGAAAAACCATTTTTCCTAAGTGGAGGTATCGGAGTCGAGGAAATTCCAACCATAAAAAATCTTAAATTGCCTATTTATGCCATCGATGTAAACAGCCGATTTGAAATTGAACCCGGATTAAAAAATAAAAACTTATTATACAGTTTCATTCAAAACCTGAAACTTACAACATCTAAAATTTAAAAAAATGAATTTTAACGTAGACGAAAAAGGATATTACGGAGAATTTGGAGGAGCTTATATTCCTGAAATGCTGTATCCAAATGTAGAAGAATTACGCCAGAATTATTTAAAAATCACTTCAGAACCCGATTTTAAAGCAGAATTTGACCAATTACTGAAAGATTACGTTGGCCGCCCTAGCCCGCTTTATTTCGCCAAACGTTTATCTGAAAAATACAATACCAAAGTTTATCTAAAAAGAGAAGACTTAAACCATACTGGAGCCCATAAAGTTAACAATACAATTGGCCAAATATTAGTTGCCAGACGTTTGGGCAAAAAACGAATTATTGCCGAAACAGGTGCAGGTCAACACGGTGTTGCAACCGCAACTGTTTGTGCGCTTATGGGAATGGAATGTATCGTTTACATGGGCGAAATTGACATCGCTCGTCAGGCGCCCAACGTAGCCCGTATGAAAATGTTAGGAGCAGAAGTTCGTCCTGCACTTTCTGGTTCCAGAACTTTAAAGGACGCTACAAACGAAGCTATTCGCGACTGGATCAACAATCCTGTTGACACCCATTATATCATTGGTTCCGCCATCGGACCTCATCCTTATCCGGATATGGTAACGCGTTTTCAAAGTGTCATTTCAGAAGAAATCAAATGGCAGTTAAAAGAAAAAGAAGGGCGTGAAAACCCTGATTACGTAGTCGCCTGTATCGGTGGCGGAAGCAACGCTGCAGGAACGTATTACCACTTTTTGCACGAGCCTGAAGTTGGTATTATTGCCGTAGAAGCAGCCGGAAAAGGTGTCGACAGCGGTTTTAGTGCCGCTACCAGTAAATTAGGAAAAGTAGGCGTTATTCACGGCTGCAAAACCCTTTTGATGCAAACTCTGGACGGTCAAATTACGGAGCCTTATTCGATTTCTGCAGGTTTGGATTATCCTGGCGTTGGTCCAATGCACGCGCATTTGGCGCAATCGGGCCGTGGAGAATTCTTCTCTGTTACGGATGACGATGCGATGAATGCCGGTTTACAGCTTACGAAATTAGAAGGTATTATTCCGGCAATCGAAAGCGCGCATGCCTTTGCAGTTTTAGATCAAAAGAAATTCAAACCAACGGATATTGTGGTCATCAGCCTTTCCGGTCGTGGCGACAAGGATTTAGACAATTATATCAAACATTTTAAGTTATAATTTTAAGATAATTTGGGCGTTACCCAAGGGCCGGGCTGTCCGCTAAATTTTTTTCGTGGCAGAAAAAGCCACAAAAAAAGATACCGCTCCCATCCCTAACGCAAATGAATAACGAGAAAAATAGTAATATGGAACAGATATTCTCCTACGGAACCTTACGATCAAAAGAGATTCAGATGCAAGTTTTTAATAAGCTATTGACCGGAACACCGGATCAGCTCACAGGTTATAAAATAAAAGACCTGCAAATAGAAGAAGAATTTGGAATGGAAGATTATTTCGTTGCAACGCCAAGCGAAAATCCTTCGGATACAATAGACGGAATTGTTTTTACTATCACCAATGAAGATCTTGCGAAAGCAGATTTATTCGAATCTAATGCATACAAAAGAGTTGAAATAGCACTAAAATCCGGCACAACGGCATGGATTTATGTTGAAAGTTAAATCGAAAAAGACATTTGAAATTTAAATACCTGTGGAGCCTGAAATCTTGCAGGAATAAATAAAAGACATTATAATGAACAGAATAACTCAAAAATTACAAGAAGACAAAAAGATTCTTTCGATCTATTTTTCGGCAGGATATCCAAGTTTAAATGATACCGTTAAAATCATTCAGGATTTAGAAAAAAATGGCGTTGATTTAATCGAAATCGGTTTGCCTTTCAGCGATCCTCTGGCAGATGGTCCAACGATTCAGGCAAGTTCTACTCAGGCGCTTCATAACGGAATGACAACAGAAATTCTTTTTAACCAATTGGCTAACATCCGCGAAAGCGTAAAAATTCCGTTAATCATAATGGGCTATTTCAATCCGATGCTGCAATACGGAATCGAAGAATTTTGTAAAAAATGTGCCGAAATTGGTATAGACGGATTAATCATCCCGGATTTGCCGGTTGATGTTTACGCAGACAAATACAAAGCGATTTTTGAAAAATACGGATTAATCAACGTGTTTTTGATTACGCCTCAAACTTCAGACGAACGTATTCGTTTTATCGACAGCGTTTCAAACGGATTCATTTATATGGTAAGTTCGGCAAGTGTTACAGGTTCTCAATCCGGTTTTGGAAATATTCAGGAAAGTTATTTCGAAAGAATTTCTAAAATGAACCTAACAAATCCACAAATCATCGGCTTCGGAATTTCGAATAAGGAAACTTTTAATCAGGCGACCAAATTTGCAAAAGGCGCCATTATTGGTAGTGCTTTTATCAAACATTTAACTGAAAGCGGTTCGGGAAAAATTTCGGAATTTGTTGGGGGTATTCGATAATTAATAACATAAAACCTTGGTGTATTACTTAAAGTAAAACACATCTTATTCATTAAGCAAAATTATTAAAATCAGCTGTTTTAATCTAACAAGCAACCATTACTCAGTAAAATATAGTTAAATTCTTTTGAAGATTATAGATTCTTTGATTTGTAACTTAATATTGGAATTGGAAATTTGGAGAAGTAAGATAGCTGATTTTTAATTCATTGCGTCATACGGTCTATTACAATCAGAAATAAGTATTATATTAAATCATTAACTTTGTCTCCAATATTCTTTTCACTTTCAAAATAGTGTAAACCTCATGTATTCTACTCTTGAAAAATTCATAAAAAGTAAAACGGATATAGATGAACAATCACTTCATAAAATTTTTTTGTGTTTTAGTTTAGTACAAACAAAGCGAAAAGAAATCCTGGTAAACTATGACCAAATATGCCAGCATTATTATTTTATAAACAAAGGTTGTGTTCGTTTGTATACTACATCTAAAGATGGGCTTGAAAGTTCGAGATATTTTGCTTTTAAGGGTAATTTTGTTACTGCATTACCAAGTTTTATTGACCAAAAACCAGCAGAAGAGTATTTGCAAACAATAGAAAAATCTGAATTACTTTGTATTTCAAGAATCGATTTTTATCAATTAGTCAATGAAATACCTCAATTTGCAAAATTATATACTGAAATTTTAGAGCTTGGGTTTATATTAGCTCAAAAAAGAATTTATGGTTTTCAAGGTTTTGATGCTTTAGATAAAGTTAAATGGGTTATCAAATATCAACCACAATTATTGTTACGCATATCCAATAAAATGATGGCTTCTTATTTAGGTATTTCCCCTTCTACCCTAAGTAGAATAAAATCCAAATTGTAAAAACGTTGACATAGGGCAACATTTTACAATTTTACAGCAATTAACTTTGCAGAAAAAAATTGTATGAGAATTATATTTTTATTTCTGTTAATTGCAAATGTTAGTATCGGCCAAGATACTTTAGAGACAAGAAAATCTGAATTGTCAATTAATAATTATGTTAAAACTCTTTCTAATTTAACCCTGGATGCAGCATTTGATATAAATAAACGTGTTACCAATACAGCCGCTTTACTAAACAAAAAAGTTTCAATAGCAATACTGGATGCCTCAGGAACAATTATTTTAATTACCCGTGCGGATGGTGTTGGTCCACACAATACAGAAGCTGCCAGAAGAAAGGCCTACACTGCGCTATCTACAAAAACAGCAACGCTTGCATTATTAAGGAATGCAGAAAAAAATCCAGACACAAAAAATTTAAATACACTGCCAGAATTGTTACTCTTAAGCGGTGGGATACCAATTTGGTATAATGGAAATATAATCGGAAGCATTGGGGTTGCTGGTGGCGGTAGTCCCGAAAACGATGACTCGATAGCTAAATCAGCTGCAATTACAGAATTAGGAATAACGATCACAAAATAATTTTAAACTTAAAAAAAACATGAAAAAATTAATCATCACAGCTTTCCTGACAGTGTTCTCAACAGTAATTTTTGCTCAAAAAAATAACTTTCAACTTTCAAGTCACATCTTAGATGTCTCTAAAGGAACACCAGTAAGCGGAGTTACAATTCAATTAGAGCACTACAATGAACAAACGAAAAAATGGTCTCTCATTGACGAAAAACAAACAGATGTGAACGGAAGAATAACAGACTTTTTAAACTCCCAAAAATCTAATTTAGGGATTTATAAACTGACTTACTTTACAGCTGATTATTTTAAAAATAGTGGAATCGACAGTTTCTACCCCTTTATAGAAGTTGTATTTCAGATTAAAGATCAAAATCACTATCATGTTCCCATAACACTTTCTGCTTATGGATATTCGACTTATAGAGGAAATTAATTTAGAGTGAAGAAATATCTCAAAATAATAGCTTTTTAATATTTTTAATAAGCTGAGAGTAATATCATAAAACTGCTTTGTTTATAATTCAATTAAACTCATACTTTTTTATAGTTTTAATCAGTGATATGATCTTTTGCTATTATGTAAAATTAAATTATGTTGAATCCTAAAATTAAGAGAGGCTATCGCAAAACCCGATACATTATCTATAAAGAGACCTTAATTGACTACAAAGAACAGTTTTGGTCTTTTCTAGGCTCTTTTATTGGAATTGGACTGATTTCTTATTCGCAAAGCAAACATTTTTTTCCACAAGATATTGTTTATCTTATTGGTTCATTTGGTGCTTCAAGTGTATTAATTTATGGTATTATAGAAAGTCCGTTCTCACAGCCTCGTAATCTTATAGGTGGTCATTTAGTATCTGCTTTTGTAGGTGTAACTGTAAATATTTTATTTCATCATACCTTGTACTTAGCTGCGCCATTAGCGGTTTCTTTATCAATAGTATGTATGCAAATAACTAAAACCCTACATCCACCAGGAGGCGCAACGGCCTTAATCGCTATAACTAGTTCAAAAAAAATTACTGATTTAGGTTATTGGTACTTACTATATCCAGTTTTAACTGGGGTATTAATATTGTTTTTTACTGCACTACTATTTAATAACATGACTTCAAGCAGAAGTTATCCTTTGTATGGTTCTAATAAATACTTAAAAATATTAAAACAATTAATAAATCGTAATAAATTTTAATAAAACAACATTCTTTTTTTTTGTTAATCCGTTAGAATATCTAAAGTGTAAAAAAAGGCATTAAAAAAAGGTTTTCTAAAATTTAATAATCTCAAAATAATAAAAGTTTTTAATTTTATGACCATCTACATGAAATTCCAAACCTTACTGAGCTAAGTCATTTAATAAAAGAAGATAATGTTAAGTATCAGATATAATTATTCTAAATCTTTTGAAGGATCAAAACTCTAAAATTTAGCAAAAAATCTGTATTATAATTGATTAAGTATATGAAAAATTATTTTTTTTCATATACTTAATAATATTAAAATCAAATAATTTAATTGCTTAGAATGGTTAAATCAACTTATTAACTCAATTTTTTATTTGATTACTATTAAATTAACTATACCGTTTTCTGTTAATATTATGTTAAACAAAAAACTAAACAACTGTTTAATTTAAACACTTGTTTAATTTTGTATTCGATTAGAAAAACTATCATGTCAAACATCGAATTAAACGAGAAAAAAATTCAGATTCTCGAAGTGGCTGAAAGGCTTTTTTCTGAAAAAGGATTTGAAGGAACATCGATACGGGATATCTCCAAACATGCAAAAATAAATATTGCTATGGTTTCGTATTATTTTGGTTCAAAAGAAAAATTACTTGAAGCCCTGATTCTGTACAAAACAGCAGACTTAAAATTACAGCTCGAAAATTTATTACACGAAAGTCTGAATCCTTTGGACAAAGTCAATAAATTAATTGAGATCTACATTAACAGAATCAATTCCAATAAAGGGATTTTCAGAATTTTACATTTTGAATTTACTTCCAAAAAAAAGGAACAAACCCTTAAAGCATTTACCGAACTCAAAAAAGGAAATCTAAAATCCCTTGAAAGTATTATTCAGGAAGGCCAGACAAAAGGTGTTTTCAGAAAAGATGTTGTGATTCCTCTTATAACCCCAACCATATTAGGAACATTTTTTCACTTTCACATGAATAAAACTTTCTTTCAGGATCTGCTCCACTTGGATACTGATGCACTTTACAATGAGTATATAAAAACCAGTCTTACAAAGCACATTCAACAAACTATAAAAGCACTACTTGTTTATGAAAATTAATCCATTATTGCTCTTTGGAGTTTTCCTTATTGGAATTTCTTCAGTAGAAGCACAAGAAAAAACAAGTTTGACCTTAGACGAAGCCGTTAAAATGGCCTGGGAAAAAAGCAACGAAGTTTCGCTTGCCAATACTAAGGTAAACACCAAAAAATACGAATTACAGGAGGTTAAAAACAACCAATACCCGGATTTAAAAATTTCAGGACAATACCAAAGGCTAACGAGAGCTTCAATCGACCTGCACAATAATAATGATCAGGCAAGCGCAGAGCCAATGGCTTCTCCGGACCGTGCAATGATCGGAATGGCGAATCTTAGTTTGCCTCTATTTGCGGGATTTAAAATCCAAAACAGCATTAAGGCTTATGATAATTTGTATGAAGCAGAAAGTGCTTATGCTGCCAAAACAAAAGAAGATGTTGCGTTACGAGTAATTACTTATTATACTGCATTATATAAGGCACAAAAAACTTTAGATCTGCTAAACGAAAATCAAAAACAGGCCAAACAGCGTGTTACTGATTTTACCGAGTTAGAGAAAAACGGAATCATACCAAGAAATGATTTATTGAAATCACAACTGATGGTTTCAAAAACGCAATTGTCTATTGATGAAGCCAACAATAACATCAATAACATTAATTTTTACCTGACTACTTTATTAAAATTAGATCCAAGAGTAAAACTTCAGGTAAATGAAGCTGATTTCTTTAATTTGAAAACAAGCAATGCGCCAACATCAGATGTATCGGCATTAGAAAACAGAAAAGACTTAGAAGCTATTCGTTTCCAGCAAAAAGCAAGCGAAGCCAACATCAAAATAGCAAAATCAGCTTACTACCCTACTCTTGCACTATTGGGAGGATATACTGCATTAGACTTAAAAGATTTTATTACAGTTAAATATGCCATGAATTTTGGAATTGGTTTATCGTATGATATATCAGCGTTTTACAAAAACAGCGCACATGTAAAAGAAGCCGAAAGCAGAGCATTAGAAGCAAAAAGTACGGAAGCGATTATGACAGACCGTATTAAAATTGAAGTTCAGAAATCTATTGAAGATTATGATCTGGCCATCAATCAAAGTGTGGTTTATGACGAAGCTTTACAACAGGCTACAGAAAACTACAGGCTGGTAAAAGATAAATTTGATAATGGCTTATCAGACACTAACGATTTGGTTGAGGCAGATGTAGAAAATCTTGGCGCTAAAATCAATACGGCTGTTTCAAAAGCAAATATTATTCAAAAATATTACGAATTACTATCCGTATCAGGACAATTATCACAATCATTCAATCTTTCTAAAATATAATCGACAGCTCTCATGGAAAAGAAAAAGACAAATAAAAAATTCATCATCATAATAACCGTTTTGATTTTAGTGGGCGGAATTTACGGAATATCTAAATACATGCATTCTTTGGCTCACGAAGAAACGGATGATGCGCAAATCGAGAAAAAAATGAATCCGATTATCCCTAGAGTATCCGGATACATTAGTAAAGTGTTTGTGAAAGATAATGATTTTGTAAAAAAAGGAGATACTTTATTTACTATAGATAAGAGAGATTATCAATTGAAGATAGATGAAGCAACCGCTGCTTTATTAGGTGCCGAGGGTCAATACGAAGCAGCTAAAGCAGATATTGGAAGTGCATATGCAAGCATCAATGTTTCTGATGCCAATATGAGATCGGCAAGTGGTTCTATCGAAAGTGCAAAAATCAGATTGAGACAGCTTACGAATGATTTCAATCGTTACAATAATTTGTATAAGACACATACCATTACAAAACAACAATTTGAACAGGCTCAAACTGCAAAAGACGAAGCCGAAAATCAGGTACGTGTTTTAGAACAGCAACAAAGAGCAAGTTCTTACCAAAAATCGGTTATTGAATCTAAATCCAAAGCTTCTGACAAACAAACAGAAGTGGCTGCTGCGAACATAAAAAGAGCTAAAACAATGTTGGATGTTGCCAAATTAAATCTTACTTACACAGTTGTAACTGCGGCTATTGACGGTCAGGTTTCTAAAGTTGATATTCAGCCGGGACAATTGGTTCAGCCAGGACAGTCTTTGTTCTATATCATCAATAATACTGAAGCGTGGGTTGTGGCTAACTTTAAGGAAACACAATTAAACAAAATGGTTGTGGGACAAAAAGTAAGTTTAAAAGTAGATGCCTATCCTAACTATGAATTTAAAGGAACTTTGACTTCATTCTCACCTGCAACAGGATCCCGTTTTTCATTATTGCCTCCTGACAATGCAACAGGTAACTTCGTAAAAACAATTCAGAGATTACCGGTAAAAATCAGTTTAGATGAATCAAATGATCCTAAGAAAGTAGCATTATTACGTCCGGGAATGAATGTGGATGTTGATGTACATTTAAAATAAGATGACAGCAGTACAAGGAGAAGACGATTTAGTAGAATACGGTTACAGACGTGTCATCATCACGATTACAGCAGTTCTTTGTGCCTTGCTGGAAATTGTAGATACCACAATTGTAAACGTAGCATTAACGCACATGCGGGGAAGCCTTGGTGCGACCCTTACGGATGTGGCGTGGGTAATTACAGCATATGCAATTGCAAATGTTATTGTAATACCAATGACGAGCTGGCTGTCACAGCAATTTGGAAGACGTAATTATTTTGTTGCTTCTATCATCATTTTTACGGTATGTTCTTTCTTATGCGGTAATGCCACTAATATTTGGGAACTGGTAGCTTTTAGGTTTGTGCAGGGAATGGGTGGAGGTGCCCTTTTGGTAACCGCCCAAACAATTATTACAGAAAGTTATCCGGTTGCAAAACGTGGAATGGCACAGGCAATTTACGGAATGGGTGTTATTGTAGGACCTACTTTAGGTCCGCCTTTGGGAGGATATTTAGTAGACACCTACTCTTGGCCATACATATTTTACATAAATATTCCACTTGGAATTATTGCTACTATTTTGGCAATAAGTTTTGTGAGAAGCCCTAAATACGGTGAAAAATTAAAAGCGAATCAGGTTGACTGGTGGGGAATTATATTATTAACCGCTTTTATTGGATCCTTGCAATTCGTTTTAGAACACGGACAACAAGATGATTGGTTCAACGATTCACTTATTGTAACTTTAAGTGTTGTTTCTGTTCTTGGATTGTTATTATTTATCTGGAGAGAGCTGACTTATGAACATCCAATTGTAAATTTAAGTGTTTTAAAGGATGGGAATCTTAGAATAGGAACTATAATGTGTTTTATTCTTGGTTTTGGTCTTTATGGATCAACCTTAATTATTCCGATTTACACTCAGTCTATTTTAGGATGGACTGCAATGGATGCCGGATTATTATTGATCCCAGGTTCTATTACAACGGCTATTATGATGCCATTTGTTGGGAATATGATTCAGAAAGGCGTACCGCAAGCGTATATGGTTGGAGTTGGATTCTTAGTTTTCTTCTTCTTTACCTTTATGATGCAGACCCGTATGACACCCGATACTGGTGTGGAACATATGTTCTGGCCTTTAATTTTAAGAGGAGTTGGTTTAGGGTTGCTTTTCGTACCTATTACAACACTTTCTCTTTCAACTCTAAAAGGGAAACATATTGGTGAAGGAGCCGCTTTTACCGGAATGATGAGACAATTAGGAGGTTCATTTGGTATTGCCATTATTACCACTTTTATTACCCGTTTTAGTCAGGAACACCGGGTAAATCTACTAACCAACTTAGATCCTGCGAATTATCAAGTTCAACAGCGTATTATAGGAATGCAAAAAGCTTTTGAAGCTAAAGGATATAGTGCTGAAGTTGCACTTAAGAAGGCCTATCAGGCTATAGATTATGCCGTTTTGAAACAAAGTACTGTAATGTCGTATATTGATATTTTTATGTATTTAGGCATCATGTTTTTATGCTGTATTCCAATTATCTTTTTTATCAAAAGAGGTAAAAACAAGATTAATCCGGCTGATGCAATGCATTAATAATAAATAATTTATAAAAAGCCCGGCTATTGATTTAGCCCGGCTTTTCATTTTTTTATAATTTATCGAACTAACAAGATTACAGGGATTGAAATCCCTGCCTACAATATAAATCGAGTCTCCGACTCTTCAATAAAAATATTAGAACCTCAGTATCTTAGAATCTTAGATGCTTTTAATTATCTCGTAAAAACCAAATGATTTGCTTTAGAAAGATTGGCATCAAATTGATATCCGTCATAATTGAAACCTTTTAAATCATCAATAGTTTCAGCATTGGTATCTATAATATATCGAACCATCATTCCTCTAGCCTTCTTTGCGAAGAAACTGATCATTTTAAGTTTGCCATCTTTGTAATCTTTAAAGTCCGGAGTAATTACAGGAACCTTTAAAGCCTTTACATCAACCGCAGAAAAATATTCATTGCTGGCTAAGTTCACAAACAGCTCCCCTTTTTTCAATTCTTTATTTAAAGCCTTCGTCACTGTTGGTTTCCAGAATTCGTGGAGATTTTTATAATCACCCACAGGTAATTTAGTACCCATTTCTAAACGGTAGGCCTGCATTAAATCCAATGGTTTTAAAACACCGTAAAGTCCTGATAATATTCGAAGTTTATCCTGTAAATCTTTTACTTTTTCAACCGGAATTGTATAAGCATCCAAACCGGTATAAACATCGCCATCAAAAGTATAAACTGCCGGACGTGCATTTTCCGGAGAAAATGGTGTTTTCCATTGTTGATTGCGTTCCCAATTTAGGTCAGATAACTTTTCAGAAATCGACATTAATTCTGCTAAATCTTTTGGCTTTTTTGTTTTTAAGATTTTATGAACCTGACGAGATTCTTTCAAAAATGAAGGTTCCGTATATTGAGTAGTTGGTAATTCTTTTTCGAAATTCAGTGACTTCGCTGGCGAGATAACAATTTTCATTTGTATGTTTTTGTATGATTCAAAAATACAAATTGAAATTTTAAAAATAAGCGATATGAATTGATTTGTTCAATAGTCACATAAAACTCTTATATAGAAAGTATGTTTTTCGCTTTTTGATAAGATTCAATATCAGAAACTGGGAATTTCTTTAAAAAAGTGAGCGATAGATTATAAAAGGCATTTTCTATGTTGTAAATTTGCACACGTTTCATTCTCTTCAGAAATAGAAATGATTATTTAAAATTCGTGAATTCGTGGCTATACCAACAAATTACAAAACAGCTTTACAACATAAAATCTTCGGAATAATTTCGCAGGCATCTCAGGAACTTAACGTTGACAGTTACGTTATTGGTGGTTTTGTTCGTGATTTGCTTTTAAATCGGGGTTCTAAAAAGGACATTGACGTTGTTGCCGTTGGAAGCGGAATCGAATTAGCATTGAAAGTTTCTGAATTGCTTCCAAAAAAACCTAAAGTACAGGTTTTTAAAACTTACGGAACTGCAATGTTGCGTTTTGAAGATACTGATATTGAATTTGTTGGAGCCCGAAAAGAATCTTACAATTTCGACAGCAGAAATCCACTTGTTGAAAACGGAACTTTGGAAGATGACCAAAATCGCCGTGATTTCACCATCAATGCATTGGCCTTATCACTAAACGAAAAAACATTCGGAAATCTTTCTGATCCTTTTAATGGATTAGCTGATTTGGAGAATAAAACCATCAAAACACCTTTAGATCCAAATATCACTTATTCTGACGATCCATTGCGAATGCTTCGGGCAATTCGTTTTGCAAATCAGTTGGGTTTTGAAATTGAAAAAAACTCTCTTGATGCTATTACTAAAAATGCCCAGAGAATTAAAATCATTTCAGGAGAACGAATTGTTGATGAATTAAACAAAATCCTTTCAACAGATAAACCTTCTGTTGGATTTTTACTTTTATATCAAACCGGGCTTTTAGATATTATTTTACCTGAATTAACTGCTTTGAATCAGGTGGAAGAAATTGAAGGTCATACACATAAAAACAATTTTTATCACACGCTGGAAGTTGTCGATAATATTTGCCCCAATACTTATGACGTGTGGTTACGCTGGTCGGCATTGTTGCACGATATCGGAAAAGCGCCAACGAAACGTTTCAATAAAAAACAAGGCTGGACTTTTCACGGGCACGAATTTTTAGGCGGAAAAATGGCTAAAAAAATATTCGAACGTTTACACATGCCATTAAATCATAAAATGAAGTTTGTGCAAAAAATGGTGATCATGAGTTCCCGTCCAATTGTTTTGGCACAGGATATTGTGACTGACAGTGCTGTTCGACGTTTGGTTTTTGATGCCGGCGAAGATGTCGAAAATTTAATGACACTATGCGAGGCGGATATCACCACCAAAAATCCTTCGAAATTTAAAAAATACCATAAGAATTTTGAAATAGTCCGCAAGAAAATTGTTGAAGTTGAAGAGCGTGATCATGTACGCAATTTTCAACCTCCAATTTCAGGAGAAGAAATTATGGAAATTTTTAATTTAAAACCATCACGCGAAATTGGAGTCTTAAAAGAAGCGGTAAAAGAAGCTATTTTAGAAGGTGATATTCCTAATGAATACAATGCAGCATACGAATTTATATTAAAGCGTGCTGAGAAATTGGGTCTAGAAAAGGTTGAAAGCGACAAAGGCAACAAGTAACAGATTTTATTGATAATTAAAATATATAAAGTTTCAAATACAAGTTTACCAAACTTTGAACCTGTGTTCCTTTGAAACTTTGCTACTCCAAAAAAAATGAAAAAAAAATTTCCTACAATCGCAAAAACAGCATTGATTTTAGTTTATTTAGTAATTGTTGCAGGAGCTTTGGTTCGTATGACTGGTTCCGGAATGGGCTGTCCTGACTGGCCGAAATGTTTTGGATATTACATTCCGCCAACAGATTTGAAAGAATTGACTTGGGAACCAAACCGTATTTTTGAAAAAGGTCAGGTAATCATCAAAGATGAAACGCTTTTGGTTGCCAAAGATAACTTTACAACCCAAACCACTTTTGATGCATCTCACTGGCAAAAATATACCAAACATGATTACGCCATATTTAATCCGTTACATACCTGGATTGAGTATATCAACAGATTGTTTGGTGCGCTGGCTGGAATTGCTTGTTTTATAATGGCAATTGCTTCATTTAAATTTTGGAAAGAAAATAAAAAAATCACACTTCTTTCGTGGCTGGTTGTTGTCATGATGGGATTTCAGGCGTGGTTGGGAGCAAAAGTGGTTTATTCTGTATTGAATCCGATCAAGATAACCGTTCACATGATTATGGCTTTAGTGATTGTTGCCGTAATTTTGTACATCATTCAGTTGGCAAGACCAAAATTAGCCGCAGTACGATATAATACAAACTTCAAAAACGTATTGTTATTTTCACTTTTTCTGACTTTAATCCAAATTGCAATCGGAACACAAGTTCGTCAATTTGTAGACGAGCAGGTAAAAAACGGTTTGACAGAGAGTATTCTTTGGCTGCAAAATCCATCAGTTACTTTTTACGTTCACCGATCGTTTTCTATATTGGTTTTACTTGTAAATCTTTATTTGTATGTTCGAAATACAAAACTTGGCTTAGGATTTTCAAAGACAAAATGGGTACTTACTCTAATCGGATTTGAGATTATCACCGGTTTGGCTATGGCTTATTTTGATTTTCCTGTTGGAAGTCAGGCGATACATTTGGTATTGGCCTCTATTCTGTTCGGAATTCAGTTTTATATGATTTTGGAAGCAAAAAAACCTACCCCAGCCAATTCTTAAAATCCTGAACTTTTTCCCGGCTTACAATTACCTCATCTTCTTTGTAAGTGGGTAAAATAACTTCTAAGCGTGAATTGGTATAGACCTGAATTTCTTTAATTGCCTGAAGCGGAACAATGAATTTTCTGCTCACACGGAAGAAAGCCTTCATGTCCAATTCCTGCTCCAGAATTTCTAAAGTGGTATCAATCAGGTAATTTCTATTATCGGAAGTATGAATGTAAGTTCCTTTGTTTTCGCTGAAAAAACATTCTATTTCCTCTGTAGTAATGACTTTTAAATGCTGTCCGATTTTGACTGTAAATCGTTTTTTATAACTCTTCTCAAAAGGATTGGATAGCATTTGACGTATCTGTTCAAAATCAAGCTGAAGGTTTTGATTTCCTGTATCTGTTTTTGGAATTCTTTCTTTGAATTTAGTAACAGCAATTTCAAGATCATCTTCGTCAATAGGCTTTAAAAGATAATCAATACTGTTTAATTTGAAAGCTTTTAACGCATATTCGTCATAAGCAGTTGTAAAAATAATGGCGCTTTTAATATCTATTTTTTCAAAAATTTCAAATGACAATCCATCAGACAGCTGAATATCCAAAAATATTAAATCCGGATGTTTATTATTTTGAAACCAATGAATAGACTCTTCTACAGAATGCAACATAGTTTCTACGGCTATTTCCAGTTTTTCCAATTTTCGCTGTAATAGTCTTGCTGCCGGTTTTTCGTCTTCTATAATTAATGTGGTCATGTACTAAAATTCAAAAAATTTAAAAGCTTAATGTAAAATTATTTCCATTTGTTTTGATTGGTGTTTTTATCCATATATTCCTGAATCTTTTTCTCTTCCCAGTCATCACCAAAAAAGATATCTCTTCCAAAAACAGATAAACCGTGTGCCAATAAACCGATTCCCCAAAAGATGGCTGTTGAGTAGGTATGCCATTCGAATAATCCATTTTCATTAAACGAACTTCCAAAAAAGTTCCTGTTTAAATTTGAAATAATAATTAGGACATTGATAATTAAATATATTTTTAGATGAGAATAAAATCCTTTAATTCTTTTTACCTTTTTGTACGCAATGTTGTATTGCTCATCGTTACTAAATTTATGTGCATGTTCTTCATACATTCGTTTTCTAAATTCTCCCATTTTATTACTAATTAAAAATTATTGCCATTTATTTTTGTTCGCTTTTTCCTTCTCCATGATTTCTTTTATTTTTCTTTCTTCCCAGTCCTTTCCTAAAACCGGATACATATTAAAAACCTTAAAACCATGAAAAACAACTCCAATTCCCCACCATAATAAAGGCCAATAGAACCATAAATTATTGGGTGATGTATATAAGTTAATAAAAATCAACACTATGTTTACAATAATATAGGCGGTTAGATTTCCGTAAAATCCTTTTAACTCCTCTACTTTCTTTTTTGCAATATAATATTTATCCTCTTCGTTATAATTGATTTCCATGATTACTCCCATTTTTGTTTTTTTGTTTCTTTTTCTAAAATCTCTTTAATTTTTCGTTCTTCCCAATCCTTATTAAAAATGGGCGAAACCCTAAATACTTTTAGCCCGTGCATCACAATTGCAAATCCCCATCCTGCTACACACCAAATAAACCACAAATATCCAGGCGAAGTCATTAGGTTAACAACAATTACAATTGGATTACACAGCAAATAAACCGTCAAATGTTCATAAAATTCCCTAATTTCTTTCACTCTCTTTTGCGCCTGATAATAGCGTTCCGCTTCTGTATAATTTAGTTCCATATTATTTCCAGGTTTGTTTGTTATTTTCTTTTTCCAGAATCTCTCTTATTTTGCGTTCTTCCCAGTTTGAGCTGTACCCATACACTTTAAAAGCATGCATTACAACCCCAAATCCCCAACCGAAAACAGAAAACCAAAACCAATGAAAACCTGGCGAAACCCATAAATTTATAAAAACCAGAAACGGAATCACACAACAGTATGAAATTAGGTTTCCATAAAATCCTTTCAATTCTTCTACTCTCTTTTTAGCCCTGAAATAGGCTTTATTTTCATCACTGTAGTCTGCACTTGTTTCCATAACTGCTATTTGTTTGGTTAAAATCGGAATCTTAACTGTGAAATTTTCTTCGTTTTGTTCTATCACCACTTTTCTGTTCGTAACAATTGCGTATCGGTTTACGATATTCTGTAACCCAACTCCCTGTCTGTCCTGCAACACTTCTTTCTTCTGAAAATCGTTCTGAATTGCTAAGCAGTCCCCATCAATAAAAATTCGGATATGCAATGGTTTCTGTTCGCTTACCACATTATGCTTTACCGTATTTTCAAGTAAAAGCTGTAACGATAACGGAACCACTTTGGCTTCCGGGTTGATATTTTCTGTTGGCAATTCATAAAACAAGCTGTTCTCAAAACGCATTTTCAGCAGGTTCATATAAGTTTTTGCAAATGATAATTCATCTTCAACAGATACCAGTTCCTTATCCTTTTGTTCTAAAACGTAGCGATAAATTTTAGATAAGGAAGTTGTGAATCGCTGTGCATTATCCGGATTTTCTTCAATCAAAGAACTTAATACATTCAGGCTGTTAAAAAGAAAATGGGGATCGATTTGATTTTTTAAACTTTCAAATTTTGCATTTGCCGTTCCAGCGATAATCTTTTGTTGTGTGATTTCAAATTTGGATGCTTTTTTCCACTGCACCATAAAACTTCTGGCCTGCAAAAAAGTAGAAACTCCTAATGACAGAATGATATAAAATAAATGTACCCAAAGCATTCTTGCTCCAAAAAAAACTTCCAAAGTTACATCTTGCAAAACAACAAAAATGAAATAGTTTATCGCTAAAACTACAGGAATAGTATATAAAATAGTTGCCAGAATCCCATAATAAACCCTAAGGTTTGTTTGCTCGAGCCAATCCCATTTTTTATCCAGAAAGACATTGATGAATCCGTTACCAAAACCTAATCCGAAAGAATATAAACAACTTACAAAAAAGGTAACGATAACATTTCTAACATTTAAATCATCGCCTAAAAAAGCTGAAAATATAATTGCAAAAACCATAGAAATCTTGAAACATATTAATGTTCCACTTTTCAAATCCGCAAAAGAATTTCTGTATTTTGTCATTATAATCAGCGTAAATTAGTTTTATTTTTTACAGTTTTTTTGCGCTTCAACAGCTCTTTCCAATCCCCATTTTGGAGAAAATTGAGTTTCCGGTTTAAAAGTAGCAAAAAGTTCGATAGCTTTATCAACCTCCACACAAAGTGGTTTGGTGTCAACACCTGTCCATTTTGCTCCTCCTAACTGGAAATCCGCTTCCCCAAAAACAGCTCTTGGATTGTTTGGATCTATCGCTTTGGCTTTGGCATACGATTCCATTACTTTGGCAGAATATTTCATTCCGTTTGTCATTGGATCCACTACCACCCAGGCAGTGTAAATCAACGCCTGCAATACATGCAACTCGGCATTGTTTTGATCTTTTATTAATTCAACATCTAAAGCGTCTTGTGCTTTTGTCAATAACAAATCCACTTTAGTTTTATCTTTTTCTGTAAATGATGATGTAGTATTGATTAGCGCTACATAATAATTAGGTAAATAACTTGTTTTTTCGGCAGCAGCTATTCTTTCAAACATAGCCGAAGCCTCAGTAGTTTTTCCTTCTTTCCAAAGCCCCATGGCTTTTCCCATTCCTTGTTCAAATTGTGTTTGCGCTGATAGTAAACCGCAGATAAATAATGTAATGGCTGTAATAATTTTGGTCATGATTTCTTTTTTTTTAAGTTACTAAGTTGCTTTCTGAGATTCTAAGTTTTTATTGATGATTAAAACTCTCCTGTTATTGTTATTTATAATTATACTTCAAAAGTATGTCTCATTTTACTTTTTTAAAATTAAATGATACCGAGTTGTTGAATTTTGCTACTGAATTGTTTTTTTTATGAGGGACAAAGATTCAGATTTGCAAAGTTTCAAAGGTTTTTTCTAAATTCTGCGAATTTTGGATCTGTTAAAAGTGGAAAGCAACCTTTGTTACTTAGCCACTTCCTCTAAAGATTCTTCAACTGATTCTCATTCTTATTCTTACTGATCGTCCAAAAGAAACCTACGAAGAAAAATCGGTCTGCAGTAGGCAAAACAGCTTGTCTGTTGTAAACTCCGTTTGCATCTGGTGTTCTTGCATAATCGTACCCAAAGACATTCTGACTTCCTAGTATATTCGAAACAGAGAAATACAGGATTTTTTGAGTAGTCAATAAATATGCCCAGTTAAAACTCAACATATTGTATGATTTTGTTTTTCCGTTCATAAATTGTGTTTGGTTTGGGTCATTATAAGGACGCCCAGAACTGTAACTGTTCGTAAAACCTATCTGTGATTTCCAGTCGGTGATAAAATATTTGGTTACGATGGATAAACTGTGATTGGCAATAAAATTCGGTGTCGCCATGTTCGGAAAATTCTTGTATTGTCTTTCTGAATCGATATAAGAATAAGAAATCCAGTACTCCAGGTTTTTATATAAATTACTGTCTCTCCAAAATAAATCCAATCCTTTTGCATAACCCGATCCGTTGTTATTGAAAACCGAATTATACTGAATATCCTGTGTATCATACTGTACCAGATTTCGATACTCCTTATAATACGCTTCGGCTCTAAAGGTTTGTCCAGGCTTTGTAAATTGGTAATTCAAAATATAATGAGTGGCTTTTTCACTTTCAAATTGATGGAATTTTGAATATTTGATGTAATCTACCATAGGAGTCTGAGTAAAATCTCCATAAGCAAAAGAAAACTGACTGCTTTTTGAAACTTTGTATGCAATAGAAGCCCTTGGCGCAATATTGGTTTCGTCTAACAGACTGTTATTAGAAAGTCGAAAACCTACTTTTACAGCCAGATTTTTCGAAAACAAAATATCGCCTTCAGTATAAAAAGCAGCAATATTGGAATCATAACCTGTTGCAGATTGAACCGAAACATTGTCATCAAAATTTTCATTGAATTTGGTAATAAAATAATCGGCACCAAAAGATAGTTTGAAATAATCCGATACATTTTTTCTCAACTTCAATTTTAACTGAGCAGCATTTTCATCATTATTAATATCGCTCACATTAAATTTGATTTTATTATTGCTGTAGCCATAACTCATCCCTGACGTTAATTGCCATCCCGTTCCAAAAGTTCCTTTGTAAGAAGCGTTTAAATATAAATTATTGTTATTTAAATCGGTTCTTATTTTATCCTCGAAATTGATATTTTTCTGATTCAGATCAAATTTGGAAGCATCAAATGCAGCATATAACTTAAAAATTCCATTGGTGAAATGATAACGATAAACCGTTTCTCCGGATAAAGACTGATACGGTTTATTCCAATCTACATTTTGTGGAACAATCGCCTGATAAGGCGCTAAATTAATGTAGGCTGTGTTAATGCTAAAGGAGCTTTTTTTCCATTTCTGCGTATTTCCCACGCCCAAACCAACAGTCATTAAAGAAATATCTGTTTTGTTCATATCTGGTTCATCTTGTGTATTCAATAGTAAAACGCTGGATAAAGCTTCACCATATTCAGCAGAATAACCACCAGTTGAAAAAGCAATTCCGCTGAATAAAAAAGGAGAAAAACGGCCTCTTGTCGGCAAATTATTGGTTGTAGCTCCATAAGGCTGAGCCACACGAACTCCATCTACAAACGTTTGTGTTTCGCTGGCTTCCCCACCACGGACAAATAATCGTCCATCTTCACCAACTGTTTGTGTTCCAGGCAAAGTCTGTAAAGCGGCAATGATATTTCCGGCAGAACCTGCTGTTGTAACTATATCTAATGGCTTTAAAACTGAAACTCTGGCTTTATCTCCGGATTCTAATGTTCCGGCGGTAATAACTACAGCGTCAAGAGCATTTACATTTTCTCTTAGTTTAACTATCTGGTCTTTAAAATTGGTAACATCAATCTCTTTTTTGAACGTTTCATAAAGTAAAAAGCTCACCACTATAAACTGATTTCCTGTGGAAGTGGTTTCAAAAGAAAATTCTCCTGTATCTGAACTTGTTGCGCCATCATAAGTTCCATCGATATAAATATTAGCACCCGGTACAGGTTTCCCTTTTTGATCCAATACCTTTCCTGAAATGGTAATTTGTGCAAAAGAGAAAATCGTAAGAAATAAAAAGGTGATTGTAAAAAGTAATTTGGTTTTCATACCTGTTGGTTTATATTGTTTGATTTTGATGAAGCAAATGTATTTTAATGATTCTTGTTAAAAAATATATAATAACCCAATTGTAGAATTTAGGGGATGAGTTGTAAAATACTTATTTGTATCTTAGCTATTGTGATTTTAAAAACTCTCAATTATGTCAGAAAGCAAAAGAATTTCAAATTTATATCAATCCATTTACAATGGTAATCCCTGGCTGGAAGTCACTTTAGCCAAAACTTTAAAGGATATAACTGCAGAACAGGCTTACAGGAAAGCAAATCCCAATCTGAATACGATTTGGGAAATTGTCAATCATCTGATCCAATGGAGAAGAAATATTTTACAGCGTGTTCAGGGAGAAGTACTGACAACTCCTGATCATAATTATTTTGTGCCGGTTTTAGATCCGTCTGAAGCTGCCTGGGAACAATCACTTCAAAGTCTTTCAAAATCTCAGGATGCATGGAATGCTTTTTTTGAAAGTTTTGATGATGCTGATTTTGAAAAAACCTACGCCAAAAATAACCATACGTATTATGAACATATTCACGGAATTGTTCAGCATGACGTTTATCATTTAGGGCAGATTGTTATTTTGAAAAAGCTGCTTTAAATAATAAAGACGATGAAAAACATTGAAAAACTACAGACTTTACTTCCTTTAGGTTATATTTTTCTTGTGATTTTAGGAATAATCAAGGAAAGTTTATACTATTATCAATTAGGTATAAATATTATTCCATATTCATCAATCATGGATATTTTAATTAGTCCGATAGCGACAATTACTTCACATCCTGTATTTATGATAAGTATTATATTAGTTTTTGCGATACATTATAAATTACCACAATTTTTACTAAAATACAATCATAAAAAGTGGGTTCAGAAAGTTTTTGAATTGAAAAACATTAATGAGCCTAATTTAATACCCCAAGATGAAATAAAAAATGAATATATACTCATTTCAATAAGAACTCTCTGTTCTGTTTTAATCTCTCTTTTTCTTGGTTTTGGATTTGGCGGGGGCTATTTTCTTTCCAAAAAAATAAAAAAAAATGAGTTAAAATATGAATACAGACTTAATTACAATAGTGGTGAATCTGAAGATATATTTATAATAAATTCAAATAGTGTGTATTATTTTTATTTGGCAAAAGGTAATAAGGCTATAAAAATAACACCTGTGAATTCAATTAAAAATATTGAATTAATAAAAAACAAAATGCTTACTAAATAAAATGTGAGATTGCTGCATGAAAACAGAAAAAGAAAAAATGATTACCGGAGAATATTATCTGGCTATGGATCCGGTTTTAGTAAAAGAGCGCCGAAAAGCAAAAAACCTGTTACATCGCTTAAATGTAACCGAATACCGCTTAACCAAAAAAGCCAAAGAGATTTTAAAGGAATTGATGCCAAATGCAGGTGAAGGCTTTTATATAGAACCTCCGTTTCATTGCGATTATGGCTACAATATTAAGGCTGGCGATAATGTTTATTTTAATGTCAATTGTGTCGTACTGGATTGTGCGCCTGTAAGAATTGGATCAAATGTTTTTATTGCACCAAATGTTCAGATTTACACGGCATCACATCCGCTGGATGCTGAATTAAGAAAAACCTTGGAAAATGCTTATCCGGTCACTATCGGAGATGATTGCTGGATTGGCGGGAACTCGGTAATTTGTCCCGGTGTAACAATAGGAAAAGGCTGTGTTATTGGTGCAGGATCAGTTGTTACCAAAAATATTCCGGACAATTCATTAGCAGTTGGAAATCCGGCAAAAGTTATTCGGAAATTAAATCAGGAAACGGAAACAAAATCATAATGCTTACCTTAAATAAAGTTCATCATATTGCCATTTTATGTTCTGATTATCAAAAATCCAAAGTTTTTTATACCGAAATTTTAGGATTGACTATTATCAGGGAAATTTATCGCGAAGAACGCCAGTCGTATAAATTGGATTTAGCTTTAAACGGAATTTACATAGTCGAATTATTTTCGTTTCCCAATCCGCCAAAACGTCCTTCGAGACCAGAAGCTGCCGGTTTACGTCATTTGGCTTTTGAGGTTACTAATTTAGAAGAAACTATTGATTTTTTAAATTCAAAAAACATTGAATCCGAATCTATACGAATTGACGAAACAACTCAAAAACGTTTTACCTTCATTGCCGATCCCGATTTATTGCCTATAGAATTTTACGAAAAATGATTTCTTTAAAACAATAAAATCAATTCGCTGTGCTAACAAAAACACACTGAAAGATTTTTCTTATTCTAATAATTTAACATTTTATGTAGAGCAAATATTATTAAAAAACCAATTTGATTCTTTAATTTTGTGAAATCGTAAAAACTCTACGATTTTAAAATTTCAATTCTGATGAACAAAACGGCGAAAATCAAAAAAAATCATCAATTTATTGTACTTCAAAAATTAGTTATCGTTTCTATTTTAATCGGCTTTCTTTCTGCCTTTTTAGGAATTTCACTAAAAAAAATTACAGAATATTATGAGGAAATCTTCTTTTATGAAGTAAATGTGAATCCTCTTTATTACATCTTATTTCCGGTTTTTGGATTGTCGGTTATTTATTTCCTGAGACAATATCTCTTCAGGAAAAAAGAAAACAAAGGCATCAAGGAAGTTTTTGAAAGTACTCAGTCAAAAACAAAAAATCTGCCTTCCTATAAAATTCCATCTCATTTCATAAACGGAATATTGACCGTTATTTTTGGTGGTTCAACCGGAATTGAAGTTTCTACCGTTGTTGCCACAGCGACAATTGGTTCTGTAGCCCAACAAAAAGAAAATGTATTTCGTAAATACAAAACCGAACTGATTTGTGCGGGAGTTGCAGCTGGAGTTACGGCTCTGTTCAGCAGTCCGATTGCCGGAATTTTATTTGCTCTTGAAGTAATTTCAAGAAAAGTAACCCGAGCTTTTATCATTTCAAATGTAATAGCCGTTTCAATAGCTTTCGGTTTGCTTTCCATCTTAAAAGAAGAACCTTTATTTACTGTTTCCATTACAACCTGGCATTTAAAAGCAATTCCGTATTTTATTCTTTTGGGAATTTTGGCCGGAATGAATTCCGTTTACTTAACCCGATGTGTATTGTTCTTTAAATCTCAATTTGGAAAAATCGGAAAACATTATTATAAAATCATATTAGGATCTGCTGTTTTGAGTATTTCCCTATTTATTTTTCCGCAATTGTACGGAGAAGGATATCATGCCATAAAAGTAATTTTCGGAAATCCAGCTGAAATTCCTTTGACTGTTACTTTAGCTTTGACCTTTGTTGGAATCTTAATTCTAAAACCGATCGTAACATCCATAACATTAGCATCAGGAGGTGATGGCGGTGTTTTTGCTCCAAGTCTTTTCATCGGTGCATTTTTAGGATTGTTATTGGCTTCAATATTAAATACTTTTTTTCAGGTAGATGTAATTCCGGTGAACTTTATGATTATCGGAATGGCGGCAGTATTGAGTGCCAGTATCCATGCTCCCTTTACAGCAATATTTCTGGTTTGCGGATTAACAAATGATTATACATTATTTTTACCCATAATGGTGGTTTGCCTTATCTCTAAATACACGGCAAAAATGATTTATCCTTTTACAGTTTATAGTTATTCGCCAAGTTTGCTAAAATAGAAAATCATGCCTGTTCAAAAAATAAAAAGAGGATATCGAAAAACACGTTATATTCTTTATAAGGAAACTTTAATTGACTATAAAGAACAATTTTGGTCATTTTTAGGATCTTTTGTCGGAATCGGAATTCTGGCTTACATCCAGTCAATTCATTTTTCAGGGAATGATGCAGTTTATTTAATTGGTTCTTTTGGAGCATCAAGCGTACTAGTTTATGGCATTATCCAAAGTCCGTTTTCGCAGCCTAGAAATTTAGTGGGCGGTCATTTGGTTTCTGCCTTCATTGGTGTTACGGTTCATAAATTCGCTCCGGATATTATCTGGATTGCCGCTCCTCTGGCAGTTTCACTTGCTATTATTTTAATGCAGATTACCAAAACTTTGCATCCCCCAGGAGGCGCAACTGCTCTTATTGCCATCATTGGTTCGGATAAAATAAAAGATTTGGGCTATATGTATGTAATATCACCAGTGCTGCTCGGAGTTTTGATTTTACTTCTGACAGCTTTGGTTTTTAACAATATGACTTCAAGCCGAAGTTATCCAAACCACAATACTTATCACAAACATTACCATAAAATCAGAAAGAGACTGACTGGAAAATAAATATATTTCGGGTTCATCGAGTCATTTAAAATCTTTTCAACAAATCGTAATTCCTAATTCATAAATCATAATTTATATTTTACCTTTGGCTTTTCAATAAATACAAAGAATATGGTTTATAAATTTAGAGTAATTCTGGACGCCGAAGAAGATATTTTTAGAGACATTGCAATACTTGAAGACGATACTCTTGAGGATTTACATAATGCCATCTTCAATGCTTTTGGCTTTGACGGAATGGAAGTTGCTTCGTTTTACACCTGCGATGAAACCTGGAATCAGGAAGATGAAATTCCGCTTTTTGATACCGGAGACGTTCCCGGCGAACAGCGCACTATGAGCGACTACCCGTTATCTTCTATTTTAGATAAAGAAAATACCAAAATTATTTATGTTTATGATTTTATCAATATGTGGACATTCCTGGTTGAATTGGCTGCTATTGAAGATCAGATTGCCGGAGCTCCTTATCCCGAAACTTTATTTTCACACGGAGAAATGCCTGAAGATTCTGGTGAAAAAAGTTTTGAAGCCGATATGCATGATGATATCTACGGAGAATTTGAAGATGACCTTGACGAAGAAGACCTGGATATGTTTGAAGGAGACGACAGCTTTGAGGATTTTGGATTTGAGGAGAATTGGAATTAATCTAAGACACTAAGTTTCTGAGATGCTAAGATTCTAAGTTTTTTTAAAAATAAAAGATTTTTCTTACTTTTATTTTTAATTTTATAAATAAAAAATGAGTCATTTTAAAAAAATCTTAGTTTGGCAGAAATCTATTTCCTTGGTTACCAAAATTTATACAGCAACAAGCATTTTTCCTAAGGAAGAAATGTTTGGATTAACTTCTCAAATTCGCAGAAGTTCAGTTTCAATTCCAAGCAATATTGCAGAAGGTGCTGGTAGAGAAAGCACTAAAGATTTTTTGCGGTTTTTATATATTTCTCTGGGTTCTATATTTGAAATGCAGACTCAGCTTGAAATAGCAAAAAATATTACTTATATAAAAGAAGAAGAATTTAACAATTTATACGAGGATAGTCGAGAGATCGAAAGAATGTTAGCGTCGCTAATTAGAAAATTAAAAGACACTATTTAAAAACTTAGAATCTTAGAGACTTAGAATCTCAGTAACTCAAAATATGATCAACTTATTCAACACCCACATCGAGACGCTTGCGATTCACCGCGTAGGAAACAAAAGCCGAAACGAAGCGATTTTTTTATCGGAACAGCCTTTTAATTTAAATGATGAAATTGTGCCTTTGATAAAAGAGTACTTTTTCAAGCCTTTTAGAGACAAAGAAGAAAACTATTATCAGTTTGCACACGAAGTAGATTTGGATTATAACGACATGTTTAAATATGCCACTGAAATTTTTGACAATCCGAGTAAACTGCAAGAGGTTTCTAAAAATATCACTACCCATTTATTCGAACAGTCAAATCATCCACATATTAAAAATGGAGAAGTTTATGTCACCTATTTAACGAATTTAAGTATCGATAATAATGTGGTTGATGCAATCGGAATTTTTAAAAGTGAACTACAAGCGGACTTTTTGCAGTTTGAAGAAAAAGACAGCAATCTGGAAATGATTTTACAGCAAGGAATCAACCTGAGTAAATTAGATAAAGGCTGTTTAATATTTAATTATAAAAAAGAAGAAGGATACAAAATCCTGACTGTAGACAGCAACCGATATGATGCTCGTTACTGGTTAGAACACTTTTTATCTGTTGATGCTTTTGAAGATGAAAATTTCATCACTAAAAAATATTTAAAATTCTGCCAAAACTTCGCAAAAGATGTAGTGCTGCCAGCGGAAGATAAAAAAGAAGAAGTAATGTTTATGAACCGTTCTGTGAATTATTTCGCTAAAAACGATCAGTTCGAAGAGCAGAATTTCTTAAATGAAGTATTAGACAATCCTGATTTGATTCCTGAGTTTAAAAACTACAAAGTGGATAAAGGAGAAAAATACAGTATTGAAGATATAACATCCTTTCCAATTGCTAATGCAGCTGTTTCAGATGCCAGAAAGTCGATTAAAAATGTAATTAATCTCGACACTCACATTCAGATCAAGATGGATTTCATCAATCCGGAAAGTGCAGAAAAATTTGTTGAAAAAGGATGGGATGAAGAAAAACAAATGTATTACTATTTGGTATATTTCAACAAGGAAGAAAAAAGTTAATACGCATTATATCTAAAAAACTAAACCTCAACTACTTTTGTAATTGAGGTTTTTTTATTTTTTATAAATCCATCTTATCTTTCAAATATTCCAGCATTGATTTTGATATGGGTTTTGATAGAAAATCAATAACTGCAGGATATTTCTTTGCTTTCGCCAAATCTTCAGGATTGATGGTCGATGACAATACAATTATTTTTATCGAATTAAATTCCTCATAATCAGGAGATGAAAAATGCTCCAGAAATTCCCAGCCTCCCATTACCGGCATATTCAAATCCAGAAAAATAAGCTGGGGCTTTTTAATCTTATTTTTACTGTATTTTAAGTCATTGAAAAAGCGAAGGGCTTCCTCCCCATTTTGAGCTGTAATTATTTCTGTAGAAAATGACGCTTTTTCAATTACTTTTTTACATAGCATTAATGTAATAGGATCATCATCAACACATAAAATCTGTTCAAGCATATAATTAGTTTTTAAATGTTAAGGTAAATAGTGTTCCCTTATTCACTTCGCTTTCAATATTTATATTCCCTCCCATTGATTCAACCTGTGACTTTACCAGATATAAACCTAGGCCTTTACTGTCAGGATAGTTATGAAATCGTTGATATAATCCAAATACCTTATCCTTATTTCTTTCCAAATCAATCCCTATTCCGTTATCCTTAAATGTTAAATAGATATTGTCGTCAATTTGTTCGGCAGTGACTGTTATTTTTAATTTCCTGTTTTCTGATTTGTATTTAATAGAGTTGGTAAGTAAATTCAATAATATGCTTTCAATATAAGCTTTATTGGTTTTCAACACAGGTACTTTGTCTAATTTTAATTTTATAATTGGTTTGTGCAATTCAATCTGAAATGACAACTGACTAAATACATTTTCAAAAACTTCACTTAAGGATACTTCTTCCTTTTGCATAGACGGGTTATCCTTAATGATAATCACTTTTACCAAATCGTTAATTGTCTCATTCAGCAAATGAGTCGATTTATGGAAACCATTCAGTATTTCTTCCAGCTCAGTATCCTCGATGAGAATATCTTCAATCAAATTCAGTAAACCAATTAAATTAGATAAAGGAGCTCTTAGATTATGGGATGTAATATAGGAAAATTGTTTTAAATCTTTGTTGTTTTGTGTCAATTCCCGTATTAGATGTTCTTTTTCTGTTTCCAGTTTCTTTTCCTCGCTGATATCCCTTTGTATGGAAATCCAGTGACTGATATCTCCTTCCTGATTGAAAATTGGTATCATTGACAAGCGAACCCAATACTCATTATGTGATTTGGTATAGTTTATAGTCTCAATTAAGCACTCTTCACCTCTTCTGACTGCATTCAATAATTTTTTAAGCTCTCCGGAATTGGATTTTGGACCTTTAAAAATCTTAGGCGTTTTTCCTAAAACTTCATCTGATGAATATCCGGACATTTTAGAAAAAGCCGGATTAATATACACAATCTTCGGAATCTTGCTATCGGCTGAATTGGCTTCTGTAATGACAATAGAATCTTTTGATTGCGTAATTACTGTTTCCAAAAGCTTAAGACGCTGTTCTTCTTCTTTTTGTTTGGTAATATCCTGAATGGCTCCAATCATCCTGATCCCTTTACCATTCTCATCTTTTAAAAGAAAACCCCTGTCAAGCACATATTTATAGCTGCCATCTGCACATCTGAATCGGTATTGATCCTGCCAGTTTTGGGTTTTGCGTTCTATGAAAGAATATAACTTAACCGACATTTTTATAGAATCTTCAGGATGTATCTTGTCAAACCACCAACTTGATGTAAACCCCACATCTTGCTGTTTGTAACCAAAAACAGTTTCAATACCTTTATTCCATATCATGAAATCCTCCTGGATTTTCCAGTCCCAGATAGTATCACTTGTGGCTTTGGCGACTATATCATACTTTTCATTAGACTCTTTTATCTCTTCATTAGCGGCCTGCATTTTTTTCAAAATAGCCACATTCCTGCTTTCATTTTTACTCAGGACATAATTGAAAATTAATCCGGTCAAAAGAATAAAAATAATATCCTTGACAAAGCCTAAATAAAGATGACCAACTTTCAAACCACAGTTAATAAGGAATTTATGACACAAGATGGCCAGAAATAACGAAATGATAATATAAATCAGTGTGATCTGTTTAGGTTTATTTTTCATTACTCAAATATAAGTATTTTAAGTAAATTTTAATAAAATCAAGCATTTTAAAAAGCGAATTTATAAACTGTTTTTTTAAACTAATTGGTTGGCAGTATGTAAACTATCGGCAAAACGTTTTTTATATCAAAATAAAGTGTACCTTTGCACCCATTAAAAATCTCAGATGGAATCTATTAGAAACATTGCAATTATTGCCCACGTCGATCACGGTAAAACCACTTTGGTTGATAAAATTATGTATCACTGTCAATTATTTCGTGACAACGAAAACACAGGTGATTTAATTCTTGATAATAACGATTTAGAGCGTGAAAGAGGTATTACCATTACTTCTAAAAACGTTTCAGTTCAATATAAAGGAACAAAAATCAATATTATTGACACTCCTGGCCACGCGGATTTTGGAGGTGAAGTAGAACGTGTATTGAACATGGCCGATGGTGTATGTTTGCTAGTGGATGCTTTCGAGGGTCCAATGCCACAAACTCGTTTTGTATTACAAAAAGCGATTGACTTAGGTCTTAAGCCTTGCGTAGTTATAAATAAAGTGGATAAGGAAAACTGTACTCCTGAAGAAGTTCATGAAAAAGTTTTTGACTTAATGTTTGAATTAGGTGCTGAAGAATGGCAGTTGGATTTTCCAACAGTTTATGGTTCTGCTAAAAACAACTGGATGTCTGATCATTGGGAAAACGTAACTGATAATGTTGAAGCATTATTGGATATGGTTGTCGACAATGTACCTGCTCCTAAAGTTTCTGAAGGAACACCACAAATGTTGATTACATCTTTAGATTTCTCAGCTTTTACAGGACGTATCGCAATTGGTCGTTTAGAAAGAGGAGTTTTGAAAGAAGGTATGCCAATCTCATTAGTAAAAAGAGACGGTACTGTTACTAAATCACGTATCAAAGAACTTCATACGTTTGAAGGCCTTGGACGTAAAAAAGTAGAACAAGTTATTGCAGGAGATATTTGTGCAATCATTGGAGTTGAAGGATTTGAAATTGGTGACACTATCGCTGATCATGAAAATCCGGAAGGTCTAAAAACGATTGATATCGACGAACCTACTATGAGTATGTTGTTTACAATTAATGATTCTCCTTTCTTTGGAAAAGAGGGTAAATTTGTAACTTCTCGTCATATTAGAGAGCGTTTGACAAAAGAATTAGAGAAAAACTTAGCAATGAAGTTAGGTGAAACTGATTCTGCTGATAAATTCATGGTTTTTGGTCGTGGAGTACTTCACTTATCTGTTCTTATTGAAACAATGAGAAGAGAAGGGTACGAATTACAAATCGGTCAGCCACAAGTTATCATCAAAGAAATTGATGGTAAAAAATGTGAGCCAATTGAGGAATTAACAATCGATTTACCAGAAAGTCTTTCAGGTAGAGCAGTTGAGTTCGTTACAATGCGTAAAGGTGAAATGCTAAGTATGGAAACTAAAGGTGACCGTATGATTGTAAAATTTAATATTCCATCACGTGGAATTATAGGATTGCGTAATCAATTGCTTACTGCTACTGCTGGTGAGGCTATTATGGCACACCGTTTTATAGGATATGAGCCTTACAAAGGAGAAATTGCCGGACGTAACAAAGGTTCTTTGATTTCTATGGAAAAAGGAAAAGCTATTCCTTATTCTATCGATAAATTGCAAGATCGTGGTAAGTTTTTTGTTGAACCAAATGCTGAAATTTACGAAGGTCAGGTAATTGGTGAAAACTCTCGTGGTGATGATATGTGTGTAAACGTAACTAAAGAGAAAAAACAATCTAACGTTCGTTCTTCCGGAAATGATGAAAAAGCGAGAATTATTCCTCCGATTATTTTCTCTCTTGAAGAAGCTTTAGAATACATTCAAAAAGATGAATATGTAGAGGTTACTCCAAAATCTATTCGTTTAAGAAAAATCTATTTAACAGAAACTGATAGAAAAAGATTTAAATTCTAATTCTTTCAAATTTCAATATTTTAAAATCCCAAATTCCAATTGCTGGAATTTGGGATTTTTTCTTTTTTAAAGTCAGAGTTTGAAGCCTGGAATTTGGATTTTATAGTTTGGAATTTTAAATCTTATCTCTTCAAACTAAAATGCCCTTTTGCTTCCCGCCCGTCTTCAAATTTTGCCGTGTACCAATAATCGTCTGCAGGAAGCGGATTTCCTTGAAATGTTCCATCCCATCCTGAACCAAAAGGAGAAATTTGAGTAATTAACTTTCCAAACCTGTCAAAAATGTAAATAATTGAATTGAAATAAAAATCAGCACTAATGCCATTAACATTCCAGGTGTCATTATAGCTGTCTCCATTAGGAGTAAAGAATTTTGGAGCACCCAAAACCGCAAATGTTTTTTCTGTTACTCCACATCCATTCAAATCTTTAATATAAACCGTATGGAAACCTCCAGTAATATTTTCGAACAGATTTGAATCCTGATAAGGTCCATTTATATCCGTCATACTGTAAACATAATTTCCGTAGCCTGTTACATTTACCAAAACCGAATTATTATCACTTAAGTCTTTAATTTCGACATCCTTAATTGCAGCAATATCTGATGCTTTGACTTTTATTATTTGTGTTCTCAAACAATTACTTTTATTTATTACATCTACACTATAGTTTCCTTGTGCATTAACCTTTATGGAAGAAGTTGTTGCTCCTGTAATCATATCTCCCTCCAGATACCACCGATATTTATAATCGCTGATTATTTCCCCAGCACCTAAACCAGCCTCAAGTGTAACCAGAAGTTCAGGCAAATTATTACAGATAATTTTATCATCGCTTCCTTCAGGATTTACATTTATGTCTGGAAGTGGATTGACAATTAAGTTGAAAGTTGCATATCCAAAACAATCATTTGATAAGGAATTTTCGACTCTTGCCCATATTTTTTGATTCTTTGGATATCCAGCATTTCGATAATTGGAAATATCTGAAATTGCTAATGAATTTCCATAAATATCTGTTTCCGCCAGAAAATCAGTTTCATTTTTATAATAACTTATGGTATAATTTGTAGCCGGAGCCGGAAGCGTATTTTTTATTTCCTCTGTTAGATTACTAAAATCAAAAATCGAAATGCCGTCTTTATCATTATTTTGCTCATCTAGAAAATCATCACATACCTGATAATCTGCAATTTGAAAGCTACTAGGTATTTGAGTAACAGAAACAACAAGATTCAATTGTGCAATACCAAAACAACCATTTGCATTTTCAATACGCACATAAATTGTTTTGTCTGACGTAATATACGCCAGCGGATTTGGAATTAATGATGTTGCTTCCTGTAATTCTGCTCCGGAAATAGTCGTATAATAACTAAATTTTTCTACTGCCAAATTGACTGAAACAGCATTGTTTTTCTGTGTTAAATTAAATATTGAGACACCATCTGTATCATCGTCGCATTGCACCAGAGTTACTGGTGAACTGACTATTGGTACTGCTAATATGTTCAATATTCCTGCATTAGAATATAATCCGCAAGTATTTCCTGCACGACTTAAAAATACCCGATATTGATACCTATCCATTGACGGAGTGACATTTGAAACAGTCAAAGTTGATGAATTGACTCCCGAGTATGTTACATCATTAATCAGGTCACCCCATGTTGTACCATTGTTATGGGAAACCTGCCATTGATAAGCAGAAACTATATCGGATACAACTGTAAAATTTGTATTTTGTAATTCACAAACCGATTTGTTTTCCGGCTGATTATCAATAATAATTGGTGCACCTGTAATGTAATTTAAATGTGGATTGGTATAACCAATTCCGCTTGTAACAACACCTTTTATATTTACTGTTGGTGGAGAAATAGCCCCAAGATAATTATCACCATTGCCATCGATAAATCCTGCTTCAATTACATCAGGACATAAATCATTATCGCTGTCAAGTTCTATATAATTATAAATGCCATCTGAATCGGTATCTGTTATGCTATAATTTAATTCCCCGCTTTCCTGATTAGTTTCCAGTGAATTTGCCAATCCGTTAGGTCCAAAATCATTCCCATCAATTACACCATTTAAATTTGTATCTGCAGCATTACTTCCAGATTCTGTCAAATCGTAAATTCCGTCATTATCACTATCCAAATCTAAATAATCAGGAATATTATCATTATCGAAATCTGTAGGTATCAGTCCGTTTCCGTAAGCATCATCAATCCCATCGTGATTCGCATCTATATTAGATACAGCTTTAACTATTGTGCCCTGAGCTTCAACTGCATCCGGAATACCATCATTATCACTATCAAGATCCAACTGATCAAAAACACCATCATTATCTGAATCTTTGGGAACACAGACCAAATAAAATTTCAAGGATGTTCTATTATTTGCTGTATCTGAAAGATTCTGATGTTTAAAACTAATCATTTTAGACTGGTTCGTTAAAAACTTGAAAGCTCCTGTACCAGCTGCTAATGGAACAGCACCATTTAATCTGAAACGAATTTCAAATGATGAAAACTCAGTTACGCCACTTTCGTAAAACCCGTCATAATTCGTATCAATCAGTAATTGATTGTTTGGATTTAACACCGTAATCGTTTTATTCGTTTCAGAATTCACAACATACTCAGCTGTAGAATTTAGCAAATCAGTCGTATTTGCTGTTTGAATATATTCCAATCCAATTGAAATAGGCTGAGCAAAAGTCATTGTATATTTCATCCAGTTTGTTTTTCCTGCAGGCACTTCGCTAACAAAACTTCCATCAGGATTTCCTAAAAAAGGGACAGTGCTGACGGTTGCCGAAGTATTGACGGCTGATACAAATGAATTAGAATAGGTCTGAACAGAAATAGTTTTCAAACTCCCGGTAGAAATATCAATATTTTGATTTCCAAATGATTCGATACAATTCGCTATTCCATCGCCATCATTATCCTGATCTATATTATCATTGACTTTATCATTATCCCTATCAGTCGGACAATCGCTAACAGGAATTTCATCAGAAAACAACTCTATTCCACAGGCAGACAATGTTGCTTTTACTTTGTAATATCCTGGCTGGGTGGGTGAATAGGTATTTGAATTAGCTCCTAAAATTTCAGCATTATTAAAATACCATTGAAATATATCAAAACCTGTCAGGGAACTCACATTGAGTTTTACATTAGGTATACAGCTGGACTGGCTAACATTTAATTGTTGAAAATTAATTTCAGGTTTAAAAGTAAAACCCGAATAATACCCTCCAAATGTTGCTGCTCCATCACTTCCATAAGCTGCTAAATACAATTGTGAAGTAGAGAAAACAGATACATTTCCGGTTAATCCGGTTAAAACATAACATTCATATTCAGTATTTCCTGTAACGGCAGTTGGCCCCAGAACATTTACATTTGGCGGAAGTGTAGCCAAAGTATAGGAAATTTTATCAATTATAAAATTCAAACCTGAACCAGTTTTAGTAGTAAGAGTAACTCTGCCTGTGAATGCACGGTTCCCTATTGATTCTATAGAAGGAATATTGTCTATTGATTTTGGAGTCTGACAGCTTAAAGGAGGCACAAAAAACATTTCCTGATTTGCTTCATCACCTCTTGCATCGTCACCTACACTTTGATAAGCGAATATGTTTTTGCCGGAGTGAACATACAAATTACCGTAAGAATTATAATCAGAACCTAAAAGCGAAACATATTCTCCTGCATTAATCTTATAATTGGGAGTTACAGCGCCATTTAAAAAAATTTCAGTATTATCTTCATGCGCAATTAAAATTACTTTTTCTACATTTTGAAAACCTGTGCTTTTAATAAAAATGTAATCGGTTCCTGTTCTCTCTGCTGAAACAATCTGATCAATTCCTAAATCAACATTATTTCTTATTTCTCCATTTGAACCTGCAAAAGAACCACAATTTACTGCTATGGGTTTGTTTGAGGAAATTAACGCACCAATTAATGCATCATTATTTGCCGGAGTAGGACCTTGTACTGCGATCGTATAGCTTTCTCCGCTATTTAAGGTAATGCTTGGCGCTGAATTTCCTGTTAAAATATTATTTATCAAAACAGCACCGTTTCTAATATCCTTAAAATTGACTACGGTATTGTTTTCTGTTGCTAAAACAGATGCAAATGTCAAATGCCTTTCTGAATAACCAGTATTCAACTTATTCGTAAGACCGCTAATCCTAAACTGAGTTCCCAATGCTGCTAGACCTTTAGAAACTATTTCACTAGATTGATTGCCTGTTTGGTCAATAATCCTGACTGTTGCATAGACTACATCTCCCGCTTCTATAATATACCCTCGATTAGTCTGGATATAGCCTACTTCATATTCATCCAGAACAAATTGGTTTCTATTATGAGCATTGATATTAAAAACATAAGGAATATCTCTGGAAACCGTTCCGGCAATAATTCCTCCTCCAATTTCATTTATGCTAAAGTTTACTGGCGTTAAGCTTGGAGTAGAAATATAAATATACTGCTCTCCTACCGGCACTCCAATTGAAGCCACGACGGGAGGAATATAATGGGTTTTACTAAATTGGGAAAAACTCAAAATTGGTATTAACAGTAATGAGAAATATAGAAATAGATTTTTTAGCATAATTTAAAAGTAATAATTTTTACATTACCTTTTAAACTAAATAATCTTTACACTTCATATAATTCAAACTGAATATCTATAGCTCAAAAAACTATAAATCCCTACTTTTTAATAATTTGTATGAGAAGTAAACGAATAAAAAAGTCCATGCCAAAACAATCAAAACAGAAAGAGAATGTACTCCATAATCTTTTGTTCCCTCTACCCCAATTTGTGTACCAATAGTTTTTATAACTGACAACCTTGAGAATGGCTCAATAATTAAATTGGACATTGCTTCTAAAGGTAAAAACTGCATTATATAATCATCAGTATTACTGTCCGGGAAAATTTTAAACGCCAAAAGACCTTTTATTATTCCTTCAATAATGCTCCAAACCAATAGAAATCCTAAGGCAAAAGCTGAACGCTTTACCAGAATTCCTAAGAACAAACAGAAGGAAAAGAAACCCGTTAGCTTTACAAAAAATGCCAGAAGATATTCCAAATCGGTAAAAATTATTCCAACTTCTGTGTAAGATGAAAAACATAATCCTAAAATTAAGCTCATTACAAAAACAAAAATAGTTGAACATAAAGCAAAAAGCACAACAGTTAAGAATTTTGAAAGGATGAATTCCTTTTTGCTTAAGCCATCAATTAGATTTTGTTTTAAAGTACCATAACTATATTCATTCGCCATCATTGATACAATAACAATAGCCAGGAAAAACTTAAGGAAAGCAGCAATAAAAGTATTAAAATGCCATATAAACGGGAAATTAAAAATCCCCATTTCAGCCAAATGAAATTTAAAAATTCCTAAATTAAATTTTATCGAAGCAATCAGGGCTATGAATGAAAGCAGAATAAAATAAGTAAGTGTCAGTACTTTACTGGCTTTGTTTTTCCAGATTTTTTGTAATTCTATAGAGATAAGTCGGTTCATGATTTAGTTGTTTTTTGGAGTTGCATTTTTGGTTAATTCTAAAAACTGGGCCTCAAGACTATTTTTGCGTTTTACCAAATGACTCAACGCAATATTTTTGGAAAACAAAAATAAATTCAGTTCTGAAGCTGATAAATCTGATTTCAAATAAACCAGAACTTTTCCATCTTCTTCCGTGATTCTGTCAACAGCTGTATGTTCCAGTAAAGACGTTCTTAAAGCGGTATTATCGTTTGCCTGAAGCTCAAAAAAGCCTTCGTTTGCCGACATTTCATCCACTGAACCTGAATACAATATTTCTCCTTTTCTTAAAACTATAACATGCGAGCATACTTTTTCTACCTCATCCAATAAATGTGAAGCTAATAAAATAGTAGTTCCCTGAGAAGCAATTTTTCTGATAATATCACGAATTTGGTGTATTCCCTGTGGATCCAAGCCATTCGTAGGTTCATCTAAAATTAAAATTTCCGGATCGTTTAAAAGTGCTGAAGCAATCGCCAGACGTTGTTTCATTCCTAACGAAAAAGTACTGAATTTACTATCTTTCCTTTCTGTCAAACCAACCAGATCAAGCTTCTCATTTATTTTAGAATAATTGATGCTTTTTATTTTGCAAACCAATTTGAGGTTTTCTTCGGCTGTCATGTAAGGATAGAAATTAGGTCTTTCTATAATGGCTCCCACTCTTTTTAAAGCTTCATGGGTCTGCATTGTTCCGCCAAACCAACTGTAATTTCCCGATGTCCTGTTCACAACATTCAGAACAATTCCCAAAGTAGTTGATTTTCCGCTTCCGTTGGGTCCAAGGATACCGTAGACACGGCCTTTTTGTATTTCAAAAGATACATTTTTCAAGGCCTGAATTCGCCCGTATCTTTTATGAAGATTCTCAATAGTAAGTATGGTTTCCAAATTATTTCGGTTTTAGTTTTTAGTAAGACGTTTCAACTGGATTTTTGTTACCGTTAAATTTAAATTAATGTAAATTTGCATTAAAGATATCTAAAATGAGCGAACCTTTAATGGTGTTAAAGAAACCTTCTTATCCTTTAACACAATCACTTTTAAATTATTTGGAACGATACGAACGAATTTCGAAAGTGTCTGTGTTCTATGATGATTTATTGCGCTTTTCCGGTTCAGTAAATGTGTATGATAAAAATGATACCGATACCTTGTGGATTAGGGTTTATTACAATGAATTTGAAAGAAATGAAATAGATTTAAACCTTAAAAAAATCTATTCTCTCTTACATTCTGATGGTAATAACGAAATCATTCAGTTTCTGAATATTGATGCTATTGATTATTGCACCTTTGGAAATTCAAAACCCTTTCGTATAAAAGTAAGAAATATCCTTAATGATAATTACGTCCATTTTTACATAAAAAAAGCAGATGCCTCCAGGATCTATGGTCTGGAACTGGAAGATATTTTATCGCCGGATAAAATCAACTTTCTGGTTTATAATGATACATTGATTGAAGAACACATCATTGGAATTCCCGGGGATGTTTTTATGGACACCTTACTGGATTCCTGTACAGAAACCGAAAAATCACAGATAGCCAAAGAATTTGTAAAGTTTAACGAGCGCTGCATGATTCGGCTTTTAGGAGATATGCGGGCTTATAATTATGTAATTGTTCCTATTCATGATTTTGATCAGGTAGTCTATAAAATCCGTCCGATAGATTTTGATCAACAGTGCTACGAAGGAAACTTTAAAGTATATCGCCCTCAGTTTTTTAAGGAAAATTATCCTATGATAAAATTGATCAAAGACAAGCTTGAAGAAAGGTCTATTTTTCAGTATAAAGATGAAGAACGCGCCATTTTAGCAAAGCGAATCCATTCTGCAGAAAATAGAATTAATAAATTACTGAATATCATGTGTCATGATACTATTTCTACAGATGAACATTTGAATCAGCTAAAAATGGAATTGTACCGTTATACAAACGATATGAAATTTAAAAATGCAAAATCAATGGGACATATTATGTTTGCTGCATTTGAATTTATAATTCGTAATTTTAAAAACACTAATTTAATATAGCCAACATGAAAAAGCCTCTTTTATTAGCCGTTTCAATTATACTATTAGCTTGCCAGCAACAATCAAATGATGATTTAAAAACATTGTATTCGCTTCCTAAAAAACTAAAGGAAGTTTCCGGAATTACCTATTTACCGGAATCTAATTTGTTGTATACTTTGGAAGACAGGGGAAATCCAAATAAAATTTATGCCTTGAATGCTGAGTGCGAAATAGAAAAAACCATTACCATTACAAACGCAGAAAATATTGATTGGGAAGACATCACAAAAGACAAAGAAAATAATTTATATATTGGGGATTTTGGCAACAATGACAATAAACGCCAAGATTTGTGTATTTATAAAATCAATAAAAATGAATTAAATAAGAAAAATGCCTTGTCCGAATATAAGATTTCATTTTCCTATCCGGAGCAAAAAGACTTTCCGCCAAAGAAAAAAGAAATGTTCTATGATGTTGAAGGCTTTTTTGAACATCAGAATTACTTTTATCTTTTTACCAAAAACAGAAGCAAAGGTTTTGACGGAACAGCATTTATCTACAAAATACCGAATGCTGCGGGAACCCAAAAAGCAACCAAAATAGGTGAATTCAAAACTTGTGACAATTACAATCACTGCGTTTTAACCAGTGCTTCAATTAGTCCTGATGGTAAAAAGATAGTGGTTTTAAGTCATGACAAAATTGTTTTATTTGAAAATTTTCAGGGTGATTCTTTTCATAAAGGAACGCAGACCCAAATCAATCTAAATCATTTTTCTCAAAAGGAATCAGTTGTTTTTAAAGACAACAACACGTTGCTTATTGCTGATGAAAAAACAAGCAAATTGGATGGGAACGTTTATGAATTCAAGCTTAACGAATTGAGAAATTAGTTATTTATGAAAAGCATCTTATTTAGTATTACACTTATTCTCTTATTTCAAATATCTTTTGGACAAAAAGGTATAACCATTAATAATCAGGCAACTCATTTTAGCATACAGAAAAAAAATGATACTATTGACTTCATTGTCATTGATACTGTTTTGAACAGCAAAAAACCAATTTTTTTATTCTGCCAGGGATCATTACCTATTCCTCTTTTTGTAAAACCTGAAAAGGAACCAATGTGGATGATTGCCGGAGGAATTACAAATTTTGATCTGGAAGAAATCAAACAGAACTATCATTTAGTGGTAATTTCAATGCCAAAGACTCCTTTAATAGTTGAAGAAAAAAATCTTAATGAATCTTACTGTTATATCACGAATATAGATCAAAGTAATGAGTTTGACAAAGAATATATCGAGTCTGATTATTTGGAAAATTACCAGAAACGAGCTTCGGTAGTTTTAAAATACTTGCGAAAGCAAAAATGGACTGATAATTCCAAACTTATAATAGCAGGGCATTCTCAAGGTTCTAAAGTTGCTTCTGCGATAACAGTTTCTAATAAACACGTAACACATCTGGGATTGTTTGGAGCCAATCCTTTTGGAAGAATCGATCAACTGATAAGGAATTACAGAAAAGAAGCAGAAACTAAAAAAATCACATGGAGAGAAGCTGATGAAAAAATCAATGATAAATACCAAATGTTACGTGATGCATACAATAATGATTCATTGAAAAAAGATCCTTCTTTATTAGCCTGGAAATCGTTTTCTAAACCTCAAATAAACAATTGGTTAAAAATTACAACACCAACTTATTTAGCATATGGAACCAACGATATCGCTTCAGATTTATGTGACTTGGTTCCCATATTTTACATTCAAAATGCTAAAAACAATTTGACTTATAAAAGATACCCCAACTTGGAACATAATTTTTTTGAAGTAGAAGATGGAATCACTAATTATGAAAAAGAAAACTGGCCAATGGTAATGGGAGAATTTGTAAAGTGGACTTTACAAACAAAGTAAACCAACCACACCATTATTCAACCATCTTCTTTTTCTAAAAACTATAAGCTGCTCCTACGAAAACCCTGCCTATTTCATCCGGCGACTTGAAATAAGAAACTCTTGCAGTTATTACATTTATTCCGTTTATCCAGAATCCGCCTCCAAAGTCATTGTGCCATTTTTTTGAATCTTCTCCATCTAGCCAGATTCGTCCATAATCAAATCCGGCTAAAATTCCGTAGGTAAAAGGAACAATAGTTTTTCGAATTTTACCAATTGTATAACGTAAATCAGTACTTTGGGAGTAAGAGGAATTTCCTAAAAACCGCTCATATCGATATCCGCGTAAATCTTTATCACCGCCTAATGTAACACCCTGATAAAATTCGTAATTATTATTTAAAATAGCTTTGGTTTTAAAAATGGTAGCAAAAACTAATTTGCCTTCCGAATCAATTTTGTGCACAAAGCTTAGATTTCCTTCTAGAGTTGGAAAATTTTGTTTGCTGTCATTAAGATTAGTTGTCCAGGTTCCTGCCACTAAGAATCCCATCCCCAAGGTTGGTTTCGAATTAAAATCGGCATTTTTAAAACTATATTGCATTCTAGCACTTCCATATTGCTGACTTTCAAAAACAGCCGGATTCACGGTTGCAGGTAAATTGATGATTCTTCCTTCTGTATTTTCTACTTTCATCTGCTCATAAATAGTTTGGAAAGTAAATTCAGTTCCATGTCTTCCAACATGTCTTATGGCAGGTGCTGCTTTTATTTTCTGAATACGGACACGGTTATAATCCATCCCCAGATCCTGATCATTATTTATTGTTTCATTACCATATCCAAAATAATTCATGGCAAAGTTCGGTGTTGTATATTTTGCTTCCACATCAATCACCCAATTACCCAATAAACCAGGAAAATTAGATTTGTATTCTAACTCAAAACCTCCCGTTGCAAAGTAATAATACGCATTTATAACATGTCTTTGCGTGTACGGATTTTGTTTAAAGTTATTTACCGTATAATTTATATTAACACCCAGCTTCACACCATCATCAGGATTAAAGCCCGCAGTTGGCAAACCAGAAAACACATTGTATTTCGGTTTTTTAAAGTTATATAAATTCACATCGTAATCATCTGTAAGATTGGTCTGTGCTTTTTTGTCAAGATTATAAGTATTTAATTTTGACTTAAAATCATAAATTTTAACTCTTTTTCCGTTGGCTATGGCATATGTATCATTGTTTTGTCCTCCAATCAAACGAATAAGTATTTTTGATTTTTGATCTCCATTTACCTCATAAACATCATTATCATCCAATCCGTAGATCCAAAGGTTTTTGGTTATTTTATCGTTGTATGTTTTTGTGTAAAGCAATTCTTCACCATCTTTTTTTATACGATAAACTTTTAGTTCTATGCTTTTTTTCGCATTATGATTCAGTACAAATTTATCTTTTTTGTCTGTTCCAGCTATCATTACAGTGCGTGACAAAACATCAGAATAGACAGCTGCATACTTCTGAAGTTCCTTTTTTCTGTTTTTTAATTTCTGTTTAATATCTTCAATAGTGGCATCCTGAACTTCCTTAGGGAGATTATTAAATGCATTATCAATCTCTTTATCCGAAAGATGCTCCTGAATATATTTTGCCTGGTCAATCCAGTCATTTTTATCAGAAGTCCTTACAAAGGCCAAATCTAATGGATACGGTTCACGATTCAGCCATTTTACATTATCAATTTCTTTTTTAAAACTTCTCATATGTCTTAGCACAGGAATATTCATTAATATTGAAAGTAAAGTTCCGTCATAAATGGTAAATGCCTGATCACGATCACGAGGAATCGGTCTGTATACTACTCTACCACCCTCTTTATATTCTCCCCATCGCCATTGATCTTCATGTCTGTCCCAATCCCCAATAAGCATATCGAACAAACGCGCTTTCATATATTCTTTTTCGTCGACTATATACTTTTCATCCTTATGAAGATTCTTCATCATATCTTCTGTACTGATGATGTCAGTCGGTTTTCCAAAACTTTTGGCATCAAGATGATTGTCAGCCGGACGTTCTTCAATCATATATAGTGCGTCTCCAAAATTCGAATTAAATTCTTTTAAAGCATTGTGTTTGGGAATATAGTATAAAACAGGATTTGTATGTGAAAGACCTAATTTTCCTGCCATATTACCAATAGCAAATGGTGTATAAGGATGTGATGTAGTATAAAAATCCAATAAGAAATCTTCGGCGTAAGTATCCTGAAAATCATTTACAACATACTGATCCTTAAAAGCTACGGTTTGTAAAAATTGCGTAGCACTCTTTTTTAAAGCACGCATAACATATTCTCTCTTTTGAGAATCGACAACCCTCAAAGATACGGACTGGTGCCCTCCGCCTTCCCTAACAGGTTTAAGCCCGCCTTTCAATGTATCCAGAGTAGCTGTTTTTGCCTGAATTGGCATACTGTAATATTCCCTGTAATGCTTTCCGAAAAGAAACTTATGAAAACCGCTTTTTTGGGTCATTTCTTTTGTGTAGATAGAAGTAGTAACTGTTTTTGGAAAATTATTTGACGCATTTTTAGCCCAGTTAATTTCTTTGGCTTTTATAATTTCACGTTCAAATAACAATTTCTCTTTGTTATCTTCATTTCCGAAAAAATTCACTTTTGCATCTCCGCTTTTAAACAACGTTAAAGTTGCATAACCATTTCCTCCATAAGAAAAATCATTATGATGTATGGCTCTCGCAGCCTCAGATTTTGAACCAGCACCACTAATTATCTGATTGATATTCTCATTGTTTATAAACTGAAGATTATGATCATGCCCCGATACAACAATTACATTTTTTTGCCCCTGTAGCAATGCTTTTATTCTTTTTGCGTAGATAGTATATTGTTTATTTTGAATATCCTGCGGACTTACTCCGGATGTTTTTCGAACTAAATTAATAAAGGAACCTATCACAGGAAGCGGGATTTTTTGCTCCAAAGGAAATAATTGTTTTTCTAAAGAAAACTGTCCTCCATGTGTTCCATTGCTCATCAATGGATGATGGATCGCAACAACAACGGTCTTTTCCTGGTTTTTATTTAATATATTTTCAAGCTCATCAAAAAAATCTTCGCGTGTTTTAATATCACAATTATCATTTATTGTTGGGTGCTTGTCCCAGTCTTCTAAAAACCATTCACTGTCAATAGTAACCAATACTGCTGTACTGTCAATTTTCACATCTTCAATTGCGCAGCTTTTAGACGGGAGGAAAGCTTTTTTGTTATTTAAGTTTTTGGTGATAAATTCAGATTGATTTTCCAGTCCTTTTATGCCACTATACCAATCATGATTACCTGGAATAAAAATTGTTTTTCCTTTAAATCCTTTTGTAAGCGCTAATTGATTATTAAGTTTTATTTCAGCCAGTTTTTTTTCTTCTGCATTATCAGTCTGAAAACCTTTGGGATAAATATTATCTCCCAGAAATAACAGAGTAGCATTTTTACCTGATTTTTTTAATTTTTTATGAAGCAAATCGATCGTTTTCTGAGATTGCTGTTCATCAGAATTTCCTGCATCACCTACTAAATAAAAAGTATGTGCAATTTTTATGGTATCGGTTGCGTTTTCGTTTTCATTAGCACTGACATTTTTACCAAATTGGGCATGATGCGTAGCACAGGAATAAATTAAAAACAATACAAATATAACAGTGCAAAAGGTTTTAATCTTAGCAATAAAATGATTATCCAAAAACAATTTCATAATTTAGTGGTATAAAATAAATTCTCAATGAACTTAATTCAACAATCTGAAGAATTCGTCAGCAAGTTACTCAAAGATAAACTATCTAATTTATATTCTTACCACAATTTTAATCATACACAAAGTGTGGTAAATGCAACTAAAGAACTTTGTGACAAAGAGAAAGTCAGTACTGCTGAAAGAGAATTACTTATAGTGGCTGCATGGTTTCATGATACAGGATATATAATAGGATTTGAAAACCATGAAAACGAAAGCGTAAAAATTGCTTCAGAATTTTTGAAAGATAAAAACCAGTCAGAAAAATTCATAATTGGAGTTTCTAAATTAATTTCGGCAACTGCCAAAGAATATGTGCCTCAAAATCAATTGGAAAAAATAATTAAGGATGCCGATTATATTCATATCATAAGTGATGAATATGTATCTACCTGCGAATTATTGCGACTTGAATTGAAAAATACTGGTATTGTAAGCTTTTCAAATTTAGAATGGGCAACAGAAAACTTTGATTTTTTATTAAACAAACATCGTTTTTACACTGATTACGCACAAAAGAAGTGGCAGCCATTAAAAGAAAAAAACCTTATCAGGATTCAGAAAAAAATCAATAAGCAGGAATCAAAAAAAGCTGCAGCATTTGAAGATGAAGGCAAAAAGAAAGAAAAACTAGAAAAAACAGAGCGTGGTGTCGATACTTTGTTTCGTGTTACACTAGGAAATCATACCCGCCTAAGTGGTATTGCTGACAGTAAAGCCAATATTCTGTTATCCGTTAATGCGATTATTATTTCAATAGCACTCTCATCAATAATTCCGAAACTGGACAGTCCTAAAAATGCCCATCTGGTAATTCCAACATTTGTGATGTTGATGTCAAGTGTCGTTACTATTATTTTTGCTATTCTTTCTACAAGACCAAAAGTAACATCCGGCATTTTTTCACGTCAGGATGTTGAAGATAAAAAGGTAAATTTAATGTTTTTTGGAAATTTCTATAAAATGCCGCTTCAAGAATACGAATGGGCAATGAATGAAATGATGAAAGATCGTGATTATTTATACTCTACAATGATTAAGGATTTATACTATCTCGGCTTGGTTTTACAGAGAAAATACAACTTGCTGCGAATCGCTTATAATTTTTTCATGATTGGTATTATCATTACTGTAATAGCTTTTGTGATTGCTTTTAAACGTGTATAATATTACTTAAGCTCATCTAATAAATCCTGATAGGTGATTTTTTGAGCACTTAAATTAATTGTACTGTTTACTATTTTTACGCGAATTGCTTTTAACCCGGAAACGCCCTGTAAATCCTCTACGGCAAATTGCTCTATGGCTGGCTCAAGAATTTTTTTATGCTGTAAATATTTGATGTATTTTAAATATTCTGCCTCTTCACTGTTTTGAGAATATACAATCGTGATTTTTTCCTTTTCTGTAATCCGTTCCTTTGAACCTTTGATATTCGCTTTATCAATTCGTTTTTTTACTACTTCGTAACGTGCATTGTAAGTACCGTCAACATCAAAACGTTTTTCGTCCATTCTAAAGCGTATAGACAATGGAGAGCTAAACACCAAAATCAGCGAAGTAACATCCAATTCATATGGCAATGATGCTTTTAGCTGATGATGCTGCAGTTCCATTTCGCATAAAGTTTGTAATTGCCACAATCGAAGATTATGCAGATACATAATATCAAATGGTTTAGTTGGTGAAATAGAAGCACCAATATATAAGTTATGTTCTACACCGTCTGTTTTAAAACGCTCGTAATAATGCGGATAAATTTCCTGGGCTTCCAATTGTTTTCTATCTAAAATTGTGGCCATTTTTTTATTGACGATAGACATAGCATTATCAAATTTCTTTCTGTCCTCATAAAACATTCCTGTCTTTTCATCAAGCCTCTCAAAATACAAACGTTCCAGTTTTTCGTTTTTAGATGTTTGTTTGGTATTTTTTAGGAGAGGATGAATTTCCTCTTCTATGTAACGCTGAATATGCTGTTCAGTATCTGCTTTTAATGGAAAATCCAGCTCCTGGCGCATTGACTCTAACTCAAATTTTCTCTGTTCTAAAAGGACCAGATTTGAATTATCATCCTGACTCCCAAAAATTTGTAATAATGCTGTTAATTGATTTTTTAAATCGTTTTTTACTGTTTCATTTCTATGTTCAGACGAACCTTTTATATCTATTTGACCATATAACGGAAATACATTCTTAAAAACAATTTCCTTAAAAATATAATCTTTTGAATGATCAATATTCTGAAAATAACTCTGTGCTTCTTTTTTAAATTTCCAATAAACACTAGGATGTATAGTAGTATATTCCCTTTGAATGATAGCTTCAACCTGATGCTGCATATCAGTATTGTAACGATCAATAGTATCGGTTAGGTAAGGCAAAATTAATTCTAGTTTTGTTGCATTTATACTATTGAGTTCTCTTGGGTTTTGAGATACTATTTCCAACACCCCTAATAAATGATCGTTTTTAATAATTGGAGCAAAAATGCAACTCCCAATATTTTGATTAAGCAAGTGTTTCCCTAATCTTTCATTTCCTCCTTCCTGAGAAAATTTTTCAACATTTGAAATCACAAAAGGTTCTTTTTTGTCTAATAAATTTTCAAACGAACATCCGAATAATGCATTTTTACAATCAACTTCCTGATCATTGGAAAGCAAAAAACTATGCATCTGATTATCAAATTTAACCGGCCTGTTGAATTTTTCTTCTTCGGGATTGTAAATTATGAAACCAAACTTTAAACCCGGAATTTTAAACAGTGAAACAAAAATAGATTCAATAATATCAGTTGGAGTTATAGTATCGTCAGGTTTTAACAAATTACTCTTTAAATTTGAGATTGCATTTTCGGTAGTAGCATCAAACAGAGAAACAATTCCGAAACCTTTTAAAATCCAGCTTCCTGGTGGAAATTTTGATTTCCAAAGATCAATATCAGTATAATTGTCAATGAGCAAATCAAAATCTTCTTTAGTAAGCTGTATGGAGTTTTCAGTTGGGATTATTTCCAGAAAATCTGCATTATACAAAATACGATAATGTCTTAGTACTCCCCTCTCGTCTGGAATATCATAGAAAAAAGGTTTATTGAAATCAATTTTTTGGTTGTAATATGCCGCTAAAATCAAACAGCAATTGTTGATGTAAAACTGATGCTCATCAAAATTACGAATCTCCATGTCAAATTCTGATCCTGCATTGCTTAGAATTTTCCTGAATCGCTCTGTATAATTAAACGTTAAGTTTTGAAAAGGAATTGTAACTGCTTTTATTTCATTATTCGTCAAGGCTGTTGGAAACAGATCTGCTAATAAATTTTTTATAAGAGGTTCATTTTCCTGAATAGTTTTATAGTCTTCTATACCTGTTCTGAATGCTGGCAGTGACTGAATTTCTTTAAGGATTGCTTTTGCATAGTTGGATCTGTAATCAACATCTGACAAGGCAATATCTTCGAAAGATTCTATTAATTTATGAAATGAGATGATAGTTCTGAAAGGGCTATCTTTAAACAAATGAGTATTCATCTGAAATGGAATTAGATTGCAAAATTACTAAATATGTCAATCTGAAAACTCATTTAGGCTATTTATTTCTTATCATTCAAAATTATAATGAAAACTCAGATTTTTAAACAAAAAAAAGTCCTCTGGTGAGAGGACTTTTAAATATTGTAGGAAATTGAAATTAATTACAATTTAGCAACGTGTTTCGTTAATTTTGACTTCAGGTTAGAAGCTTTATTATCGTGAATGATGTTTTTCTTAGCTAATTTATCAATCATAGAAATTACAGTTGATAATTTAGAAGCTGCATCAGATTTTTCAGTAGCTAATCTTAATGCTTTAATAGCATTACGAGTAGTTTTATGTTGGTATCTGTTAAGAACTCTTCTTTTTTCGTTACTTCTGATTCTTTTTAATGCTGACTTATGATTTGCCATTTTTTTTAATTTTAGATGTAATAATTTATTATAGATACTAGTTAAAAAAGAAAAACCTCCCACAATTGTAAAACAATCACTTTGGTTTTAACTAATAAAACAAAAACCGAGACACCAATTTTTATTTTATAAAACTTATTCACAACTAATTTTAGTAGTCCGTGGGGGAATCGAACCCCCCTTACCAGGATGAAAACCTGGCGTCCTAACCGATAGACGAACGGACCATTATATCAAGTTGAAAACTCAATCCGCAGAAAAAAAAGTAGTCCGTGGGGGAATCGAACCCCCCTTACCAGGATGAAAACCTGGCGTCCTAACCGATAGACGAACGGACCGTGTGTTTCTCTAATGCGGATGCAAAAATACAACTATTTTTAAGATGTACAATACCTGATGCAAAAAAAAATAAAAATTTTTAATATGCCTTAGCAAATAACACTCTTTTTGTGGATGGATTCCCAGTAAACACACAGCTTCCCGCCTCTTCTGTATGACTTAATGGAATACAACGAATTGTTGCTTTTGTCAGGTCTTTTATTTTCTCCTCAGTAGCAGCTGAACCATCCCAATGAGCCGATACAAATCCGCCTTTACCATCTAATACTTCTTTAAACTCCTCAAAACTATTTACTTCCGTAATATGCGTATTACGATAGTCTAGTGCTTTGTTAAATAAATCAGACTGAATCTGTTCTAAAAGATCATTTACATAATTTACGATTTCGTCTTTTGAAACTACTTCTTTTGACAAAGTATCCCGCCTTGCCACTTCAAAAGTTCCATTTTCCAAATCTTTAGGACCAACAGCAATTCTAACAGGAACTCCTTTCAATTCCCATTCCGCAAACTTAAATCCTGGTTTTTGAGTTGTTCGGTCATCGTATTTAACCGATATTTTAAGCTTTCGCAGCTTAACTACTAATTCATTAACTGCAGTACTAATTTTTGCAAACTGTTCGTCTGTTTTAAAAATCGGAACAATAACAATTTGTATAGGTGCCAAATTAGGAGGCAACACCAATCCGTTATCATCAGAATGCGTCATTACCAAAGCTCCCATCAAACGGGTAGAAACTCCCCAGGAAGTTCCCCAAACATGTTCTTGTTTTCCCTCTGCATTTGCAAATTTAACATCAAAAGCTTTTGCGAAATTCTGACCTAAAAAATGTGATGTTCCTGCCTGTAATGCTTTTCCGTCCTGCATTAAAGCCTCAATACAATAGGTTTCATCTGCTCCTGCAAAACGTTCCGTTTCTGTTTTAATCCCTTTCACAACCGGAATTGCCATGAAGTTTTCTGCAAAGTCTGCATAAACATTCATCATTTTTTCAGATTCTTCCAAAGCTTCTGCTTTTGTAGCATGGGCCGTATGTCCTTCCTGCCATAAAAACTCCGCCGTTCTTAAAAACAAACGCGTACGCATTTCCCAACGCACAACATTAGCCCACTGGTTAATCAACAAAGGCAAATCTCTGTAAGACTGCACCCATCCTTTATAAGTAGACCAGATGATCGCTTCACTGGTTGGACGAACAATAAGTTCTTCCTCTAGCTTAGCATTTGGATCCACCATTAATTTTCCTGGTTTATCCGGGTCATTTTTTAATCTGTAATGTGTTACAATAGCACATTCTTTTGCAAATCCTTCTGCATTTTTTTCCTCAGCCTCAAACATGCTTTTTGGAACAAATAATGGGAAATATGCATTTTGATGTCCGGTTTCTTTAAACATTCTATCTAACTCAGCCTGCATTTTTTCCCAAATAGCATATCCGTACGGTTTAATTACCATACATCCTCTAACGCCTGAATTTTCAGCTAAATCTGCTTTAACAACCAGTTCGTTATACCATTTCGAATAATCTTCTGATCTTGTAGTGAGGTTCTTACTCATATTGAATAGTTTGGCACAAATTTTGTTTTATTTTTTTTAACTAAATAGTTTCGCAAAACTAACTATTTTTGTATTGTCCAACAATAAAAAACACCACAGATATGAAAACTTATATTTCTCTCCGAAAAAACACAACTCATTTCTACTTTATTGGATTAGTGAGTTTTCTATTAGCATCGTGTGGTTCCTACCAAAACACTTCATATAATGATAATGACGGCGTTTATGGCAGTACAACAAAAACGTATGCTCAATCCAATACTACAAATAGTCAATATCAGGACTACTTCAGATCTTTACAAGATGATAATTTATCGACGGAAATCTTTACAGATGTCGATGCCTATACCAACTATGATGAAAGCACAGAAAACACTAACAGTTATCCTGCATGGGGAAGTGCCAATACAGAAGTTGCCATAAATGTTTACCCTGACACCTCATGGGGATTTGGAATGGGATGGGGATATCCAGGTTATGGCTGGGGAGGTTTCGGTAACTACTGGGGATATCCAGGATATGGCTGGGGTTACGGCGGCGGATATTGGGGATACCCAGGTTATTGGGGTCCAGGCTTAGGCTGGGGATATGGCGGCGGATTCTATGGAGGTGGTTACTATTACGGAAGACCTGGCTATAATTATAGAAATTATGCGTATTCTCCAGGAAGAAGAGGTTCTGCATCCTATTATAACAACAGAAGCTATACCACTTCAAGAGGTGCGAACGGAACTAATAGAAACTATACATCCAACAGAAACTATACATCTAACAGAAGCTATACTAGTAACAGAAACTACACAACGAACAGATCTAACAATACTTTTACCGACAGAAGAAGTACTACTGTAAACAGAAACTCAACTTCACCAACTTTTACTAATAGAAGAAGTACGAGCACTCAAAACAATACGTACACACCAACTAGAAGATCTTCGAATACAACAACTAATACTAATAGAACTTACAACAGTAATAACAACTCATCTTCATCAAGAAATTACTCCTCACCTGCACCATCACGTTCATACAACAATAGCGGCGGAGGTGGAAGTACAAGATCATCTGGTGGCGGTGGAGGTGGAGGAAGATCTTCAGGCGGCGGAAGACGATAATCTCCCTAAAGATTTTCACATATCTTATATAAATTAAATTTAAGCAAATGAAAAAAATACTTTTCCTATTGATAACAGGAATGACATTCAGCGCTTCCTACTCTCAGGATGTTTCTGACGGAGTACGTTATTCACAAGACAACTTAGGAGGAACGTCCCGTTTTAGAGCAATGAGCGGCGCATTTGGAGCGCTTGGAGGAGATTTATCTTCATTGTCTGTCAACCCTGCAGGATCTGCAATATTTCTAAATAATCAGGTTGGTATCAGTTTTAGCAATCAAAATATTAAAAACAATTCTGATTACTTTGGAAACGAAACAATTGATAAAAAAAATTCATTTCTCCTAAATCAGGCTGGCGGTGTTTTTGTTTTTTACAATAACAATCCAAACAGTAACTGGAACAAGATAACCATTGGAGCTAATTATGAAAACACGAATAACTTTAATAATAATGTGTTTTCTGTAGGTACGAACCCAATTAACTCTGTAAAAGATTATTTTTTAGCTTATGCAAATGGTATCCCTTTAAATATTATCAATGGTATTAGCTACAGAGATTTGCTTTATGATGAACAGCAAGCTTATTTTGGTGTCCGGGGAAAAGTGATACTTCCTGCCTCAAATGCCGGAAGTAACACACAATATATTTCAAATGTTCCTGCCGGAGGCAATTACTATCAGGAAAATGAAATACTTACCAGTGGCTATAACAGTAAATTAAGTTTCAACATTGCAACATCATATAAAGACAGACTCTATCTGGGAGCTAATTTAAATGTACACGTTACTGATTACAGAAGAGTCAGCAGTTTTTATGAAGATAATGATAATCCGCTTGAACCAACTGAAACTATTTCGAGTTTACGTTTTAACAATGAACTATATACCTATGGAAACGGTTTCTCTTTTCAATTGGGAGCAATAGCAAAAGTCACGGAATCTTTACGTCTGGGTATCGCCTACGAATCGAATACATGGTATGAACTTTACGATGAAGTTACTCAAAGTTTATATACAACTACGCAGGCAGATGGGGGCCCGCCTACAAACAACCCTGTTAACCCTGCCTTGACAAACGTATATGATTCGTATACTTTACAAACACCCGGAAAGTTCACCTTTAGCGGTGCTTATGTTTTTGGAAAATCCGGACTGATCAGCATTGATTACGCGATTAAGGATTACAGCAATACAAAATTTAAACCAATTATAGATCAGCAGGATTTTACAGGTGTAAACAATCAAATGAACAATACCCTCACTGCAAACAGCGAACTAAGAATTGGTGGTGAATATAAAATCAAACAATTAAGCCTTCGTGGCGGGTATCGTTTTGAAGGAAGTCCTTATAAAGACGAAACTACAATTGGTGACTTAACCAGTTATTCTGCAGGACTTGGATATAATTTTGGTGCAACAAAAGTAGATTTAGCGTATTCTTATATTGACAGAAAATCAAATCAAGCTTTTTTTAATACCGGATTTACTGATGGAGCGAACATTTCATCAAAAATGAATAATATCGCTTTAACCTTGTTATTTGAATTATAATTTAAGAATAAACAGATAAATGAATTTCCGTCAGGTGTTACTTGACGGATTTTTTTTAGCCCTGATGGAAGTGGCATCCTTTTGTGGCGGGGTTCGCCACAAAAGATATAACGAACAGCAGGATTAGCTACATAAAATATACCTAAATGAAACCTAAACAGGCGGTGTTTGGATAAAAAAGTGTAATTTTGCACTCCAATTTATAAAAGTATGAGAACCAAGTCTTTAAAAAAGAACAAAATTAACGTAATCACTCTTGGGTGTTCAAAGAATGTTTATGATAGCGAAGTATTAATGGGACAGCTTCGTGCCAATGGCAAGGATGTACAACATGAAGCGCCAGCGGCTGAAGAAGGAAACATTATTGTGATTAACACTTGCGGTTTTATTGATAATGCGAAAGCGGAATCAGTAAATATGATTTTGGAATATGCTGATAAAAAAGACAGAGGTTTAGTTGACAAGGTTTTCGTAACCGGATGTTTATCTGAACGTTACAGACCTGATTTAGAAAAAGAAATTCCGAATGTAGATCAATATTTTGGTACAACAGAATTACCTCAGCTATTAAAAGCTCTGGGTGCCGATTATAAACATGAATTATTAGGAGAACGTCTAACGACAACTCCAAAAAATTACGCTTATTTAAAAATTGCCGAGGGCTGTGACAGACCGTGCAGTTTTTGTGCAATTCCACTTATGAGAGGATCACATGTTTCTCAGCCAATTGAAAAATTAGTTAAAGAAGCACAAGGTTTGGCTAAAAATGGTGTAAAAGAATTGATTTTAATTGCTCAGGATTTGACTTATTATGGTCTTGACATTTATAAAAAGAGAAATCTTGCTGAACTTTTGGAAGAATTGGCAAAAGTAGAAGGAATTGAATGGATTCGTTTGCATTATGCCTACCCTACTGGTTTTCCGATGGATGTTTTGGAATTGATGAAACGTGAACCTAAGATTTGTAATTATATTGATATTCCGCTACAGCATATTTCAGATAACATTTTAAAATCGATGCGTCGTGGAACAACACAGGCGAAAACCACTCAATTATTGAAAGATTTTCGTGCTTCGGTTCCGGGAATGGCCATCAGAACTACTCTGATTGTTGGATATCCGGGAGAAACCCAGGAAGATTTTGAAATTTTGAAAGAGTTTGTTCAGGAGATGAAGTTTGACAGGATGGGTTGTTTTGCCTATTCACATGAAGAAAACACTCATGCTTATTTGTTAGAAGACGATGTTCCGGCAGATATAAAACAAGCCAGAGCCAATGAAATCATGGAACTCCAGTCTCAAATTTCATGGGATATGAACCAGGAAAAAATAGGCAATGTCTACAAATGTATTATTGACAGAAAAGAAGGCGCACATTTTGTTGGAAGAACCGAGTTTGATAGCCCGGATGTTGATAATGAAGTTTTAATTGACGCCTCAAAACATTATGTAAAAACAGGGGAATTTGTTAATATCAAGATAATTGAAGCTACAGAATTTGATTTATACGGAGAACCTGCTTAAATTTACTATAAGAATTATTAATTTTTAATAAAAACACTTCTTTATGAAACCTATTCAATCCCTATCCATTTTAGTTTTTGCTTTATTTTCCATCAATTGTGTTTCAGCTCAGTATGGAAACGGATATAATAATGGTTATGGTGGAAATGGTTACGGAAGAGGTGGCGGAATGGACAGAAGCATGATGAACCAAACCAGTCAGCAGCCAAGCAAGCCCAAGGAAATTCCGGTTGAAGAAACAGCAGCGAAGATTGTGGAGCAAATGAAACCAGAGGTAAAACTTGATGAGCTGCAAGCTATTGCCATTACAAACGTTTTTGCAGAAAGTTTGAGAGAACAAGGGATATTATTAAAAAGTGAAAGCAGCAGTCAGGAACAAAAAATGGAACAAATGAAAGCGCTTCGTGAAGCAACGACCAAAAAAATAACTGCATTCTTAAATCCTGATCAGGTGGAGAAATACACCACTTTCATGAGTAATTTTAAAGAAATAAAAAAAACAAAATCTAAAAAGAAAAAAGATTCCAAAGAAACAAAAGAAGAAACAGAAGCAATAAAAGCTACTGAGTAGTTGTTTCAATTTTTAAAACCTTACAATTTATTCACAATGTTAAAAAAACCTGTTTTCTACCTTATATCTGCGATTATTATTTCTTCATGTGCTACCAAAAACCCTTATAAAACTACCGAAAAAGTTTATGATCAACAGCTTAAAACTTTAGAAACTCAAATTGCAAGCAAGGAAGTTCAGCCAATACCTGTAGTGAGCCCTGTAATTATTGACACTACTTATGCTTCTCAGTTAGGCATAGTAAAGGATTCATTATCAAAAACAGGATCTACTCCTTTATTAAACGGAGTGAATACAGAATGGGTAGGAACTGTCAACTTTAATTTAAGAAAACCAAGTTTTATCATTATTCATCATACTGCACAAGATTCACTACAGCAGACTATCAGCACATTTATAAAAGCAAAAACACAAGTAAGTGCTCATTATATTATTGCCGAAAACGGAAAAGTTGTTCAGATGCTTAATGACTATTTAAGAGCATGGCATGCAGGCGCATCAACCTGGGGAAAAAATACCGATTTAAATTCATCATCAATTGGTATTGAACTTGACAATAATGGTTTTGAACCTTTTTCAGAAGCACAAATTAGCAGTTTGGTTGCATTATTGACCAAACTGAAAAAAGATTACAATATTCCGACCCAAAATATATTAGGACATGCAGATATAGCCCCTGGCAGGAAACAAGACCCAAGCGCTTTATTTCCCTGGAAAACATTAGCAGAAAAGGGATTTGGAATTTGGCCTGATGAAATATTGGAAGAAGCTCCATTTGACTTTAAGATAGAGAATGCTTTGCGTATTATTGGATATAACACTAAGAATCTTTCAGCTGCAATTATGGCTTTCAAATTACATTATATACAAACAGATGTAAGTGCCACTTTGGACAGGAGAACAATAGATACTATTTATTCCATTTACAAAAAACAATTGCAGTAGGATTTAATAAATATTAAAAAATGCATTTCTGAATTATTTTGAAATGCATTTTTTTTATTCCTGAACTTCCTATAATTCATTTCAATATATTTGATAAAATTTACTTATCCTACCTTCCTTTCCATCTTTACTTTATATACTATCCAAGTTAAAACGACTCTATAAATTCATTTTATTTCATATATATAAGCTAAAAGCTAGCATCTAAAACAATATCCATAGCTATAAATTAAAAATGTTTTAACTAATAAGTTTAGGAAAAGTAATAAAACTTAAGCACTTTAATTATAAGTCTTGAGATTAGAATACAAGAAATAATTTAAACGTATAAAATTCAGAATTGAAAGCAATAAAAAAGCTGCTAAAAATTTTCATTTTAACAGCTTTCCAAAAAAAAAAAAAAAAAATTAATTTTTTTTTTTAAAAAAATAATTTTTAAAAAAAAAATAAAAAAAAAAATAAAAATATTTTTGTATT